>WNGE01000325.1_pt1 | contig 61812 bp, 52 predicted proteins | sample 5400651 | NCBI WGS metagenome assembly WNGE01 (sample SAMN13153370, study PRJNA577476) | soil metagenome | isolation source: 60 cm soil or saprolite under grassland replicate 2 | place: USA:California | collected 2016-06-15 | reverse complement strand
CGCTCGCGTTGAGGTCGTTCGTCTGGAACATGTACGCCGTGTTCGTTCCGGTCGAGGTCGGATTGTTCACGTCCTCGTCCGAGTTCTGGTAGACGGCGGCCCTCGTGTTCGGAGTCGAGCCGGCGGTGTCTTGGTTCTGGGTGATCGAGCCGCCGCCCGTCGCGCTCGCCTTGAGCGTCAGCGACTGCAGCACCTTCGCCGCGTTATTGCCAGTGTCCGAGTGCTGGTAGACGGACGTGGTCTGATGGCCGTCCTGCGTCTGCGTGGTGTTGGCCGTGCCCGTTACCGTCACCGACGACGATTCCTTCAGGTCCTGGTTCACCTGGACGTTGTTGGAGCCGCCGCTGTTGACCTGGGAGATCTCGGCTTTCTGCGTCGCGTCCTGGGTCGTGCCCGTACTCGCAGCGATCGACTGTTTGACGTACGCGTTGTTCGCCCCGGTCGTGTTTGACTGGAAGATCTGGCAGCTCTCCGGGCCGGTCGGATCGCCGACCACCTCGGTGCAGGTCGCGTTGTTGTCGGTGCCGCTCGACGACTGCACGACAACGCACGAGTTCGGAGCCGTGGCCGAGCCACCCGTGGACGGCGTGCACGTGAACTGGTTGGAGCTGGTCGCGCTGTTCGTTCTGGCGATCTGGACGACCCGTTTCGCCGTCGTGCAGGTCCAGGCGCGGCCCGGGCACCTTGGCCCTGCGTAGTTGCGCGTGCCTCGCTGGATGACGACGCCGTTCGGGTCGACGCCCTTCGACCGCAGATACCCGACGGCGCCCGCCCGGGTCGAAAGGTCGAACTTCGGGTGGTTCCCCGCGTGCTTCTGCGAGTCGATCGACTGTGTCGCTGAGAGATCGGGGCCGTTCGCCGCAGCGCCGGCACCCGAGAGAACCAACAGTGCCGCCGCCGTTGCCGCAAACGCGGACAACGCCGGAAGCCACCTTCCGAATCGCATGCTTTTGCCCTCCCTCCAGCGCCGCAGCGGAGGCGGCAAGCTCGGCGCCATCGTTTACCTGCACTCGTTCTAACGCGTTCTACGCGAAAATTCAATGCAAAACGTTTTGTTAACGCGCCGCTACGTGCGCAAAAGTCCCGAAACCTGCTTCTAGACGGCCAGAACCTGATTTGCCCGCAGGAAGTCCTCGGTCACGTAGAACGCCTCGCGTGTCAGGGCGCGCGTCTTGCGGCTGAAGATGACGGCGAGCTCGCGGCGGCCGTCCAGGTAGTGGAGAAACACCTTGATCGTCGTCGCGTCGACGTGGACCTCGTTCCACGACGGCGGCGTGAGGCCGCGGAGCCGACGTGTCCCCGCGGTGCCCGAGTTGCACAGCAGCATTCCGTTCAGACCCCAGAAGAACGGAACGTGCTTGTGGCCCGAAAGGATCAGGTCCACGTCGAGGCGCGTCAGCATGAGCAGGAGGTCGCCGGCGTCGTGGACGATGTTTCGCTCGCGGCCGGTGCCCGGGATCGAGATGAGGTGGTGGTGGACCGCCACGATCTTGATGTCGTCCGGCTCGTCGAACTGGTCGCGGATCCACGGGTAGCGCTCCTCGCCGACGCGGCCTTCGTCGAGGTCGGGCTCGGACGAGTCGAGGGCGACGACCGTGAAGCCGGTCGCGCGGAGCCGCTCGGCGCGCTCAGGCTCGAAGGGCTGCCGGTAGCGCGAGTACGGATCGCCGAAGTGACGTCGGAAGTGGACGCGCCCGACGTTCCGGCCGTCGTGGTTGCCCGGGATCACGATCTTCGGGAAGTCGATCGTCGCGAGCCACTGCGCAGCCTCCTCGTACTCCCACTCGTAACCGGTCGTCGTCAGGTCGCCTGCGGCGACGACGAGGTCCGGATCGATGCCGCGGATCGTCTCAGCGATACCCGCGAGCGCCTCCGCCGGAAGGCTCAGGGGCCCGCCGAAGTGGACGTCGCTCACCTGCGCGATGCGAAGCGGGATCTGCGAGATCGTCATGGCCGTTCTCCCCGGACTAGACTCGAAAGCGGGTCGGCACGGAGGGTAGATGGAAGACCGCATCACGCATAGCCTCGTCGGCGCGCTGCGCGCGGTTCCGAGTCTGGGAACGCTCGACGACCGTACGCTCCTGACGATCGTCGGCGACTCCGCGAACCTCTTCTGGGGAGCCGGCTCCCAGGTGTTTGCGAAGGGCTCTCCCGCCGACGGCCTGTACATCGTGGTCTCCGGTTCCGTCCGCGTTCTCGGCGACGGCGGCAAGGAGCTTGGCGTGCTCCGGGAGGGCGACTTCTTCGGCGAGATGTCGCTGCTCCACGGCGCTCCGCACCAGAAGGACGTCGAGGCGGTCGAGGACACCGAGCTCCTTGTCGTCGCGAAGGAGTGCTTCGACGACCTCGTCGCCGCGAACCCCGAGGTGGCTCGCAGCATCCGGCAGACGGCGGAGGATCGGGGTGCGGCGGATACCGCGGCCGCCCAGGTCTAGGAAGCTTCGTTGACGCTCGCGCTGAATCGCCGGTGTGCCAGCTCGCGCCACGTGATCGACACGGCGATCCCGAGCTCGATCGCGCTCACCCGGAGATGCTCGGGCAGGTCGTAATGGAGCGTCCGGCCCTTGTCCTGCGCCCACTCGCGGCGAAGTCCGAGCCTCGCAGCGGCGTCGTGCAGCTCGTCCGGAGTATCGGCGACGAGGTGCGACCACTCCATCCCGCGCCACCGGATCCGCGCATCGTCGACGTAGACGGCCACCGGCTCATCTTGACAAGCCATCGAGGGCATTGGATAAGTGCCTCATGAAACTCGAGGGGCGTGTCGCACTCGTGACCGGCGGGTCGCGCGGGATCGGCCGCGCGATCGCGCAGGCGTTAGCGCGCGAGGGCGCCGCCGTCGGCGTCAACTACCGCTCCGGCAAGGAGCAGGCCGAGGAGGTCGTGCAGGAGATCGAGCAGGCCGGCGGCAAGGCGGCCGCGATCCCGGGCGACGTTTCCGACTACGACCAGGCGCAGCAGATGGTCGAGCAGACGGTCTCCGAGCTCCGCGGCCTCCACGTGCTCGTCAACAACGCGGGGATCTCCAAGGACGCGTTGATCTTCCACATGGAGCCCGGCGACTGGCTCGATGTCATGCGTGTCAACTTCGGCGGCGTCTTCAACTGCACGAAGGCGGCGATGCCGCACTTCATGGGGCAGCGCGAGGGCGTCATCCTCAACATCTCGTCGGTGATGGGCGAGCGCGGTTGGCTCGGGGAGTCGAACTACTCGGCGTCCAAGGGCGCCGTCAACGCCTTCACGCGCTGCTGCGCGATGGAGCTCGCCCGCTTCGGCGTTCGCGTCAACGCAATCCTGCCCGGGTTCGTCCCGACCGAGCTCGTGGAAGGCCTCGTCTCCAAGGACGGCGGCAAGGGCATCCTGAAGCAGCTACCTATGAAATCGTTTGGTGAAGTGGCCGACGTCGCGAACCTGGTCGTCTTCCTTGCGAGCGACGACGCGAAGTACATGACCGGCTCGTTCGTGACCGTCGACGGCGGAGCCGCCGCGATGCTCGGGACGGGCGCACCCCTGTAGGAACCGAGAAGAGGAGGCATTGAGTGGCAACACAGACTGAGATCTACGACGCCACCAAGGAGGCGGTCGTCGGCGCGCTCGGCGTCGGCGAGGACGAGGTGACCCCCGAGGCGACCCTGATGGACGACCTCGGCGCGGAGTCGATCGACCTGCTCGACATCCTGTTCCGCATCGAGCGGAGCACCGGCGTCAAGGTCCAGGCCTCGGACATCGGCGATTACATCCAGGGCGGGATCCCCGAGGAGGAGTTCGGCGACGAGGAAGGTGTCCTCACCGACAAGGGGTTCGACCAGCTGAAGACGGCGATGCCTCAGATCGACGACTCGCAGCGTGGTCAGATCCGGGCCGAGGAGGTCATCAACCACTTCACGGTCCAGAACCTGGCCGATCTCGTGCAGCAGCGTTCAGGTGCCGCAGCCGGGTAGCCCGGTCGTTCGCACCGGAGTCGACATCGTCGCGGTCGCGCGCGTCGCGCGTCTGGCAAGCGAAGACGCGCGCGTCCTCGACGAGGTGTTCACGCCGGGCGAGCTCGAGTACTGCCGTCGGCGTCCCCGTTCGTACGAGCACATGGCCGTACGCTTCGCCGCCAAGGAGGCGGTGCTGAAGGCGTTCGGAACCGGCATCGGCAAGCGGATGCGGTGGACGGACGTCGAGATCGTGAAGGAGCGCAGCGGGCGGCCGAGCGTGCGGCTCCACGGCGAGGTGGCGTCGTGGGCGGCGCGCAGCGGGCTCGCCGGGGTCGACGTCTCGCTGTCTCATTCCGCCGGCTTCGCCGTCGCGCAGGCCGTGTCGGTCTGGGAGCAACCGGCCGAGGATGGCGATGCGCTTCCATCTGATTGACCGCGTCGACTCCTGGGAGGCGAACAGCTCCGTCAAGGGGCGCAAGGTCACGTCGCTCAGCGAGGACTACTGGGAGGAGTCCGGGGACGGCCTCGTCATGCCGCCGCCGCTCGTCCTCGAGGCGCTCTGCCAGGCCGGTACGTGGCTCGTCATGATCAGCACCGACCGCCGGAAGCGCGCCGCCCTGCTGTCGATCGGGACTGTCGAGTTCGTCGACGACGTTCACCCCGGTGACGTGGTCGAGCTCGAAGGGACGGTCGACTCGATGGGCGACGAAGTGGCCGTCGTCTCCGGCCGGGCGACGGTCGAGGGGCGTACGGTGCTGGAGGCGAGCGAGATCATGTGCGCACTGATCGACGCGGACACGCTCGAGAACCTCGAGGAGACGGAGCGGATGCAGAACATGCTCACGCGGGCGGAGGGCTGATGCGACGGGTTGCGATCACAGGGTTGGGGGCGGTCACGCCCGTGGGGAACGACGCCGAGACGACGTGGCAGTCGCTCGTGGCGGGGCGGAGCGGCATCCGCAAGATCGACACGTTCGACGCGGAGACGTTTCCGGTGACGATCGCCGGCCTCGTCGAGGGGTTCGACCTCGCCGAGCGGCTTCCCGACGCGCGGGCGCGGCGCCACCTCTCGCGTGCCGCGGGTTTCGCCGTGGCCGCGGCGCTCGAGGCGCTCGAGGATGCAGGCATCGACGGCGACGCGTATTCCCCGGGCGAGAAGGGGATCGCCGTCGGGGGCAGCGTCGGGCGGCCCGACCTCTACGAGCTGATCGAGATGTCGTGGCAGATCAAGTCGAGCGAGGGGCGCGATCTCTACCGGCAGGCTCCCTCGACGGTCCTCCTTCGCGACCAGAACATCGCTCCAGCCTCCGTCGCCCGGCTGGCCGATTTCGAGGGGCCGATGATCACGGTCAGCACGGCCTGCACCGCTTCGGCGCACGCACTCGGTGAGGCGTTCCGGGCGGTCCAGGACGGCGACGCCAAGGTGATGCTGACGGGCGGCTACGACGCGCTGACGACGTGGTTCGACGTGATCGGCTTCGGCCTGCTCGGGGCGCTCACGAAGGAGCACGCCGACGAGCCGGAGAAGGCGTCGCGCCCGTTCGACAAGGACCGCGCCGGGTTCGTCCTCGGCGAGGGCGCGGTTCTGGCCGTGCTGGAGGACTGGGAATCGGCCCAGGCGCGAGGCGCGCGCATCTACGCCGAGCTCGTCGGCTACGGCTCGAGCATGAACGCCTATCGGATGACCGATCCGCCCCCGGACGGCGGTGGCGTCACGCTGGCGATGGACTTCGCGATCCAGGATTCCGGGCTCGCGCCCGACGCGATCGACTACGTCTCGGCGCACGGCACGAGCACGCACGGGAACGACAAGACCGAGACGCTTGCGATCAAGCAGGTCTTCGGCGACCACGCCGAGAAGCTGGCGATCAGCTCCGTCAAGTCGATGACGGGACACCTCACCTGCGCGGCCGGCGCGCTGAACCTCCTGGCGTCGGTGCGCGCGATCTCGGACGGCGTCGTCCCGCCGACGATCAATCTCGACACGCCCGATCCGGAGTGCGACCTCGACTACGTCCCGAACGAGGCGCGGAAGATGGAGGTGCGCGCGTCGCTCGTCAACTCGTTCGCCTTCGGCGGCACGAACGGCTGTCTGGTCGTCGCCGCTCCGGATGGGGCCGCGAAGTGAGCTCGCGCTGGACGACGCTCGACCGGATCATCAGCGTCGAAGCGGGCAAGGAAGCTCAGGCGATCCGGAACGTGCCGAACACGCTGGCGATCTTCGACAGCCACTTCCCGCGGTTCCCCGTCCTCCCGGGGGTGCTGATCCTCGGCAGCATCGGCTCGCTCGCGGCGCATCTGCTCGAGGAGGAGACCGGCACGAAGTGGCGGCTGGCGGGTGCCGGCAACGTGGGCTTCCGCCATTTCGTCCAGCCGGGCGACCAGATGGAGATCTCGGTGCAGCTGAAGGAGCGCACCGACGACGGCGCCGTCCTCAGCGGCGAGGCGCGCGTCGACGGCAAGGTCGTCACGCGCGCGCGGCAGCTGCGGATGAAACCGGTCGCGTGAGGCAAGTCGTCGTCACCGGCATCGGCCTCGTCACGCCGCTCGGCGTCGGCACCGACGCGACGTGGTCCGGCCTCGTCGAGGGGAAGTGCGGCGTCGCGCCGATCTCGGGCTACGACGCGACCGCGCTGCGCACGCAGCTCGCCGCGGACATCCCCGATTTCGATCCGGAGCAGTTCGCGCACCGCCGCGTCCTGCGCTCGATGACGCGCAACGACCAGCTCGCGCTCGCGGGTGCCTCCCTCGCGATCGCCGACGCCGGCCTGGAGAGCTCCGAGGACGGCGACCGCTCCGCCCTGTTCGTCGGCAGCAACAAGGAGATCTCGAACCCGATGAACATCCTCGAGGGGTCGCTGGTGGCACGAAACGAAGACGGAAGCGTGGACGTCCGCCGGCTCGGCGAGCAGGCGTCGTCGGCGTTCCACCCGCTCTTCTACGTGGAGGGGCTCCAGGCGGCGTCGATCTTCTACATCTCGCAGGCGCACTCCCTCAAAGGGCCGAACTCGTACTTCGCCGGCACGGCGGAGTCCGGCGCCGTCGCGATCGGTCGCGGCTACCGCGCCGTGCGCCGCGGCGAGGCGGAGATCGCGATCGCCGGGGGCTTCGACGACGCCAGCTCGTGGTGGAACATGACCAAGTTCGACACGATCGGAATCCTCACGCAGCGGAACGACCTCGGCGCGGCGGCCTGCCGTCCCTACGACGTCGACCGCAGCGGCACCGTGCTCGGGGAGGGATCTGCCTTCCTCGTCCTCGAGCCGGCCGAGTCCGCCGCCGCGCGCGGCGCCCGCGTGTACGCCGAGATCGTCGGCCTCGGCAACGCCTACGACTCTCGGAAGCTGATCACGCCCGATCCGGAAGGGAGGCATCTCACCGTCGCGATCGAGGCGGCGCTGCGCGAGGCCGACGCCGCGCCGGGCGACGTCGACTACGTCGCCACACACGGAAGCGGGACGCGCGCCGGCGACGCGAGCGAGGCGCATGCGCTCCGGGCGGTGTTCGGCGACGACCCCGAGGTCGCAGCGAGCAGCGTCAAGCCCGCGACCGGCCACCTCGTCGGCGGCGCGGGCGCGCTCAACGTCGCGGTCGCCGCCCTCGCGGTCAGCACCGGGGTCGTTCCGCCGACGCTCAACCTCGACCGCCCCGACCCCGACTGCGACGGGCTCGACTGGGTGCCGCGCGAGGCCCGCCGGACCGAGGTCGGGCAGGCGCTCGCCCTCGCACGTGGCCTAGAAGGACAGAATGTGGTCCTCGCCATCCGCGCCGCCTGAAGGAGGAACAGTGTTCAAGGACATCACCGAGCCCCGACGAGTCGTCGTCACCGGCCTCGGCGCGATCACCAGCCAGGGAACGAGCGCGGATGCGCTCTGGGAGGGCGTGAAGGGCGGCCGCGTGGCGATTCGCGAGGTCGAGCACCTCCCGATGGACGGCTACATGACGAAGCTCGGCGGCGAGGTGAAGGAGCAGGCGCTCCCGGAGCACGACTACCCGCATCCCGACGGCTACCGCGAGCCGGTGATCGACTACGCGCTGAAGGCCGCCGAGGAGGCCGTCGAGCAGTGCGGCGTCCACCCCGGCGGCCAGATCCCGGCAGAGCGGTGGGGCGTCGCCGTCGGCACGTGCAACGCCGGCCTGCTCGCGGCCGAGGAGTGGTTCCGCGGGAAGATGAAGGGCGAGTCTCCCGATGCGCAGCTCGTCCTGCTCGCGACGCCGCAAGGGCTCGCGGAGGCGATCGCCTCGGCGTTCGACGTCAAAGGACCCGTGATCTCGGTCAACACGGCCTGTGCCGCCAGCGCCAACGCGATCGGCTACGGCGCCGAGATGATCCGGTACGGGCAGGCGGACGCCGTACTGGCGGGAGGCGCCGAGGCACTGTCCGAGGTGCTCTACTCCGGCTTCAACTGCCTCCAATCGCTGTCGCCGAAGCCGGCGGCGCCCTATTCCCGCGGCCGCGACGGCCTCTCTCTCGGCGAGGGCAGCGGGATGATGGTCCTGATGCGGGAGGACCTGGCGCGCGAGCTCGGCGCGCCGGTGATCGCGGAGCTGCTCGGCTACAGCCTCTCCGCCGACGGCTACCACCCGACGGCTCCCCATCCAGAGGGCGAGGGGGCAGGCCGGGCGATCCGGTCGGCGCTCGAGGCCGCGGGGACCTCGCCGGACGAGGTCGCCTACGTGAACAGCCACGGAACCGGGACTCCGAAGAACGATCCTGCCGAGACCGCCGCGACGAAGGTCGGGCTCGGCCAGCACGCGAACGAGACCGCCGTCAGCAGCACGAAATCGATGATCGGCCATCTGCTCGGCGCCGCTGGTGCGGTCGAGAACATCGTCACGGTGCGGGCGATCGAGGAGCAGGTCGCTCCGCCGACGGCGAACTACACCGAGCCCGATCCGGAGTGCGACCTGGACTACGTCCCGAACGAGCAACGAGCGATGCCGATCGAGGTGGCCGTTTCCAACAACTTCGCCTTCGGCGGCGCGAATGCCAGCGTCGTCTGGGCGCGGCCCAACTCGCGTGACACCGCGCCGCCGCTGCCTGACTTCGACCGCGTAGTGATCACGGGGATGGCGGCGCTCACGCCTGCGGGGCTCGATCCCGCCGCGTTGTGGAGCGCCTTCTCGGAGGGCAAGGTCGCCAGCGAGCCCGAGAACGGCAACTGGGTCGGCCGCGTCGTCTTCGACCCCGCCGAGTACCTTCCGCCGAAGGACCGCAAGCGCGTCGACCGCCTGGGCCTGTTCTCCATCATCGGCTCGAAGCTGGCACTCGAGGATGCGGGCCTCGAGATCACCGAGGACAACCGCGGCCGCGTCGGCGCGATCATCGGCACGGGTGTGGGCCCGATGGAGAGCATGGAGGCCTTCTCGCGGCCGGTGATCGAGGAGGGCGCGGCGGCGGCGAACCCGGCCGTCTTCCCGAACACGGTCTACAACGCCGCGGGCGGACAGGTGGCGATGAAGGTCGGGCCCGTGGGGCCGGCGTCGACGGTCACGGCCGGCCACGCGGCGGGAGCGCAGGCGCTGACCTACGCGTACGACCTCGCCGCCTCCGGCAAGGCGGACGCGATGCTCTGCATCGCCGCGGACACGCTCACCGACACCGTCCTTCAGGCCTATCGCGAGCTCGGTTCGCTGACGGGGTCGGAGCCGGGGTCGAACGGCTCGGGCGGGTTTGCCCTCGCCGAGGGCTGCGTCGTCTTCGTGCTCGAGCGGCTGTCGCACGCGAAGGGCCGTGGCGCCCGTGTCTACGGCGAGGTGCTCGGCTACGGGATCACCTCCGACGCGGTCGGCGTCGGGCGCGTCGACAAGGAGGGCGGAGGCGTCGAGCGCGCGATGCGGCTTGCGCTCGAGCAGGCCGATGTGGAGCCGGGCGACATCTCCGCGGTCTGGGCGAACGCGTCCGGGTTCCAGATCGCCGACGAGGCGGAGGCGCAGGCGATCGACCGGGTCTTCGGCGAAGGCGCGACCGTGCACCGCCCGAAGATCAAGCTCGGCGAGCCGATGGGCGTCGGGGGAGCGATGAACGCGGCACTCGCGCTCAAGAGCTGGGAGGAGGGCGAGAGCGGGCCGGTGCTCGTGAACAGCCTGTCGCTCGGCGGCACGAACTTCTCGCTGGTGCTCGCGCCGTTCGCTGAGTAGCCCCAGCCACGACGCGGTCGTCATCGGTGCGGGCCTCGCCGGGCTCTCGGCCGGCGCGTTCCTCGCGCGCGCGGACGCCGACGTGCTCGTCGTCGAGCGGGCCGATGCTGCCGGCGGCTACGCGCGCCCGATCCGCCACGACGGCTACACCGCCGACCTCGCGGTTTCGGAGCTGCCGACCGGTGTCGAGGACGAGCTCGTCGACGGCATCTTCGCCCACCTGGGCGTCCGCGACCGCTGCGTCTTCGAGCCGGTCGACGGCTTCTACCGGGCTCTCCTTCCCGACCTGGAGCTTGACGTCCCGCTCGGGCTGGAGGCGTTCGCCGAGGCCCACGCAGAGCGGTTCCCGGTCGACGCAGCGGGGTTCCGCCGATTCACCGGGATCTGCGCGCAGGTGCTCCGGGACGTGCACGGGATGCCACTCCACCTCCCGTTCGACCGCCTCGACGAGGTTGCAGCGCGGTTCCCGACCCTTTTCCGCTACGCGAACGCAACTCTCGCCGAGGTCCTCGACGAGCTGCTTACCGACCCGCGAGCGAAGGCTGCGCTGGCGGCGAGCTGGCCACAGGCAGGACTGCCGCCCGAGCGCCTCTCGTTCGCAACCGTGGCGCAGGGCGTCGCCCTCTATGCGGGCGGGATGGTCACGCCGCGCGGAGGGCTGGGCGCCGTGGTGGACGCGCTCGCCAACGTGCTCGACGACCGGCTCGTGCTCGGACGCGAGGCCGTCCGCATCGTCCTCGCCGACGGCCGTGCGGCGGGCGTCGAGCTCGAAGGCGGGGAGCGACTCGCAACGCGGTCGGTCGTTTCCGCGGGCGACGCGAGACGCGCGCTGACCCTCCTCGTCGGGACGGACGCGTTGCCGCCCCGCCTGGTGCGGCGCCTGGAGCGACTGCGTCCGTCCGTCTCCGCGTTCGTGCTCGCCGCGGCCGCTCCCGACGACGGAGCGCTCCCTCGCCTGACCTTCCTCCACGACGAATCGGGAGCGCGCTGGCTGACGGTGAGCGAAGGTGTCGTCGTCGTCCGAGCGCTCGCTGCCTCCGACGACGCCGGGGATTCGCTTGCCGGCGACCTCGAGCGGCTGGCACCGGGCGCGCGCGTGCTCACGTCCCTCGGGCCGGCCGATCTCGAGCGCCTGACCGGGAACACCGGCGGCGCCGCCTTCGGCTGGGAGAACTCGCCGCAACAGACGGGCAGCAGACGCCTTCCGATCGTGACGCCGGTCGAGGGGCTTTTCCTGGCGGGCCACTGGGCACAGCCCGGCCACGGCGCCTACCGCGCCATCCTTTCCGGGATGCACGCTGCGCGGGCGGTGCTCGACCGCGACGGTCGCGGCGCGGCGATCCCCGAGTTCCGGTCCTCCTAGAAACTCGCTGACGAGGATGCGAGGATCGATCGCATGAACAAGCGCGCACACATCACGGGCACGGGCGGCTACCAGCCGGGCGAGCCGATCCCAACGTCGAAGATCCAGGAGCTCGTCGGCGAGCTCATCCCGGAGGTCGCGGAGGGCCTCTCGATCGAGCAGCGCTTCTGGCAGATCGACATCGAGACCGGCGAGCACAACGAGAACAACTCGGACATGTCCTACAAGGCGGCGGTCGCCGCGCTCGAGTCGGCCGAGGTCGAGCCCGGTGAGGTCGAGCTGATCATCCAGGCGACCGGGACGCCGGACTACCCGCTCCCCGCGGTCGTCAACCAGGTCCAGGAGAGGCTCGGGATCGAGAAGTGCGCGACGCTGGAGATCCGCTCCGGCGGCGCCGGTTGGCCGCAGGGCGTCGACATCGCCCGGTTCTACCTCGAGCAGGGCTCGTACGAGACCGCGCTCGTGATCGGCAGCGAGTCGGTCTCACCGGTGCTCGCGCCAATCTTCCTCGGCAAGACGCCCGACCAGATCCGGGCGCGGGACAAGATGCCCGTCTACATGTTCGGCGACGGCGCCGCTGCCGCCGTCCTGCAGGCGAAGGAGGACGAGGGCGGCCTCATGCCCGGGGCCATGCGCGCGATCGGCGGGCTGCGCAAGCCGGGCATCTGGTCGGTCGGCGGCGGCTCGCACGAGCCGCTGCACGTCCAGCAGGCGAAGCCGAGGCTCGTCGACCTGCGGGTCGACGTCGTCGGCGCCGGCGATTTCACGCCGATCATGGTCACCGAGGCGCTGACGGACTGCCTCAAGCGCAGCGGAGTGCCCGCGGACTCGATCGACCACTGCCTGATCCCGGAGGGGAACGTCGGCTGGATGCTCGACTCTCTCCGCGAGGCCGGCCTGATGACGGACGAGTGGCAGGCGATGGAGGGCAAGATCTTCGACAACCTGTCGCAGACGGGTGCGGTCGGCTGTGCGGCGGTGCCGCTCTTCCTCGACAACGGCTGGCGGACCGGCCTGGTCAAACCGGGCGACCGCGTCCTGATGATCGGCGTCGAGGCGACGAAGTGGATCTACTCCGGGATCGTCTGCGACTGGACGGCGCCGAACCCGACCGGCGCCGCGGCCGAGCCGACGGCGGCGACGGTCGGCGCGGAGTCGTGAGCGTCCACACCGGCGTCTTCGACGAGAACGTCCACGAGGATCCGAGCGACGACGCCTACGACGTCGTCGTCGTGGGAAGCGGTCTAGGCGGCCTCACCGCAGGCGCGCTGCTGGCCAAAGCCGGCAAGAAGGTCCTCGTCGCCGAGCGCCACCACCGTCCCGGCGGGTATGTCCACGGGTTCGAGCGCGACGACTACGTCTTCGATTCGGCCGTCCACCTGCTCAGCGCCGAGGGTGGCCTCGCGCAGGGCGTCCTCACGCTGCTCGGGGCGCAGGACGCCTGCAGCCTGATTCGCGTCGATCCGTTCTACACCGCCGTCTTCCCGGATTTCCGCCTCGAGGTACCGCTAGGCGTCGACGCTTACGTCGAGGCGCATGCAAAGCATTTCCCCGAGCAGGAGGGGCCGCTGCGTGAGCTCATCGACGTGTGCTTCCAGATTCCGGAGGAGATGCGCCGCGTTCCGACGGAACCGGGACTGGTGGACCTGATGCGGTTCCCCCGCCAGTGTCCGCAGCTCTTCCGCTACCGGAACGCCACCGTCGGCGACCTGGCGGACAAGTTCCTGACCGACGACCGGGTGAAGTCGCTGTTCGGCGCGGTGTGGCCGTACATGGGACTGCCCCCGTCCCGGTTGTCGCTCCTCGGCTACGCGATGATGTGGACGAGCTACATCGACGGCGGGACGCTCTACTGCCGGGGCGGCTTCCAGCGCCTAGCGAACGCGTACGTCACGGGCCTCGAGCGCAACGGCGGCGAGCTGGTACTCGGACGCGAGGTTCAGCAGATCGTTGTCGAGGACGGGCGCGCGGTGGGCGTCGAGCTCGACGGGGGCGAGCGGATCAGGGCGTCGACGGTCGTCTCCAATGCCGGTGCGCTGCAGACCGTCGAACGGCTCGTCGGAGCCGAGCACGTGCCGCGGAAATACCTGAAGAAGCTGCGCGAGCTGCAGCTGTCGCAGTCGTGCTTCGTCCTCTATCTGGTGACCGACTTCGATCTCCACAAGCTGGACGGCGCGACGCACGAGATGTTCATCTATCCCGACTGGGACTTCGACCGTGTGTACGCGAATCTCCTCGACGGCGAGCCGACGTCTGTCGGGATCACGATGCCGAGCCTCCACGACCCGACGCTCGCCCCGGAAGGCGAGTACGTCCTGACGGTGATCACCCTGCTTCCCTTCGAGCAGGCCGCGTCCTGGGAGAAGGGAAGCGAGCCGTACGTCGAGCGGCTGCTCCAGGTGCTCTATCGCGCGTTTCCGGAGCTCGACGGCCGGATCACCTTCCTCGAGCGGGCGTCGCCGCGCACGCTCGAACGATTCACCGGCAATCCCAACGGCGCCGCGTACGGCTGGGACATGACGCCCGAGCAGATGGGGCGAAACCGACCGGACCATCGCACGCCCCTCGATGGTCTCTTTCTCTCGGGCCACTGGACCCAGCCGGGGGCCGGCGCCGGCGGTGTGATCGTGTCAGGCGTCCAGACCGCCCAGCTCGTGCTCGGGTACAAGACGATGGGGGACTTCCTGGACGGAATGGGTTACGAAGAAACCGTTGCAGGCGCCGAGCTAGCCGTTCCGAGCTAAGCCGCTCGCCGGAACAGAAAGAGACGCCGAATCAGCTGCCGACGGCGCTCACGGCGTTGCCTCTCGGCCTCTCGCCGAGCCTCGATCCGGTCGATGATCGCCTGCATGTTCTCCCGAGCGGCTTCGCCGCTTTCGCGCAGGCGCCGTCGACGTTCCCGGTCTTCGGGACTCCCTTTGCTCACTCGCGGTCCTCTCCGAAAAGATCGGTGATCTGTTGGAGCTTAGCGTCGATCTCGTGGAGCATCCGCCCGATCCCCTCCAGCAATTCGATCACGTCCGTCGCCCCGTCGCGCTTTGGCCACACGGGTAGATCGTGGCCTTCGATCGCCACTCGAAGCAAGATGCCCGACCCGGACTAGGCTGCGGTGAGGCGCCGGCGCCGGACCTTCGAGCGCAGCTTGTACATCAGCATCACCGGCTTCGGGAGCCCGCTCTTGGGCAGGAATCCGAGCTGCTGCATGACGTCGAGGACGTTCGCGACGTGCCAGATGCTCGCGATCTGACCGTCTCGGACCGTGAAGATCTCGACGAAGCGGATCGTGACCGGCTTGAACGTCGCCGGAATGCCGAAGTAGTCGCCGGTGTTCGTCCCGCGGAACGTGAACCGCAGGACGACCTTGTTCCCCTCCGCGACGACCTCGTCGAGGTTGATGTCGTAGTCCGGGAAGCCGCCGCTGATCCCGCGATAGAACTCGAGGAATCCTTCGGGCCCCCGGAACGGCTCGGGCTGGATCGTGGTCTGGAAGGTCAGGTCCGGGGTGAACCACTTCTCGGCCATCTCCGGCTTCCGCTGGAGCCACAGCTCCTCGAAACCGCCGAGAACGATCGACCTGCTGTCCTCTGTCGTCGCCGCAGTGGTAGCCATCGGATGAATCTACTCCCGGCGAAGAAGTCTGCCAAGCGCGCGTCACTTGACCCGGTTCGACGCATCGCACTAGGTTGGACGCGTCCGTGAGCTATGCCCTCGGCTTCACGTCGCAGACCGGCGAGGTCACCGATACGAGCCTCGACGTGCGCGGAAGCCTTCCGGAATGGCTCCGGGGGATCCTGCTCCGTACCGGCCCTGCGCTCTTCGAGGTCGGCTCGGAGCAGTTCCGGCACTGGTTCGACGGGCTGTCGATGCTGTACCGGTTCGCCTTCGACGGAAGTGCGGTCACCTACTCGAGCCGGTTGCTCCAGAGCAAGGCCTACTCGGACGCCCGCACGAAAGGGCGAATCACACATCGCGAGTTCGCAACGGACCCGTACCGGTCGTACGTGCGCCGCATCACCGCGCCCCCGACCGACAACGCCAATGTCAACGTCCTGCAGTTCGACGGCACGTACGTCGCGACGACCGAGACGACCAAGATGCAGGAGATCCGGCCGGACGAGCTCGCGACCGTGGGCCGGCTTCGGTACGAGGGCGGGCCCTTCGGCGTCACGCAGCCCGCCCACCCGCACTACGACCCCAACACGGGCGAGTGGATCAGCTACGTCACCAGCCCTGTACGGAGCGCCTACAAGGTCTTCCGCGTCCCTCGCGGGACACGGCGTGCCGAGCTGATCGCGTCGGTCCCGGCGAAGGAGCCGGCCTACATCCACAGCTTTGCCTTGACGCCCAGCTTCGTCGTGCTCGTCGAGTATCCACTGGTCTTCAAGCCGGTCGAGCTCGGGCTCAGCGGCCGGCCCTTCATCGAGAACTTCAAGTGGAAGCCGGACCGGCCGACTCGGTTCCTCGTGATCGATCGCAGCGACGGCAGCATCGCGCGCGTCCATGAGGCCGAGCCGTTCTTCTGCTTTCACCACGTCAACGCGTTCGAGAGCCCCGAGGAGCTGACGGTCGACCTGACGTTCTACCCGGATGCCGGGATCATTCGAGACCTCTATCTCGATCGGTTGCGCGACCCGGCGGCGCAGGTCGAACTGGGCGAAGTCCGCCGCTACCACCTCTCCCGCGACGGTGCGGAGCCGGGCCACGAGGTGCTGTCCCGGGAACGGGCCGACTTCCCGCGCATCAACCTCTGGCGCAACACGCTCGGCTATCGCTTCATGTACGCCGCCGGAACGCGGTCGAACCCATCCGACGACTTCGTCGACAAGCTGTTCAAGCTCGACCTCGAGTCGGGCTCGGTCCGGGCCTGGTTCGAGGACGGCTGCTACCCGGGGGAGCCCGTCTTCGTGAGCGCTTCGCGCGAAGCCGCCGAGGACGAGGGCGTGATCCTGTGCGTCGTCCTGAACCCGGCGCGTGGTAACTCGTTCCTGCTCGTGCTCGATGCAGCGGAGCTCTCCGAGCTCGGGAGGGCCGATCTGCCGCACCATGTCCCCTTTGGGCTCCACGGACAGTTCTTCGACGCCGCGGGCTCGGAGCGGCGCTTGACCCCGTTCGGAGCACCGCACTAGGGTGGACGCGATGGCCGAGACAGTCGCGCCGGACGTCGTCGATGCCGAGTTCGTCGGTGCCTTCGCGTCACGCTGGCTCGCCGGCTGGAACGAGCACGACGTCGACGCCTTGGTCGAGCTCTGCACGGAGGACGTCCTCTGGGAGGACCCCGCACTTCCCGGCCCGGAGCGCGGGCGGGCGGCGGTCCGCGAGTACCTGATCGGGACGTGGTCGATGTTCCCCGACCTTTCGTTCACGCTGCCGGAGCCTTCCATGATCGCGCTCGCAGGGCCGCGGGCGGCGCAGGTCTGGCGGATGACGGGGACGATGCTCGGCTCGGACCCCTGGGCCGGATTCGCGCCGACCGGCAAGCGGATGGAGATCGAGGGCATCGACCTCTACGAGTTTCGCGACGGTCTCGTGGCGCACTATCGCGGGAAGTACGACCTCGCCGAGGTCGCTCGCCAGATCGGTCTCGCGCCGGCCCGCGGGAGCCGTCCCGAACGGACGATGGCCTTCCTCCAGCGAACGTCGATGCGACTCCGCCGCCGCGGTCAGCCCAACACGGCGCCGAGCACGAAGCACACGAACGCGGCCGCGTAGAACGACGCCCGGATCAGATGGTGCCGCGCGAGCGTCTCGAAGCTCGACGCCGCCTCCACGACCGCAGCTTCGTGCGACAGGCTACGGACGCGGGAGTCGACCGGGTAGTACCAAACGAAGGTCACGAGGACGGCCGACACGAACAGGGCGAGGCCGGCCGCGGTGAGCACCGCGGCGGCCGACAGTCCATCCCACGGCCAGACGGCGAGCAGAGCCGTCGCGCTGAGGCCCGCGGTCAAGCCGCAGGCCGGAGCAAGCCGCCAGGCTCGGGCGCCGGCGAAGCGAAGCCCGGCGACGCCCACGCCGGGGGCTGCCGCCCGGACGAGCGGCAGGATGATGACGTGCTCACTGACGACGATGCCCGCGAGCACTCCGGCGCACACGACGGTGAGAACGTCGAGAACGTCGGCGAAGGCGTCCTCCATCGCGGAGAGCTTGCCATCTCGACCTCCAGGAAGGGCGGCGTTAAGGTTGATCGATGGCGCAGGCCGGCGACCGAGCTGACGGACCGCGCGAGGACTCGTACGACGCCGTCGTCATCGGCAGCGGCCTTGGGGGTGTCTCGGCGGCGGCTCTGCTCGCCAAGCACGGCTACAAGACCCTCGTCGCTGAGCAGGGCGAAGGCGCCGGCGGGCTCGCGCATGCCTTCAAGCGCGGCGAGTACACGTTCGACTCCGCGATCCGCGTGCTCGCCGAGGGCGAGATGGTCGAGGGGTTGCTCGAGTACCTCGGGGTGCTCGACGAGTGCAAGCTCCTCCACATCGATCACCTCTACCGGGCCGTCTTCCCGGACGAGGAGACGATCTTCGCGCCGGTCGGCGTCGAGGAGTTCATGGAGGCGCACATCCGCCTGTTCCCGGACGAGGAGGAAGGGATCCGCACCTTCTTCGGTCTCCGCCGGCAGATGTTCCTCGAGACGGCGCAGATGCCGATGCAGCTCGACCCGCGCCAGCTCGGCAGCGCGATGGAGCTCGCCCCGACGCTGTTCAAGTACCGAACCGCCACGCTCCAGCAGGTGCTGGACGAGCATCTGCGCGACCCGAAGCTGAAGGCGATGGCGAGCGCGCTGTGGCCCTACATGGGCGCGGAGCCGTCCCGGTTGTCCTTCTTCGCCTACGCGCAGTTCATCGGCGTGCTCGTCGACGGGCCCTACTACTGCCAGGGCACGTTCCAGAGCCTCGTCGACGCCTTCGTGACCGCGCTCGAGCGGAACGGAGGCGAGCTCGCCGTCCGGACGCCGGTCACGCGAATCGTCGTCGAGGACGGGCGCGTCTCAGGGGTCGAGCTCGAAGACGGCCGCACGATCCGGGCGCCGCTCGTAGTCTCGAATGCCGACGCGCGCCACACCTTCGAGGACCTGATCGGCCTCGACCAGCTGCCGACGTCGTACGTCAAGCGCCTCCAGCGGTTGAAGGTCTCGGCGTCCGCGTGCGTGCTCTACGGCGCGACGAGCCACGACCTTCTTCAGTACGAGCCTGCCCACGAGACCTTCATCTACAAGCACTGGAGCCACGACGACACCTGGCAGGACGTCCTCGCCGGGAAGCCTGCGGGCATGTCGATGAGCATCATGACCATGCTCGATCCCGACCTGGCGCCGGGCGACGACCACATCATCATCATCACCGCGGTCGCCCCGTACGACGTCGGTCGCTCGTGGAACGACTACCGGGACGAGTACATGGACAAGCTGCTCGCCGAGTTCGAGGTCACGATTCCGAACCTGCGCGAGCACCTCTCGTTCTGGATCGGCGGCACGCCGATCGAGATCGAGCGCTACACGCGGAACTTCGAAGGCGCGACCTACGGCTGGGAGCTGGTGCCGCAGCAGATCGGCTCCAAGCGGCTCGGCCACGCGGCGCCGATCGAGGGCCTCTATCTCTCCGGCCACTGGACCGAGGAGGGGCCGGCCTCGTTCCGCGTGATCCTCTCCGGCATCAACACGGCGAGCAAGATCCTGGCGGACAGCGGCTCCGCCGACACGATCCCGTCCTTCAAGCCGGCCGACATCCCCGGCCTGGCGCTCTGACACGCAAGGGAGGCGTGGAGGCGATATGGCACTGATAACCGAGGCGAACCGCAGATGGTGGGCGCTCGGCGCCCTTGGCGTCTCCGTCTTCATGATCATGCTCGACAACACGGTGGTGTCGCTCGCGCTGCCGACGATCCAGCGCGACCTCGATGCTTCGCTCACCCAGCTCGAGTGGGTCGTGAACGCTTACACGCTGGTCTTTGCCGTGGTTCTGCTCACGGGAGGCAAGCTCGCGGACCTCGTCGGACGGCGGCTGATCTTCGTCGTCGGCCTCGTCGTCTTCACGGCGAGCTCGCTCGGCTGCGGGCTCGCAGGGAGCGCCGAGGTCCTGGTCGCCGCGCGGGCCGTGCAGGGCATCGGCGCCGCCCTGATGCTGCCGGCGACGCTGTCGATCATCACCGCGACGTTCGCGGCGAAGGAGCGCGGTATTGCGATCGGTGTCTGGGCCGCACTCTCGGGCGGCGCGCTCGCGATCGGCCCGATGATCGGCGGCGTGCTCGTCCAGCACGCCGGTTGGGAATGGATCTTCTACATCAACATTCCGGTCGGCGTGGTCGGCATCCTCGCCACGTTCAAGCTCGTCCAGGAATCGCGGGATACGTCTGCGGAGAGACGGCTCGACGTGCCGGGCCTGGTTACGTCGGGGCTCGGCATCTTCGCCCTCAACTACGCGCTGATCCAGGGGAACTCCTACGGCTGGAGCTCAGCCAGGATCGTGCTCTCGTTCGTCGCCTCGGCCGTCCTCCTGCTCGCGTTCCTGGCGCTCGAGCTCCGTCAGCGCCTGCCCATGTTCGATCTGACGCTCTTCAGGAACCGAACGTTCGCCGCCGCCAACGTGAACGGGCTGTTGATGTTCATCGGGCTCTTCACTTACATCCTCTACTTCTCGATCTTCTTGCAGACGGTGCTCGGCTACTCGGCCGTCCAGGCCGGGGCGACGTTCCTCGTCAGCAGCGCCGCGATCCTCATCTTCGCGCCGGTGGCGGGCGGTCTTGTCGCGAAGATCGGGCCACGGCTGCCGATGGCGGCCGGGATGGCGATGTACGGGGTTGCGATGGTCGCGATGTCGAGGCTCGACGAGAATGCGAGCTTCTGGAACATCGCGCCGTGGCTGTTCGTCGGCGGCGCCGGCTTCGGCCTGATCGTGGCTCCAATGACCGAGGCGATCCTCGAGTCGGTCGACGTCGCCAAGGCGGGGGTCGCCTCGGGGATCATGCAGGTGTTTCGCCAGCTCGGCGGAGCCCTCGGCGTCGCGATCATGGGCGCGATCCTGACCGGCAAGCTCCACGGCCTGACGCCCGGCCGTCCCGGTTATGTCTCCGACTTCGTGTCTGCGTGGCAGACAATGGCGGTCGTCGCGGCGATCATCTCGTTCGCGAGTGCCGCGATCGCCTTCTTCGCCGTCCGGAAGCACCGCGAATCCGTGCCCGTCGAGACGTCGGCCCTGGCTCAGGGGGGTCAACGATGACGGCGGCTGCGGCAGAGCGGCAGCCGCAGGGTCGCCCGATCCCAGGGCCGCGCGGACATCCGATCCTCGGGAGTATCCGCGAGATCCAGCGGGACAACGTGCAGGCATTCATGGACGCCTGGCTGGAGTACGGCGACATCGTCCACTTCCGGGGCCCGCTCACGATCAACCTGCTCGTCCACCCCGACTACGTGGAGCGCGTACTCCGGGACAACGTCGCCAACTATCCGCGTCCGGGGTTCGTCACGGACAAGCTCAAGTCGATCGTCGGCGAGGGGCTCGTCGCAGCCGAGGGCGACCGCTGGGCCAACGCGCGCCGCGTCGCGCAGCCGGCGTTCGCTCCCGAACGCATCAACGGATTCGGACCGACGATGATCCAGACCACCGGCGAGATGCTCGAGCGCTGGTCGAGCCATGCCGAGCGCGGAGAGCCGCTCGACATCAAGTCGGAGATGATGCACATCAGTCTCGCGAACCTGGCGACGGCGCTGTTCAACTTCGACCTACGCGAGGCCCTCGACGAGATCGAGCCCGCGGTCTACTACGCCCTCAGTCACACGAACCGGCGGCTGACCTCGCCGATCGACCCGCAGCGGCTCCCTCTTCCTTCGACGCGCCGCTTCAACGCAACGCTCAACGCGCTCAACCAGGTGATCTACCGCATCATCGGGGAGCACCGGAAGGCGACGGACGCCACCGAAGACTTCGTCAACCTGCTGCTGGACTCGCAGGACCCCGAGTCGGGCGCGGCGATCACCGATCGGCAGGCTCGCGACGAGGTGATCGGATTCTTCATCGCAGGACACGAAACCGTCTCGTCGGCACTGACCTGGACCTTCTACCTGCTCTCGCAGAATCCCGACTGCTGGCGCAAGCTGAAAGCCGAGGTGGACGAAGTGCTCGGCGGCCGTACGCCGACGGTCGACGACGTCCCCAACCTCAAATACACCGAGTACGTCCTGCTTGAAGCCATGCGGCACTACCCGCCCATCTTCGTGCTGATGCGGCGGGCGCTCGAGGACGACACGGTCGGCGGTTACCACATCCCGAAGGACTCCACCGTCGTCCTCTGCTCGTACGTCACCCACCGTCATCCCGATTTCTGGGAGAACCCGGAAGGCTTCGATCCCGACCGGTTCACGCCCGAACGCTCGGCCGGCCTGCCTCGAATGGCCTACTTCCCCTATGGGGGTGGGCCGCGGAAGTGCATCGGCAACACCTTCGCGGCACTCGAGATGCCTCTCGTCGTCGCGATGGTCACCCAGAGGTACCGGCTCGATCTCGTTCCGGGACAGGTCGTCTTCCCGGAGCCGGCAATCTCGCTGCGGCCGCGCGACCCGCTGATGATGACTCTCGAGCGCGTGTCCTCCGGCGGGGGATAGACCGTCGAGGAGCTCGCAGACGAGACCGGAACCGACCCCAACTCGCTCCGCCGGCTCCGAGGCCGGGGCGATCTACGACGGCGGCATGACGGCTCTCGCGAACGAGGGACAAGCGGTCGCGGCGCGCGCATACGACTGCACATGGATCTCGAGATCATGGTCATGTACGGCGGTCGTGAGCGGACCGAGGAGGAGTACCGCCGTCTCCTCGCGGCCGAGGGCTTCGAGGTGACGCAGGTGATCGAGACTGTGACGCCGTTCAGTGTGATCGAAGCCGTACCCGTCTGACGCCCAGCGCGCGGAGCCGCCGCACCGTGTTGATCACGGCCAGGAGCGGCTTCGGCAGCTGGCCGGGTGGGAAGACGCCCAGCTGCTGCATCACGTCGAGCGGGTCGAACATGAACCAGACCTCGGCGATCTTCCCGTCCTCGAAGCGCATCATCTGGAGAACGGTCATCTCCACCCTGTTGCCGAGCGGGGCAACGCCCATGTAACGCCCTCGGTGAGTCTGCGCGGTGCGAAAGCGCAGCGCGACGTGATCGCCCTCGGCGGCGACCGCCTCGATCGTCAGCTCCTGGTCGCCGAAGGCCGCCTGGTACGTCCGTGCCCACTCGAGCGACTCCTCGCGGCTGCGGAACGGCTCCGGATATCCGGCCAGATGCGCCACCTGGTCGGGCTTGACGAATCGCTCGTAGGTCGCCTCGAGGTCTCGCTCGCCCCACGCCTGCTCGAGGAACTCGAGCGCGATTGCCTTGTTCTGCTCGGCCGTCAGAACCGGTGACGCTACGCCTTTGCGCTCCAACTTGACAAGCGTTCGGCCAGGTTCGAAGCTCGTGGACGCCCATGTATCACTTCCTCGTCGCCCGCAAGACGCGGAGCATGTTCGAGAAGCTGAACCAGGCCGACGCCGGCCCGTTTCTCGCCGCCGTTCATGACGATGTCGTCTTCTCCTACCCAGGGAAGCACGCGCTCGGCGGGACGATGCGCGGGAAGGAGGCGCTCGGCGAGTGGTTCCAGCGCTTCTTCCGGTTCTTCCCGGGCATCGAGTGGACGATCAAGGACATCGTCGTCGAAGGGCCACCGTGGGGGAAGACGGTCGTTTCGGCGGAGTGGTCCGTGCGCTGCGTCCTCGAGAACGGCCACGTGTTCGAGAACGAGGGCCTGCACATGATCGAGCTCAAGAACGCGAAAGCCTCGGAGGTGCGTGTCTATCTCGACACCCAGCGCAGCGCCGCCGCTCTCAAGAGCCTCGCCGACTCGGGCGTGACCGAGGCGGCCGTGCCGCAGGAAGCCGCGGTCTGAGGTGCTCTACAGGCGCTTCGTCCACGGCAAGGCCCGCTGGATCTTCGAGCGCTTCAGCGCCGGCGACTGGGAGGCCCTGGTCAGCTCGGAGGCTCAGGACCTGCTCTTCGAATATCCGGGCAAGCATGCGCTCGGAACGACGCTCAACGATCTCGACGCGGTCAGCCTGTGGTACCAGCGGTTCTTCCGCTTCTTTCCCGACATCGAGTTCACGCTGAAGAACGTCCTTATGAAGGGCGGCCCGTGGAAGACCACGGTCGTGGTCGAATGGGACGCGAAGGCGACGATGCCCGACGGTCAGCCGTACGACAACCAGGGGATCCACATTCTCGTCATCAAGATGGGCAAGGCGACCGGCATCCGGGTGTATCTCGACACGCAGAAGAAGGCGGCAAAGCTGCAGTCGCTCGCCGAGCACGGGTTCGAGGAGGCGGCGGCGCCTCCGATCAAGGACGCCGACCTGGTCGCAGCCGGCTAGTCGCTACCCGGGGCGGCTGTCGATGTTCCGTTTCCTCAGCGACCTCGTCTATCGGCGGCGCCGCCTCGTCCTGATCGCCACGGGTCTTTTCTTCGTCGTCGCGGTGGCCTTCGGTGGCCCGGTCGCCACGATCCTGACGTCCGGGAGCAACGGCTTCGCCGACCCGGCGACGGAGAGCATCAAGGCTCGCAAGCTCCTGGAGCAGGCGACCGGTGCCAATCCCGAGTTCACGGTGACCCTGCTCGTGACGCCGAAGGAGGGCGCGTCCACTGCCGCCGGCCGGCGCCGGATCGAACAGGTGGTGACGGAGCTCAAGCAGGATCCGGCGGTCCGGCGAGTCCTCGGCGAGTTCAACACGGGGAGCCACGCCTTCGTCTCGAACGACGGGCGGCAGGGCTACCTCGTCGTCTCCCTCCAGCCGCTGTCCTCGAAGGGGGAGAAGAAGGTCGCCAAGCGTCTCATCCACCGCTTCTCCGACGAGCCGGATGTCATCCTCGGCGGGGCGCTCCCCGCCAACTACGAATCGGGAATCGTCGTTCGGGACGATCTCGCACGCGCCGAGGCGCTCGCGTTTCCGCTGATCCTGGTGATCGCCTTCTTCGTGTTCCGCGGCCTGATCGCCGCTCTCCTGCCGCTCTTCTGCGGCGCCATCCTGGTCACGGGAACGTTCCTGGCGCTGCGGATCGTGAATCAGTTCGTCGAGCTCTCCGTCTTCGCGCTCAACCTGGTCACGGGGCTCGGCCTGGGGCTCGCAATCGACTACAGCCTCTTCATCGTCTCACGCTACAGGGACGAGCTCGCGACGCTCGGGTCGCGACGCGAAGCGGTCGCGCGGACTGTGGCGACGGCCGGCAGGACCGTCGTCTTCAGCACGCTCACGGTCGCGGCCGCGCTCGCGACGCTGCTCGTGTTTCCTCAGCCCTTCCTCTACTCGATGGGGATCGGCGGGATCTTCGTGGCCCTGATGGCGGCGCTGACGGCCGTCGTCGCGCTGCCCGCGCTGCTCGTCGTGCTGGGCCCGAGGGTCAACGCGCTCGTGCCGGCGGGGTGGCGTCGGTCGCTCCAGCTCAGTCCTGCCGAACGGTCGGCCGGCTTCTGGTATCGCCTCTCGCACGCCGTGATGCGCCGGCGAGTGATCGTCGCGATCGCCACGGTCGCCGTGCTCGTCCTCTTCGGGCTGCCGGTGCTCAACGTCAAGTTCACCGGCATCGACTCGAGCGTCCTCCCGAAGAACCAGAGCGCCTACCAGGTCGACGCCGCGATCAAGCGCGACTTCCCTCAGAACCGCTCGGCTCCGATCTTCGTCGCGGCTCGGGCGCCGGCCTCGGCCGCCAGCGAGGTGTCGAGCTTCGCCTCCGAGCTGCGCGGGCTGCCGGGCGCCGCAACCGTCACCGCCCCGCAGAGCGTCGCGGACGACCTGTGGCGGATCGACGTCTTCTTCAGGACACCCTCGCTGTCGGACGAGAGCCAGGACCTCGTTCGGAGGATTCGAGGTCTCGACCCGCCTTTCAAGACGTACGCCGGCGGACAGACGGCGCTCTTCGTCGACCAGGGCAAGAGCATCGCCTCGCACCTGGCGATCGGCCTGCCCATCCTCGCGGCCGTGACCCTGCTGATCCTGTTCGCGATGACGGGCTCGGTGATCCTCCCGCTGAAGACGCTCGTGATGAACGCGGTGACCCTCTCCGCGACCTTCGGGATCCTCGTCTTCATCTTCCAGGACGGCCGGTTCGAGGGACTGCTCCAGTACACGAGCCAGCACGCGCTCGAGGAGTCGCAACCGGTCTTACTCGCAGCCGTCGTCTTCGGCCTCTCCACGGACTACGGCGTCTTCCTGCTGACCCGGATCAAGGAGGCGCGCGACGGCGGCGAGTCGGAAGTCGAGGCCGTCGCGGTCGGGCTCGAGCGCACGGGCCGCATCGTGACCGCGGCCGCGCTGCTCTTCGCGATCGCGGTGGGCGCGTTCGCGACCTCCGGGGTCGTCTTCATCAAGATGCTCGGCATCGGGATGGCGCTGGCCGTGCTGATCGACGCCTCGATCGTGCGCGCGTTCCTCGTTCCCTCGCTGATGGCGCTGCTCGGCTCCTGGAATTGGTGGGCGCCGCGACCCCTGAAGCGGCTACATGCGCGCCTCGGCCTCAGCGAGAGCGAGACGCCGCCGCCGGTTCCGGCGGCTCGATAGCCCCCGGCTCAGAAGTCGAACGACGTCAGCGCGACGGCCTGCTTCCAGCCGAAGCGGCTGAGGCCGACCTTCATGAAGCGTTCGCGGAAGGCGACCGCCGGCCGCGACTTCAAGCGGCCGACTCTCCCGAGGTTGCGCGAGAACTTCACGATCCCGCCCGTTCGTGGTGCCCGCTTCGCCTCGTACGCTCGCAGCGCCTTGACGACGTCGGGCTCCTCCCGCAGCGATCGAGCGAGCACGATCGCGTCCTCGAGTGCCTGCGAGGTGCCCTGACCGAGGTTGGGCAGGATCGGATGCGCCGCGTCGCCGAGCAGCGTCGCGGGCCCGGTTCCCCATTGCTTCACGGGATTCGCGTCGGCGATGTCCATCACCGCGATCTCGGCGTCGTCGGTGGCGGAGATGATCGACGGCACCGGCTCCGGCCACGACTCGAGCCGCCTGCGGACGATCTGGATCCGCTCTTCCGCCGACTCGGTCCCCTCGCCGTCCTCGACGGCGAACCAGTAGAGCCTCTTGCCGCCGACGTGGTGATACGCGAACCGCGACCCGGGCCCCCAATACGTGGCGAAGGTGCCGTACCGCGCGAGCGGGTGCTCGAACTCGACGACGGCCTGGATCCCCCAGTATCCGGGTGCGCGCAGGTCGCGCGTGCCGAGCAGGTCGCTCCGCACCGTCGACCGAACCCCGTCGGCGCCGACGAGGAGGTCTCCCCGCTCCTCGCGGCCCTCGGAGAAGCGGACGATCACGCCGCCGTTCTCGTTGACGAAGCTCTCGTAGTGGGCGCCGACCTGGATCGGTTCGTCCCCGAGCGCATCGGCAAGGACCCTGTGCAGGTCACCGCGAACGACGCCCACCGTCGGGACGCCGAGGTCCTGCTCGACCTGGTCGATCGGCCACGTCGCGAGGACGTCGCCGCGGTACGAGTTGAACGTCGTCACGTCGAGGACGGCCGCAGCTGCCTGGGCCTGCTCGTTCAGTCCGATCTCCCGCAACGCACGCATGCCGTTGTTCCAGACGAGCAGCCCGCCGCCGGCCTGGACGTCCGCCAGTCGAGGCGCCTGCTCGAAGACCACCGGCTCGATCCCGGCCTGGCGCAGAGCGAGCGCAGCGGTCAGGCCGCCGATTCCGGCACCAACGATGAGGGCTTTGCGAGCGTCGGCCATGTCAGACCCTCCGTTCAGACGAGGTTGTATTCATGGACGTCCGCCCAGATGAGCAAGATCCCCGGCAGCGGTCCGCCGCCGATCGGGTCGCGGGCCTTCACGCGTCGCTTGCTCGGGGCGGTGAGTCCGTCGAAGTTGCGGTGCTCAGCGATCATGTGGGCCGCCTTCGCGAATCCCCCGAACGGCTCGGCCGTGTAGTCGTGCTGGCGAAGCCGCCCGGTCTCGAGGTCGAGATGGAACCTCTGAACCTCGTTGTGGGTCGGGAGGTGAGGCGGAAAGCGGGCCTCGAGCGTGTCGTCGGACACCTCGCTCCAGGCGATGTCCTCCCGGAACAGCAGCGCAGGCAGGGTCAGGTAGTTCCACATCGTGTACCCGAAGAAGTAGCCGATGTCGACGGCGTCCCACGCGAACAGATTCCTCCCGTACGGCTTCGGTCGGGCGTGGGCACGCTCCTCGACGATCGTGCCGTCCGGCCGCTCGATCCGGACCGAGTGGCCCGCGAGCACGGCGATGTTCCCGTCGCGGTCGATCGGATCGAAGCGGGTCCGGGGCTCGTGCGCCTCGACGCGGACGCGTACGCTCGGCCAGCGCCCCTGGCGCCGGCGCTTCCAGCGGAAGAGCACGCCGCCGATCGTCAGGTGCGCCTCGACGGCCGTGGCGGAGCGCCACGTCGACTCGCCGCCGTAGGCGTCGAGCATCCGCTGGGCGAGGCCCTCCGGCATGACCGTTGACCGTAAGGCATCGGCTAGGCGCGAACAAGCCCGGGAGATCCGTTGGGGGTTGGAGTTTCCTGCCGCGGGTGTCATGATCGCTCGGGATGAGCGTCGCGCCGCCGACAGCCCGCCGGCCGCCCGGTCCGCGCGGCAAACCCGTGCTCGGAAGCATCCTCGACTTCCGCAGCGACATCCTGCGGGCCCTCATCGACGGGTGGCACGAGTACGGCGACATCGTCGAGTTCAACGTCGCCGGCGCGAGCTACCTCGTTGTCCATCCTGACTACATCGAGCACATTCTGCGCGACAACGAGAGCAACTACCCGCACGCGCCGTTCCTGGACGCTCGCTGGGCGAAGATCGTCGGCAATGGCCTGGTGACGAGCAAGGGCGACTTCTGGGCGCGCCAGCGGCGGCTCGCCGACCCGTCCTTCCACCAGGACCGGATCGCCGGGTTCGGTCAGATCATGACCGAGACGACGGAGGAGATGCTCGAGGGATGGAAGCCGAGGGTCGAGCGCGGCGACCCGATCGACGTGCGCGAAGAGATGATGCGCCTCACGATCACGATCCTGTCCAAGGCGATGTTCAGCGCCGACATCTGGGACAAGACGGACACGATCAGCAGGACTGTCAGCGTCCTGCTCACGCACGCGAGCAACCGCCTCTTCTCGCCGGTCGACTTCCCCGAGCAGATCCCGCTGCCCTCGCACCGCCGCTACATCGCCGCCCGCGACGAGTTCGACGAGCTGATCTACGGGATCATCGCGGAGCGCCGGCGCGAGCCCCGCGAGGACCTGCTGTCGATGTTCCTCGCCGCGAAGGACGAAGAGACCGGCGAGCACATGAGCGATCTTCAGGTCCGCGACGAGGTGCGGACGATGTTCATCGCCGGCCACGAGACGACGGCGACGTCGCTCGCGTGGACGTGGTACCTGCTCTCGATGTTCCCGGACGTGGCGCAACGCTTGCGCGAGGAGCTCGCGGAAGTCCTCGGCGGGCGCTCGGCGACGGCCGACGACCTGCCGCAGCTGACCTACACCTGGCGCGTGATCCAGGAGTCGCTGCGCATGTATCCGCCGATCTGGATGTACCTGCGGACCGCGATCGAGGACGACGTGATCGACGGCTACCGGATCAAGGCGGGCAAGAACATCTACCTCAGCCCGTACATCACCCAGCGCCACCTGGATTTCTGGGACAACCCGGAGGGTTTCGACCCGGACCGCTTCGCGCCGGAGAAGACCCAGGGCTGGCACCGGTTCAAGTACTGGCCGTTCGGCGGCGGCCCGCGGAAGTGCATCGGCAACAACTTCGCGGTCGTGGAGATGCAGCTCGTCGTCGCGACCGTGGCGCAACTCTACGACCTCGTGCTCGTCCCGGGACACCAGGTGGTGATCCAGCCCGGATTGTCGTTGCGTCAGCGCGACGGCGTGCTCGTCAACGCCAGGCCGGCCGGGTCCGGGAGCCACGCGAGGCCGGCTCCCTTGGTCGAGACCGCGGCGAGTACGACCGCATGAGACCCGAGTAGGAGGCCACCGAATGACCGTAGTGGACGAGAGCAGCACCACCGTCGAGCAGAACAAGGCGGTGATCCGGCGGATCTTCGAGGAGATCATCAACGAGGGGAAGCTCGATGTGGCCGACGAGCTCCTCACCCCGGACACCGACGTCCATGTCCCCTTCGAGGACCCGGGGGACGGGCCTCAGGCACTGAAGAAGATCGTCGGCGGGCTGCGCGAGGGATTCCCCGACCTGCACCTCGAGATCGACGAGATCATCGGCGAGGGGGATTTGATCGCCGTCGCCTGGCACTCGACGAAGCAGACGCACACCGGGTCGTACCGCGGACTGCCGCCGACAGGCCGGTCGGTCAGCATCAGCGGGATCGACATGATGCGCCTCAAGGACGGTCGAGTCTCGATGTTCTCGATGCACCTCGACGAGCTCGGCGCGGTCCGGCAGATGGGCGTCGTCCCGCCCGAGGGCGTCAGCTCGGGGAAGCGGGCCGCGTTCGTCCTCGGCAGCCTCTTCCGGTTCGCCTACCTCGAGGCACGCCACCAGATCAGCGGCGGCGGCCGGAAGAAGAAGGCAACGTGAGCGCGACGGCAAAGGCCGGCCGACCCATCCCGGGCCCGCGCGGCAAGCCGGTGATCGGCAGCCTGCCCGAGTTCCGGAAGAGCATGGTCCAGGCCCTGATGGACGGCTGGCGTGAGTACGGGGACGTCGTCCGGTACCGCGGCCCGATCTCCCTGATCTCGATCGCCCACCCGGACCACGTGCAGTACATCCTCCGCGACAACGCGGCCAACTATCACCACGCCGACTTCGAGATCAAGAAGCTGCAGCCGACGTTCCGGAACGGGCTCGTTACGAGCCAGGGCGAATTCTGGGCGCGGCAGAGGAAGATGATGCAGCCGACGTTCCACCGCGAGCGCGTCGACAGCTTCGCCTCGATGATGGCCGACACGACGGCGGCGACGCTCGAGCGCTGGCGAGGATTTCAGGACGGAAACCGTCCCGTCGACATGCGCGTCGAGATGCAGCGACTGACCCTCCAGATCCTCACGAACGCCGTCTTCAGCTCCGACTGGGCGGGCGAGGCGGAGAAGATCATCCAGGCGGTCACGATCGCGAACGAGTACACGAACAAACGCTTGCTCTCGCCCGTCGACCCACCCGAGTGGGCCCCCCTACCGTCGGTGAGGGAGTTCGCCGAGGTGCGGCAGCTGGTCGACGACCTCGTGTACGGGCTGATCGCCGAGCGCCGCAAGAGCCAGCCGAAAGACGACATCCTCTCGCTCCTGCTGGATGCTCGCGACGACGAGGGCAAGGGGATGAGCGACCTCGAGCTCCACGACGAGCTGATCTCGCTGATCTTCGCGGGCCACGAGACGGTCTCTGTCTGCCTGACCTGGACGTGGTACCACCTCTCGAAGGATCCGAGCGTTGCGCAGAAGGTTCGAGACGAAGTGGACGAGACGATCGGCGACCGCCCGCCGACGCTCGACGACGTCAGGCAGATGCAGTACATCTGGCAGGTCCTGCAGGAGGCGCTCCGGATGTATCCGCCGATCTGGGTGATCCCGCGGACGCCTCTGACGGTCGACGAGGTCGATGGCTATCGGCTCGAGCCGGGCGACATGCTTTTCATCTCCCCGTACGTCGTCCACCGTCACACGGGGTTCTACGACAACCCCGAGTCCTTCGACCCTGATCGGATCGCGCGTGAGAACACGACGAACTGGCACCGCTACCAGTACATCCCCTTCGGCGGCGGGCCCCGGAAGTGCATCGGCCACGAGTTCGCGATGCTGGAGATGACGATCATCGTCGCGATGGTGACGCAGCTATATCGGCTCGACCTCGTTCCGGGCCATCCCGTCGATCCGAAGCCGATGGTGACCCTGCGCCCGCGCTACGGCATGCCGATGATCATCACGCCGCGCGCGAGTGAGGGACGTGCTCCGAAGCGAGCCGAGGCGGCCGCTGCGGCTCCCGTCTCCACGCCTGCGGGCACGTGACGGCGACCCGCGAGGTTCCCGGCCCGCGCGGCCATCCCGTGCTGGGCAACACGCTCGGCTTCAAGAACGACATCCTCGGCACGCTGATGGCGGGGTACCGGGAGTACGGCGACATCGTCAAGTTCCGCGGCGTCGGGCCGCTCTTCCCGATCTACCTGTTCGCGCACCCGGACTTCGCGATGCACGCGCTCAAGGATCACGCCGACAACTATCCGCGCACGCCGCTCGTCCGGAGCAAGTGGCGGATGGTCGTCGGCGACGGGCTCATCTGCATCGAGGGCGACCACTGGCGCTCGCAGCGGAAGCTCGCGCAGCCGTCCTTCGACCCCAAGCTGCTGCAGAGCTTCGACGGGCTGATGGCCGACGAGACGGACGCGCTGCTGGAGGGGTGGGCGGATCACGCCGAGCGCGGAGAGACGATCGACGTCGCCCGCGAGATGACGCACCTCGCCCTGGCCAATATCGGCGGGGCCATGTTCTCGACCGACTGGCGGCAGGAAGCGCTCGTGATGGCGGACGCGGTCGAGTTCACGATCGGCTACGCGTACAAGCTGCTGACGCAGCCTGTCGTCCTGCCGGAGAACGTCCCTACGCCCGCCAACCGGCGCTTCAAGGAGGCACGTCGCGCGCTCGAGCAAATCATGGAGCGGATGATCGCCGGCCGCCGCGGCATCGACGAACAGCCCAAGGATCTCCTCGGCGCGCTGCTGAGCGCCCGCGATCCGGAGACGGGCGAGGGCTTGAGCGACTATCAGGTCCGGAGCCATCTGATGACGTTCATGTTCGGGGGCCACGAGACCGTTGCCTGCGGCCTCGCCTGGACCTGGTGGCTGCTGTCGAAGCACCCGGAGGTGCTCCGGCGGCTGGAGGCGGAGGTCGACACGCTGAACGGGGAGCGGCCGACGTTCGAGAACACGCGGCCCCTGGAGTATCTGACGCGCGTGATCAATGAGTCCCTGCGGATCCGGCCGCCCGTCTGGCTGATGTCACGCATGCCCGACAAGGACGACGAGGTGGGCGGCTACAAGATCCCGGCCGGCTCGCAGATCCTGATCAGCTCTTTCGTCAGCCACCATCACACAGACTTCTGGCCGAACCCGGAGGGCTTCGACCCGGAGCGGTGGCTGCCGGAGCAGGTGGCGCAGCGGCCGAAACAGGCGTGGTTCCCGTTCTCCGGCGGGCCGCATCAGTGCATCGGCGGCTACTTCGGCCTGATGGAGATGCAGATCGTGATCGCGAGGATCCTCCAGCGCTACGAGCTCGAGCTCGTCCCCGGCCATCGCGTCGAGCCGAATCCGGCGATCACGCTCGGGTTCAAGCACGGGCTGCTGATGACGCTGAAGCCGCGAGGGGCTTTGGAGCAGTCGCGGGAATCCGTTCGCGCCGAGGAGCTCGCAGGAGTGTCCGACCGTGGAAGCTGACTTCGTCAGGGTCGCCGAGTCGCAGGAGATTCCCAACGGCAGGCTCAAGCTCGTCGACGTGCGCGGCGAACGGGTGGCGATCGCGAATGTCGACGGCTCGTTCTTCGCGTTCAGCGACGAGTGCACGCACGACGGCGGCCCCTTGGCGGAAGGCGACCTCGAAGGCGAGATCGTGACCTGCCCCTGGCACTTCAGCCGTTTCAACGTCCGCACCGGCGAGATCGTCGACTCCCCAGCGGAGGAGCCGGTGCAGGTGTATGCGGTCCGCGTCGAGGGCGACGAGATCTACATCGGCGGGCCCCAGGGGCCCGGCCCGCACCCGCCCACTGCGTAGTAGGTCACAATCCGCCGTCGTGGCCGTGCGCTGCGCCGATCTCGTCGTCGAGCGGAACGTCGACGTTCCGATGCGCGACGCCGTCGTCCTGCGGGCCGACGTCTACCGGCCGGCGACCGACGCTCCCGTGCCGGCGATCGTCAACCGGACGCCGTACGACCGCAGCTCGCCGCTGATCCAGCTCGCGGCGATCGAGCCCGAGCGCGTGGTCGAGGCGGGATTGGCGCTCGTCTGCCAGGACGTGCGGGGACGCTTCGGATCCGACGGCGAGTTCTACACGTTCTTCGACGACGGCCGGGACAGCTTCGACACGGTCGAATGGGCGGCCGCCCAGCCGTGGTGCGACGGCTCCGTTGCCATGGTCGGCAGGTCGTACGCGGCCGCCGTCCAGTGGCTCGGCGCCGCCGAACGGCCGCCGCACCTGAAGGCGATCTCGCCCATCGTCACGGGCAGCGACTACTACCGGGGCTGGATCTACGAGGGAGGCGCGTTCCAGTTCGGCTTCAACGTCTTCTGGATCTGGCTGATGAGCAACCCGCGCGAGGTCGCGAAGCTCGAGCGCGTCTACCGTCATCTGCCTCTGCGGACGCTCCCGATCGACGATCTGGCCTGGGCCCGCCTCTACGCCCACTGGGTGGCGCACTCGACGGACGACCACTACTGGCGTTCGCTCTCGATCAACCGCCGCTACGAGCAGATCGAGGTGCCCGCGCTGATCGTCGGCGGCTGGTACGACGTCTTCATCCGCGGCACGCTCGAGAACTACGCCGGCATGCGCGACCGCGGCGGCTCGGAAGCGGCGCGCTCCGGCCGGCGGCTGATCGTCGGGCCCTGGGCCCACGGCAGCACCTACGGGCCGTATCCGGAGCACGCCTTCGATCTCTTCGGGCCCGACGCCACGATCGACGTCGCCGCGCTCCAATTGCGGTTCTTCGCCCGCCACCTCCTCGGGGAGGAGAATGGCCTGGACGACGAGCCGCCGGTGCGCATCTTCGTCATGGGCGAGAACCGCTGGCGCGACGAGGACGACTGGCCGCTCGCGCGCGCGCGCGAGACGCGCTGGTACCTGCGCGAGGGTGGCCGCCTCACGCGCGACGGGCCGGGGGAGGAGATGCCGGAGGAGTACGTGTACGACCCGCACGACCCCGCGCCTACGATCGGAGGCCCGACGTCGCTGCCGGCGCGGATGATGAAGATGAACTCCGGCCCGCTGGACCAGAGCCGCCTGGAGGAGCGCGGCGACGTCCTCGTCTACAGCTCCGACGTGCTCGAGCAGGCGCTCGAGGTGACCGGCCCGCTCGTCCTCGTCCTCCACGCGGCCACCAGCGCGACCGACACGGACTTCGTCGCCAAGCTGACCGACGTCTGGCCCGACGGCTCGTCGGTCATCCTCGCGGAGGGGGCCCTGCGCGCCCGCTTCCGTGAGGGCTTCGACCGCGAGGTGCCGGTCGAGCCGGACCGCCCCTACGAGTACCGCATCGACCTCGGCGCGACGAGCAACGTCTTCCTCCCCGGCCACCGGCTTCGGCTGCTCGTCACGAGCAGCTCGTTCCCGCGCTTCGACCGCAACCCCAACACGGGGCGCCCGCTCGGCGTCGACACCGAGGACGACCTGACGAGCGCGCGGCAGACGATCTTCCACGACGCGAACCGGCCTTCCCATCTGTTGCTGCCGGTCGTCCGGTGAAATACTCGGTGGCATGACCAAGATCGCATTTCTCTTCCCGGGCCAGGGCTCACAGAAGGTGGGAATGGGCTCCGACCTCAAGGAAAGCCACCCGGAGCTCTACGAGCGCTACCTCGATCGCGCCGACGAGGCGTCGGGCCAGGAGATCAGCCGGTTCTCGCTCGAGGGGCCGATGGAGTCGCTGACCGAGACGCACATAGCGCAGCCGGCCCTGTTCGCCCTCTCGCTCGCCCTCAACGAGGTGGCCCGCGAGAAAGGTCTCCAGCCGGACTTCGTCGCCGGCCACAGCCTCGGTGAGTACACCGCGGCGGTCGCCTCGAGCGCGCTGTCCTTCGAGGACGGCGTCCGGCTCGTCGCCCTGCGCGGGCGGCTGATGAACGAGGCCCAGACGGAGCGGCCGGGCACGATGGCGGCGATCATCGGCCTTCCGATCGAGAAGCTCGAGGAGATCTGCGGCAGCGCCTCCGAGGCGGGAGTCGTCTCGCCCGCGAACCTGAACACGCCGAGCCAGATCGTCGTCTCGGGCGAGGTCGCCGGTGTCGAGCGTGTCATGGAGCTCGCCACGGAAGCCGAGGCCGAGAAGGTCGTGCGCCTCCAGGTGGGCGCCGCCTTCCACAGCGAGCTGATGAAGCCGGCGCAGGCGAAGATGGCCGAGGCGATGGAGGACGTCGAGTGGAGCGATCCCCAGGTGCCGATGGCGTCGAACGCCTCCGGCGGGCTGGTCACGAACGCCGATGAGGTTCGGGAGGCGTTGATCGCCCAGATCGCGAGCCCCGTCCGGTGGGTCGACTGCGTGCGAACGCTGGACTCCGAAGGCGCGTCCGCCTATCTCGAGGTCGGCCCGGGGCGCGTCCTTTCCGGGCTGGTCAAGCAGGTCCTCGGCATGGAGACGGACGTCGCTGCGGCCGACTCAGCGGCGAAGCTGGAGAACTTCGCGGCTGCGCGGACCGCACCCGCCTAGGCAAACCTGGCTCTGCGGCGGAAAATGCGGCCGTGACCGAGCATGACGCCAGCCCGTCTGTGGCGGTCGTGGGGATGGCGTGCTGGTATCCCGGCGCGCGCGACCTGCGGCAGTTCTGGGAGAACGTCCTGGCGAAGCGGCGCCAGTTTCGGCGCTTCCCCGACAGCCGTCTTCCGCTAGCCGACTACCACGACCCCGCGCCAAGGGCGCCGGACAAGACCTACGCGACTCGGGCCGCGTTCATCGACGGCTTCGAGTTCGACTGGGTCGGTCGCCGGATCCCTCAGAGGACCTACGAGTCGACCGACGTCGTCCACTGGCTCGCGCTCGAGGTGGCGCTGACGGCGCTGGCGGATGCCGGGTACACGCCGGAGACGATCGCGACCGACAGGTCGGCGGCGCTCGTCGGCAACTCGCTGACCGGCGAGCAGACGCGTTCGCGCTACATGCGGCTGCGCTGGCCGTTCGTCCGTCGCACGCTCCGCGCGAGCGCGGAGGCGAAGGGGCTCCCGGCGGCTGCGATCGGCGAGCTCGAGGAGACGATGGAGGTGTACTACAAGTCGGTCTTCCCGCCGGTGACCGAGGACACACTGGCGGGCGTTCTCTCGAACACGATCGGCGGCCGGATCTGCAACTTCCTCGACTTCAAGGGGGGCGGTTACACGGTCGACGGCGCCTGCGCGTCCGGGATGATCGCCGTCGCGACCGCGGCCGGCGCCCTGACGAACCGGGACCTCGACTTCGCGCTCGCCGGCGGTGTCGACATCAGCCTCGACGCGATGGAGATGATCGGCTTCGCCAAGGTCGGCGCGCTGACCCGCGACGACATGAACGTCTACGACAAGCGCGGGAGCGGCTTCATCCCCGGCGAGGGCTGCGGGTTCGTCGCGCTGAAGCGGCTCGAGGACGCTCGCGCCGACGGCGACTACGTCTACGCCGTGCTCCGCGGCTGGGGGATCTCCTCGGACGGGAGCGGCGGGATCACGGCTCCCCGCGCCGACTCGCAGGCGAAGATGATCCGCCGCGCATACGAGCGCGCCGGCTACAGCTCGCACGAGATCGCGTTCGTCGAGGGCCACGGCACCGCCACGGTCGCGGGCGACCGCGCCGAGCTCGAAGGGATCCAGCTCGCGCTGAGCGAGGACGGCGAGCCGCAGCCGCGCTCGGTCGGGATGACGTCCTTCAAGTCGCTCGTCGGCCACACGAAGGCTGCCTCCGGGATCGCGGGCTTCATCAAGACCGTGATCGCGGTCAACCGGCGCGTCCTGCCGCCCTTCGCCGGCCACAAGGTGCCGAATCCGATCTTCGCGCAGTCCGCACACGCGCTCTACCCGATCCTGCGCGGCGAGATCCGCGATCCGGCCGAGACGATTCGCGCCGGCGCCTCGGCTATGGGCTTCGGCGGGATCAACTGCCACGTGACGCTCGAATCCGGCGACGCGCCCGCCGACCGGCTGGCGCCCTCGCTCGACGAACGGGTGCTGATGGCTTCGGGCCAGGAGACGGAGCTGTTCGTGCTCGCGGCGCCCTCGATTCAGGATTTGCTCCGCAGGGCGCAGGAGCTCTCGAGCGTGGCGGTCGGAATGAGCGTTGCCGAGCTCACCGATCTCGCGGCGGAGCTCGCCCGCGACGAGAGCGTTCGCGGCCCTGTGCGAGCGGCGGTGGTCGCGGCCAGCCCGTACGAGCTTGTCGAGCGGCTCGAGGCCCTGGCGGCGATGCTGGTCGAGTTGCCGCCGAACGAGGGCGAGCCGGCGGCGAGCCCCGGCGGCGAGGTCGCGGTCGGCAACGCCGTGCGCGAACTCCGGGTCGGCTTCCTCTTCCCCGGCCAGGGATCGCAGCAGCTCGAGATGGCGCGCGTGCTCGTCGAGCGGTACGACTGGGCGCGCGAGCTCGTGGCTGCGGCCGACGACTGGCTGCGGGAGGCTGGGACCGAGCCGGTCGCCGATCTGATCTTCCGGCCGCTCGACCGGGCGGCGAACCGGGCCCAGGTGCAGGAGTGGGCGGCCGCGCTCGCCCGCACCGAGATCGCCCAACCGGCGATCTGCCTCGCGTCGCTCCTGTGGCTCCGTTACCTGCAGCGGCTCGGCGTCGCGCCGTTTGCCGTGGCGGGCCACAGCCTCGGCGAGCTGACCGCCTTCCACGCGGCCGGAGCGTTCGACGAGCGCACGCTGCTGACGCTGGCGGCGACCCGGGGGCGCGCGATGGCCGCCCCCGCGGACGACGCGGGCACGATGGCGGCGCTCGGCTGCTCGCGCGAGCGGGCGGAGGGGCTCGTCGCCCGCGCGAGCGGCTACGTGGTCGTCGCCAACGTCAACAGCCCGGCGCAGGTGGTTGTCTCCGGCGATCGGGCCGCCGTCGAGGAGGTGTCGGCGCTCGCCGAAGCCGAGGAGATCCAGGTCAAGCTGCTGCCCGTTGCGAACGCGTTCCATTCCAGGTGCGTCGAGGGCGCCAGCGAGCATCTGCGGGCGCATGCGCCCGTTCCGGAGACGCTGCCGGAGGTCGGGGTCTCGCTCGTCTCGGGCATGCGGGGGCGGGAGGTGGCGCCGGGCCTCGATCTCCGCGGCCATTTCGCGGACCAGGTGCTGGCTCAGGTCGACTTCGTTTCGGTGGTCGAGACGCTGGCGAAGAGCTGTGACGTGCTCGTCGAGGTCGGCCCCGGGGGCGTCCTTTCGGGACTCGCGCGCGCGACCGTCGGAGCGGGTGGCATACCCTGCCTGCCGGTCCAGTCGGCGCCCGGAGCCGACCGTGACCTCAACGTCGTGCTGGCGAGCCTCTTCGTGCGCGGCGCCGAGTTGGACTGGAACGAGCTCTACGCCGGTCGGCTCGTCCGGCCCTTCGTGCCCGCCTCCGAGCTGCAGTTCATCGAGAACCCGCTGGAGCTGCCGCTCGACGGCTCGGCCGCCCCGGCCGGCACAACGCTGGCGGAGGCGGGGGCTTGGGCCGACCCGAAGCTCGCCCAGGCGACCGGGCTCGGCGAGGCGGAGCTTTCCGAGTACCTGTCGCGGCGCGGCGGCTTCCTCGGCGACGTCATCCGGGCGGACCTGCGGGCGTCCGGAGAAGAGCCCCGGCCCGAATCGACGCCGAAGCCGGCGGAGCCGGCCACGGCGATCGAGGCTCGGCTCGTCGAGCTGGCGGCGGAGCTGACCGGTTTCCCCGCCGAGACGATTCCGCTCGAGGCCCGGCTGCTCGACGATCTGAACCTCGACTCGATCAAGGCCGCCGAGCTCGTCTCGCGGGCGGCGGACGAGCGGCACGCCGGTGAGCTCGACCTCGCGCCGCTCGCCAACGCGACGCTGCAGGAGGTCGCGGCAGCGATCCGGGCCGCTTTGCCCTCGGACGCCGTCGATGCACTGGCTGCGCTCCGCGACGTGGTGGCGAGGCACACCGGCTTCCCGCCCGACACCATCGGCCCCGACCTGCGGCTGCTCGACGACCTCAACCTCGACTCGATCAAGGCGGCGGAGGTGGTGCTGGAAACCGCGGGACAGCTCGGCCTCGGGGAGGACGCAGCTCCCGACCCATCGACGTTCGCCAACGCGACGCTCGCCGAGATCGCGGCGGCCCTCCAGGCGGCCGCCGGAGGAGCTCCGGTCGCGGGTGGCCGAACCGGCGACGCGGCGTTCGAGGGCCGCGATTCGTGGGTGCGGGAGTTCGTCGTCGAATATGTCGAGGGGGATCTCGGCGAGCGGCGCGGGGAGGACCTGTCGACGGCGAAGGCGCTCGTCCTGTACGAGCCAGACGACGCAGACGCGGCCGAGGCGGTGGGAGAGGCGTTCCGCGGCCGGGGCGCTGACGTCCGGGCGGTCCCGTTCGCTGAGGCGGAGGAGCTGGCGGGCGACGAGTCGCTCACGCACGTCGTGGCCGTGCTCCCGCGCGCAGGCGCGGAGGAGCAGCCTGCCGTCGCCGTCCGGGGTGCGATCGAGCGGCTGCGAGCGCCGCTCGGCGGCGCGCCCGGGTCCCGGAGGGCTCTCGTCTATCTCCAGTTCGGCGGCGGTTTCGGCGCGGCGGCCTTCGCCGCGGGCGTCCACCACGAACGGCCCGAGCTGCGCGTGCGGGTGGTCGAGGCGGATCCCGGGCTCGAAGCGACCGTACTCGCCGAGCGCGTGCTGGACGAGCTCGACACATCCGATGCCTACGCCTCCGCCCGCTACGACGCGAGCCTGACGCGGCGTGTGCCCAGGCCGCGGCTCCAGGAGCCGTCCGAGTACCGGCGCCGGGCGATCGACTGGTCCGCCGACGACGTGATCCTCGCCACCGGCGGCGCGAAAGGGATCACGGCCGAGTGTTCCCTCGCCCTCGCGCGCTCGACGGGCGCGGCCTTCGCGCTCGTCGGCAGCTCGGCCGGGCCGGGCGAGTCGGACGGGGGCGAGATCGCCGCCACGCTCGCGCGGTTCGAGCAGGAAGGCCTCCGCTGCCGCTACTACCAGGCCGACATCGGCGACGCGGCCGCCGTGGACGACCTCCTCGCGCGCGTTCGTGCCGATCTCGGGGAGATCACAGGCGTCCTCCACGGCGCGGGTGCGAACACGCCCAGGCGAGTCGAGCAGGTGTCCGTGGACGCCGCCGCGGCCGAGGCCGCGCCCAAGGTCCTCGGTGCGCTCAATCTCTGCCGCGCGCTCGCGGAGCGTCCTCCCAAGCTGATCGTCGGCTTCTCCTCGATCATCGGCGTGACCGGAATGCCCGGCAACTCATGGTACGGGTTCGCCAACGAAGCGCTCGACCTGACCCTGCGCCGGTTCGGGGAGGAGCACTCAGAGACGGCTGTGCTCTCGGTCGCCTTCAGCATCTGGGGCGAGGTCGGCATGGGCGCGCGCATGGGCAGCGCCGAGCAGCTGGGCAAGATGGGCGTCGCCGCGATCCCGACCGAGGATGGAGTCCGACGCTTCCTGCGGGTCGTCGAGCGCGAGCCGGGCGACGCACGCGTCGTCGTCGCCGCGCGCCTGCGCGGGCTGGACACCTGGCATCCGTCGACTGCGCCGCCGCCGGCGGCGAACCGGTTCCTGGAGGACGTCTTGCACGTGGAGCCGGGCGTCGAGGTCGTCTCGCGGGCGCGGCTGACGCTCGAGCGCGACTCCTACCTCCACGACCACGTCTACAAGGGATCGCACATCTTCCCGACCGTGTTCGGGCTCGAGGCGATGGCACAGGCAGCGGCCTACGCGGCCGGCGAGACCGAGCTCGGTCCGGTCCGGATCGAGGACGTCGAGCTCGAGCGGCCGATCGTCGTCGACCCGGCGGAGGGCGGCGAGATCGAGGTCCGGGCCGAGGTTCTGGAACTCGAGGAGCCGACCGCGGAGCGCCGGGTCAAGGCGTCGATCGGAACGGGTCAGACAGGCTTCGCCACGAATCACTTCTCGGCTACGTTCATCCTCGGCCTCGACCTGGAAGCGCCGCCCGAGCCGGTCGAGCTTCCCCCCGACGCGCTCCCGATCAGGCCCGAGGAGGACCTCTACGGACGGCTGCTGTTCCAGGGCCCGAAGTTCCAGCGGCTGCGCACGGTTCACCGGCTCGACTCGGGGCTGTGCATCCTCGTCGCCGAGGAGCGGGAGACTGACGAGCCGTTCCTGCTCGGCGATCCATTCTTCCGCGATGCGCTCCTGCACGGCGCGCAGCTCGTCGTCCCCCAGAGCCTCTGCCTGCCGGTCCGGATCGGCAGCATCGAGATCCATCCTGCGGGCGGCCCCGTACCGGCCTCTCGCGTCGTCATGGTCGTCAACGAAGGGCGGACGGACGACTTCGAGAACGCGCGCGTGGTCGCAGTGGACGAGCAGGGCCGCGTCCTCCAGCGGCTGGAGGGATACCGGCTGCGGATCCTCGAGCGCCGCGAGGACAACCCGACGGCCGAGGCGATCGCGGATCCGGCCGCGCGCGACGCCGAGCTCCTCCGCCGGGAGCTGATCCGGCGCGCCCGCTCCCTGGGCGTCGAGGCGCCCGAGCCGGCGTTCGCCTACCTCGCGGACCTCCACGCCCTCAGCGCCGAGGAGCGACACGAGCTCGAACGGCCGCTGTTCGGAGAGGCGGTCGCCCGGTTCCTCGCGAACGGGAATGGTGCGCCATAGAGATCGACTGGCTCGAGTCGGGGAGGCCCGTTGTGCGCGACGCCCCCAATGGGGACGTGCAGGTCTCGCTGTCGCACGACGACCGCGCCTGCCTCGCCGTTGCCGGCGGCGGGCCCCAGGGCTGTGACATCGCCCCGGTCTCGCCCCGCACGCGCGAGGAGTGGCGTGGCCTGCTGGGCTCCGCGCGCGAGCCGCTCCTCGACCGGCTGCTCGGCGTGGACTCGCTCGACCGCGCGGGGACGCGGATCTGGGCGGCCGTCGAGGCACTTCGCAAGGCCGCGGAGGTCGACCCAGGCGAGCTAGCCATGGACCGTCAGCAGGACGAGACCGTGCTCTTCCGCGGCGGCGATCTCGCCGTCCTGACGTTCCCGCTCGACCTGACGCGCGGACCTGAGCGGATCGTGGCGGTCGTCGTCGAGCGGACCGAACAGGCGAGCGAACCGGAAAGCGGCTCGATCGCGGAGGAGTACAACTTCGACCCGAGCACCTACACGATGGATGTCACGAAGGACGGGCCGGTCCCGGACATGGTCGTGTTGGGGATCCGCTTCCCGGTGACCTTCCGCGAGGTCGCGAACCTGAGCCGCACCCTTTACTTCTCCCACTACGTCATCTGGATGGGGAAGGTGCGGGAGCTCGCCTGCCAGCCCGTCTACGACGACCTGGCGGGTGACTTCGTCACCGGCAAGTGGGGGATGGTGTCGAACTACGGAGAGCTTCGCATCCTCGACTGGATCCGCGCCGACGACGTCGTCCTCTGCCGTTGCTACGCCGGCCCCTACTCGGGGACGCACGGCTCCGTCCAGGAGCTGCACTACGAATGGCACCGAGTCCTTCCGGACGGAGGATCGGAGCGCGTGGCGTGGAGCCGGATGGAAGTGACCTGGGTCGCGATCCTCGGTCACGGGATCGTCGAGCCCAGGCCGTTCCCGGACTACTACCAGCGCGGAATGGACCGGATGACGCCGCCGGACACGCCGGAGGTGCGAGCCAACCTCGTGCCCCAGCCGTCGGCGGACGTCGACCTGGGGCCGGTGCTGTGGGCGGCGCCGCCGGGCCCCGTCAACAGGGCGTTGCTCCGAGAGCAGGTGTTCGAGACCTCGCTCGAGGACTCAAACCTGGTCGGGAACCTCTACTTCGCGAACTACTACATGCTCCACGGGCGAACGCGGGATCACTTCTTCCACGACGCAGCGCCTGACTACTACCTGGGCACGGGCGAGCGAGGCGAGCTGCGTTGCATGTACTGCCGGATCGACCACCTCCGCGAGGCGATGCCGTTCGACCGGATCGCCGTCCGCCTCTCGCTGGACGCGCTGCACGAGCTCGGCGTCCGTCTTCGAATCGACCTGTATCGTGCGACCGAGGACGGCGGCCGCGAGAAGCTCGGCTCGGGCATCCACGTCGCCGGCTGGCATGCGCCGACCCCCGACGGGCGTTGGGCACTCGCGCCGCTGCCGGACGTCTTCCGAGACGCGCTCGTGCGGCAGGCGGAGGTCTCGCAGGGGACCGCCTCATAGAGGCCGACGCGATCGTCATCGGCTCCGGTCTCGGCGGGCTCGTCGCCGGAGCGCTCCACGCGAAGGAAGGGCGCCGCGTGGTCGTCCTCGAACGCAACGAGACGTTCGGGGGCGCCCTCGGCACCTTCAAGCGCGGCGACCTCACGATCGAGGGCTCGTTGCACGAGATCGACGGCTTCGACGACGAGGATCCGAAGATGCCGATCGTGCAGGCGCTCGGCATCAAGGATGCGGTCGAGCTCGTCGACGTCGGCGACCTCTACGAGGCTCGGAGCCCGCTCCTCGGGGAACCCTTCGTCCTGCCGGCTGACATCGACACCGCGATCGCGGCGGCGACCGCGCGCTTTCCCAGGCACGGCAAAGGCCTGGAGGACTACTTCCGGCGCCTCAGGAAGATCCGCGCGGCGATCTCGGTCGCGATCCACAAGCAAGACGACAAGCTCTGGTGGATCGTCAACGGCCCGCGCCTGCCGCGCCGTTTCTGGCCGCTCCTGCGTGCCTTCCCGCGCTCGCTCGGCGAGGTGATGGCGCAGGATTTCGGCTCGGACGAGGCGGTGAAGATGGCGCTCGCCGCGAACCTCCAGTACTACGCAGACGACATGGAGCGCATGTGGTACGCGCACTACGCGGCCGCGCAGAGCTCGTATCACCTCGGTGGAGGCCACTACGTGCGCGGCGGCTCCAGCCGGTTGACCGACTATCTCGTCTCGCTGATTCGCGACGCAGGCGGTGAGGCGCACACCGGGCGGCGCGTCACGCGGATCCTGCTGGACGACGGACGAGCGGCCGGCGTCGAGCACGAAAGCAAGGACGGTGGAGACTCCGGCCGCGATACAGCGCCCGTGATCTTCGGCAACGCGGCGCCGCACGTGCTCGCCGATCTGGTGCCAGTGGAGAGACGAACGGAATTCATGGCTCCGTATGCGGACCGGCCGCTCTCGATCAGCCTCTGGACGCTCGCCCTCGGCTTCGACCGGAAGCCAAGCGAGTTCGGCGTCAACAAGTACTCGACCTGGATCTTCCCGGACTGGATGCGGTCGCTCGACCACCTGAAGCAGAGCGGTCCTCTCTTCGCCGAGTCGCCCGCCGGGCGCGAGCCCGCATTGGTCTTCGCCGACTACAGCTCGTTCGACTCGGGGCTTCCGGGCCCGCGCTACTTCGGGAGCGTCGGCTGCCTCGACCTGATCGAGAACTGGGCAGGGGTCGGGCCCGACGAGGAGCGCGAGCGCAAGGAGCGCTGGTCGGATGCGATCATCCAGATACTAGATCGCGAGTTCCCCGGTCTCGGCGGCGCCGTCGTCCAGCGGATGGTCTTCACGGCGCGCAACAACCGGGACTACCTGAACACGCCGGGCGGCGCGGTGTACGGCTTCGCTCCGCGGCCGCCCCGATGGTTCTTCTTCAAGCCGCGTACGCCGATCAAGGGCCTCTGGATCGCCTCCTCATACGGCGGCTTCGGCGGCTACACGGGCGCGATCCTGAGCGGCGGCGCCGCCGCCCGAGCCGCGCGCAAAGCTGCCGGGCCGGCTGGTAGTAGGAGGTCTTGACGAGCGGAGTAAACGCTCCAGGGCCGGAGCGTAGAGCGGGCGAAGCCGGTCTACGCGGAGGCCGGACTGATGCGGGCGGGGACGCGAAGCGCCACCGCCCGCACTGCCAGAAGCAGCCGCCGACCAGGATCTAATAAGAGCGCGGGGCTCAGCCCCGCGCGTTTCCCGCGGTGAGCGGCGTACCTCATCCGAGCGAAAGCGCCAGCTTTCGCTCGGGCTAGTGGCCCCTGTCGAACCGCTGCTGCACGCGGACGATCCCACGCAGCATCGCCTTCACAGGCTTCGGGATCCGCGCCATTGCCTGCATCGTCTCCTCCGGGGGCAGCACGCCGATCTGCTGCAGGATGTTGAGCGCGTTCAGGACCTGCCACGCCTCCTGAACCTTTCCCTCCTCGTTGAAGTGTGCGATCACGACTTCGGTCACGGTCGCCGTCTTGCCTGTGGGCGCGTGCTTGCCGTGAAGGAGTCCCGTGTTCGTTCCGTGGAAGGTCTGGCGGGTTGCAACTCGATCGCCGTCCGCGATGATGTCGTCCATCGTGAAGTAGCTGTCGGGCCACCCGACGTGGACGATCTTCATGAATTCGATGACCCCCTCGGGTCCGATGAGCGGCTCGGACTGGAGCGTGTTGTGGTAGATGCAGTCCGCTGCGACGAGTTCCTGCGCGATCTCGTACTTCTTCTCGTTGTAGAGCTCTTCGAAGATCCGCCGGGCGATCTCCTTGTTGTGCTCCTCAGTCGCCTGCGCTTGCTCGGTGACCATCGCCGATCTCCTTTGTGTTCGGATGGCCACTAGCCTGGCATGCGGGATCTGCGCGATCAAGCCATCGCCCCCGGCATCCAGCTCGGCTATGTGAGCAGGGCGGCATCGAGCGTCGTCATCAGGGTCCCCACGTCGGGAAGCCCGAGCACGAGCTGGGCGGTCTGGGCGCCGGAGACGATCACCGGCATGATTCCCCCGCCCGGCTGGGTCCAATGACCCGAGAGGAAGAGACCCTCAATCGGCGTCACGTGGCGGAGGCGGTGGGTCGCCGCCTGGTCAGGCGAAGGTTCCCAGCCGTAGATCGCGCCGACGTGGTTGAGCGTGAACTTCTCGAGCGTCGTCGGAGAGGCGCCGACGACGAACGTGATGTGGTCGCTCAGCCCTGGAAGCAGGCGTTCCGCCTGGCTCAAGAGAAGCCTCTGGACGTCCTCCTTGCGGTACTCGCCGTATGGGACAAGTGTCATCAGCGTCACCACGTGCTCGCCTCGCGGCGCGACCGTCGGATCGACGAGCGACGGAATCGTCACCGCGATGTGCGTCGGCCGTCCTGCGAGCATCGACTCGTACGTCTCGTCGTGATCCCACGACTCGAAGAGGAACAACTCGTGGCCGCCGCTCTCCAGCTCGCTGAAACCGAGGTCGGTCGCGAGATACATCAAGACAGCTGACAGCGACGGTCGCATGCGGCGAAGATCGGCAAGCAAATCGTCGGGAAGCGACTCTGCGCCGACGAGGTGCTCGAACGTCTCGCGCGCGTCGGCGTTCGAGATGACGACGGGGGCGCGCACCTCGTCCGTTCCGTCGAGCTCGACGCCGGCGACCTTGCCCTCGTCGACGAGAATTCGCGTCACCTCCGTCTCGACGAGAACGACCCCGCCGCCTAGCTCGATCCCTTCACCGACAGCGTTCGCGAGGTTCTGGAACCCGCCTTCGCAGTAGAAGACGCCCGAGTGGAGATAGCTGATCAGCATCGGCGTCCAGCGGACGAACGCGAGCCGCGACGGGGGCAGGCCCTGGTACGCCCATAGGCTCGCGAAGAGAGCCTTCAGCCGGTCGTCCTCGAGAAAGCGATCCATGACATCGGCGAGCGTCAGGCCGCCGTACTCGGCGAGCAACGGGAACCGGTCGATGCGCTGAACGACGTCCTCGGGCGTCGCGTCGGACGGCAAGGCCTTCACCTCTCGATTGACGCGGACGCAGAGCCTGACGAGCTCGCGCAAGCCGGCCTCATCAGCCGGGAAGAGCCTTGCGTGGGCGTCGATGAACGGCTGTACGCCGACGGGCGCAGCGAAGCGGACGTCCGGATAGACGGCGGTGTAGAACGGATCGAGCGGGATGAACGTGCACCGGTCGCGGACGCCGATCAATGTCAGTAGGTGATGGATCATCGCGCCCTCGCCGAATGCGATCGGTTCGCAGCCGCTGGTCATGTGCACTGCAACGTCGAATCGGTATTGCCCTCGTTCGAAGCCGTGTGCGTAGCCGCCGAGTCGATCATGCCGCTCGACCACGAGCACGCGCTTCCCGGCACAGCCGAGCCACGCCGCCGCCGAGAGGCCACCCATGCCGCCCCCGACGACGACGACGTCGTACGCACTCTTTCGCTGCTTCTTGTTCGTGCTCGAACCTCCCGCGGCCTAGACCGAATCCGCAACGAGAGCCGCAGCGAGGAAGGCAGCGAGCGCGAACGTGCTGAGCCAGGTTCTACGCACGTGGCGCACGTCCCAGATCCGGCGGAGCTCGGTATACCGCGCGAGGTCCGGCGCGTCGCCCCACGACTTGATCTCCTCGTTGATGGGCCACTCGCGCGAAGAGATCGCGCCGCTGACGAGCGCTGCGAGGAGCCCGGTCGCCGCGAGCGCTGCTGCGAGCGAGAAGCCATCGTCGATGACGAGAAGCGTGAGAAATGCGATTGCGCTCACGACCGATGCCATCGCAAAAGTCCGAAGGAAACGGTGCGGGCGGTCGGTGAGGGCGTCGCGATGGACGATCGCGCTCAGTTCGGACGACCAGCCCGACAAAGCGGGGAGAACCGCCACCAGGCAGAACAACTGCCCACCGGCGACGACCGCCGAAGCCATGACGACGGCAAAGGCGGCCACGTTCGTCGCCGCATCCACTGCCGGTCAGCCTCCGTTCATCTCGGGCTGAGCACCGGCGCGAACGCGTCAGCGATCTCCTGGTGAGTCGCACAATCCCGCTCCATGTCCTTCGCGAGGATCGGCAGGAAGACGCGCTGGAGGAGCCGGTCTCGGAACCTCCAGGCGAGGGGATTCCGCCAGAGCGAGAGCGCGCCCGATCGCCACGAGATCTTCTGGATCGACGTTGCCCGGGCTATGCGATGCGTCTCGAAGGCGCGAAGCGCTGCCGAGACGCCCTCGCGATCGTCGAGGCTCGACAGCGCAGCTAGCTGCCCGGCAAGCGTGACGGCGTCGACGAGTGTCTCGCCAGCACCGCGACCGAAGCCAGGCGTCATTGCGTGAGCGGCGTCGCCCATGAGCGTGGCTCGTCCTTCTGCCCATCGTCGCTGCGGCTTGATGTCGCGGATGTCGACGCGATCGACCGCCTCTGCCGGCGTGGCTTCGATGAGAGCGCGGACAGGCGCCGGGAAACGGGCCAAGCGCTCCATTGCATCCTGCTTTTCGCCGGCGGGATGTGAGGTGCCTTCCGCTGCCGGAACGCTCGCGAACCAGTAACGATTCCCGCCGCCGACGTCCTGGACCCCGAACCGAGTCCCCGGCCCATACGTGAGCACGAACTTCCGAGCCGGGAAGGCCGGCTCCTCGTTAGGCGTGATTCCGCGGAGATACTGGTACCCGGCATACCGCGTCTCGACGCCTGCAAAGAGCGCGCCTCTCACCGACGACTCCAGCCCGTCTGCGCCGATCAGGACCGCGCACCGTTCCCGACGGCCGTCGGCGAGCGAGACGCTCACCCCATCGGAGTCTTGTTCCAGCCCGACGAACGTCGAGTCGAACTGGACGAATCCGTCGCCGAGCTCGTCGCCGAGAACCTGAACGAGATCCGCGCGGCGAATCACCATCGGTGCGGGCGAGCCGTGCCGCCGGACGAACTCGTGGACCGGCGCCGTGAAGAGATGCTTGTCGCGCCACGAGCGGAACTCCATGACCTCGAGCGTCCCCCCGCGAGCGCGGACGGCATCGGCGACGCCGAGCTGCTCGAGAGCACCCATCCCGTCGACCCACACGAGCATTCCGGCGCCGACGGGTGACGCCTCGCGCGCTCGCTCGAGGACGACGACCTCGATTCCGGCTCGCCTCAGTCCGAGCGCAACGGCCAAGCCGCCGATGCCTCCGCCGACTACGAGCACACGATTCGTCATCGCGGAAAAGCTTCCTAGAGCCGGTACGACATCCGCGACGTGACGACCGCGTCCGCGAGCTTGGCGTACAGCTGCGCGTTGTCGATCGCGATCGCGGCCTGGTTCGCCAGCGCGCCGGCGAGCTCCTGATCCGTGTGCGTGAAGGTGCCCTCGTGCTTGTTGATCACCTCGACGACGCCCACTGTGCGGTCGCGCACCTTCAGCGGTAGCGCGAGGATGTTCCGCGTCTCGAATCCGGTCGCCTCGTCCATCCCGGCGAAGAAGCGCGGGTCGTTGTGCGGATCCTCGACGACCGCCGTCTCGCCCTTCTCCATCACCCAGCCGGCGATGCCCTGGCCGGCCGGCACGCGCTGCTGCGCCACCTGTTCCCCGGACTCACCCGTCGCGATGTGGATGATCAGATCGCCGGCGTCCTCGTCGTGGAGGAGCAGCGAGCTCGTCTCCGCGTTCAGCAACTCGGCCGCAGAGGTCAAGATCAGCTGCAGGAGCTCGTCGAGGTTGAGCGTGGAGTTGAGCAGCCCGGTGATCTCGATGATCCGCCTGAGCGCCTGAACCTCGTCTTGGCCGTTCTTCGGCATCGTCGCCTCCTTTAGTGCCCTCTAGCCGGCTGCGGCTGCGGCCGCCGCCGCCTCCTGGGACATGAGCTGCTCGACGAAGTCGGTGGTGACGTCGCCGGAGCGGAACTGGGGATGATCGAGGATCCGCTGATGGAACGGGATCGTCGTCTTGACGCCTCGACCGGAGATCTCGAACTCCGAGAGTGCGCGCAGCATCCGGTCGATCGCCTTGTCGCGGTCCGGCGCCCAAACGATCAGCTTCGCGATCAGGGAATCGTAGAACGGCGTGATCGTCCAGCCGGGATAGCAGTGCGAGTCGACGCGCGTCCACGGCCCTCCCGGCGCCACGTACGTGTCGAGCTTGCCGGCAGCGGGCGCAAAGTTGTTGTCGGGATCCTCGGCGTTGATCCGGCACTCGATCGCGTGTCCATGGAGCGGCATGACGTCGTCCTGGGCCACCGACAAATGCTCGCCGGCCGCGACGCGGATCTGCTCCTGGATCAGGTCCGTGCTCGTGACCAGCTCCGAGACCGGGTGCTCGACCTGGATGCGCGCGTTCATCTCCATGAAGAAGAGGTTGCCGTCGAGGTCGAGGAGGAACTCCATCGTCCCCGCGCCGGTGTAGCCGACCGAGAGCGCGCCGCGGACGGCCGCCTCGCCGACCTCGCGCCGCGTCTCCTCGGAGAGGTGGATCGAGGGCGCCTCCTCGATCAGCTTCTGATGGCGCCGCTGCACGGAGCAGTCGCGCTCACCGAAGTAGACGCCCTCCCCGTGCGCGTCGCAGACGAGCTGGATCTCCGTGTGCCTGGAGGTCTCGAGGTAGCGCTCGATGTAGACCGCGCTGTCCTTGAAGACGGCCTGGGCGGTGGCGCGGGTCGTCTGGTAGAGCGAGGCGAGCTGGTCGGCTCGGTTGACGACGCTCATCCCGCGCCCGCCGCCGCCCGCGACCGCCTTGATGATCACGGGGTAGCCGATCTGGCCGGCGATGTCGTGCGCCTCGTCGAGCGTGTTGACCGGCTCGACCGTCCCGGGAAGGAGGGGCAGCCCGGCCGCAGACATGAGCTGGCGCGCGGTCGCCTTGTCGCCGACCTTCTCCATCACGTCCGGCCGCGGGCCGATGAACGTGATCCCCTCGTCCGCACAGATCTCGGCGAAGTACGGATCCTCCGACAGGAAGCCGTAGCCCGGGTGGATCGCCTCCGCGCCCGTCTTGAGGGCGGCGCCGACGATGCTCGGGATGTGCAGGTAGCTGCGGGCGACCGCCGGCGGTCCGATCTGGACGGCTTCGTCGGCGAACTTGACGACGGCCGACTCGGCGTCGGCGGTGGAGAAGACGGCGACGGACTTGATCCCGAGCTCGCGGCACGCGCGCGCGACGCGGAGCGCGATCTCGCCGCGGTTCGCGATCAGGACCTTCTCGAACATACGCTACGCGTCCTGGGATCGCGCCGCGGGCCAAGTGATGTACAGCACCGTCTTGATGTCAGGCCTCTTCCGGAGCCTCGAGGTACATCAGGACCTGCTCGAACTCGACCCAGGCACCGTCCTCGGCGAGGATCTCGCTGACCTTGCCGCCCTGGTCGGCCTGGACCTGGTTCATCAGCTTCATCGCCTCGACGATCGCGACCACCTGGCCCTCGTCGACCGTGTCGCCCTCCTGGACGAAGGGCGGCGCTCCCGGCTGGGAGGCGCGGTAGAAGGTGCCGACGAGCGGCGCCTTGATCGGATGCCTGCCGTCGAGCTCCGGCGCGCCGGCCGCCGCTTCCTCGGCCGCCGGCACCGCGCTCCCCGCGATCGACACCGGAGCAGCGACCGCGCCTGCGGGCATTCCGCGCTCGATCTCGATCTTCGTGTCGCCGGCCTCGACCGAGAACCGCTGGACCGTGCTTCCCTCGAGCCGCTTGATCAGGTCCCGGGCCTCTTCCCACACGGCGCGGATCAGCGTCTCGTTCGCGGACTTTCTCGCCTCAGGCATTCTCCTCCTCCAGTTTCGGAAGCACCGGCTGCAGGTCCGCCGTGCCGAACATCCGGAAGCGCTCGTATCGCTTCGCCACCAGCTCCTCCGGGGACAGCGGGAAGAGCTCGTCGAAGCAGGTCACGATCGCGGTCTTCAGGTTCTGTGCAGCGGCGAGGTGGTCCGCGTGGGCGCCGCCCTCGGGCTCCGGGACGATCGCGTCCATGATCTTCAGCCGGAGCAGGTCGGGCGCGGTGACGCGGAGGGCGGCCGCCGCGCGCGGCGCCTGCGCGGCGTCCTTGAAGAGGATCGTCGAGCACCCCTCGGGGCTGATCACGGAGTAGTACGAGTTCTCCATCATCAGAACGCGATCGCCGACCGCGAGTGCCAGCGCGCCGCCGCTGCCGCCCTCGCCGGTCACGACGGTGACGATCGGGACGGGGAGGCGCGACATCTCCATGATGCTCTGAGCAATCGCGATCGACTGGCCCCGCTCCTCGGCGCCGAGCCCGGGATACGCGCCAGGGGTGTCGACGAGCGTCACGATCGGCATCCCGAACTTCGCCGCGTAGCGCATCAGGCGCAGGCCCTTGCGGTAACCCTCCGGGTTCGGCATCCCGAAGTTCCGCTCCATCATCTCTGCGGTCGTGTGGCCTTTCTGGTGGCCGACCACCATCACGGTCACGTCGCCGAGCTTCGCGATCCCGCCGACGATCGCAGCGTCCTGGTCGAAGAGCCGGTCGCCGGCGAACTCCTGGAAGTCGTCGAAGACGTGGCTGATGTACTCGAGCGCGTTCGGCCGCTCGATGTGGCGCGCCAGCTGGACGACCTCCCACGGGTCGCGCCCTTCGAGCGGGTCGGGGTCGGTCAGCGGTGCGGAACCGTCCGTCTCCGGCATGCCCTCGCGCCCGCCGGCGCCGGCGTGCATCGCAAGGATCTTGCGCAGCGTGTTCTTCAGGTTCTCGCGCGGCTCGACCAGGTCGAGCTGGCCGTGGTCGAGCAGGAACTCGGCCGTCTGGAAGCCATCGGGCAGCTTCTGGCGGATCGTCTGCTCGATCACCTTCGGGCCGGCGAAGCCGATGTAGCTGCCGGGCTCGGAGACGAGGAGATCCCCGAGCGTGGCAAAGGAGGCGCTGACGCCGCCGTACGTCGGGTCGACGAGCAGGGAGATGAAGAGGATCCCCTCCTCATGTAGGCGGGCAACTGCCTGGCTCGTCTTCGCAAGCTGCATCAGCGACACGCAGCCCTCCTGCATGCGGGCGCCGCCGGAGGACGCGATCACGAGCAACGGCAGCCGGCGCTCCAGCGCGAGCTCGGCCGCGCGCGTGATCGCCTCACCGACGCCGCCGCCCATGCTGCCGCCGATGAAGGCGAAGTTCATGATCGCGACGACGAGGGGGTTGTCGCCGATCGCCGCCGTGCCGTAGAGCGCGCCCTCGCCGTGGCCGGTCTTCCGCTGCGCTTCCTCAAGCCGCTGCGGATACGGCTTGGAATCGGCGAACGAGAGTGGATCGACCGGCTTGATGTCCCCGCTCAGGTCCTCGAAGCTGCCCTCGTCGAGCAGCTGGGCAAGCCGCTCGTGCACGCCGAGGCGGAAGTGGTGGTTGCACTCGGGACAGACGCCGAGATTCCGCTTCAGGCGCTTGTGGTAGACGAAGGCGTCGCACGACGGGCACCTTGTCCACTGGACGTCCTGGGCCGGCCGAACGGGTGCGGCAACCTCAGAAGACAAGGCTTTCCTCCTCGTGGAGACGGCGGTGCTCTGCTCGGGAGGCGGCGAGTCCCTCGTCGACCTCTTCGCGCGTCGGCGCCGGCCGGTCGGCCGGTCCGAAGACCTGCGCGACCACGTACGCGAGCACGTCGGTCGTGCGGCCGAGGCGGTCGATCCGCGTGGCCTCGATCGCGAGGTCGAGCGCGCGCCGCCAGCGCTCGCGCCTGATCTCGGCCTCGATCATCCCGTGGATCGCATAGATCTCGTGCTCCGGATCGTCGTCGATCTTCCGGAGACGGGCAAAGGCGGACGAGGCGTCGACAGGGTGGTCGAGGGTCAGGTAGAGCTCGGCCACATCGAGGGCGGCGAGCGCGTCGTTCGGGTCGGACTCGGCGAGCTCCTCCGCCGCGGCGAGCGCGTCGTCGGGACGTTTCGCCGCCCGGTAGATCTCGAGCAGGGCGCGCCGCGCGCCAAGGCTGTTCGGGTCGCGCTCGACCGCCTGCCTGATGGCTCCGATCGCGTCCTCGGGATCCCCGGCTGCGTAGGCGGCGTGCGCCAGCTGGACGAGCGAGCCCACGTCGTTCGGCCGTAGCTCGACCGCCTGACGGAAGGCGGCGGTCGCGTCCTTCATGCGACCGTCGTTCAGGAACGCGTCGCCGAGCTCGCGCCACGCTTCCGCGTTCCCCGGCTCGAGCTCGACCGCCTTGGAGAGGTACTCGGCTGCGTCGGGCAGGTCGAGCTCGCTGCCGGACTTGCCCGCGAGGCGCAGCAGGTTCACATCGGTCGGCTGCCCGGCGAGCCCGCGCTCGGCGAGCTCCCGCGCCGCCTGGAACTCGCCGCCCTCGAACAGGGCGATCCCTTCCGCGTATTGCCCGTCGGCCGCCGTCGTCTCCGCCGTCATGCGTCAGTCACCGCCCGGTAGCGGCCTCCGTGATAGACGAGCGGGTCGACGTCCGGGTCGAACGCAAGCGCCAGTACCTCGCCGATGTAGATGATGTGGTCGCCCGCCTCGTGGGCCGCGTGCAGGCGGCAGTCGAGGAAGCCGGCCGAGCCGTCGATGATCGGGGCGCCGGTGACGACGGTGGAGTGGGGGATCTCGTCGAACGCCTCCAGGCCGCGTGGCCGCTCCTTCGAGGCGAAGTAGCGGGAGATCGGCTCCTGCGCCGCGCCGAGGATGTTCACGGCGAAGATGGCATTCCGCTCGATCACCTCGGCGCCCGTCGTCCCGCTGATCACGCAGACGAGGATCAGCGGCGGGTCGAGGGAGACCGAGCTGAACGCGTTCGCCGTCATCCCGAACAGGTGGTCCTCGCCGCGCGTCGTGATCACAGTGACGCCGGTCGCGAACGCGCCCAGCGCCTGGCGGAAGTCCGCGCCGCTGAACTCCTGCGTCGCCACTCGGGGATCGGGCGCAACCTCCTGCATGGATTAGGCCGGCGGGACCTGTCGGATCTCGTCCAGGCGCTGCTGGATCACGCGGTCGAAGTCCTCGGTCGTGCCGATCGACTGGCCCACCAGGCCGCGGAACGCATCGCGCTCCATCGCGAACACGGTGGTGGGGACGAGCGCGCGGACGGTTGCCATCCGCGGGGCGTCGCGCAGGATCGCCATCTCCCCGAAGAACTGGCCGCGCTTCAGCGTTGCAAGCGTGCGCTGCTGGCCGTCGTCCTCACGGACGACCTCGACCTCGCCGTCGACGATGATGAAGAACTTGTCCGCGGGCGCGCCCTGGCGCACGATCACCTCGCCTGCGTCGATCTGCATCGTCTGGAGCTGGGCCCTGACCGTGTCGAGGTCCTGCTGGGGCAGGTCGTGGAAGACGCTGTAGACGACGTCGCGGTGGTACTCGACGCCCCCGCGGCCGCTGCCCTCGCGCTCGCCCGAGCTGTTGTCGATGAACTGGAGCTGCGAGGGCGTCAGCCGGAAGAAGGAGACGTTCGTCCCCAACGTTCCTGCGAGCGCCGGATACTTCTGCTCGAACCGCTCCCTGGTTCGCGTGAGCTCGTCGGGATTCAGCACGACCTGACTCTTCGCCGTCGCCTGGATTCCCTTGGTGTCTCGCCAGTCCGGCGTGTACTCGTCGATCGCGAACGCGACGATCGGGTTCTGCTCCATGTTGGTGGCCGTGGCCGTGTCCGGCCGTGTCCAGACGTACACCACCGGGCCGTCGTTCACGTACGTGAGCGTCGTCGCGTGCGGTGTCCCGTTCTGGGACGCCGTCGCGAGCGTCAGCGTCGACTGCCCGCCGAGGTAGTCGAGAACGTGCGACGGTACGTCAAGCGCCGGCGAGTCGGTCGTCATGCGTCTCCTTTCAGGGGCCTCTAGGCCTGCCAACAATGACGGGTGACGGATGCCGGTTCAAGCGGCATCCGAGGGGCCAAGCCGAGGGCCTATGCAACGAGACGAAGGGCGAGGCCTGGCAGGTCATCGAATCCGGAGGGATCCGCTGAGACGACCGTCCGGCTGTGAGTGAGGGCGGTGGCCGCGATCAACAGATCGTGCGCACCGCGCGGGCGTCCTGAGCGACGCGTATGCGCAAGCAACGAAGCATGCGTTCTCGCCACATCGAGGTCGTATGGCTCGATCGGAATCGTCGAGAGAACTCCGTCCACGAATGCGCGCCGTCGCTCCCTGCTCTTGCCGTCGGATAACTCGACGCCGACCAGCAGTTCGGCTGCGGTGATCGCTGCGATGGCCACATCGTCCTCGTCGTCGATCACGGCGTCGAGCGATGCCCCCGAGCGCTCAGCCGTGACGAGAACTGTGGTGTCGAGTATCAGCCGTTCCAGGACCGGTCCTCGGCGGTGAGAGCGGCACGAAGCTCTCGGAGCTCAGATGCCCACCGCCGGTCAGGCGGGTTCGAGCGCAGGACCTCCTTTACCAACTTGCCGTTGGCCGCTCTTGCGGGCTCGATGCGTGCGACGGCATGACTACGCCGGACAACGAGAAAGCTTTCGCCGCGTCGCTCGACAGCGTCGAGCAGCTCCGAGAATCGACGTGCGGCGTCTGTCGCGCTGATCCTTCGCACAGAATCAGATTATCAGAGTTTTGTCAGGCCGGATCGGGCCGGCTCGACCTTGTCGACAGGCGGCCTCTTCCCGTTGGCGAAGTGATCGGCGAACCGCCTGATCAGCCGCCGGCGTTGCGGCAGCAGCCAGAGGCTGATTCCGGCGCCGAGGAGCAGCACGCCGACAGTCGCCGGCACGCTCCACCATGGCTGGAGCCTGACGCGCTCGGACGGGTGGAAGTGCCGGCCGCTCGCGTCGATCCACTCGAGGAGGCTCCACACGCGGTAGGTGTAGAGCAGAGCCAGACTGGCGGCCGACGAGCGTGATCAGGAGGAGATGCGGATCATCCGGGAGCAGCTCGAAGAGCTTGTTCCACCGCTGTCGAGCTGGAATGGTTCGTGTTGAGCAGAACGGCTAGCCGAGCGCGCGATCCAGATAGGTGCCGGCACTAATCAGTGCCAGATGCGTGAAGGCCTGCGGGAAGTTGCCCAGCGCCTCGCCCGTGAGGCCGATCTCCTCCGCGTAGAGGCCCAGGTGGTTCGCGTAGGTGAGCATCTTCTCGAATGCGAGCCGCGCCTCGTCCAGCCGGCCCGCGCGCGCGAGTGCCTCGACGTACCAGAACGTACAGATCGAGAAGGTGCCTTCCTCGCCCTCGAGGCCGTCGACCGAGGTCTCGACGTTGTAGCGGTAGACGAGGCTGTCGCTGACGAGCTCGTTCGTGATCGCGTCCAGCGTGGAGAGCCACCGCGGATCGGTCGGCGCGATGAACTTGCACAGGGGCATCAGCAGCACGCCGGCATCGAGCACGTCCGTGTCGTAGTGCTGGACGAAGGCCTTGCGCTCTTCGTGCCAGCCCTTGGTCATGATCTGGTTGTAGATCTCGTCCCTCGTCGATCGCCAGCGGCGGATGTCGCCGGGCAGGCCGCGAAACGCGGCGATGCGCATCGCCCGCTCGATCGCGACCCAGGACATCAGCCGCGAGTAGGTGAAGTGCTGCCGGCCGCCGCGGACCTCCCAGATCCCTTCGTCGGCCTGATCCCAGTTCTCGCAGACCCAGTCGACGATCCGCGTCAGATCCATCCAGGCGTCGTGGTAGATCGGCTCGCCGTGCTTGTTGGCGAGGTAGACGGAGTCGATCAGCTCGCCGTAGATGTCGAGCTGGAGCTGGGTCGCGGCGCCGTTGCCGATCCGCACCGGTGCCGAGCCGCGGTAGCCCTCCCAGTGCTCGAGCACTTCCTCGGTCAGCTCGGAGCGCCCATCGATCCCGTACATGATCTGGAGCGGGCCGATCTCCTTGGGGGGCGGCTCCCGAAAACGCTCCGTCAGCCATTCCATGAACGCGGCCGCTTCCTCCGTGAACCCCATCCGCAGCAGGGCGTAGAGCGAGAAGGCGGCGTCGCGGATCCAGGTGTAGCGGTAGTCCCAGTTGCGCCCGCCGCCGAGCTGCTCCGGGAGGCTCGTCGTCGGCGCCGCCACGATCGCCCCCGTCGGTTTGTACGTCATCAGCTTCAGCGTCAGCGCCGAGCGGTGCAGCATCTCGCGCCAGCGTCCCTGGTAGGGCGTCTTCGAGAGCCAGCGGCGCCAGTACTGGACGGTGTTCTCGAACGCCTCCCGGATCTCGCTGTCCGAGTAGGGCCGCGGCACGTACGTCTCCGGAACCTGCTCGAGCACGAACGTCGCCGTGTCGCCCGGGCGGAGCGTGAACTCGCCGTAGGCGCCGCCCTCGTGGAAGTCGAGCGGGACGGCGGTCTCCAGCGCGAGCGTCAGCTCGGACGAGTTGAAGATGACGCCGTTCTCGTGGAAGACAGTCTCGTGCGAGTCGCGGCCGTAGTTGAACTGCGGGTGGATGTCGACCCGGAACTGCATCTCGCCGCGGACTCCGAGCGCCCTCCGGATCAACCGGTGCCGGTGCTCGGCGGCGCCGGACTGGATTGGCATGAAGTCCTGCACCTCTGCCACGCCCTGGGGGCTGAGGAACCGCGTGATCAGGACGTTCGTGTCCGGCATGTAGAGCTGCTTCGGGATCGACTCCTCCAGCGCCGGCGCGATCCGATAGAAGCCGCCCTTGTTCCTGTCGAGGATTCCGCCGAAGACGCTGGGCGAGTCGAAGCGCGGGCAGCAGTACCAGTCGATGCGCCCGTCAGTGCCGACGAGCGCGATGCTGTGCAGGTCGCCGACGATGCCGTGCTCGGCGATCGGCAGATAGTCGAGCAAGGAGGCCGACGGAGCCGCGCTCGGAACCCTGTGCGTCGTCGTCACTCAGATTCGAAGCTCGTCGGTGGTCCGGAGTCTCCGAGCCTCCGCCTGCAGCATCCTGAACATCACGCGCGGGTTCGCGACGAGGAACTCCTCGACGTCTTCGGGTTTGATGAAGAGGCACTGGAGCGGCGTCCGGGCGATGATGTCCGCGACCGTCGGCTCGCCGAGCAGCGCCGAGATCTCGCCGAAGAAGCTCCCTTTCGAGAGCGCCGCGAGCTCGTCGCCCTCGAGGACGACCGAGACCTCGCCGTCCACGATGATGTTCAGCCCGACGTCGACCTCGCCTCGCCGGACGACCCACTGGCCCTCGTGGTACAGGACCTCCTCGACCATCGGGAGCACCGCCTCGATCTCCGAGTAGCCGAGGTCGGAGAAGAGCGCCAACCGCGACACGCTTTCGACGAGGGCCAGGTCTACGCTCATCGGCTGATGTCCGGCCGATGAGCGGGGGAAGGGGCATCGGGGGAAACCGGGAGGTTTCCCCGCTCTTTCTCCTCAGCGCACGCGGCGTCCCCTGCCGCGCGCGAGCTGAGGCGCGCCGTAAAGAAGGGGGCTCGTGGGGGAAACATGGTTTCCCCCGCGGGAGCGAGCCGAAGGCGAGCGACGCTCATCGCACGACGAACCGTAACCCGCTCCGCCCGTCAACGGAAGGCGTGACCGTACGCATTATGGGATTGCGGCTGCTTCGCTGATAATGCGCGGGAGGTTCAGGGCGACTCGGACGTGCGTCTGGAAACGGAGGCGAGATGACGGCTGTGACTGAAGTGGCAGGTAAGGCCCTTTCGGCCGAGGAGCTCGATCTGATCGATCGCTACTGGCGCGCCGCCAACTACCTGTCCGTCGGTCAGATCTACCTCATGGACAACCCGCTCCTGCGCGAGCCCCTCGCGATCGAGCACGTCAAGCCGCGCCTCCTCGGCCACTGGGGCACGACTCCGGGCCTCAACTTCATCTACGTGCACCTGAACCGGGTCATCAGGGCACACGACCTCAACGTCGTCTACATCTGCGGCCCGGGCCATGGGGGGCCGGCGATCGTCTCGAACACGTACCTCGAGGGCTCGTACAACGAGCTCTATCCGGAAATCACCGAGGACGCGGAGGGGATGCAGAAGCTCTTTAAGCAGTTCTCGTTCCCCGGCGGGATCCCCAGTCACACCGCGGCGGAGGTGCCCGGTTCGATGCACGAGGGCGGCGAGCTCGGCTACGCCGTCTCGCACGCGTTCGGCGCTGCACTCGACAACCCCGATCTGCTCGTCGCCTGCGTTGTCGGGGACGGCGAGGCGGAGACGGGACCGCTCGCGACCTCGTGGCACTCGAACAAGTTCCTGAACCCGGCGACCGACGGGGCCGTGCTCCCGATCCTGCATCTGAACGGCTACAAGATCGCCAACCCGACCGTGCTGGCGCGAATGCCGCACGACGAGGTCGAGAGCCTTTTCGTCGGCTACGGCTACAAGCCGTACTGGGTCGAGGGGAGCGATCCGGCCGAGGTTCACCCCGCGATGGCCGCCACTCTCGACACCGTGGTCGCCGAGATCGCCGAGATCCAGCGGGAGGCGCGCGAGAGCAACAAGGTCGAGCGCCCGCAGTGGCCGATGATCATCCTGCGGACGCCGAAGGGCTGGACGGGACCGAAGGAGATCGACGGCAAGAAGGTCGAGGACTTCTGGCGCTCCCATCAGGTCCCGTTCGCGGACGTCGCCGCGCGACCGGACGGCCTCAGTCTCCTGGAGGACTGGCTGCGGAGCTATCGCCCGGAGGAGCTCTTCGACGAGAACGGGACGCTGATGCCCGAGCTGCGCGAGCTCGCCCCCACTGGGACGCGCCGGATCGGCGCCAATCCGCACGCGAACGGCGGGGCGCTGATGCGCCAGCTACGGATGCCGGACTTCCGCGAGTACGCCGTCGACTGCCCGGCCCCCGGCGGCTCGACCGCCGAGGCGACGAAGGTGCTTGGCGACTTCCTCCGCGACATCATGAAGCTGAACCTCGAGGCGCGGAACTTCCGCGTCTTCGCACCCGACGAGCTCGCGTCCAACCGGCTCAGCGCGCTCTTCGAGGTCACCGATCGGATGTGGATCGACAGCACGATCCCGGAGGACGATCACCTCTCGCCCGACGGACGCGTGATGGAGGTGCTGAGCGAGCACACCTGCCAGGGCTGGCTCGAGGGCTATCTCCTGACGGGCCGCCACGGCTTCTTTACGACGTACGAGGCCTTCGTCCACATCGTCGACTCGATGTTCAACCAGCACGCCAAGTGGCTGAAGACGCTCGGGCACCTCGAGTGGAGGCGGCCGATCGCGTCGCTCAACTACCTGCTCACCTCGCACGTGTGGCGGCAGGACCACAACGGCTTCTCGCACCAGGACCCCGGATTCATCGACCACGTCGTCAACAAGAAGGCGGAGGTGATCCGCGTCTACCTGCCGCCGGACGCGAACACGCTGCTTGCGGTCGCCGACCAGTGCCTGCGAATGCGCAACACGGTCAACGTGATCGTCGCCGGCAAGCAGCCGGCACTGCAGTACCTCGACATGGACGCGGCCGTCAAGCACGTCACGGCCGGGATCGGGATCTGGGAGTGGGCGAGCAACGACGAGCACGACGAGCCGGACGCCGTGCTCGCCTGCGCCGGCGACGTGCCGACGCTGGAGACGCTCGCGGCGGTCGAGATCCTCCGCGAGGAGTTCCCCGACATGAAGCTGCGGGTCGTCAACGTCGTCGATCTGATGAAGCTGCAACCGCAGAAGGAGCATCCGCACGGCCTCTCGGACGACGAGTTCGACCTCCTCTTCACGACGAACAAGCCGATCATCTTCGCCTTCCACGGCTACCCGTGGCTCGTCCACCGGCTCACGTACCGGCGGCGGAACCACCGCAACCTGCACGTTCGCGGCTACAAGGAAGAGGGGACGACGACGACACCGTTCGACATGGTCGTCCGGAACGACCTCGACCGGTACCACCTGGCCGAGGACGTGATCGACCGCGTCCCCGGGCTGGGGTCCCGCCGGGCGTATGTCAAGCAGAAGATCCGCGACAGGCTGATCGACCACGACGAGTACATCCGGACGTACGGCGACGACCTGCCGGACGTGAAGGACTGGTCGTGGAAGGGGACGGCCGGCCACGTGCCGGCGCCCGACGCAGCCACGAGAACGAGTCCGGACTAGGGCTACTTCCCCCTGAAATAGTCGGCGCCCGTCGTCGGGTCGGTCTGTCCGATCCCGGTCCTAAAGTCGCTGCAAAGAGCGACTTTCGGAGGTGACGGATGCTGCGCGAGCGGGCGATCGGAGAGAGTCTTTGGG
>WNGE01000848.1_pt1 | contig 62028 bp, 52 predicted proteins | sample 5400651 | NCBI WGS metagenome assembly WNGE01 (sample SAMN13153370, study PRJNA577476) | soil metagenome | isolation source: 60 cm soil or saprolite under grassland replicate 2 | place: USA:California | collected 2016-06-15 | reverse complement strand
GCAGTCTCGCTACTTGCATGACATTTAGCCACTGTCATTTAGTAGCCCTGTGTCAGCCTTCACCGCCGCGAGAAATAAACAGCCGACCTGCCGCGGTATTCGTGAGACAAGGGAGCTCCTGTGCCACGGCCATTCAACGTGACATCAGAGTACGGGTGGAGCGCGAGCACCGTGAGCAGGGTGGCTGGCCCCACCCGGAACCCCTGGGCACGCGAACTCTCCGCTGGGGGCTCCAGCGGAGGCACCGCCGCCGCGGTGTCGGCGGGGCTGTGCGCCGCCGCGCTCGGCACCGACGGCGCCGGCTCGATCCGGATCCCTGCGGCGTTCTGCGGCGTGGTCGGGTACAAACCGTCTTTCGGCCGCATCCCTTACATCCCGCCCTGCGCCGACCGGCTGGCGCACGCGGGGCCGCTCGCCCGGAGTGTGGCGGACGTCGCCAAGCTCGCGTCAGTACTCGCCGGCCCGCACCACGGCGACCCGGACTCGATGATCGGCTCACCTGGCCCTCCGCGGGACCCGGCGTCGCTGCGGTTCGGCTGGATCGAGTTCCCGCGGACCTCTGCCGAGGTCCGCAGGGTCAGCGAGCAGGTAAGGCCCGTACTCACGGCGCAAGGACACCAGATCGAGTGCCTGGACGTGCCGTTCCCCGACCCTTACGCCGCCCTGGTGGACATCCTCGCCGCCGGTGAGGCAGCCTCCACCGCACCGGCCGATGAGGAGTGGAGCGACCAGGGGCGGGTCAGGATCGTGCAGTACGGGCGCACTGTCAGCGGAGCGTCGGTCATGCGCGCGGAGGAAGTGCGGTTGGCCCTGCGGACGACGCTGCGGTCGGTCATGGATCGCTACGACCTCCTGGCGATGGCGACAGTTCCTGTCGAGCCCTTCGGCGTGGACGCGATCGCCCCGCCCTGGGCTGCCGAACCGGCCGATCTGCTGTGGCTGGCGTGGACACCCGCGACCTACCCGTTCAACATGACCGGCCAGCCCGCTCTATCCCTTCCCGTAGGTCTCACTTCCTCCGGCCTCCCGGTAGGACTGCAGCTCGTGGGTCCCTTCGGGGGGGACAACCTGCTGCTTTCGGCGGCCAGCCGCATCGAGGTGGACCTTGGGCTGCTGCTGACACCACCTGATTGTGAAGCGAAAGGCTGATGATCATGCTTTCCCGGCCATGGTCCCTCTGCAGCAAAGAAAGCAGCGTAGGTTGTCCCTCGTTTGTAGCCGAATTCGGCCTTTGGGACGACCATCAGGCCGCGGCGGCCGAGCAGGTTGAGGTGCAGCTCAACGAAGTCGATCTCGTGCGCGTCGTATTCTGCGACCCGCACGGGCTGGCCCGGTCGAAGACGATGCCTGCGGGCATGTTCCAGACGGTTCTGCGCAACGGCATGGACTTCAGCGCCGGGCCGTTCCTCTTCGATACTGGTCATGCTGTCGCCGTCGACTTCCTCTCCGACCCCGGCGTGGGGGTCAGCGAGATCGCCGGCGGAGGCGATTTCGTGCTTGTCCCGGATCCCCGGACGTTTCAAGTGCTGCCCCGGACCGAGCCAAGGACGGCATGGGTGCTCGGAGACGAGTTCCTGCGCGACGGCACACCGCACCCGCTGGCAACCCGCGACGTACTGCGCCGAGTCTGCACGGAGTACGCCAAGCGCGATCTGGCCCCGGTGGTCGGGCTAGAGGTCGAGTGGTACCTCACGCGCCTGCTCGGCGGGCCGCCCGGGAACGCCGGAAACGGCTTCGGCCTGCAGGGGCCCGCTCCGGCGGTAGAAGCCATGAATGCCGGCTACCAGTTCAATCTGGACAGCTACTACGACTCGGTAGCCACGGTTGCGGACCCGCTGGCCTCGATGCTCATGGCACTCGGCCTGCCGCTGCGGACGATGGAGCATGAGTCCGGTCCAGGACAGCTAGAGACCACCTTCAGTCCCATGCTCGCCCTGGACGGCGCGGATGCGATGCTGCTTTTCCGGACGCAAGTCAAACAGGCCTGCGCGCGACGCGGATTCCACGCGTCGTTCATGACGCTGCCGCGCGTCGAAAGCTTCGATCCCAGCGGCTGGCACCTGCACCAGTCCGTCACGAGCACGAAAACGAATAGCAATGTGTTCGCGGCTGGCGGCAGCGCGCAGGAGGCAATATCGCCCGAGGGGGAAGCCTACATCGAGGGCCTGCTAGCCCGGGCTCGCGAATTCTGCCTTCTGTCGGTTCCGACAGTTAATGGCTACCGGCGCCTGAACCCCAAATTTACGCTGTCTCCCACGTCGGCCAACTGGCGTTTCGAAGACCGGAGCGTGATGGTCCGGGTGCTCAGCAGCGGCAGCTCGACGCATGTTGAGAACCGGATCGGAGAACCGTGCGCGAACCCCTACCTCGCCATCGCCTCGCAGCTGTCAGCCGGGCTGGACGGGCTCACCGCAGATGCGCCCGCGAACGGGTCCGCCATGCCGGGCGCCGGGTCCAGCGCGGCTGCCCGTGACGGTTCCCATCCGGCGCTGCCGCGGTCGCTGCGTGAGGCGCTGGATGCGTTCCGCGAGAGCAGCCGCGCGGAGGAACTGCTGGGTATGCCGCTCAAGGCGTGCCTGCTGAAGCTAAAGGAGAGCGAGGCGGCACGGTTCGACGCATGGTGCGCCGCAGAGCAGCCTCTTACGGATGAAGTCACGGAATGGGAGCAACGTGAGTATTTCGGGGTCTTTTGAGCAAAGCCAGCGCCCGCCTCAACAGCCTGGCCCGGAGAGTCAATAAGCCGGTCTAGTGAATGAAAGGGAGAGAATGGTCATGTCGCGGTATGACTGGGGTGGGACTAATCCTGCCATCGAAAGGCTCAAAGACGCCGTTGAGCCAGCCCGCCAGAAGGTGATCAGTCACCCACTGTACCGCCAGCTGAATACCAAGGACGCAGTGGTGACATTCATGGAGCATCACGCGTTCGCGGTCTGGGATTTCATGTCCGTGCTGAAGACCCTGCAGCGCAGCTTGACCTGCGTTCAAGTGCCGTGGGTACCAGCCGGGCCTGCGGCCAGCCGGCGGCTCATCAACGACATCGTCCTCGTGGAGGAGAGTGATGAGCTCGGCAACGGCTTCATCAGCCACTTTGAGCTGTACCTGGACGGCATGCGGCAAGCGGGCGCCAACACGGCACGAATCGATGCCTTCATCGAACTGCTGCGGGCCGGCAAGCCCGTTCTCCCGTCGCTCCGGGAAGCGGGCACGCCAGAACCCGCGGCCGAGTTCGTGGCCGCGACATGGGAATTCATCGAAAGTGCCCCGGTGTATGGCCAGGCCGCGGCATTCGCGTTCGGCCGCGAGGACCTGATCCCAGACATGTTCGACCAGGTCGCCGCCTTGAACGCCGAATCCGGCGAATTGTCGACCTTCGTTGACTATCTGAGGCGCCATATCCAGGTGGACAGCGAAGAACACACTCCGATGGCCATGCAGATGCTCGCCGACCTGTGCGGCGAAGACAACGAGAGATGGGCGAAGTGCGAGGAGATCATCAATCTTGCGTTCGCGGCGCGGATGAGGATGTGGGACGGCATTCTGGGGAAGATTCTCGAGCGCTCAAACTGAGAAGAGCCGCATACGCCCTGAGCCCTGCCCCGCAGGGCTCAGCGCGTAGCCGGGAATCGCCTGCCGCTGCCCGGATAGGTGCCGGCCCAGCCGCCGCTCCGGGCGCCGAAGGGCCGCGCAGAACCAGGGCCTGTTCAATTACATCTGGCCTGCCGTTATCCATCGCTGTACCATTTATCCCGAAAATGTCACTGGAAAGCACAAGTGGGAGTAGAAAATGCCCTGGGCAAAAGACACTCCGCCCGCGGCAAGCACCGGGCGCTCTGAGCGGATCGCCCGGCGAACCCGCAATGAGAGCTGGAAGAAGCCGCCACGCCGTATCGAGCCGTCAGAGTGCATAACCTGCGACATCTGCCTCCGCAACTGCCCGCCAGAATTCGGCGCGATATTCGACCGCGGACTCGACGTCGTAATAATTCCCGAATTGTGCTCCGGCTGCCCGGTGTGCGTGATGGTATGTCCGGTCGACTGCATATATGTGGACGAGGAGTGGGTCGGGACCGATCCTGAGGTGTGGAATCATATTGAGCTAACGACCGAGGGTGCCTCATGACCCTGCCTATCGAGCGGAACGCCGCAACGTCCCGCAGAGCCGCCCTGGCCAAGGCACGGCAGAGCCGCCGACCCAGCCGCCTTGGCATGGCGGCCGGAGCCGCCGCCAAGCCCGACTTCCTGCTCGCCGACGACGCTGGGTTCCCCGGGCTGCTCAAGCAGGCGTGGCAGCAGGCGACGGTTGCCCCGGACCTGCTCACGGCGGTGAATACGCTGCTCACGCTGGGCGGACACGTCCCCACCGACGTCCAGCTACGGGCGCTGCGCATCGCAGATGAGTGCGCACTGAAGGTTCTGTGCGGCAGGTCATGGCGGGGGGACGGCCAGGGCGGTCGTCCCCCCGATGACGCCGGGGAACGGCCAGCGTTTCTCGGCGAGATCGGGCTGACCACCAGCGGCCGGGTTGTGGTACGTGTACCCTCCCGTGGCCCGCTGTCGAGCGAAGAAGACCTCGTGGGCGGAGTGCTGCGCATGGCGTGGTCAGCCCAGGCCCTGCTGGACTACCAGGCCGAGCTGAACCGCGTCACCACGCGGTTCTGGGATGCCGCCACCGACTGCCGTGAGTGGCTGGCCGCAGCAGGCCCGCGCGGTCAGCACGACCTGCTTGAGAACCTGAAGGACGCCGCACTGCGGACGGCACCCTTTGTCCTCTATCAGGAGGGCAGGCAGTACACCAACTTCCGCGACCGGAATACCTTGGCGGGCAAGACATTGTGGCCAGGTCATCCGGATTGCGCGCTGAGCAGTCTCCAGGCAGTGCCCCTCGAACTGTGGTCAGACGGCGACGTCGTGATGGTGGTATGCCTCACGCTGCTGGTGCGGTCAGCGGGGTTCGCGCGGATCGAGGAAGCCAACGGCACGCAGCTAACGGTTGATCATGTCGCGCATCTGCTCGAGCGAACGCGGCTGAAGTACAACGGCGTTCCCGGTGGGCAGCAGGTCCCGCCTGCGGCCTCGACGCGGGTAGCGGCGCTCAACGACCTCGCCGGGGCACTCAGCCAGCGACGTCGTGACATCGGGAATACCGTCCACCTGTACCGCGAGATACACGGCCCGCTGATGCACAAGATCGAGCGTGTTGCCGGTCCTCCCGGAGATGCCGCGGGGCGGCGGGAAGCGGAACTTTGCGCACGCTTGCGCGAGCGGCTCCCGGTCACCGGTAACACCCTCGGCGAGCTCAGCGCGAGAATTGCGGCGTCACCGGCATGGCTTGCCCAGCCGCATGGCGAGTTCGGAACCGGGCTCGAGTCCCTGCTGTACGAAACCGTGCATAGGGCGATGACGGCCTTTGAAGGTGACTTCGCCATGAGCCGGGGCATCCGCTCGCTGACCTCGCTGATAAAAGCGCTGCGTGCGGAAGAATGGGCTAAGATCACGAAATGGGACCTGCCACACTACTTCTGCTGCGTTGTGCCCGCGCCGGAGGCCCGCCGTTATTTTGGGGACTCACCGGCGCAGCTAGCCGATACGGCGTGGTCTATCTCCTCCCGGATGCAGTACAACTCGTGGCACTTCCTCGCCGGCAATCTCCCGAAGGTTCCGGAGGTAGTGGCCCGTGACTATTTCGTGCCTCCAACGATCCCGGATATCGCTTACTACTCCGACCAGCACCACCACGGTCACGTCGCCGCGAGGGTACGCTTCAGCATCCGTAGCCCGCAGGCGGTCGATGTGCTGGGCCGGACGTTCAACGGGTTTGTCGATCTCCGGCTGCTCCGCTGCGAGGGCCTGCCGTTCGACGAGCAGGACCTACTCGCTGCGCATCGCACCTCGGCCTTCATCGCGAAAGCGACAGGCCTTGCCGCCGCCCTGGTCGCCGACGGCGAGGACATCGAGATCACGTCGTTTGACTCCCAATGGCACTGGGCGAAGATCGCTTCGTAGGCGAAGTTCGCTTCGTAGGCGGAGCCCGCCATGGGGCACGTCCCGCGCCCGGCCCGGTTACCAAACATTCACCAACGCTCGCGGCGCCCTGGCAGCTGCCAGGGCGCCGCGAGCGGTCAGTCCGGTTTCGGTCATGCCATCGCCGGCTGCGGCGCGGACCGGGTATGGACGACGCGGTAGGTATTCCAGTCGCTGGTGACAGTCAGCGCGTTCCGCTTGGCCTCGGTCTTCCGCCGCGCGGCTGGCTGCTCGTCCGCAGGGAGCGTGCGGAACGCGTCGTAGGATTTCTTACTGTCCCACTGTGAGTAGACCACGACGAAGGAGTTGTCGGCTCCGAGGGCCTTCAAATTTCCTGTCGTGCCCTCGGGGCCACGGGCGCGTATACCGCGCAGCACGCTCTGCGAGCGATAACCCGGCGTTTCCAGCAGCCACGCGTGGGCTGATCCAAGAGTGGCGATCAGCTCGTCTTGGTTTTCCGCTGCCACGTCGAGGATCTCGACGACCGTGTAGTCGTCGCGGTCCAGCGAGATCTCGGTGACCTCGCCGAGTGAGGGGTGGCGCTGGCTGAGTTCCACCTCGGTCTGCAGCAGCCTGGCGAATGTCATGATTTCGTGGAAGACCGGAGTATCACGGTGCTTAAACTGATCACCTGCATAGCGTGCTTCCAGGCCCTCCCTGCCGCGCCACTGGATGAAGTTCAAGGTGCCCAGCTTGTCTTGGCCTCTGTGCACAGTGCTCGATACCCAGCCGGGGAAGGCCGCCTTGTCGACGATCGCCCGCATTTCGTGGACCAGCCGATCCTGCTTCTCCGGTGTGTCGGTCTTGAACAGATTGATGACGGTCAAGTACCCATTCTCGGGGGAAATGAATGGCATGATCTCCTCACATCATTTGGTAACCAGGGGCTTCGAGGCCGGGGCTGGAGCTCGGCCGAGGCGAAGACGGTGTCCTCACCCCCGGCCGGATTGGCCGAACCAGCGGGTAAGGGCATCCGGCAGGCCATCTGCGCCCGATCCGCCGGAGCCGATCCATGCGATATAGCCGTCCGGGCGCACCAGCGCAGCGTCGACGCCATCGAGCGCACCCGCCGGATGGGAAGCCGCGGTGACGACGTCGATCCGGTCCGTCCACGGAGCGGCGGCCGCCCGGACCTTGTCGTTGTCGGCCAGGTCAAGGACGACGCCGCGCGCCGCGTGCAGCAACTCGAAGGCAGACGCCTTGCCGGATCGCCCGAAGTCGCCCGCAAGCTCGATGTTGGGTAGGCGCCCTCCGAGCAGCGGGTGGTCGCCGGGTCCGACGTCGTAGCGGATGTCCAGTCCCGTGACCATTCCGGCGAGATGACGCTGGACCTCCTCGTACGCCGCCAGGTCGGCTAGGACCGCCCGCATCGGATCCATCTCCTCGTCGCTGAGGTACAGGATGCGCTGGGCGAGGGTGTTGGCCAGGATGCGGGCGGCCACCGGGTGGCGCTCGGTGTGGTAGGTGTCGAGCAGCCCCGGCGGGGCGTAGCCATGAATGTCCGCGGCGAGCTTCCACCCAAGGTTCACCGCGTCCCCCACCCCCGCGCTCATGCCCTGAGCGCCGATCGGCAGATGTACATGCGCGGCGTCGCCGAGAAGAAAGAAGCGTCCCCGGCGGTATTCGGCCGCCTGACGGCTGGAGTCAGTGATCCAGCTTGTCCACAGCGGCGTTCCGCCGCGGATGTCCTCACCGGTCAGCCGTTCCCAGGCATCGGCGATCTCAGTGAACGTGGGTGCGCCCTGGCGCTGCCGCGTCATTGCGCCCCGCTCGTAGAGGATGACACGGTTCACGTCCGGGCCCATCGGCAGCACCATCACCATCCCGCCCGGCAGCCGTTCGCCGGAGAAGCGCGGCTGCAGTTTGCAGCCGGCCACGTCGGCGTACCACATCTCGATGACGGGGTCGGTGCCTGGGAAATCGACGCCGATCAGCTTGCGGACGGTGCTGCGGCCACCGTCGCAGCCCGCCACGTACCGAGCGCGTAGGCGCCTGGTACCATCTGACGTCGCGGCTTCCACACTGACGCCGTCGTCATCGGAGCCGTGCCCGACGACCTCCAACCCCCGGTACAACACGGCGCCCTGGTCAGTGGCCCACCGGGCCAGCAAGGCTTCGGTGAACGATTGCGGTATTCCTCGCGCGCCGTAGGAGCCATCTTCCAGCACGCGGTAGTCGATGGGCAGCCCACCGAAATGACCGATGGGGATGGTGTGCAGCTCACCAAAACCCGGCAGCAACCCGCGCTGGTCGAACTCCTCGATGGTCCGGGCCGAGAAACCAAGGGCGCGCGATTGCTTCATCGGCTCGGTCAGCCGCTCCACGACGATGGTTTCAACTCCAGCGAGCCGGAGCTCGCCCGCAAGCATGAGCCCCGTAGGGCCGGCTCCGACAATAATTACGTCCGCGTCAAAGTGTTCCATTCTTACCTCCTTCGACCGCCCCTTACTAAAGGCATATCAGGAGCTCAATAATCGTCGCGGTCAAGCTGCCGACGGGCACCCTTACCGCACCATGACTGACATGCCGAACCACTCCTCTATGGCCCGGCTCAGCTCTGCATCGTTATTTCCGGCCCAAGCTATGTAGCCATCCGGTCGCACCAGGATTGTCTCAATTCCCAAGAAGGAATCAGGCGGTTCGGGAACCGCATGAATGGTCCGTATCCGGAATCCGGCGGGAAGGGCAACCGCTTCCGCGGCACCATTGACCGCGGGTGAGAGCCGCACTATGACAGGCTCGGTGCCTGTCAGCAGGCCGGCCGTAATAACCGAGCCAGACTCGTTCCGCAGCTTCACGTTCGGGACGCGCCGCCCTGCCAGCGGGGAGTCATATGCTCCATAGCGGTCATCGAGGCCGCTGACAACCCGGGCCATGTGGCGGCGGACCTGATCCAGCCCGATCAGCTCTGCCAAAACCGCGCGCAACGGCTCGATCTCGCCGCCGCTGAGCAGGAGGATCTCCTGCGCCGCGACGTAGTCCAGCACCCTTGCCGCGACCGGATGCCGCTCGCTGTGGTAGGTGTCAAGAAGCTGCGAGGGTGCCCACCCGTTCACCAACCCGGCGAGCTTCCATCCCAGGTTGACCGCGTCCTGCAGCCCGACGTTCAGCGCCTGACCGCCGATCGGCATGTACCAGTGGGCTGCATCGCCAGCCAGGAGGACGCGCCCTTGCCGGTAACAGTCAACTAGGCCCCGGGCGTTGTCGAACGCATCGACCCATATGGCATTCCCGCCCGAGATGTCCTCGCCTGTTACCTTCTCCCAGCGCCGTGCGACCTCAGGAAACCTCGGCGGCCCCGTGCGTTCCGCCATCTCCTGGCCGAATGGGTGCACCATCACTCTGGTGACCCCGCCGCGTGTCGAGGCGGCCGCGAACCCGCCTTCGAGCCGCTCGAACCGGCGGTCGGGGATCTCGATGCCGGTCACATCGGCCCTCAGCAGCTCCTTGGTCGCACTCGTGACCGAGGACGTGAATCCGCACAGCCGGCGCACAGTACTTTGGGCGCCATCGCAGCCAACGACGTACTGCGCCCGGATGCATATATCTTCAGCGGGTCCGTGAACCCGGCAGACGACGTGATCTTCGGATGTCCTGATCTCGGTCAGCTCGTGCGCGCGCAGCAGGGTCGCGCCCAGCCTCTCGGCATGTAGCCCAAGGACGCTCTCGGTCCGGTATTGAGGTACCTTCCAGTTCCCGGCGTAATCGCTGTCCAAGTCGGACAGTTCGAAAAGCAGCCCGGCGAAGTGCGCCCTGGGCTCAAGTACCGCCTCGTCCAGCAGCGAATCGAAGCCGCGCTCGTGCAGAATCTCGGCGGTCAGTGTCGAGATCTGACTGGCCCGTGACTCGGTCATCGGGCTCGCCAAGCGCTCCACGATAACGACCGTCACGCGGGCGCGCCGGAGCTCACAGGCCAGCATGAGCCCGACCGGCCCGGCCCCGGCGATGACGACCTGCGTACCGGTCTCCCGCACTGCTGTCCTCGTCATGACGCCGCACGCCGGTTGCCGGTTTCCTCGGCGTAGGCTTTGGCGAGCCTGAGGGTGGCGAGGCTGTTCGCGCTCAAGGCGTTCCTGACGGCTTGCTGGGCGGTCGGCAGATCCGCGTCGTCACCAAGTACATCGGCAATGCGAGCGGTGTTGATCCGCACCGTATGCCGCGACGTGACGGACGCGCCTCCGCCGTCGCGCGCCTTGATAAGCCACCGCCCCGTGTGCAGCGCCATCAGCGGGGGCAGGACTATCTGCTTGTAGATAATGTTGCTGTACGGCTGGCATACGCGCACGGATCGTGTGGTGTGCACCGACCCGTCCTTCGCGCGGGTATCCATTTCGAGTATCTGCAGCCCGCTGGTTTCCTCGTCCAGCGACACCCGGACAACGTGCGGGAGCCGCTCTCGCCACAGCTGGGCTTCATTGAGGAAGTCATAGACGTCTTCGGCGCTTCCGTCGACCTCTACGGTGTCGTCAAACGAAATCAGCTGTTCGGGCCCGCTCAGCTCTGCGCTGGCCTTGAGCGCATGCAGCTCCGCTGTGCTGTTGCGGTCCACCGCCTGGCTGATCCAGTCGAGATCAGCGGGGTCATCGCTCAGCGCGAAGTAATCGTGTAGCAGGCGCACACGGCACTGCGCGTCAGAAATGGGCTCCACCACCCACTTCCCGCCCATGCCCCCGACCGGGTGCTGGGACCGTTCCTGCCGGAACGCGATGCTCATCCGCTCCGTATCGTGCTGCCGTCTCGATGTCCAGGTCTTAGCGGTTCCGTTCGCGGTCGCCCAGATCCGGATCAGCTCCGAGCTGTCGTCCTGGTCCGCGCACTCAGCATGGACAGTGGGAGGAAATATCTCCGGCCACTTATCGACGTCCGCGATCAGCTGGTAAACCCGCCCGGAAGGGGCGCTGACGGTGATCTCGTGTTCCACATTGCGAATAGTGCGCGTCGTCACGGTTCTTCTCCTCGATAGACGCGGGCGGACCGGCCTAACGTGCTGACGCCACAGCCTGCCGATGCGGGATTCCTGCGGTTTCCCGAGCCAAACCGAACCAGCGATGGAGCGCTTCCTGCAGATCGCCATCACCGGGCGCGGCCCAGACGACATGACCATCGGGGCGAACCAGCACCGATTCCGTCGCGGCTCCGGCGTCTTCTGGCCCGGGGGGGAAGCTGCTCACCATGACTAGATCGATGCGGTCCGACCATCCGGCATCGATCCGGCTCGTTTCGGCGGGATCACCGGCACTGATGACGACACCTCGCGCTGGGTGCAGAAGGTCCGCGATCCGCTTGCGGCTGCCATCGGGGAGTTCCAGCTCACGATCGGGCATGCGCGCACCCAGCAGCGGATGTCCCGATGCGCCCACGTCATAGCGGATGTCCAGCCCGCTCACCATTCCAGACAGATGACGTGCCACAGCCGGGATCGCAATGAGCTCGGTCATGACGGTCCTCAGCGGCTCGATTTCCTTGCCGCTGAGGTTGAGTGTCCCCTGGGCCCGCGTGTTACGCAGCACCCGGGCACCGACCGGGTGCCGCTCGTCGTGATAGCTGTCGAGCAGTCCGCTCGGAGCCCATCCTTTGATCGTCGCAGCCAGCTTCCAGCCGAGATTGACGGCGTCCTGCACGCCGACGCTCAGCCCTTGCCCGCCGGCCGGAAGATGGATGTGCGCGGCATCCCCTGCGAGCAGCACGCGGTCGCGCCGGTACTCCGTCACCTGACGCGTAGCGTCCGTGAAGCTGCTCACCCACAGCGCCCGCCCGCCATGGATCGACTCGCCGGTGAGGCGCTGCCAGGCGTCCGCGACCTCGGTAAAGGTCAGCTCGCGGTTCTTGCCGGGCGGCGTCCCGTTTTCGCAGATAATGATGCGGTCGATCCCGTCTTCCAGCTGTCCGGCCATGACCATGCCGCCCGGTACCCGTTCACCGATTAGCCGGGGACGGATCTCGCACCCGGCGATATCCGCGAGATACATTTCGCGTGTCGCGTCCGAGCCCGGGAAGTCGAAGCCGCCTAGCTGGCGAATGGTGCTCCGCCCGCCGTCACAGCCCACGAGGTAACCAGCCGAGTACTCGCTCCGGCCTGCTGGTCCGTCGACCACCGCGACGACGCCTTCCCCGATTTCGTGAAGACCGGCAACGTCGTGCCCGCGGCGCAGCGATACGCCGAGCTCCAGCGCCCAGTTCTCAAGCATCTCCTCGATCTTGTACTGCGGTACTCCGCGCACCCCGAAATGCGAACCTTCGAGCACTCCGAAGTCCATCGGTATCGCGCCGAAGTGACCCCTCCGGCTCGTTTCAGCGTTCTCGAACCGTGCAAGCAACCCACGCTGATGGAATACCTCCGTCGCACGTGCGGTGAAGCCGACCCCGCGCGACTCCCGGCTCCGGGCGGTCCTTCGCTCGAAAACCATAACATCTACGCCGCCAAGGCGCAGCTCGCCGGCCAGCATCAGCCCGACTGGCCCGGCACCGACAATTATTACATCAGTATCCATTTCCTATCCTCAGCTAAGGTAAATCTGCCTAAGGCCGAAGTGCATCGGTCGGTAAAGCGCCGTTGCGACATCACCAGGCTGTTAATAGTGGTCCTCACGCCTGTCAGGCAGTTACCGCCTCGATGATCGACACCGGCGAGGTGGTCGGAACCACCCTGGTAAGCTTGAAGCCCGCGCTGGCGAGCAACTCAGCATATTGCGCGGAGGTACGCTCTTTGGCGCCCAGCAGCAGCATCAGCCATATATCGATAATGTTCCCGATATGCCGTGTGTTATTTCCGGTGAGCACGTACTCGATCACGAACAATGCGCCGTCTGCGCTGATCGCATCCCGGATATTCTTGAGGACCGCCAGGCACTGAGATTCGGTGAAGTCATGCAGGGTGTGCTTGAGTATGTACGCATCGCCCCCGGGCGGAACGCTCTCGAAATAGGAGCCGTTCTCAATCGTGCATCGTCCGGCCACGCCTGCCGCCTCGAGCACCGGGCCGGCGTCACCAGTCGCATGAGGCGCGTCGAAGAGAACTCCCCGTGAGCTGCTCGCCCGCTTGAGGATCCCCGCGAGCAGGGCGCCGCGTCCGCCGCCGACGTCAACGATTTTACCGAACCGCGAAAAGTCATACGCCGCCACCACCGAACCCGTTTCCGGTCCCGAAAGGCTGCCCATTCCCTGGAAGAATGCTGCCGCGTATTCGGGGTTCGCCATGAGGAATTCGTAGGCGCCCATGCCGCGCAGCTGCGGCAGGCTAGCTTCGCCCGTCCGCACGGAGCTGATCAGATGTCCCCATTCTTCCCAGAGCAGGGGATGGCCCATCAGCAGGGCGATGCCACGCATTGAGTCTGGCGCGTCATCACGCAGGCCGCCGGCCATTGGCGTCAGCTCGAACTGGCCATCGTCCCTCTCGGCAAATACCGAATAGCCGGACAGCGCGCGGAGCAGGCGGTATGTCGCTTCAGGATCAGCTTCTGCTCTCTTCGCTATTTCCCCAGCGGTCAGCGGTCCCTCGCTGAGGATGTCGGCTATGCCGAGCCGGGCCGCGACATAGATCGCCTGGGTGATCACCGAGCCCTGTATCAGGTCAAGCAAAGCGAATGCGGCGGATTGGTCCCTCGCGGCGGGCGATGCGGACATGGCTCCTCCTGAATTCCTAGCTTTCCGGCCGAGGATAAAGCGGTACGTTTACCATCCGCAACTTCCCAATCCGATGAGGAAGCTGGTACATGCATGCTAGGCCCTGGCCGGGCAAGCAAGCCATAGCAGTTGCTCAAGCAGATTCAGCAGCACGATTTGTTCTTGCCGTTAAGGCCAGCGCTCTGTACAGTCTTTCCCTCCTGGGCTGATCGCGCGGTACCCGCGCTCGGCCGGACCAGGCTATGGCGCATTGAGTGGCCATTTCCGCAATGACGGGACGTGCCTGGTGTTCTGGCAGCACATGGCCAGCGCCGTGGCCTGGCCCCGGGTGGGGGTGCCGCTGGAGCGTTCAACCGAGGAAATACCTCGGTCGAACCTCGGGCTGGAGCCACGCAGCCGCGCGGTGTCCAGTTCTTGTCCCGCCGCCTGCGGTCCAAGTCTCCAGGGTGGCAATGATGGCCGGCGATGCGCAATGCCGGTCCCTCAGCGGCATCGCAGCGCCTGGCCTCGCACGTCGCGGTGGCGGGCTGCGTTGACTTCCGCCGGCAGATCTGGATCCTAATGTCTAGGAAGGATATGCACGTGAGAAATGATCCGGCATGCTGTGACTCTTGTTCATGATGCACCGGAATAGAATCGCCATGCGATGTGCCCGCCGCCGGAGATCTCTCATCGCAATGATCTCGCGTGCGGACCCGGTTTCGAGTGTGAAGGAGTGAGTCGGTGGCTGAGGCTCGCAATAACGATTACGACGCGATTGTCATCGGCGGGGGCCCCAGCGGGTCCTCCTATGCGATCACACTTGCCCGCAGCGGGCACTCGGTACTCCTGCTGGAGAGGGAGCAGTTCCCGAGATTTCACATCGGCGAGTCATTGCTGACGTACACCGCGGACGTCCTGGAGCAACTGGGGCTTCTGGACCGGATGTGTGAGGCCGGTTTCGTCATCAAGAGGGGAATCGAGCTGACCGGCACCGAGGGCACGTTCAGGCGGCTTGACCTCGCGAAAATAGGGAAGGGCCGCCGTGGATGGACCCTTCAGGTGGAGAGGTCTCACTTCGACAGGATTCTCCTTGACGCTGCCGCCGAGACATCCGGTGTAACCGTTATCCAGAAGGCCCGCGTCGCCGGGCTGCTCTACTCTGGTGAACGCATCTCCGGCGTTCGGTACACCCGGGATGATCAGGAGCACAGCACCACCGCGAGGTTCGTCATCGACGCGAGCGGTCGCGCGGGTGTGATCGCCAGGGCGCTGAATCTGCGGAAGACGGATAACGACCTCAAGATGGCCGCGGTCTTCAAGCACTTCGGCGACCTGGACGAACATAATAACCCGGCCACGGAAGGTGATATCCAGCTCGGGCTGCATGAGGATGGCTGGCTCTGGGCCATCCCAATCCGCCCCGACACCATCAGCATCGGCTGCATGGCTCCAGCGGAGATCTTGCGGGCATCACGCCCCGAGGAGGTCTTCACCTCGCACCTTGCGCGGATACCCCGGATCCGCCAGCGCATCAAGGGCACGACAATGGTCCGCGACCTCACCGGCGAGAACAACTTCGAGTACCACTGCGACACCCTTGCCGGGCCAGGCTACTTCATCATCGGGGACGCCGGCTGTTTCACCGACCCGGTTTTTTCCGGCGGGGTTCTCCTCGCCCTTACGACCGGCCGGAGGGCAGCCGAGGAAACTGCCCTGTGCCTAGCCGGGGAAACGGACGAGGCGGAAGCGGCGCTGCGCTACCAGAACTTCTTCAAGACCGGCTACGAAACCTACTACCGGCTCATCCGCGCTGTTTACGACAACAGGTATGTATCCAGCGGCCGGGAACTGAGGCTGGTCCCGCAGGCCGACGACCGGGGCCTCGCCGGAGCAGGCTGGTGGGGGATCCAGGAGAAGCTCCGGGCCACGTCCGGCGGCCCGTTTGACACCGAAGAGGCCATCGAGCATTTCTGGCTCGTGAGAGCGCTCAACGGGGATTTCTGGTCAGCCGAAAACCGGTTTTTCAAGCGGTTGCGGGAAGAAAAGGTGTGGCGCCTATTCGACAGCTTCGAACCGTCGTACGAATGTCCCGTACACGCCGGAAACTAGTTGTACCGGGCCGATGCTGCCAACTGCGCAGCAGAGACCAGAACCAACGACAGGAGTTCACCGGTGACTTACATCATCGCGCAGCCCTGCGCCGATGTGCTTGACAAGGGATGCATCGAGGAATGTCCCGTGGACTGCATCTACGAGGGCGACCGCATGATGTATATCCACCCGGACGAGTGCGTGGACTGCGGCGCGTGCGAGCCGGTCTGCCCGGTCGAGGCGATCCACTACGAAGACGACTTGCCAGGCGAGTGGAAGGACTACTACAAGATCAACGCCGACTTCTTCGAGGGCCTCGGCTCCCCTGGCGGCGCGTCCAAGACCGGCAAGATCGGCAAGGATCACCCGCTGGTGGCGGTGCTGCCCCCGTAGTCTGCGGACGATGACGCCCACCAGGCCGGCTCGCGCATATACCTGCGGCCGGATCGCGCCTCGCGGGAAGGCGGTACGCCATGAGAGAGTCGGCGCCCTTCTCGGCCCCGGCGTGAATCATCGAGGCTTAGGGAGCCCTGTTTACGCGGTGGATCCAGGGCTCAGATGGTTGCTTTCTAGATGTGGTATAAAGTGCCTGTCTGCTGGGCTCGAAAAATGACTTCGGCGATCCCCTGTGCCGGCCAGGAGACGTGTACCCCAGTTTAATGGGTATGGAGTTTCTGCATCTATTGCTGTTGTCAAGTCTTTGGTCGGGCTCGTTGTGCTGTTGGTAGGGCGCTGTCGCGTTGTTCGATCGCGGCCCGGCACCGCGAGCGTGGCTGGGGCTACTCTGCCGGTCAGATCGTCAGTGCGAGGTCGTCGAAGGCCTTGCGGAGCCTGCAGTGGTCGTGCTCGTCGTAGTGGCCGCGGCGCAGGTTCTGTATGAAGGCGTGACCAGTGGCGAGGATCCGCGCTGAGCGGTGACGCTTCAGGCCCCGCATCGGCCGCAGCCGGGCTTTTAGTCGTCCGTGGTCTGCTTCGATCGGGTTGTTCGCCTACTGCTCAACGGTGTGCAGCGCCGAGGGGATCAGCTCGTCCAGGACCCGTGGGCAGACGGGCGCGCGGTCGGTCGTGACCTCGGCCCGGATCGTGCCGGCGCGCAGCGCACGGGCGAAGAACCGCTGTGCCGCCCCCAGGTCACGCCGCGAAGACAGCAAGACGTCGATGACCTGTCCATGCTGATCGACTGCCCGGTAGAGACAGCCCCACTCACCAGCTACCTTCACCTACGTGACGAACCACCGGTCGCCAGGAGCGTGACGGCACCGCCGGGCGGCCTCGATGAACTCCGGGGTGAAGCGCTGCACCCATCGGTAGATGCTGACGTGATCGACGGTGACGCCGCGCTCGGCCAGCAGTTCCCCGACATCGGACGCCGTCCAGGAAATGCACAACGCAACAGTGCCCGGCACAGCGGTTCTTCGCCCGTGCGCTGCGCGCCGGCACGATCCCGGCCGAGGTCACGACCGACCGCGCGCCCGTCTACCCACGGGTCCTGGACGAGCTGATCCCCTCGGCGCTGCACACCGTTAAGCAGTACGCGAACAACCCGATCGAAGCAGACCACGGACGACTAAACCGAAGTTCCCCCCAGTGAGCGGTGCGAGTGGCCGTTGACCTGGCCTTTTGGGGTGGTACGGGTGGCTGCTGACTACGCGACCCCGAGGCGGTGGCTGACGCCGAGCAGGTCGAGGGCTTGGCGCTGGGTCGTGGTGGGGGTGGTGACGAGCCGGAAGCCGGGCAGGGCGGGGTCGGCGGGCTGGATCTGGTTGAGGCAGATGGTGGCCAGGTCGGCTAGCAGGCTGTCGAAGCTGTGCACGGGCAGGTCGTCTTCGGTGCGCTTGGCAGCGGCCTTGGCCAGGGCCCGCGGGGAGCGGGCGGCGGGGGCGACTGGGCTGTGACGGACGGCCTGGGCGGTGGCCTTGTCATCGTCGGTGAACAGGATGGGCGCCAGCCGCGCCTGCATGTGCCAGGTGATGTAGTACGACAGCATCCGCAGGAACACGTGGGCGCGGACCCGGGTTTCGGTGCGGTGCCGGATGGGCCGGATGTCCAGGTCGGTGTTGAAGGCGCGGAAGGCCCGCTCTACCTGGGCGAGCGCCTTGTAGGAGGAGACGATCTCAGGGCTTTCCAGGGCGGCGGCCTCGACGCTTGTACGCAGCACGTAGATGCCGTCCAGGGCGGCTTCGGCGGTGATGGAGTCCTGGTTGCGGGCGTAGCTGAGGTGGCCGTCGCTGATGTCGGTGGTGAAGTGCTTGGCGACCTTGCGGCGGCGCAGCACCCTGTCTGCGCGTAGCGCGATCTTGTCCTTGCCGCGCAGCGGCCGCCGGGCCCGCGCGCAGGCTGCGGTGATCTTGCCCAGGTCGGCCTCGGTGGCTAGCAGGAGGCCCTCGCGCTTGCGGGCCCGCTCGGCTTCCAGGAACGGGTTCATGCAGGCGACCAGCCGTTCGCCGGGATAGTCCGGGTGGCTGATCTCGGCCAGGTCCACGGTGTCGAACAGCGACAGCTGGAGGGCGCCGTCGCGGACCAGCTTCTTGACCTGCGGGGCGCGCAGCGCGGTGATCCAGTCCAGCTGCGCGGGTCCGACGTCCTCGCGCGGCCGTGCTGCGGTCAGCATGCCCCGGTCGCCGGCCAGCACCACCCGGGTGAGGGCGAACCGGTCCTTGAGCTTGGTCACCTGGCTGGCGACGGTCTTCGGGTCGCCGGTGTTGCCAGCGGACACCTCGATGGCGACGGGAATGCCGTCTTTGCTGGTGAGCAGCCCGTAGACGATCTGCAGCCGGCCCCGGACCCCGTCTTTGGGGTGCCCGATGGCGCCCAGCGGGCAGGTCCGGCCCTCGAACGCGGCGGAGGAGACGTCATACCGGACCAGGGTGCCGCCGGCCAGGTGCCGGGCCGCCAGCGCATCCTGGATGCGGTCCTGCCGGGCGGCCAGCCAGTCCATCGCGCCATACAGGTCATCCTCGTCACAGCCGCCTGCGCCGGGGACCTCGCCCAGAGAACTGGCTGCGGTCCCGGCGCGCAGCCCGCGGGCGATGGCCAGCTTGGAGCCCGGCGCGATCACCTGCGCGGCCGTCATCGCGGTCACCAGGTCCCGCTGCCGCGACGGTACGGGGTCGATCAACTCTTCCAGCCCCAGCTGCCGCAGGGTGCCCAGCACGGCGGCGACGTGCCCGTGCGGCAGGCTGCGGGTGATCTCGAAGGCGCCCTCCGGGGCCGCGGCGGGCGGCTGGCTCCGCAAGGCCTTCGACGACCTCGCACTGACGATCTGACCGGCAGAGTAGCCCCAGCCACGCTCGCGGTGCCGGGCCGCGATCGAACAACGCAACAGCGCCCCGTGACCTGCGAAGCAGCGGATGATTAAGCCGATGTCGACACTTCGCTCCAGAGTATCGGCGATATCCGCGTGTTATGCACCACGATCATGGAGTGGGCCGGTGCAGGAGCCTCCCCGCCGTGTCGCCCGTCCTTTTTCATCGAGGACGACGGGGCTCGCGGCTACTGCGCGGGGCTATAGGCGACCTGAAGGTCGGCACTGATTCCCGGTGCGGAGAAGCCCAGGATCTCGGTGGTTGAGTAGTGCCCGGGTACCGCGCTGATGCTTGTTTCCAACGGGTTTTCCAGGGTAACGAGACTGCCATCATCGTTGATCAAGGGAACGGTGACGGGCCGGCCATCCTGCCCGGTGAAGGTCATCGTCCCGGTGGTCAGGAAGAAGGTTTGCGGCCCGGCTTCGCCCGGCTGGATGATCCACCCCGAGGAGTCGACCTTGAAATGCTGGGCGCCTGTGGCACCGACACCAGGAACGGCGGCGAAAGCTCCGGTGAGCTCGGCGTCCGCATGAGTAGCACCTGTCGCAGCATCGCGGGTAAGGTCCGCCGATCCAGAGAACACGGCGTCTTCGTCCTCGCAGATGGATGCGACGTGGCACTGGAATGACAGCGCGGCGTGCCATGTATCCAGGCTTTGTGTTGTGGACCAAGCCGACGTAGGCGTGCCGCTGAGCGTGGCAATGCCCAGGACCGAGGTGGTCGAGATAGCTAGGACAGCAAGAAATCGCTTTAGCCAACTTTTCATGTTACTCCCTTTCTCAGGTGCCTGTGGGGTGTGCGAGAACGAATGCGGGGTGACCGGGAGTTGCCACACGGCCGGCCCGGCCAGTCGAAATGCGTTTGGCGTGTGGTCTGCGGTCAGTTCGTCGTGTGCGCCATTTACAAAATCATCAAAGGGTATTCATGCCTAAGCAGGGGCGGGCTCTGCCGCTGCTCGCCGGAAGCCGAAGAATGGCTGCCCCTGTAACGAACCCGCGATACTGCCAGCCCTGCGGCGGCCAAAGCAGGCATGCTCGCACCCATGGTCAGCTGCCTATGCCCTACCTATGCCCCGCGTTTCCGAATCCCCACAGGGCTGTCACGGCCAGCATCAGCCTTGGTGCTGGAGGATGGCCCTGATCCGGGGGTTGTCGATGAGGTACTGCACCTCCTCTGGTCCTTCGTCGACGATCCAGCGGGCCAACGCGAGGTTCGACTCGCGGGTCTGCGAGATGAACCTGGATTTCGGATCCCGCAGGCCCTGCACGGGCAGCACGGCCGACGATGAGCTGACCATGCTCATCAACCGCCGGCCGACGTCACCCGAGTCCATCTCGCCGTGGTCCACCGCGTTGCACAGCCGGACCATCTCGGAGAACAGCTCATCGTAGGACTTCGAGGGGAACGGAGCACCGATATAGGCGTCGTCGGTCTCCAGCTTCCGGTAAATGCTGTCATCGCGGTTGATCCGGAAATACTCGAAGGCACGGTCCACATGCAAGTTCGCCGGAACAATGGAAGCAGCCCACACGCGGTACACGGCGTTCCACAGATCCCAGTCCGCCCAGGAGATGAACGAGCAGTTGACGATCCCATCGTTGTAGCGGATCAGTCCCTCCTGCAACTGTCCCACGTATTCGAAGCGCTCTTCAGAGAAGTCGTCGTCCTTCAGCGCCGCGATCAGCCGCCACGCGAGGGCGTTGATGACCTCGACGGTGTTGGTCAGACCGCGGGAGTACAACGGGTCGATGAACCCGGCCGCGTGCGACATCAGGCACCAGCGCGGACCGATGGTCTTTGTCGATGTGTACTGGAACCTTCCGGTGGATACCCATGGCCGGATCGTCTTGGCGTTCTTGAAAATCCGCCTGAGCAGCGGGAACCTGTCGACGTGCTCGGCAAACTCCTGCTCGGGCGAGAGGTCATCCGGCTTGGGATAGCGCCGCTCGTCGAACGTCAGGCCGATGCTCACCAGGGGGTTGATGGACGCCGGATCGTTGTTGAACGGAATGATCCAGAACCAGCCCCGTTCGAAGATATGGTGCATGGTGCCCATCACCCACGGCAGCGGCGGCCGCGCAGAGTCCGGCATCTTCAGGCACTCATCGGTCGGCCGGACGTCGATCATGTGCGTGAACATGGAGCGCGCGTGGTGCTTCACCGCATCCGGTCCGGCACGCAATCCAAGGTTCGCGGCCACCGGCGAGCGGTAGCCGCTGCCGTCGATGAGGTAGCGCGCTCGGTGCCGGGTTCCGTCATGCCCAATCACCGTGACCCCGGAATCGGTCAGTTCGATGTCGTCGACGCGATACCCCTGCCTGGCGACGCAGCCGTACTTGACCGCGGTGTGGAACAGGAACGAGTCGGTGTCCTGCCGGAACAGGTGGCTGGTGTCAGTACCTGCGATCGCCGTGCCAAACTGCGTGGTCTGCTCGGGATCGGGCTCCTCGCCCTCTTTGTGCATCATGAAGCCGAAGTGCAGCTTGCGGCCCATCGTCGGGGCGATGTGCTTGATCGTTGCGTCGTATGAGCTGAGAAGCCCCAGCTCGGGCACCTCGTACCGGTCGGCCAGGATACGGAACAAATTCAGGGTCCGGGGAACCAGTGACTCCCCTACCGCGAACCGCGGATGCACGCCGGCGTCGGCGAGCAGGACCTTGGCTCCGTTCCTGGCCAAGATCGCACCCGTAATGGAACCGGCTATCCCGGCACCAAGAATGATCACATCGTAGGCGTCGTCCTTTTCGGACATCGGTTTCCTCCTGTTTGTCAGCTGAATGCGGTCCACCAGTTGGCATGCGCCGCGTCCAAGCGACAGTAGGCTCCGTCGAAGAAGACCAGCGGCTGAACGGTTCTCTCTTCTTCCGCGGACACCGCGACCACGCGTCCGACGACGATGGCGTGGTCCCCCGCCGCCGCCACGGAGTCGGTCGCGCACTCCACGACGGCGAGCGAATCGGGCAGCACTGGCACGCCGCTGTGTCCCGTGGCGTGCGGTAGCGTCCCGAACCGGTCCAGGCCCGGTCTGGCGAACCGCCGGGACAGGGCCTGCTGCGCCTCGGTCAGGATGTTGACCGCAAAAGCCGCTGTGTTCGTGAAGGCGGGATAAAGGCGGGAATCCCGGTTGACGCAGAAGAGCACGAGCGGCGGCTCCAGAGAGACCGACGAGAACGAGTTGACCGTCATGCCGAGGGGATCCCCCTGCATGGTCTGAGCGGTGACGACCGCGACGCCGGTGGCGAACCTGCCGAGCACCGAGCGCAGCACCCGTGGCTCGACAACGGTTTGGACCATTTCCGCCCGCATCCACATCCCCTTCGGTGTCGCCGCTCAGGCGGCGATCGTGACCTCTTATCCGCGCCCACACGAAGCCGGAGCGATTCCCTTTCCGGAGACATGAAGGATGTTCTCAGAATTGCATGAGCCAACCCGACTTGTAAAAGTGTTCAACACGCGAAAGCATCGCGGTTTCCTACCGTTACCAGGGACCAGGATTCTGCGCGCTCGTAGCCTCAAGTGTGTAAAGATCTTTAACTGATTCATGTTCGCTATGCGAGGGCGAATTCGTTGAGTGCGTCGGCGCCATCCCATGACGCGTTGCCCCCGATGAGGTGCACGGGCCGCTGCGCTTGCCCGTCGTGCGCTCATGTCTGATCCGGCTCAGTACACACTGAAGTACTCGCGCTGTTCCCAATCGGTAACCCCGGTGTCGCAGGGCTGCTCGCTTTCCCGCCAGGCCTCGAACCTGGACAGTTCGCTCTCCTTGAGCTTCACCAGGCAGGTCATGAGTGGCTGGCCAAGCAATTCCTTGGCCTCCTTGCTCAGGCGGAACGCGTCCAGCGCTTCTCCGAGGGAGGGCGGCAGGGTGTTGCCCGAGGCCACGGAGAACGGCGCGGCCGGCTCGCTCGGCGACGCCTCGCCTAGCAATCCGTCCAGCCCGGCGGACATCTGCGCGGAAATGGCGAGATACGGGTTCGCGCACGGCTCCCCGACCCGGTTCTCAATGTGGGTCGAGCTGCCAGCGCCAAGCACCCGCAGCATCACCCGCCGGTCCTCGAAGCTCCAGCCGATCTGCGTAGGGGCCAGCGGGAATTGTCCGCCGAATCGCCGGTAGCCATTGATGGTCGGCACGGACAGCAGGCAATAGTCGCGGGTCCTGGCCAGAATGCCGTCAATGTATGCCTTGCCTTCCGGCGAGACGCCGTCACCTGCGCCTTCTGGCGCGAACACGTTGCGGCCGGTCGTCGTGTTTATCACCGACTGGTGCAGGTGCCAGCCGCTTGGGTCGAAGCTGTCCAGCTTCGGCAGTGACATGAACGAGGCATGGAATCCGCGCCTGGCGCAGGTCTGCTTCACCAGGGTCCGGAAGAGCAGCATGGCGTCGGCGGCGTCCGAGGCGAGCATCGGGTCGAAGGTGAACTCCAGTTGTCCGGGCCCGGACTCGTGCTCCATGGATCGCAACGGCAGGCCGAGCGCGAGAAGCGCGGTGGCCAGGGGATTCGCGACGTCGGCGAGCGACTGAAGGTAACCGTCGAAATTGAACTGATAGCCCGGGTTGACGGCCTCGACGGCTGGCGCCGGGCCCTGCAGGCCGAAGCCGTTCCCCTTGTTACCCGGGGAGTTTCCGATGAGACGGGTGAGGTACCACTCGACTTCGAGGCCGACTACCGGCTCCAGGCCGTGCGCCGCGTACCGCGCGCCGACGCGGCGCAGCACGTGCCGCGTGGACAGCGGGTGCGGGGTGCCGTCGCGCAGGTACTCGTCGCCGAGCACCCATGCCGTTCTTGGCTCCACCTCCGGAACGACCTGAAATGTCAGCGGATCTGGTACGACGAGGAAGTCACCGGCTCCAATGATCTCGTCAACTCCCAGGCCAGGGTTCTCGCCGAAGATGTCGATGGCGACCGCATGGCCGGTGTCGAACAGGAACGGGCCAGGACTGAAGTCCATTCCGTTACCCAGGGCGCGCCGGAACGACTCCGTGGTCAGCGTCTTCGATCGAGGCAGGCCGTGCGGATCGCAGAAGACGAGCCGTACCAGCTCGATTTCATCGAGGCAGGCCATCACTCGCTCGGCCGCCTGGGCCTGCTGGTCATCCCACAGGCCCAGTTCGGCGACGAACCCCGGGCTGCCTACACTGGTCACGTCGAGGCGACGTGACCAGGGCCGAGAGAACATCGAGCACACCTACCCTTCGAGCACGCGGTCGGGCACAGCCGGCAATGGCTCCAATTGCGCCTCGACCTGGAGGGCGGTTGACAGCACCAGCTTGTCGCCCCCAAAAGGGCCGACAAGCTGGACACCGATCGGGAGTCCGGCGGAGCTGAGACCCGCGGGCAGCGAGATGGCTGGCTGCCCGGTGAGGTTGAACGGATAGGTGGCGGGTGTCCAGGCGGTCCAGGCCAGATCCTCCGGCTCGGCCGCCCAGGGCGGCCCTATCGCATCGACGTCGAACGGCTCGATCGGCACCGTTGCCATCGCGAGCAGGTCGTAGCTGGCCATGATCGATCGCATCGTCGTGCGCAGGGCCAGCCGCACGGCCTCGGCGCGCAACACTGCCGCGCCGCTGACGGTTCGCCCGTACCGGACGACCGCCAGCCGACCCGGATCACACAACTCCTCCTGTTCCGGGGTGGTGTCCGCCGCCTCGCTCGCGGCGATGAGGTCGACCAGGGCGGGGTGGGGGTCGGGAAATGGGACATCCATTGACTCGACTCGATGTCCCTGTGCCCTAAGTGCATCCCGCACCGCTGCGCCCGCCTGGTGCACCTCGGCCGAGGTCCCCGGAAATACCAGCCAGCCGATACGCAGCGACGACGGCTCGCACGGTCCGGCGAGATCGATGACGCGGAGTGCCGAGTCAGGGTCGCAGGCGTGCGGGCCGGCCAGAATCGGCATGAGCTCGATGACGTCGCGTACGCTTCGCGTGATCGGGCCCGCGTGCGCCAGCCGGTCGGCGCAGGCTGGGACGTAAGGAACCGTGCCGAACGAGGGCTTGAACCCGACGACCCCGCAGAACGACGCGGGAATGCGGATTGATCCGGCACCGTCGGTGCCCAGCGCCGCGGCACACAGGCCGGCCGAGACAGCGGCGGCAGCGCCACCGCTGGAACCGCCCGCTGATCGCTCCGGGTTCCAGGGGTTACGAGTCGCTGGACCGAGCCTGGACTTGGTGCTGCCACACCAGCCGTACTCGGACGTGGTGGTCTTCCCGACGACGATGGCACCGGCGGCCCGCAGCCGGGCAACCGCGGGTGCGTCGACCCGAGGCCGGGGGTTCGGCAACAAGGACCCTCTCCTAGTGGGCAAGTCCCGGGTCTGGATCAGGTCCTTCACCGAGACGGCGACGCCACGCAGCGGCCAATCCCGCCAGGCCTCGAGTCCGAGCGCGCGAATGCACTGATCGGCGAGCTCGGCGTCCCTGAGCGCAGTGTCACTGGCGACTGAGACGAACGCCCCGAGCTCCGAGTCCACCTTGTGGATCGCGGTCAGCACCGACTGAACGTGCTCAACGACGGACGACCGGCCGCTGCGGAGCATCGCCCTGGTCTCGCTGATGCCAACCGGTATCTCGTCCATCATGGCGCTGCCCTGATTTCCACGACCGCGGCGGCTGCCTCCATCCCCGGTGCGCCGCTGAGCAACAGCACCCGGTCTCCCACGCCGGCTATACCTTCGCGCCACACGTACTCAAGGCCCCGGATCTGGTCGAGCGGGCCGGCGTGCCCGACGCGCCGGGTGAACTCCCAGATCCCTCGTTCCTCGTCAATGCCCAGCGGATCCAGGAACATGTCATGCAGCGCCTCATGGGTGAATCCGTCGTGCACCACATTCGTGATGTCGTCGAGCGACGTGTCGGCGTCCTTCAGCGTCTTCTCGACGGCATCGATCAGCACGCTGCCGAAGTCTCCGGGCGGGGCTCCGGATGCCGAGTTCTGCCGCCAGAACTCCATGCGATCGGAGAAATTTAGTGCTCTGCCCAGGGTCATGCTAGGCGGGAACAATCGCTCCCCGCCCCGGTGCCGTATCTCCAGTTCGGGATCTGATACGGAATCGATCGCCAGCACCCTAGCGATCCCGCGCCGCCTGGACAACACGATAGCCCCGCCGCCGTCGGCCAGTACGTACTGGGGTGATGCGTGCCAGCGATTGACGGCAGGCGTGCCGAAATTGTCCGCACAGGTCAGCAGGGTCGCCGGCCGGTCAGGTGTCGCCTTAAGATAACATGACGCGAGGTGCAGATTCGAGAAGAATCCAACGCAGCCGTTACGAACCTCAATGGACGTGACGGGCTGATTAATCGTGTTGCGGTTGATGTAATGCTGTGACGACCAGCCGTCCGGCCCTTGTGGATGAACGCTCGTATGAAAGACGGCACCTATTTCTGCGTTACTGTGCCAGCTTTCGGCGACGGCACGTCTGGCCGCCTCGATGGCCAGGTCCGGGGCTGGCGTGGTACCCGCGACTGAAATCGACAGTAGGCCGCTGCGTTCACACTCGTCCGCGTCATACCAGCCCTGCTTCACGGCCTCCGCAGTGGCGATGCAATCAACTTTCGAGGTACCTATTCCGGCGATATAGATGTCGTCGAACCTCATCGTGCCTCGCTTTGACCTCTGACCCGCTGATGGCTAAAGCCGGTGAACTTCGCAAAGGCTACGCGAACTTCGCTAAGCTGCCTATGCTCGGTTGGCTGTAATGGCCGGGCCGACCGCGAAGTCGGATGTAGTGTTCGACTGCGGTGGATCCGCGGTTGAACACTCCGGCACGGACTCCGCGAACATCTCGGAGGATACGCGAACTCTGCCGAGCTGGCCATGTTCGCGCCCCACTGTGTCACTTGATGCCGACCACTGAAATGTGAGAGATGCCGGGACTGGCAGTTCTCGATATCCTGCGGAAAGGTAAATCGGACCGGCGTCTCGACGTCGTTATCAGGCGGACCACGCTCGGGCTTGTGGTGCGCGTAATGCTCTGCCTACCGGCGGTAGCCACGCCGACCAGGGTTCGTCACTTCCAGCCAGCGATCTGCGGAACTCTCCAGCTCATTCAACGACTCCACAAAGGAGCGGCCATGTGCGGAATCGCCGGAATGGTGTCCTTCACCCGCGAGCTGTCCGGATGTCGTGACCTCGCTGACCGGATGTCGAGGTCGCTGGCGCTGCGCGGGCCGGACCAGGAAGGGCACTGGGTGGGCCCGCACGCGGTACTGGCATTCCGCCGCAATGCCGTGGTCGACCTGGCGGGTGGCTGGCAGCCGATGTCAGCCGAGGATGGCACGGGCGGAGTCATCGCCGTGCTCGACTACACGGGGGAGATCTTCAACACCGACGAACTGCGAGCCGAGCTGTCCTCTCGCGGCCACCGGTTCCACGATCACAGCGACACCGAGGTCGTGCTGTGCGCCTACCTGGAGTGGGGCGAGCGATGCGCGGAACGGCTGCGCGGCATGTTCGCGTTCGCGGTATGGGACGCCCGTTGGGACCGGCTGGTGATGATCCGCGACCGGTTTGGTATCTACCCCCTCTTCTACACCGAGGTCGCGGATGGCCTGCTGTTCGGCTCGGAGCCGAAGGCGCTGTTCGCCAGCGGGCTGCGGAAGGCCGTGGTCGACCAGGATGGGCTTCGTGAACTGCTCGGCTTCACGCCGACGCCGCGGCTGTCGGTCTTCCGCGATGTGTTCGAGGTAATCCCTGGCGAGGTGGTGACCTACGATCGGGCTGGGCTGCGCCGCTGGCGGTACTGGCAGTTGCCCGCGCGCGAGCACTCCGATGGCTACGACACGACGGTGCGAACCGTGCGGGCCCTGCTGGAGGACGCCGTCCGCACCGAGCTAGTGTCGGATGTCCCGCTGGGGGCGATGCTCTCCGGAGGCCTGGACTCCAGTGCCATCTGCGCGCTGGTCGCGGCGTCCGGTGGCTCGCGGCCGTCGGCGGGCGGCACGCATGTTGGCGACTTGCTGCGTACCTATTCGATGGAATTCGGCTATCACCTGACCCGCTTCCGCCCCGACGAGCAGTTCCCGGCGACGGACAGCCCGTACGCGGTCCTGATGAGCCGATACCTTGGCACGGCGCACCGTGAGCTCGTGCTCAGCGCGCAGGACTCCACCGACCGCGCCGAGCAGCGCGCGGTGCTGGAGGCGATGGACCGGCCGACGGCCCGGCTGGACATGTACATAGCGCAGCGGCGGCTGTCGGCCACCGCGCGGGGGAGCTTGAAGGTCGCCCTGAGCGGGGACGGCGCCGACGAGCTCTTCGGTGGTTATCGCTGGTTCGCCGATCCGTCGCGGATCGACGGCGAGACATTCCCGTGGTTTGGTCCCGGACATAGGTTCGAGGAGTTCTGCGGCCTGCTCGACCGCCAGCTCGTGAAGGAACTGGATCTGGCCAGCTGTATCCGTGACCGGTATGCGGGGGCACTGGCCGAGGTGACCCATCTGGACGGCGGCTCGAGGCTGGAACGGCGGATGCGGGAGCTAACGTACCTGCACCTGACGAGGTACCTCCGGGTGACGCTCGACCGGAAGGACCGGACTGGCGCGTCGGTGGCCCTTGAGGGCAGAGTGCCGTTCTGCGACCACCCTCTCGTCGAGTATGTGTTCAACGTGCCGTGGTCTATGAAACAGGCCGACGACCGTGAGAAGTCCCTGCTCCGGGCGGCGGTCGCAGATCTGCTGCCGGACGGGATCCTTGACCGCCGGAAGTCACCGTTCCCCAAGCTCCAGGATCCCAACTACGACGCCGCCTTACGCGACCAGTTGCGCGAGCTCACCAGTGACGGCACGAGCCCGATCGCCGATCTGCTCGACCAGCCTCGGCTCGATGCGGTCCTGGCGGGGCCGGCCGATGCCGAGCGGCTCGGTATCAGTCGGCTGAGCACCGAAATGGCGATCACGCTCGACCTATGGGTCCGGGAGCAAGGGGTCACGATATCTGCCTGAGCACGACAGCTGGTGGTGGCCGGGCCAGGAAAGCGAGGCGGCCCGGATCTCGGCGGACGGGGCCGACTTGGCGCCCTCCGGGGATCGCAGGTCTTATTGGTTCACCGGTAATTTGCCGTGTGTGAGCAGCGCCTGGCTTACCTCAGGCCATTCCGCGCGCAGCACGCTGTAGAATACCGCGTCGCGCCGCCGGCCGCCGGGCATGAAGTTATAGCTACGCAGCACGCCCTCCTCCGTCGCGCCGATATTGCGCAAGGCACGCCGAGCCTTGATATTCAGAACGTCAGTCTTGAACTCGACCCGTTCGGCGCCGAGTCCGTCGAAGGCATGGCGTAACAGCAAGAATTTTGCCCAGCGGTTCACCCCCCGGCCCCGGAACGCGGTACCCAGCCAGGACGCGCCGACCTCCAGGCGCCGGTCCGCCTCGGCGAAACTGGAGTAACTCATGCTTCCCGCGGTGGCACCGCAGCGCTTGTCGGTGATGTGGAAGACCACCCGGCGGCCCGCGTGCTGAGCGGCCAGTGCGGCATCGAACCAGTTGTGGAAGTCCTCCTCGGTCTCGATCATCGTGACGAAATAGGTCCAGATTTGCGGGTCCATCGCAATGGGGCGCAGCAGTTGGCGATGTTCCTCCCGCAGTGGTTGCAGCAGCACATGCTCATTCTCCAGGCGGGCTGCCGCGAGTTCGATCCAGGTCATGCCAGCCTCCAAGTCCGCCCCCCCCCGGACGGACACAGCACGGCTGGGTAACGTCGGCGCGGGGCGCAAACGGCGGGTGATGCGGCCTCAGCGCGGACGATCCTCCGCACCGGAATGGCGATCAGATCGCTCGCCGATGGCGGTTCGCCCGGGCGCATTCAGGTACCGCCGCCAGGCAGCGAGCGTGGGCTCCGCGGCAAGCTCCCGGTAGGACACCCGAATGCGTGCCCGCCGCCAACGGTTGACGAGCCGCATCATTCCCAGCGAGTCAACGCCAAGCTGAATGAGGTTGGCGTCGTCCGGAATTGAATGAGGTTCCAGGCCGGTGAGTTCGGCGACGGCTTCACGTAGGTCATCCAGGGTCGGCGGTTCGCTTACTTTATTGCTTTGCATGATTGCTATCGGCCCTTAGCAGTGAGTCCGTAAAGTACGGGCGCTGTCCGGAGAACGATCGGGTCCCCGCTTTCACGGCGGCATCGGCCGCCAGGGCTTTCTTGTCGACCTTGCCGAGCCCGGTGAGGGGGAGATCGGTGACGATCTCCAGCCGATCGGGGAGCTTGTATTCGGCCAGCCCTCGGCCGAGGAGTGCCTCCCGCAGCGTGGCCAGGGACGGGGGCTCGCCGACGGGCCTGATGTAGGCGCAGATCCGCTCGCCCAGATAGGGGTCGGGGACGGGTACTACCGCCACCCGGCCCACGGCAGGATGGGTCAGGAGGTGCTGTTCCACCTCCCGGGCAGAGATCTTGTTTCCGCCCCGGACGATCACGTCCTTGAGACGTCCCTCGATTACCAGCTCCCCGTTTTCGCTCAGCCGGGCAAGGTCACCCGTCCGGTAGAACCCGTCATGGGTGAACGCCCGGGCATTATGCTCCGGTGACCGGTAGTAGCCCCGCAACGTGTAAGGACCACGAGCGAGCAACTCCCCGATGCGGCCCGGCGGAAGATCGGCCCCGGATTCGTCCACGATGCGGATTTCGTCGGCAGGCGAGAGCGGCCGCCCCTGCGTCGTCAGGACGGTCTCCGGCGGATCCGTCTCGCGGGTGAATGTGAGCAGTCCCTCCGCCATCCCGAACACCTGCTGTAGCTGGCAGCCGAAGGCAGGCGTGATCCGCTCGGCGATCTCACGGTGTAGCGGGGCACCGCCGATCTGGATCAGCCGCAGGCTTGACAGATCGGCCTCGGCCTCATCCACAGCCTCAAACCACAGCTGCGCAAGCGTCGGCACGAGCGAGGTGAAGGTGACCCGTTCACGCTCAATGGCCTCGAAGCAATCGGCGGCGACCGGTTCCTCCGCGAGCACCACAGTTCCCCCCGAGCGCAGCGTGCCGATGACGCCGGGACAGCCCCAGGTAAAATTGAACTCAACGGGAAGAACGGCCAAGTAAACGTCTGCCGTGGAAAGGCCGAGCAGCTCGGCTGCGGCCCGCGTCTGGTAGGCGTAGTCGTCATGCGTCCGCGGGATCAGCTTAGGCGTTGCCGTAGTACCACCCGAGAGCAGGAAGAAAACCACATCTTCCGGGTCGGCGGAGGATGGCTGCTCGGCCTCGGCGTCGACATCGGCGAGCGGGAAGAAAGCCTGGCGGCCATTCCCGTGATGACCTTGTCCGGGAAGCTTGCCGTCCGCGACGAAGACCTGCCGCAATGCCGGTGATTTAGCCATGGCCTCGGCCGCGAGCGCCACATAGTCGAAGCCCTGATACTTGCCTGGCACAACATAGGCGGTTGCACCGGAAAGCGCGCAAAGATGGTTGATTTCGCTAGCACGGTGCGCCAGCAGCGAGAACACAGGCTTGGCCCCCACACGGAACAGGGCGAAGCAGACGATGACAAACTCAGGAATATTCGGCAGCTGGACGATGACCCGGTCCCCGGCGGCGATTCCGTGCTTCCTGAAACCAGCCGCCATCCGAGCCACCCGCAGGTCAAGCGCCGCAAATGTGATACGCACGTCCGCGTGTACAAGCGCGGTACGCTGACCGAACCGCCGTGACCACTCTCGGGGGAGGTCGGCCAGGTTTTCGCCCTGCCAGTACCCCTGCAGTCGATAGCGCTCGGCGATGTCAGCAGGCCACGGCGTGCACCCATCGAGCATAGGAATCTCCTTTGATCAGTCTGCACTCTAAGAAAATGCCTGTTCAGCTCCTGGCCTTCAGGAAATATCCAGCGACCCTAACGGCCGGTCCTACAACACTGCGAGGCCGGACCGGGCCGGCTGTGCCGCCCCGCGCAGCGGCGCGCTGGCAGGTACCAGGAAGCGGGCTACGCTGTCGAGCTTTTCGCAGGTCTCCTCGAATTCCCGGTCTGGACGGGACTGGCCCACGATCCCGGCACCGGCCTGCAGCCATGTCATCCCGTTCTGCCGGTACACCGCACGGAGCACCAGGGCGGCATCCAAGGCACCATCGTGGTCCACAGTGAGCACGGCGCCGCTATAAAGGCCGCGTGCCTTCGGCTCACTCGTCCGGATGCTGGCGCACGCGGCGTCCTTGGGCACCCCCGATGCGGTTATCGCGGGAAAGGCTGCACCAAAAGCGTGCCACGCCCGCTGCCCCGCTGCCAGCCGCCCGGTAACCCGGGAGGCAATGTGCTGTACGGAACCGCGCTCCTTAATCACCATGAACTCATCGACATTGATTGAGTCCGGCACGCACACCCCGCCCAGCTCATCGCATGCGGCCTTGACCGAGATAGCGTGCTCGTAGACCTCTTTGGGGTCCGATAGGAGTTCGGCGCGCAGCCGCTCGTTCTTAGCTGAATCCCCAGTGAGTGCGCGGGTTCCTGCCAATGGCTGGCTCAACACCCGGCCGTCCCCGCTGACCTGGATGACAACCTCTGGGCAGTACCCAGCGGCCTCAATGCCCCCCAGGCGGAGCAGGAAAGACCGGGCAGGATTGTTGCCGCGTCGCCCGCAGATATAGGTTCCGACGAAGTCGATCTCCTGCTCCACCGGGACGATACGGGAGAGGACTACCTTCTGGAACCGGTCCGCGTTGATGTCCTTGACAGCGACCTCGACAGCCTGCCGGTAAGCCTCGCCCCCGTACCTTCGCACGTCGACCGGGCTCGGCTCCCAGTGGCGCACCGCAGGCTCTCGACTGAGGGCAGCCGCAACTGGCGGGAGCATCTGTTCGTCAGCCGATCGCACGTGCGCCCAGCCTTGCTTGAGGCGCGCCTCGGTATGCGGCACCACTAGATGGAGCAAGCGCTGATCGCCGATATCACTTATGTCCCCGTCTTTGACGTGAGCCAGTTCGAAGGCCGCCCAGCCGTAAGCCCGCCAGTCCTTCGCTGGCACCTTGTCGAGCAAGCTTTGCACCTGCATGAGCGGAGCCCCATCCCACGGCAGAAGAATTTCCTGCGGCTTCCGCATCCAAGCACCGGAGCAGTCCAGGAATATTTCGGCGAGCACGCCACTGGCGAAGAACCACTCCCCTGCTCTCTCGTAGACGATGTAATCTTCATGGAAGCCGCACGCAGTGAGCCGGAAGATAGCGGTCAGCGGATCCACGGGGAGTTCGACGCTTCTCTCGAAATAGCCGTTGAATGTTCCTGATGTCATTTTTCCCGCCTCTTTGGTGGCGCTCTCAGGGTTATGCACCCAGAGGGAGATTTCGCGTCAGCCGTCATGGCCGGCCGGATCATCTTCGTTCGGCGTATTCACTGTCCCGATGGCGGGTACCCCCGGTCCTGGCGTTTTCTATCTCTTCGGCAAAATGCTCAACGATCTCCATCGCCTGACTGGGATTCAGGCGAGGATCGCACGGCGGGCTTGACTCGTGACGTGCGGCCAGATGAATGTCCTCATGACATTCCCCCACTTCTTCCGGTGTTACCTCAAGGTGCAAGCCTCCTGGATGACACCCGGCCCTCCGCAGCGTTCGCACGAAGGTACTAATCTCGGCGCGGATGTCAGGTAGCAGGCGCAGCTTTCTTTCGCCGACCTTGCGAGTGTTGCCGTGCATCGGATCGCATTGCCATAGGACGGGCGCGCCGGAGTCGGTGACAGTTTGTGTCAGCAACTCAAGCCGGTCGGCCACCTCCGCAGTGCCTATCCTCAGGATCAGGCTGAGCCGCCCCAGCTCGCAGCGCGGGTTCAGAGCATGGACGAGATCCAAGACGTCGTAATGCGTTGCCGCCGGCCCAATCTTCACCCCGACCGGGTTCGCGATCAGCGAGGCCCACTGAACGTGCCAGTTCCACAACCTGCGGGTACGCTCGCCAACCCACACCAGATTCCCGCTGGTGCAATGGAGTTCGTCGCCGCCTCTCGTCAGAGGCTCCTCATAGTCCCTGAGCAGGCCTTCGTGCGAGACGAAGATGGGGTGACCGCTATAGCGGCTGCCCCGAAGGTAGCCGAGGGTTTCGCGCGACCGCTGATAGCTTCTCAGGAGCAACTGCGGGTTGGGTTGCCGCCCGGCGACGGTCGGGGCGCTACCGTTAACCGCGTCACCACGGTAGCTGAGCACTTCACCGCCATCCGGCAGCTTCTCGTAGGGCTGGCTACGTGGCTTTGCGTGCTGGCCGGCCATCCGGGTAAGCAGAATGACATCCCGCCCGGTGCGGCTGGCCAGATGATCCGCCATGCGGCAGTACAGCGCGACGCGCTGCGCGATATGTTTCACGTTTGCCATGGAGAACGTCTCGGCGCACTCACCGACATGCAGCAAGAAGGCCGATCCCGCCTCGACCCGGGACAGCAGGCGGCGCAGCGCCAGAGTGTCCATAGGATCGACCAGGGGAGGGAGATCTCGCAGCTCCGCGCGTACGCTGCTCAGTTCTGAGTGGTAATCCCACTGGGGCTGTTGCGCCGCAGGAAGGTAGCTCAGGCAGCGAATCCGCTCGGGGGCCTGTACTTCGAGTACCCGCCCGCGAGACTCGAATGAATCGTATTGAAACATTCCACCAGACCTTTGCATATTTGCGGCCAGCCGTAATCGGCTAGCTGCTCATGGCACTCTCTGCGTTTCCTCCATTGCCCTCGCGCGCTGCCTCGGCCGACGGTGGGCAGGCAGTGATTGTCTTCCAGTGCCAGCCTGTATCAAACGCTGTAATGTCGGCGTTAGCGCCCTGTTCGACCAATGTCGCGACCCAGCTCGTCGCTCTCGCTATGAAAGCGGAGCAACGATGTGCGGCGAGAAGATCCTGCTCGTCGAACGGAATGCCCTCGCATCGAAGCAGCCGGAGATCGACGAATCCGGAGAACATCCGGCCCAGTATCTTGACCGCCTGCGGACTCCGTATGCTGAAGCGCACCCGGGCCGCGACGTGTCCATGATGGTGCTGGTCTGAGTAGTATGCAAGGTCGGGAATAGTTGGCGGCACGAAGTAGTCACGAGCGACGACTTCCGGCACCTTTGGGAGATTACCCGCGATAAAATGCCATGAATTATACTGCATTCGCGCCGAGATAGACCATGCCACATCGGCGAGATGCTGCGCCGAATCTTCAAAGTACCGGCGGGCCTCCGGATCTGGTACGACGCAGCAGAAGAATTCGGGAAGATCCCACTTGGTGATCTGAGCCCAGTCTTGCTCGCGCAGTCCTCGCACGAGGCGGGACAGCGAGCGCATCCCGCGGCTCATGGCGAAGTCGGCATCAAATGCGTTCCTTGCCGCGACCACGGTCTTGTAGATAAGTAGCTCGAGGCCAGTTCCGAAGCCACCGTGCGGTTCGGATAGCCAGTCCGGCGAATCTGCCAGGCACGCCGCGAGTTCTTCGAGCGTGTCGCCGGTAATCGGGAGGTGGTCCCCGAGGAACGCGCAGAGCCTCGCTTCCCGTCGCCATGCGCCGTCGCCTCGGGGACCGGCGACCCGCTCAATCTTGTGCAGCAGCGGCCCGTGGATTTCACGGTAGAGCTGGACGCTCTGCCCGACCTCCTGGCGCCGCTCACGGACTGCGTCGGCGAGTTCGATCAGCGACGTAATCCGCCTCGATGCCGCGGCGGCGACCTTTCGCGCACCGGGCGCCTGGTTGTACTTTCGGCGCGTCTGCTCAAGCAGGTCTGCCACATGGTCGACTGTCAGCTGTGTACCGTTGGCCTCCTCGATGCGCGCAAAGCTGCCCGACCGTATGAGCAAGGTGAGACAGACGACCATCACCGTGTCGTTGTCCGACCACAGCTCCAAGGGGACGCTCCGCAGGCTGCTCAGGACACAGTCCGGGTGACCTGACCAAAGGGTCTTTCCGGTCAGGTTGTTCCGCTCACGGAAGTTTGTGTAGCGCCTGTCCTCCTGGTAGAAGACAAACGGAGCAGTCCGAAGAGCGGCCTCCCGCAACTGGTCAAGCAGGTCACGCCGCTGACGTGCGCCCACAGCGGCTAGCCACTGGCGACAGTCGGTGACCGAACTCGAGTACCGCGCGGCGGCCTGGCTCATCTCGTCCTGGTAGTCCGAGACAGCCTGCGCTGACCAGGGGATCCGCATGACGCCGCCGACGAGATCGTGCCCGGACGTGAGCTGGCCACCGGACGGGACGCTCACCACGACCCGGCCAGTGGTAGTCAGTCCGAGCTCGCCGAGAAACGCCGGCCGCTGGGTCAGCTCATGAACTGGATCGCGGGGCCGAGCGTCCTCCCGCCACGACACCCCGCACAACACCTTGAGCGCAGACTCTTCGGCCAGCCGCAGCGCCCGGAGCTGGACGTCTGCCGGGACCCGGCCGCCGAGCGTGAGCAACGTGCCGACCGCCGACGACAGGTCCGGCGCTGCGGTCGCCTCCTGCCAGACACCTGCGAGCAGGCTCGGAAATCCCGCATCGGCAGCGAACACATAATCTGGCCTGGGCGCGGCTCCCGCTGGCGTGCCGAGACGGCTTGGCCGACGGCTCTGCCGCGCCCGGGCCAGAGCGGCCCGGCGAGACGTAGTGGCTGACCCGGTGGTAACAGTCATTGGACATGCCATCCTTGATTGACTGATTCATGCCATTCTTGCTCGACACGCGTTTATTAATAGACAATCAGCGGCACGCGGCCGTCACGTAAGCCCGTGTGGGCCACGCATAATTTTGAGTGATTGGCAGGTCGGTACGCCTTAGTCTCTTCGACGACGAGGGACATCATCAGTTATGGACGTATCCGCCAGCGTTACACAGGCGGGAGCGCAATAGCAACGATGCAACTGCCTTCTTTCCGAGGCTCAACAGACCATAGTAACGTCAGCCCTCAGGTTTTGTTCCCGAACGGCCGATCCTGGCCCGTAAGCGCTCGGCGACGGTAAAGAATGCCAGATCGGAACGTGGGTAACTCGAGTGGTGGTCAACCGCGGAAATGCCGAAGTCGAACGCCAGGCTTTCCCGCCGTGATGATCAGCGAGATCTAGCGAAAGGCTGGGACATCGAATGCCTTGGAGGAAGGATGCTCAGCTCGGCGCCAGTAATGGGCGATCTGAGCGTATCGCGACGCGGTCGCGCGCTGAGACGTGGAAAAAGCCGCCGCGGCGCATCGAGGCGTCTGAGTGCATCACCTGCGACACGTGCGTCCGTAACTGCCCGCCAGAGTTTGGTGCGATCTTCGATCGCGGGATCGACGTGATAATCATTCCCGAACTCTGCTCAGGCTGCCCTGTATGTGTGATGGTATGCCCCGTTGACTGCATCTACGTCGACGAGGAATGGTCGCCCACCGGAGAAGACATGTGGGCCCACCTCAAGGTCACAACCCAGCGCGGCGGAGAGCCAGGACATGGATCCTGAAACGCTCAGTCTTCCACCTCATGCAAGGTCTCCAGCCGATTCATGATCACGTCGTGGCGGGTGAGGAAATTCTCCGGCCGGAGAAGATCGGAGTCGATCCCCTCCTCGTTTAGCACGCTCCGGAAATCCTCGCCAGAAGATACCGAGCGGTTCGCCGCGGCCTGTACCAGACGGTAGGCCTTCTCTCGCTCCATGCCATTACGCAAGAGATCAGCTAGAACAGCGGAGCTGAACACCAGGCCTTTGGTCTGGTCGATAGCCGCACGCATTCTTTCCGGGAACACCTCGAGCGTCTCAACGACCTCCGCGGCTACCGTCGCCTGGTAATGCCCAACCATCAGGCTGTCCGGCAGGACAACCCGCTCCACCGGGGCGTGGGCGAGGTCTCGCTCGTGCCAAAGCGCCACATCCTCGAGCATCATCGTCGCGTAACCACGCAGCAGGCGGGCCAGCCCGCACAACTTCTCACTGGTCGTCGGGTTCCGCTTGTGCGGCATGGCGCTGGACCCTTGGTACGCGACTGTCCGCTGCTCTTCGACCTCACGGACCTCAGTGCGCTGTAGCAGCCGCAATTCCAGGGCGATCTGCTCGATGCAGGCGCCCAGGGCTGCGACCGCCGCCACAAGCTGAGCGTGCCGATCACGGGCCACGACCTGACTCGGCGCCACCTCGACGGCCAGGCCTAGCTCGGCGCAGACATATCTTTCGACAGACGGGTCGATCAGGGCGTAGGTACCCACTGCCCCGGAGATTGTGCCAACCGCAACGGACTCCCGGGCCGCTCGGAGGCGCTGCACCGAGCGGTCGACGGCGAAGGCGAAGCCGGCCAGCTTGTGGCCGAACGTCGTGGGCTCGGCATGCACGCCATGCGTCCGCCCAATGCAGATCGTCTCCCAGTGCTGCACCGCCTTGTCCACCAGTACCCGGCGCAGCCGCCGCGCGGCCTGCAGTAGGAGGTCGGTCGCGCGGGCGAGGGTGCACCCGAGGGCGGTGTCCACCAGGTCGTAGCTCGTCATCCCGAGGTGCACCCACCGGGCGGACTCATCGGGAATTCCCTCGCAGAACGCCGCGAGGAACGAGAGCACCTCGTGGTCTCGTTCCCGTTCGATCTCTGCCACTCGCGCCGCCAGCGGCACCGGGGCCCTCTCTATGTCCGCGAGCGCGTCGTTGGGCAGGCAACCCATACAGGCCTGCGCTGTGGCGGCCAGGACTTCCACGCGGGCCCAGGTGACGTAGCGGGCCTGATCCGAAAATAGGTCCGCCATCTCGGGTCTCGTATAACGTGGAATCATCCTGCATTCACCTCAAGCCGCTAAGATTCGCGCTGCTGATAAAATCCGCTGGACTCCCACGGGAAACAGAACCTGCCCGCAGGCTATCTCAGACGGCGAGTGGCTGGCCGACCAGCCCCGCGTGCGACTGCTGCATTTTCCGCAATTGAACGCGCCAGCCGGGTGGCGATCCTTCTCCGCCCGGGCGCTGACCCGTCGCGCAGGCGCCGGGGTGGCCGGGGACGTAGCGAGCACTTGATTATTTGATCCGGGCGCACTTATCTTGATCCCGGCATCCTGTTACAGCCGTTATTGATATTGAGTTCTGCCGGCAGCTGGATATTGAGCACTGTTTTTCCGTCCCCACGAACCCAGCTGTTGTCATTCATTTACGCTCTGACTTCCGGACCCAGCGAACGGCTGCAACGATCGGAACAGAGGGAGACTGGCGTTGAGTACCGACCTAATCATCACCCACGTTGTGGCATGCTGCGCGGCCATCTTAGGGTTCGGCTTCGCGCTCGGGGGGATTGCGCGGCGGCTGGGCCAGCCGGAGGTGATCGGCCAGATCCTCGCCGGAATCATTCTTGGCCCCAATATTCTCGGTCACCTGCCCGGCCACGTTGCGAGCACCCTGATCCCGCCGCAGGTGGTCCCGTTCCTGACAGCCGTCTCGCAGGTCGCCCTGGTGTTGTTCCTGTTCGCGGTGGGCTACGAACTCGACCTTCGCGTACTGCGCCGGCACCGGCGCGTAGTACCTGCCGTCTCCCTGATGGCTTTCACCGTGCCCATGCTGCTCGGCGGCTGCACCGCCCTCACTCTCGGCTCCTGGTACCTGTGGCACAGCGGAGGAACTATCCACAGAGGCGCGTTTGTGCTGTTCATCGCCGTTGCGATGTCAATCACCGCAGTGCCGGTACTGGCCAGCATCGTGGCCGAGCGCGGGGTCGCCAGCAGCGTGCCCGGCGTGGTCGCGATGACATCGGCGGGGATGATCGACGCTGTGGGCTGGCTATCGCTCACCGTTGCCTTGCTCATTGCCGGCATATCGACCACAGGGCACCGCCCGCTGCTGATCACGCTGGCACTCCTCGCTGGTTATATCGTGGTGATGTTGTTGGGCGCGCGGCCAGCCCTGCTTCGCTATCTGCGCCGGCCCGGCGCGTTGGTGCGGTACGACGTGCCGGTGATCGTGGCGGTTGCGATGGCATCAGCCTGGGTCACGGCAGCACTTGGCCTGCATGTCATCTTTGGCGCGTTCCTAGCCGGCCTGATCATGCCGCGCACCGCGGACGGCGCACCAGACGCTGAGCTGGTCCGGCCGGTGCAGGAGACCGGCTACCTGCTGCTGCCGCTGTTCTTTGTGGTCAGCGGGCTATCCGTGAACATCAGCGGACTTCGCCCGCGGGACCTGGCCCTGCTGGGGATCGTCTGCGCCGTCGCCGTCGTGGGCAAGCTCGGCGGCGGAACCCTCGGCGCCCGGCTTGGTGGCCTGGCCCGCCGCGACGCGACCGTTGTCGGCATCATGCTCAACACGCGCGGGCTCACCGAGCTCATCGCGCTCAATATCGGGCTGCAGGCCGGGATCATCAGCCAACGGCCCTACACGGTTCTAGTCATCATGGCGCTGCTGACCACCGCGCTTACCGGGCCGCTACTCAGCCTTATGCGGTTCCCCCGCCCCGGCGAGTCGGCCGGCATCTCGGTCGCGCCCTCGCCCGCGCTGGCCCACGGCTAGCGGGGCACCAGCGCTGTCGCTCCGGAACACGAGACGAGTCGAAGGAGAGCAACAATGCCACGCTATGAATGGGACGGGTCCAGTCTTGCCATCGACCGGCTGAAGAACGCGATCGAACCGGCTCGCCGGAAAGTGGTCGGCCATTCGCTCTACCATGAGCTGAAAACCATGAGCGCGGTGGTGACATTTATGGAGCACCACGCGTTTGCGGTCTGGGACTTCATGTCCCTGCTCAAGACACTGCAGCGGCGCCTGACCTGCATTGAGGTGCCGTGGGTTCCAACCGGGCCCACTGCCAGCCGACGGCTGATCAACGATATCGTCCTGGTCGAGGAAAGCGACGAGTTGAGCGGTGGCTTTATCAGCCACTTCGAGTTGTACGTGGACGGCATGCGCCAGGCGGGCGCTGAGACCGGGCCCATCGATACCTTCATCCAGCTGCTGCGTGCGGGCAAGCCCGTCGTGCCCTCATTGCAAGAGGCGGGCGCACCCAGGCCGGCGGCCGAGTTTGTGACAGCGACCTGGGACTTCATCGCCCATGCTCCAGTGCACTGCCAGGCCGCCGCCTTCGCTTTTGGCCGCGAAGACCTCATCCCGGACATGTTCGACCAGGTCGCCGCGCTGGATGCGGAGATCGGCCAGTTGTCAACCTTTGTTGACTACCTCAGGCGGCACATTCAGGTGGACAGCGAGGAACATACGCCGATGGCGATGCAAATGCTTGCGGATCTGTGCGGCGACGACAACAAGAAGTGGGCAGAGTGCGAGGCAACCGTGAACACAGCGCTAGCGGCTCGCGTGAAACTCTGGGACGGCATCCTGGAGAAATTGCTCGTGCCAGTGACCTTGTGAGCCCATCGCACGGCCGGCCAGCGGCTGGGGGACGCCGAGCCGCTGGCGGGCCGCCAGGCGGATCGGCCGCCCGGGCCAGGTCCTCAGGCAAGAGCCGCCCCGGCGGTCAGGCAGCGCTGCGCGGCCCGCCTGGAGAATGTGATGCGGGCCAGGCTAGCCATGGCGGCGAATGTGACCGGCCCTGGATCCAGGGCGCTGGGCGCGCTGAGTATTTGGCTGATGACCAGCGTGACGATACCCAGGTCCGCGGCCCCAGCAGCCAGGCTGGCCATGGCTGCGGTGGTCGTGGTGACGCGGGGGGAGATCGGCAGCCAGCGAATGATACGGCCGGTGGCGAAGACGGTGACCAGCGCGGTCACCACCGCGATCAGCGACGCGCAAGCGGCCAGGTGGACCGCCAGCTGCGAGCCCGGCGTGAGGCCTTGCCATTGCCAGGGTGGAGCAGGTCTCTCGCCGAGGTCGCTGCTGGCAGCGGCAAGCACCCACCAAAACCCGACCAGCGGGACGCTCGCGAGGAACGAAAAGGCGATGCGGCGGGCGTGTATGACTGCGAGCTCGGGACGATACGCGGCAGCGACCTGGCGGGCGTCGCCGAATTCGGCGATAGCGGCTTGGGCCGCGGTGGACGCGGGCCGGCCATTGCATTGATAATTGCTGGCGGCATCAAGCAGCCCGTCCTTCAGTTCCGTCAGGACGTCGTGCCGTGCCCGGCGAGAGCCGGGCAGCGCAGCCGCAACTTCCCTGATGTAGGCGTCGATCAGCTGCTGGCCGGCTGTCACGATGTCACTTCCCAGGAGAGGGGCGTCAGGACAGCGGTGACGGCGGCGGAGAACTGCCGCCAGCTTCCACGTTCGGCGGCCAGCATGCGCCGCCCAGCGGGGGTCAGCCGGTACACGCGGCGTCGGCGTCCACCCGCCATCGACCAAGTGCCGCGCACCAGGTCGGCGCGCTCCAACCGGCGCAGCGCCGGATATATGGTGCCGGTTGGCAGATCGAACTGCCCGCCGCTGTCGGCCCGCAGCGCCTCCATGATCGCGTACCCGTGGCGAGGGCCCCTTTCCAGCGAGGCTAGAAGCAAGCCGTCCAGGTGCCCTTTGAGTGTCTCCGCTCTCATAGGTAGCCATGCTAGCCTGTGCCATTAAGTAGTGTCACTACATGTAGTGTCGCGCCAGGCTAGCTACATATTCCGCACGTCAAGGAGGGCGCCGGCTATGGTCGGAATGTCAAGATTTGTGCTGCGGCACAAGTTGCTGGTGGTGGTGTTCTGGCTAGCCGTACTGGCAGTCGGCGCTTTTGCCTCCGCCAAGCTAGGCAGCCGGCTGTCGCAGGAGGTGACTATACCTGGCGCGGCTGGATACAAAGCCGACCAGCACATCCTGGAACTCTATGGAAATGGCGGCGCCGGCTACCCAGAGGTCGCCGTGGTCACGCTGCCCGCCGGCGACACCGCGGCCAGCGCCGCAGGACGCCAGGCTCTCAAACGGGCCTTTGGCGCAGTGGCCGCAGCCGACGGGCTACGGGTCGCCGACTACGCGGACACCGGAAACCGGGCGTTCCTCACCAGCAACCCACGAGTTAGCTACGGACTGGTCTTCATCCCCTATGCCGGAGAAGCCACCCCCAGCATGGCAGGGCAGATCACGGCCGCGATGAGGTCAGCGCTCCCGGCGGGAAGCCATGTCCAGGTCACCGGGATGAATGAGCTGAAAAGCGGCGGCCAGGCGAAGCAAAGCCTCGGCGTGCTAGCCGAAACCCTGACCGCCGGTGCCGCCGCACTCGCGGTATTGATCTTCGTGTTTGGCTCTGTGCTCGCGATCGTGCCGCTGCTGATGGCCGTGGTGGCGATCCCGGCATGTTTCCTCGCCGTCTACGGGCTCACCGAACTCACGAGCGTCTTCTTCATCGTGCAGTATCTGGTTGCCCTGGTCGGCCTGGGCGTCTCAATCGACTACTCGCTGCTGCTGGTCACCCGCTGGCGTGAGGAACTGGCGGCGGGCCATAGCAGCGAGGAGGCCGTTCACCGGGCGATGGCCACGGCCGGCCGCAGTATCGCCTTCAGCGGCATTACGGTAGCTGTCGGGCTGCTGGTGCTGATCGTGGTGCCGGTACCGTTGGTGCGCAGCATCGGGATCGGCGGGATGCTCATTCCCGCCGCCAGCGTCGCCGTCACCCTGACCCTGCTGCCGGTGCTGCTCGGTGCGGTGGGCCAGCGCATCGACTGGCCCCGGCGGCGTAGGTCAGCCAGCGCAAGCCGGGCGTGGACGGGATGGGCGCGATTTATCGTCCGGCACCGCTGGTCTGCCATCGTCGTTTCGCTAGCCATCCTCGGCGCACTCGGCGCTGCCGCCCTCAACATCAATGTTGGCGAGCCTTCCGCCAGGGCGCTGGCGACCACCAGCCCAGCCGCGCGGACGCTGCAGACCCTGGAACGGGCTGATGTGCCTGCCGGGGTGCTCGATCCCATCGAGGTCCTGGTGCCGTCCACCGCCAACTCGGCGCAGCTCGCCGCTCGTCTGGCGGCGCTGCCCGGCGTGTATGCCGCCGAAGCGCCAGCTGGGTCGGCGTGGCATCGCGGCGGCACCGCGCTGATCAGCGTGCGGCCTGCGGACGAGCCCTCCACCTCCGCGGGCGCAGCTACGATCGCGACGGTCAGGAAAGCGGTGGCGGCCGTACCCAGAGCCCAGGTTGGCGGGCCAGGCCCACTCCTCCTCGATGAAAACCACACGTTCTACGACAAGTTCCCGCTGCTGATCGCCATCCTCGCGGTCATCACCATCCTCCTGCTGGCCCGGGCCTTTGGCTCGCTGGTCCTGCCCGTCAAGGCGGTGCTGCTCAACCTGGTGTCGGTCGGTGCCACCTACGGGGTCATCGTCCTGGTGTGGCAGGAGGGCCACGGCTCTCACGCTATCTGGGGCCTGTCTGCCACTGGAGCGATCACCAACTGGGTGCCGCTGGTGGCCTTTGCCTTTCTCTACGGGCTCTCCATGGACTACGAGGTCTTCATCCTGACCCGGGTCCGTGAGGAGCGGGACCGGACTGGCTCCACTACCTCGGGCGTGGTCGAGGGCATAGGCCGCACCGGGCGGCTGGTCACCAGCGCGGCAACCATCCTGTTCCTCGCCCTCGCCGCCCTGACTACCGGGCCCGAGACCGACGTGAAAGTGATGGCGACCGCGCTCGGTGCCGGGATCCTGCTGGACGCCACCGTCGTGCGGGCCCTGCTGCTACCCGCACTGGTGGCGGCGATCGGGCGGTGGAGTTGGTGGCTGCCAAGCAAGCTATCGGCCATGCTGCGGGTACCCGCACCGCTGACGCGGGAGACCATATCCCTCGCATCCACGCGCGAAAGGCAAGAAATGCAGTAATAGCAGTTACCAGAGCGGACGTTACAAGGACAGACATCGGGCCCATCCGCCTTCGCATGGGCCCAGGCACAGGGACGCTCAGGCAGTATGTGCTCCGGAGGTGAGTCCTGCTGCGATGCTCCGCGCCGACTTGTTATCTGCGCACGGGCAGGACCACTAGGTGCAAGAAGACCAGCTGAGCGGTCCGCCGCTGCTCGGCCTCCTACTCCGATTGCTCCACCAGTATTGGTACGAGAACGTTGACGCGGCGCTGCGTGCCGTCGGCTTTGGTGATATCCGATCGGCTCACGCGAACGTTTTTGCGTTTGTCCCGCCAGGGGGAATCCGGGTGAGCGAGCTGGCGCAACTCTCGCACGTCCGGAAACAGCGGATGGCCCAGCTTGTCGCAGACCTGGAACGGCTCGGCTACGTCAAGCGTGTCCCGGACATGAGAGACCGCCGTGCTCAGCTGGTCGTGCTGACCGCGCGTGGCCATGCCGTGCGCGCGGTAGGTGCCGCAGCCGGCCGCCGGGTTGAAGAAGACTGGGCGGTACTCACCAGTCCGGAAATGATCGAGATGTTGCGCACGTCGCTCCAGCGGCTCCTCACCGAGCTCGAAAACAGGGAATATCTTCGATTCTGACACAGAATTACCCGGTAACGCCGCCAGGCTGATCGCGGCACCACGTTTACCATCCCCATGTCGGGCGGCTCAGTACGCCAGGGTCTGGCCCGTCTCTCCGCCATTTTCTGACCGCCTCAGCCGTCCGCAGTTCGAAGGTGACGCGGTATGTCACCACGCTGAGGCCTGGCACGGTGCTGATCGCGTACCGGAGCGGGTCCTCGATTATGTCGGCAACGATGATGCCTTCGACTTCCTGCCCCGGCGCGGCAAGATGCACTCGGACCCACCCCACATGCTGGGCCACTTCCCCCATTACCGTCTCCGGTCTCCGGTCACCCCTGACCTTGATAACCACCAGCGCATTCGTGGCAGTGTCACAGCACAGAAAATCGAGCCGACCACCTGTGGTATTCAGTCCAATGCCTGACTCGCCGTCGGGTCCTTCCCATATCCTCAGCGGCCGCCCCCAGTCCAGGGCCTCCCAATTTACTGCAAGGAACAATCCGAGATGGTCACCGAGGGTGAATTCAGCTGACCCGGCAACTGACTGGTCAGAATTTTCCACAGCCGGTTTGACCAGCGCCAAGCGTCGCTCACCACCGTGCGCCTGGTGGTCGAATCGGATGAGCTCACGAGATTCGGTGCGGAAGAAAAGCGGCGCCTTTGCGGCGAGTCCCGGATAGTGGCGGCGGCTAGGATCGTTCGCGGTCATTCCCCGGACGTGCGCGCCGACTGTGGTGGGCCTGACCGCTGGATAGTTTTCCCGGAACCAGGCAATGACAGCTGCTACCGAATATGGTGCGCTCAGCTCGTCTGCCGCCTCTTGCATAAGCTGCCACACTGGACGATCATAAATCACAGAAACTACTGTACTGCTGCGCGCATTACATGCCACGACTCGTTAGTACTCCAGCCGTAGATCGTTACGTTTCCTGATCTTGGGCTGATTGCCGCTGGTAGTGGCAGCCCCGGGAGCGGTTCTGATGGCGTCGGCGCCATCGTGACCAGCGCATTTGGTGCGAGGCATCTTGCGAGGGGCAGATGATTGTGCCGGCGAGCAGGTGGGCGATCTCGTTGCGGGTTAGCGGGATCAGCCCTGACAGGTTCGGGCTGTGGGCGTGTTCGAGGCTGGCCGCGATGGTGAGGAACGCGGCGGCGACCATGGCCAGGGTGACCCACCGGTACCAGGAGGTCCAGCGGCGTACCTGGTGCTCGTCCGGGCCGGTGATGCCCTTGGTGGCCTGGAAGTTCTCCTCGATGGTCCGCCGCAGGCCGGCGACATTGACCAGGGTGGCCAGTGTGACCGGCTGCGGGCTGTAACAGCGGTAGAAGGCCAGTTCCCCGGTCCGCCGCTTCCGGCGGATGAGCAGGTGGTGATGTCCGGGGCCGGGCTGGCTGATGGTGACCCAGGCCCAGTCATACCAGCGGCGGCCCTTGGCGCCGCCACCTGCGGAGAGCCGCTGCCAGGCCTGGCGGGGCAAGCGCGTGGCGAGTTCTTTGGCGCGCAGGCTACGCCCGGCGCCGGCAGGCACCCGGTGATCGCACGCGACCGCCAGGTAGGCGATGTGCTGTTCTAGCCAGCGGCGCAGCGCAGCGGCCCGTTATCGCAATTGTGCCGATATCTTATCCGGGGTTTTCAAGATCAGTTTGTGTGTATTCGCAGGTGAGAGCCATTGCGGACGCGTCCGCGACAGGGCGGGGCGGTCAGGCGTCTGGCGGGGCTGGGCCTGGCCTTGTGGCGATCCAGGTTCGGCGGGCGGGTGGCCAAGGCGGCGGCGCAGCAGCAGGTTTTCCCCGTGCGCGGCTTCTAGTTCCTGCCGCAGGCGGGCGACCTCGGCGCGGTGCCGGGCCTTGAGGGCGGTCAGCTCGGCGGAAAGCGTGCGGATGACGCCGCTGGCCGGGCCGGGCTCGCCGGTCCCGGCTGCTGGGCGGGAGGCCGGGGCGGCTGTCTGCTGCCTGGCGCGGAGGTGCTCGATCCGGGACCGGATCGGGAGATGGCTGGAGAGGAATTCCAGCGAGACCCCGGAGGCGCGGGCGAGCCCGCGGAAGGTGACCTGCTCCCCGGAGCGGATGAGCTTGTCCAGCCCGGCTTCGGCGCGCTGCGCTGCGGCCTGGTGCCGGCGGGCGACCGCGGCTTTCAGGTTGGCGGCGTTGCCGGGCCGGGCTGGGTCATCGGGCCCTCTGCTTCCCGTCGGTGATCCGTCGGTGCGGGCGGTTGTCCCAGCGCCGCAGACCGCCTGCGGCCCGGCTGGTGCGGATTGGTCTCCAGCTCGGTGATGATGGCGCGCAGCGCGTTCTGCTCGGTCCGCCGCCCGGCCAGCCACACGTTGTCCTCGCCCATCGGCGTCCCGGTGCGGGCCAGGAACGCGGCCTGCCGGGTTTCGACCAGCTGGCCGGTGCGGTTCAGCTGGTCGGTCAGCTCGGGCGGGAGGGTGGCGCCAGTGGCGAACTTGTCGCAGGTCAGGCAGGCGTTGCCCTTGCCGCAGACCTGGCGGCGCGGCAGCAGGCAGTACCCGTTGGGCAGCATCCGGTCGGTCCGCTGGCCCAGCTGCAGCAGGTCGTAGAGGTCGGTGGGGTCGGCGCCGAGTTCGCGGGCGTCAGCGGTCAGCTTGCGGTACCGCAGGAACTCCGCCTGCGCGGTGGACTGCAGGGTCTGCGCATAATGCATGGTCATGGCCGACGACAGATGGCCCAGGTACCGCTGCACCACGTGGATCGGCACGCCAGTGTTCAGCAGGCTGGTGGCGACCGTATGCCGGAAGCGGTGGGTGCGGTTGAAGTCGACCAGGGCGCCGGTGGCGTCCCGCACGTCGAGGCGGCGGGCGAGCTGGCTGAGCAGGTCACGCAGCCTCCCGCCAGAGTAGGGGCGGTCGCCGTAGCGGTTCATCAGCGCCGCCAGGAACAGGTACTTCGGTGTCTTGCCGGGCGTCCCGCGCCCGGCGAAGAACCGGTCCGCCCACTCCTGCTGTTCCCGGATGATCGCCACGACCTCGGCGTGCACGAGGACGGTGTCGGGGGCGCCGTCGATCTTTGTCTGCTGGTAGCGGAGCCTGGCGGCCGGCGCCTGGCTGTCTGTGCCTGCCGGCGGGCCAGGCCGGCTGGCTGCGGGCAGCAATGGCAGGGGATCCCGGTCCAGCGGGCAGATCTCGCTGACCCGGCGGCCCAGCAGCGCCACCAGCATCGTGATCCGCATGGCCTGCTCGTCGCCGAGCCCGCCCTGGCTGACCGGCGCGCCGAGCAGGCCCACGCCCGCCATGATCTGCGTCATGGCGGCGTCGTCGATGATCTGCCGCCCGAGCTCGGGCGGCTGCTTGCCGGGACGCTCGCCGCGCCGGTAGAACCCAGCGTGCCCCGGGCCGAGCCGCAGCCAGCCCGGCTCGCCCAGTGCTCCCGCGGCGGCCTCCTTGTGGTCGGCCATGAACAGGCAGAATTGCTCCACGTCGGCGGCCAGGCGCTGCACCGAAGCCGCCGACAACCGCTGGCCGGCCCGGCTCCCCCGGACAGCCTCCCTGGTGCGCAGCTGGCCGAGGAAGTCCAGCATCAGGGCGCGGACCTGGCCAGCGCCGGCGGCCAGGCGCGGCTCGTCCACCCCGCGGTCGCGCAGGAACACGCCGAGCTCGCTGACCGCGACGACCCGGCGGTGCACCGTGGACCACCTCAGCGTCCCGGTGTCCAGACTCACCTTGCAATGCCACTGCAGGCCGCCCCGCAGCCACGGCGTGCCGATCCGGTCGAACCGGACCGTGAACCGGCCCATCGGCTCGTGCTGGCGCAGCGGGATCCGGGTGTCCTCGACGGGATTCCAGTGATCCAGCTGCCACCACGGGCCGGTGTCCATAGCGGTGACCAGCAGGCGCATCACGCGCGCCAGCAGCGCCCGGATGTTGCGCATCGTGGCGGGTGCGGGCAGCCGTCCGGTGCGCCGGTGCACCGCGTGCTGGATCTGCTGGCACCAGTCCCGGCCGCCCATCCCCAGCAGCGAGATGGGCGCCTGCCCGGGACGGTCGGCGATGACCTCGCCCAGCCGGCGCACCAGCATGCTCAGGCCCGGTGACGGGACCGTCCCGCCCGGCTCGATGATCCGGAACACGCACCAGGCCAGCTCCCGGCGCATCGGCTCCGGCAGGTGGGACAGGTCCAGCCCCGCCCGCCACGTCCCGTCGTGGCAGAACGCGCCCGCGTACTGCGGCGGGACGGTGTCCGGCGCGAACCGCGACAGCCGCATCTGCTCCGGCACCGCCGCCTACAATCCCTCCAGCACCCGCGGATCGCAGCGGCCGCGGGCCGCCTCCAGCAGGTCCAGCCCGGCGGGCCCGCTCCCGCCGGTCATACGCAGCCTCCGGTCAGCGCGGCACCGTCCGCCCCCGCCCGCCAGCCGACGGTGAACGCCTGCCACTGGGCGGCCGCCTGCAGGTCGGCGTCCTCGGTGACGTGCGCGTACAGCTGCAAAGTTGTCTGCACGTCGGCGTGGCCGACGCACGTCGGCGTGGCCGAGCCGACGGGACACCACGTGCACCGGAACCCCCGACAGCAAAAGCGCGGTGGCATGCGAATGCCGCAGCCAATGCGGCGTCCACGCCGCCGGAACCTGCCCGCCAGCTGGCGGCGCAGCCGGTCCACTAGGTCATACACGCTGTCGGGCCGCCATGGCGCGAAGCGCGTCCCGCCGGCCAGGTTCACAAACACCGGCGCGGCGTCCAGGTCCGCCACCATCGTGTCCGCGCCCGCCTCGCACAGCTGCCACAGGTGCTCGCCATACAGCCGGTCCAGCGCATCGGAGATGAACACCCGGCGGCAGCGGCCGCCCTTAACCCGCACGCCATGCGGGTGATCACGCGGGACCACCTCGACGAACGGGCTGTCGCCGCGGCCGGTGTGCCAGTCCCGGTGCTGCAGCCCCAGCGCTTCTCCCAGGCGCAGCCCGGACTCCGCCAAAAGCGCCCATAGCAGCCGGTCCCGGACCCGGCCCTGCCAGCCGCCGGTGGCCGGGTCGAACCACGCGCACGCGTCGCAGATCTTCCCGATCTCCCCGGGTGTCAGTACCGGGGGCCGCAGCCGGCAACGGCCCGCGGACCGTGACCACCGCCCGGCGGCGCCCGCGGCGCCGGGCCACATGCTCCAGCAGCGGCTTGTAAGGGGAACCGCGATGGGTGATCCGGCACAGGTCCCCGGCCAGCGGCACCCCCTTCAGCTCGTGGAACCGGTAAAACGACATCACCGCGTGCAGCCTGTCAGCGATCGTCGCCTCGGCGAACCGGGCCGGCCGCAGCTCGATCGAGCTCACCTGCGCGGGCCATCGCCGCCGCGCAGCCAGGCCAGGAAGCCGCCCACGTCCGCGACCGCCAGCCTGTCCCAGGCCAGCCCGAACAGCTGAAGATACGACCACCACAACGCCAGCGCCCGCGCATAAGACTTCACCGTGTTCGGTGAGTTCGCCTGCACCCGCAAGAACTCCAGGAACTCCTCGGCCGGGCCGGCCACCGCGTGATCCGCGCCCAGCACCGTCCAGCTCACCGCCCCGTCCGGCAGCACCAGCCGCTGGGCCCGGCAGGCCATAGCGGTCCCGTCACCATCCGTCACGGACGTAAGGTACTGGCGCCAGAGAACTCATCCGCGAACGACACGCCGGGCGCCCCGGAAGCCTTTCACCTTCCGTGACAGACGGAGCGCCCGTTCCTTCTGGCTCATGTCGGCGTGCAGGTAGGTGGATGTGGTGGTGACCTGCTCGTGGACAGGGTGGGCTGCGCGGCGAGGTCCGGGTTCACGTGTTGTGAACTCCGGCCTTTTCCTAATAAATATCCCCAGAGTTCCCTGAGGCCCCTTCAGCCCGTCTAGCCCCCGGACCCGGGGGTTCTTCCTCCTGTCATGCTGGTTTTGTCTTCTGAGGTAATTTCGGGATTTCTGATGGTCTATCGTCTCCAGTGCGGGTCTTGGCGGATCAGTGAAGGCGAGGGGGCCGGGTTGAGCTTGGCGGTTGTACGGGATCTGCGTGACGCGCGTGCTGTGGCTGGGCCCGGTGACCTGGCGGCGTTGGAGACCGACGTGCTGGCTGCCGATCGCCCGCCCGGGGTATCGCGGCATCTTCGGGTGCTGCGGCGTGCGCCATCGGGCCGCTTACTGAGCTGCTGATCGCTCCTCAAGCTCTTCGGCCAACATCACCCAGGCCGTAGCACAGCTCCGCGCCAGGTTAGCCACGACAGGCGCGCAATGATCAGGCACACCGTCAACGAGACCGCCGCAGCTCCTCGAGTCCACCACATGCTGGCGCAGCCAGTGCAAGGTGCGGCGCCCCGCTTCCTTCAGCTTCAGCGATGGGTCGTTGCTCAGCTTCGCCAACAGGACCCGGGTATCCGCATTCGTGCGTCCACCGCCCACACGTCCAGTACGGCCGGGAGATATATCAGCGATAGTCGGGGCGGTTGCCTGGCTGGCGGGTGCCAGCGTCACGGCGTCCTGATCCCCCAGGTACTTGGCAGGTACGGGATCTTCATGCCGCTTTATCCGTTCCCATACGTCGCGGACCGTGGCTGGGGACAGGCCAGTTGCCCTGGCGACTTCTCGTAACGCGGTGCCCGGATTGCGGTTAATCAATTCAGCGGCATGGCGCCGCCGCGCGGATGGGTTGATGGGCCGCTCCCGGCCGTCCTTTCCTCGTCTGGTGTCCGAGGTCGGGTTTTCCGCAGTTGAACGAGCGCGAAGAACCGATATTGTCTTGTCTGACAGCCCCGTTGAGAGCGCTATCAGCCGATCTGACCAGTGCGGATGGGAATGGACGATGCGGGCAGCCGCGGCCCGGCGATCCGCCTGTGTAAGCGGAAGTCCATGGGTGACGTTGGCCTTCACGGCGAGGACGAACGCCGTTGCCACGTCGCAGTCGAGCAGGCGAGCATCGATTACGGTCTTGCCCTTGATCAAAGCAGCCTGGACTCGATGCACGCCGTCAATGACCTGCATCGTCGGCCGGTGCACCAAGATTGCCGGAAGGTCCGCACCAGTCTCAGCGAGCATTCGTGCATGTTCCGGATTAGCTCCGGCTAGCCGCGGTGACCCTTTGAAAGCCAGGGAATCGATCCGGACCGAAGTTACCGGATAGTCACTTATCGTAACAGTGGCGCGAGCGGGCTTTGCTACCTGCCTGTTCTCTTCATGGTCGGGTGCAGTCATTTCCAGCTGACCTCGGCTCGGCATTAGCAATGACTCCCTGTCGTACGATTTGTTTCGAAAACTAATTGCCTTACTTAGGCCGAAAGTGCAGGGCTGACGTCTCGCCGTTGCGTAGCCATGCTACTTGCCCTGCCAAGAACCGGAAAGAGCCAACTCAATCACACCATGGAGGCCTGCGGTGCGATTGAGGGGCCTGAGCATCCAGTCGTTACTGACGGGCATCATGCCGCCCACATCAGATCTCACGCAGCCCCGACCCCTGCTTGCGAGCTCGATGACATTCCCGGTCAGGCGTGGAAGCCGGATCCTGGAGCAGGCCAATTGTTGGTGATCACCCACAGCGGCCGTCGCTGGTATGGGCGTCCCAGACGTCATATTGATGACCGAGGACGTACTCGCTGGTGAGCTTTTCCACGTGCTCGATCTCGAAGTCGCCCCCGGACTGGGAGCGGAGGTAGTCCTCGATCTGCCGCCGTTCGTGCGCTGGCGTCTCCATGACGTCAAGCATGCCAGCAGTAACCGATCAGCATTCACCGCGCGGATCGCTCCTGCCTCGCGGCCAGGGACCAGCGAGGCGACGGCGTGACCCGGACGGAAGCGGACAGATCCGCCGTCACGCTGGCGCTGTCGCCCGTGTTGTCACCGGTGTTTACGGCGGACGTCGCGGCGTTTGCGCGGATCGTCCTCGGGGATGTTCTGGCCGGCCATGCCCGCAGGCGGGGTGCTGACGATCCGTAGGGCGGTGTCGGATGACCGTAAGGACGAGAGCGACCGCAAGCTGGCCGAGTCGTCGTCGCTGGCGGTGGAGCAAAAGCTGGCCAAGGCGCTGGCTGAACTCGTGGCTAAAGGATTGGGGGAGCGGCGGGAAGAGGGGATCGTGTTGCGGTTCAGCCAGCTGGACCTGGCGAGTCTGATTGGCGCCTCCCGCGAGGCGGTGGTGCCGGTGATCCGGGCGCTGAAGGCCAGCGGCATCGTCACCACTGGCCGCAAGATGCTCACGATCGCCGACCTCGCCGCCGTCGACGCCGTCGCCCAGAGCGAGCGGCCGGCCTAGCCCGAGTTTCCCCCGTAGTTTGATCTTGGGGCTTGAAGCCGGTCACTGATCTCGGCTGGTGGCAGCCTGTCCAGCGGAAACAGCATGTCGGTCCTGGCCCGCCTGCGGCCGATAGTGTATTACCCATATATGGCATCGATCGCCGGGAAGAAGCGCGGTGGGGCCACCTACTACTACCTGGTGGAGTCCGCCCGAGTCGGCGGCAAGCCGCGGATCGTGTCCCAGGAATACCTGGGGACCGCGGAGGAGCTGGCGGCCGCGATGCGCGGCGGCGGGCTGGGGCTGCCTGACCGCACCCAGCACCGGGACTTTGGCGCGGTCGCGGCCACCTGGGGCCTGCTGGAAGATCTCGGCGTGGCCGGCATCATCGACGAAGTGGCTGGGGCGCGGCGGTCTGATGCGGGGGCCAGCACCGGCACGTATCTGGTGCTGGCGGCGCTGAACCGGCTGGCCGACCCGTGTTCCAAGCGGAGGTTCGCCGACTGGTGGGCCAAGACGGCGGCGCCCCGGTTCACCAGGGTCCCCGCCAGTGTGCTGGATCACCGGCGGTTCTGGGATGCGATGCACGCCGTCACCATGGAGCAGCTGGCCGAGATCAGCCGCCGCATCGCGCTGCGGGTGGTGGCCATGTTCGGGCTGGACTGCTCGTCGGTCGCTCTCGATATGACCAACTTCGCCACCTTCATCGACACCGGCAAGGGCAAGGCCCCGATCGCGCAGCGCGGCAAGGCCAAGCAGCAGCGCTCCGACCTGAGGCTGATCGGGCTGGGCCTGGTGGTCACCCGCGACGGCGGGATCCCTTTGGCCTGGCACGCCTACCCCGGCGACAAGCCGGACGTGACCCAGTTCCCCGCCATGGTCGATCAACTCCGCGGCCAGTACGAGGCGATCTGCGCTGCCGCCGCGACCGTGCCCGCCGCTGACATGACTGTCGTCTTCGACGCTGGGCAGAACTCCGAAGCCAACTTCGCCCACCTTGCCGGCACGAACCTGCATTACATCGGGTCGGTGCCCGCCTCGGACTGCCCGGACCTGACCGCCCTGCCCGCCTCAGCCAGAACCGTGGTTGACGAGCAGCGGTTCGGCGGCCTGACCGTCTATGACACCCGGCGCGTGGTCTACGGCGCCGAGCGCCGCACGATTCTCACCCATTCCCCGGAACTGCACCAAAGCCAGGCCCGCGGGTTTGATGGGACCACCCTCGCCAAAGCCGGCCGCAAGCTCGGCGAGCTGGCCGCCACCCTCGCCCGCGGCAAGACCCGCCGCCCGCGCGAGAAAGTCGAAGCCGAGATCACCGCGATCACCCACAAGCCCTGGGTGCGCCGGGTCATCACCTGGCAGCTATCCGGCGACAAGCCCCGCGACATGCGCCTGGCCTGGGGCATTGACCCCGGCGCCCGCGCCGCCCTGGAAGAGGAACTGTTCGGCAAGCACGTGCTGATCACCAGCCACGACGACTGGCCTGCCACCGAGGTGATCGCCGGATACCGGTCCCAGTCCGAGACCGAGTTCTCCTTCCGGCAGCTCAAGGACCCCCACGCCGTCTCCTTCAGCCCGATGCATCACTGGACCGAGCACAACATCCGCGTCCACGTGTTCACCTGCGTCCTCGCCCTCCAGCTCGCCCACCTGATCCGCCTCAAGGCCCGCCGGGCCGGGCTGGACCTGTCAGTGCGCGAGCTACTCGGCGAGCTCACCGCCATTGGCGAGACCGTCCTGCTCTACCAGGCCGAGCGGGGCCGGCCCCGGGCCCACCGCATACTCACCAGCACAACGCCCGCCCAGGACAAGCTCAGCGAGATCTTCGGCCTCGCCCGCTACGCCCCCAGGCGCTGACATGGGTAATACACCAAACCACACCCAGCGCACCCGCTGACCAGCAGAAACAATCCGAAGATCAACCTATCCTGGAAACTCGCGCTAGGGCTGTCGGTGTGACAGCGGATCTGCTCTCCGGCGTTGTGAGCGCGCCCATCCAGGCGCTGATGGTACTGGCCGTGGCGGGCACGGCGGCCTGGCGGATTTGGGTGGCCTACCGCAAGACGGTGACCCAGGAGAAGGAGCGCACCAGCCGGCTCACCCAGGCTCTCGACGGCGCGTCCCCGCCGCAGCGGGAAGAGATCATTCGTGCCTGTAGCCTCCTGGAAAGCGCGGCATCCGCCTCGCTGGACCCGCCCAGACACCCCGCCGAACCGCCGAAGCGGCCGGGACCGGCATGGCTGTGCCGCCCCTGTGGCGGCGCCTGTGGTCGTGACCTCGGCCGGGATCGTGCCGGCCGCAGCGCACGGGCGAAGAACCGCTGTGCCGCCCCCAGGTCACGCCACGAAGACAGCAAGACGTCGATGACCTGTCCATGCTGATCGACTGCCCGGTAGAGATAGCTCCACTCACCAGCTACCTTCACCTACGTCTCATCGACGAACCACCGGTCGCCAGGAGCGTGACGGCACGGCCGGGCGGCCTGGATGAACTCCGGGGTGAAGCGCTGCACCCATCGGTAGACGCTGACGTGATCGACGGTGACGCCGCGCTCGGCCAGCAGTTCCCCGACATCGCGGTAGGACAGCCCGTACCGCAGATACCAGCGGACTGCGATGGTGATCACCTCCCGCGGGAACCGGAAGCCGGCCAAGCCCGAGTGCGTCCGAGGTGCAGTCACCGGACCAGTCTCTAGCCATCCGCGATCGACCAACGCAACAGTGCCGTTGGTAGTCCTGGCGTTCATCCTTGTTCGGCCGACGGTGCCCGACCAAGTTGGCGAAGTCCACGTTGCCAGCGTTCGGCCCGCCGACATAGGTGCACGGTGTCGTTCAGCCGGTTGACGAATGATCGAGGTTCATGGTGTAAGGGTTTACTTTTCTCGGCGCACACATATAACGTTCGTTCTCGCATAGGTTGTCCATCGGCGTTCTTGCACGCATCGGCGGGCGCAGGGCTCTCCCCGACTAATGTCCCGGTAATGCCTTGGAGGCATCAATTGGTGGCTGGCTCCGTATCTTTACACGAGTTCAGTCTCGCGTCTTTGATGTCACCAGCCATTGTCGCGTCTGCGGAGAAGCCGCGCTGCGGGCTTTCGGGAGGTTTTGGATGGTAGCGGCGGCTGGCCCGGTTGCGCCGGTACCGGCGCACGAGACACTGGTATTCCTGTTGCAGGTCGGACTGTTGCTCTCAACTGCTTTCCTGCTCGGGAGGCTGTCGATTCGACTGGGGATGCCCGCGATAGTAGGTGAGCTGTGCGCGGGTGTGCTCCTTGGACCCGGGGTGCTAGCTCATGTCCTGCCACGGTTAAGCGGTTGGCTGTTTCCACACAACGTTGGCCAGGCCCACATGCTGGATGCGGTCGGCCAAGTTGGCGTCCTGTTACTGGTCGGCATCACCGGGGCTCAGATGGATTTGGGCCTGGTGCGCCGCAGAGGGGCTACGGCGGTCCGTGTCAGCATCGCCGGCCTGGTCGTTCCGCTGGGGCTCGGTGTTGGCGCCGGCCTGCTGCTCCCCCGCTCACTGGTCCCGCCCACCGCCCAACGTGGTACGTTCGCGCTATTCCTTGGCGTGGCCATGGGCCTAAGCGCGATTCCCGTCATCGCCAAGACGATGATGGACATGCGCCTGCTGCACCGCAATGTCGGGCAGCTGACGCTGTGCGCCGGAATGGTCGACGACATCATCGGATGGCTCCTGCTGTCCATTGTCTCGGTCATGGCCACGAGCGCGCTACGAGCGGGGGACGTTGGAATCTCGCTTGGCTATCTGGGTATTGTCATCGCCGTGGCGGTGCTGGCCCGTCCCCTCGTTCGGATCGGCCTTCGTACGGTCGGCCGGTCGAAAGACAGCGTCCCGACCGTTGCCTTTGTAACCTGCCTGGTGCTGCTAGGCGCCGCAGCCACGCAGGCGCTGAAGCTTGAGGGGGTGTTCGGCGCATTCGTGGTCGGAATTTTGATCAGCAGTTCCAAGGCCGTGGACGCTGAGCGGCTCGCCCCGCTGCGCGTGGTCATCCTTTCGGTCCTGGCACCGCTGTTTTTCGCCACGGCAGGGCTGCGGATGGATCTCACCGCGCTGGCCAAGCCGACCGTCCTGCTGACAGGGCTCGGCGTGCTGCTGCTCGCGATCACCGGAAAGTTTGTCGGCGGATATACCGGGGCCCGGCTCAGTCGGATCGGGCACTGGGAGGCGCTTGCTCTTGGCGCCGGCATCAACGCTCGCGGCGTCATCGAGGTCATCGTCGCACTGGTCGGCCTGCGGCTGGGTGTACTGAGCGTCGAGATGTACACCATCATCGTCTTGGTCGCGATAGTGACGTCGCTGATGGCACCACCAGTGCTGCGGTTCGCGATGGCTCGGGTCGAGCAAACTGAGGAGGAACGGTTGCGCGAAGCCGCCATCGGGATCGACCAGGCTTCGCCTCACCGCACAATCGCCTGATCACGCCAAGGCTGGCGCCTTCGCGCGGTAGTTTGAGACACCTGCGGTGGATGCGTCAGGCCGCGTGAGCCGTTCGGCTCCGGCACCCCCGTCACCCGCGTCGTGCATGACGGGCTGGGAGAGTTGCGGGCGTCACCCGTATCCGCGAAGAACGCGACAGGACCGGCTCGACTACGCTGGGAGCCGCTATCCTGCTCGATGCCACCGTGGTCCCGGGCCCTGCTCGTCCCGGCGCTCATCGCCCTACTCGACCGGTGGAACTGGTGGTTGCCCCGCCGGGCACGGCAGCTGCTCCGGGTCCCTTGCCCGGTCGGCATCCCAGCTGACGGCCCGGCGTCACGCCAGGACAAGCAGGCCGAACACGACACATTGAGGTGAGCAGATGAACCTGGATGCGGAATCGCCCGCCCGGCCGCTGCGCGCCGCGGGCGCGGCTGGCTTGGCCCGGTTACGGCGGGGCAGCCTGGCGGTCCTAGTGCTGACCGTGGTGGAGTACGGGATCGGGATGTATGTCAACTTGTACGTCACTGTCCCCCAGGCCGACCATGGCGCCAGCGTGGGAAGCGCGATCACGAACGGACCGGCGACGCTCAGCACGCACGCCGTGATCGGGCTGCTGCTCGGGCTAGGGGCCCTCGTCGTGCTCGTGCAAGCCCTCTTAGCCAGGCATCCGGGCGCTATCACCGCATCGGCGGTAGGCGTGTTCGCGCTTGCGTCGGCCGACGCGACCGGAGCCAGCTTCACCAGCAGCGCCCGCCCCGCTGACTCAATGGGGATGTCGGTCCTTACCGGCGTCGCGCTGCTGTGTTACGTGGCAAACCTCTACCTGCTGCGCCCGTCCGGCCAGCGCGGGTGAGCCGGCTGCCAGGCCCGCCCGGAGCGTTGCCTTGCCGGTAAGGGGAAAGATCGAGCTGCTGAATGATCGAGGAGGCTGTCATGCGCAGGTCGACAGCGGCGATCTGCAGCGTGCTGTGGTTCGTGGCGATCGGGGGGACGTTTGGCTGCCTGCTCCCGTATCTGCTGAACGACTGGCATTTTCACCGGCCGCTGCCTTACTGGGGGGTCGCGCGGGCCGTGGGCGCGCTGCTGATCTGCGCGGGCCTGGTCCCGGTGGTGCACTCGTTTATCGAGTTCTTCAAGGCGGACGGGACCCCCATACCGGCGGCATCGCCGCCACGTCTCGTCGTGAGCGGGTTCTACCGCTATGTACGCAATCCCATATACGTCGGCTTCCTCGCCATCATGGTGGGCGAGACACTGCTGTTCGGCTCGTCAGGCCTCCTGGTGTACACCGCGGTGGCCTGGTGTATCGGCGCGGCCGCCGTTCGCTGGTACGAGGAACCCATCCTGGCCCGCAAATTCGGAGCCGAGTATCAGGCTTACCGGCGCGCCGTGCCTGCCTGGCTGCCCCGGCTGCATCCCTGGACGCCCGATGAGCAGGCCCGCCCGGCGGCGTGACCGAGCGGTCATGCTGGACCAGCACCAGACGACCTATCCGTGAGGCCCCGCTGGGGCGGTGGACCGGGCTGCTGCGTGAGGGCATCGCCCTGGTCGGCGCCGATACGCCGACCGGGGCGTGGATGGTCGAGCAACGGCGTCAGCCCGACGCCTCCCAGTGGTAGAAGCGGGTGGCCATGGCATCGGCAGGTGACCGCCAGTTCGCTGGGTCGTAGGCGTAGAGGTAGGCCTTGAGGTCGGCGCTGATTTTGATGAAGCGAGGGTCGGACCTCGCCTCTTCGATACGGCTGCCGCCATTTTCCCCGTCGAAGTACTGCAAATGGATGTACAGGTCGCGGTAGTTGAAAAGCTCCCGGCGCCTGGTGCCCATGCGATAAGGCATCTCAGTCTGGTCGAACGCGCCGAAGAGCCGGGCGACGTCCGCCGATGACTGCGGCTCCATCCGCCCGATGATCAGAGTACTGTGCATTCTAGCTCTCGCCTTCTCACCACGAACCTTAGTAATTCCCGAGGCCGCCGCAAACGTTCAGCGCCTGCGCGGTAATGGATGCGGCCTTATCGGTCATCAGGTAGCTGACAAGACCTGACACCTCTTCGTTGGTGGAGTAGCGGCCGAGCGGGATCTTCGCCCGGAAGCGCTCGAGTATCGCGTCCTCAGTGGTGTTGTAGTGCGCCGCATAGCCCTGCCGTACCCGCTGTGCGTTTCGAGATAGCGGGGGCAGACCGCGTTCACGGTGACGCCCGTCTTCGCGAGCTCGAGGCCGAGCTCCCGCGAGCGATCAGCGCAACCCGCTGCCCGTTATCCGACATTCCACCTGCTCCTCTTGGATGCGGCACCCTCTCAGCCTTCCAGGGGCCCCTCTCGTCCCAGTCGAGAATGAGTGGACTCGGCTAGCGGCGGCATGCGGCCGCCGCGTCATGATTACCGGGGCCTGACGCTGCGCGACCAGTCAGCGTTACATACCCCAATATCTGGCCATCAGCAGCCCACACTCCACACAAAGCGCCTGCACAGCGACAATCTGCGGCATTCCCCCGCAAGGCACACCTCAGTCAGCCAGAGGCCGACTACCAGGCGCGAAAATCGGCGCTAATGCCACAGCTCATCCGGTTATGTCACGGAAACAGCTCGCTGCCTCTTGTTTACTTCTGAGCCGCTCAGCGAATTGGCTCCACTCCTCGCTGACGCTCTCAGCTATCGAAGCAATGGCGCTCAGCCAGTGAACCGGGATCGCATCGATGAATTCTCTCCACTCGTCTGCATGCGCAGCACCCAGCGCCATCCACCGAAGAAATTCCTTGCCGCCTTCGGTATACCGTATGGCTGGATCATTAGCTAGTTTAGCCGATATCCCTGACCAGGCCGGCGGAGCATTATTGTGCCTGTTGCGCTGCAGAGAAATACCGTTTACGGACGCTGGCAGGCCCGGGGATGCCCCTGTGGCCGGGTGCTCCGCGATTCGTTCCGCAGACAATCTGCGCCGATTCCGCTCCGGATCTGTTCCGCGACGAATCCGCGCCCTTACATCATGCACTGTGCCGAGCGATACATCGGTTTCCCTGGCGACCTGCCGTAGCGGGGCATCCGGATGGGCATGAATGTACTCGGCAGCGCGCCTCCTGCCTTCGCCAGCGGTTACTGGGCGCCGCCTCCCATCACGACCCAGGCGTTTACTGCTGAACTGCGTCCCATCAGCTGAACGATTCCGGAGCGATGCAATTGTCTTCGCGCTCAGTCCGGCGATCCCCGCGACCGCATGGTCAGACCAATCAGGATGAGCGGCCAGGACACGTTTTGCCCCGGAGATACGGTCTGCCTTGGATAGAGGCAGACCGTGCATCGTGTTTGACTTGATGGCGAGAACAAGCGCTTCTTTATCTGTGCAGTCAAGAAAGCGCGCGTTTATGCTGCCGTCCCCGCGCAGCTTGGCGGCCTCAAGCCTGTGCATTCCATCTATTACGCGCCAGCCGCGCTCCTGGACGAGAATTGGCGGAAGATCAGCTGAGCCTGCCGCGCCAACAAGCAGCTGGACATGAACAGCGTTTATGCCGCCCTGGCGCAGGTAGAATCCAGGTGCCAACGCGCTTATCGGCACGTTCCGTTCCGGCAGCTTCTCGACGAGATTCTTCAGATTAAATTCTTCACTGCTCACCGATTCGTCAGCCGCTAGGCCGATCGCTCTGTTACCTGCTGTAATCAAGGCAGCCTGCTCGTCCTTATCCGCCATACGGGTGCTCCTCCCTGCTGCCGTACCCTGAAAGGGTGGCAGGAGCGTCTTTAGCCGCGGTCGAGCACGGGTGGACTCTATCTGGGCCCGGGCACGTGAAATGCTGGACCTAAGTCGCTATAAGCATCAAGTGGCCCAGTGCGCGGATCGTGCCACCACCGCAGTTCAGGCGCCTTCGCCGGGCGCGTCTATGACCCGGTGCCCTTCCTGCCGCATGATTCACCGGGCAAGCAAACCGGCCAGGGCTGCCGGGCGGCTGTTCGACTGTAGATTTCGCGCGGTTGAACATCATGCGCGGGAGATGACATCTTTCCCTTCAACGATCCGTCATAACAGTGCCGGAGGGACCGCCCAGCGCCCACGGCGTGAAGACCCCCACGAGCCGCCGGCTCCTAGCGGGACGACTGAGCAGCGGCGGTGTCTCCAGCGATTCCCTCGCCTGAAATGTGCCCCGGAGCCGCGGCGCCGTAGCCGGTGTCACGGCCGTCCCGGCGGCGGGTCCGCCGGGCCGCCTCGGCCAG
>WNGE01000599.1_pt1 | contig 62062 bp, 48 predicted proteins | sample 5400651 | NCBI WGS metagenome assembly WNGE01 (sample SAMN13153370, study PRJNA577476) | soil metagenome | isolation source: 60 cm soil or saprolite under grassland replicate 2 | place: USA:California | collected 2016-06-15 | reverse complement strand
TGGAAAAGCTCGCCCTCGTTGGGAATCTTGCGGAACAGCCCGAGGTTCCGTTCGAACGGATCGGGAGAATAGAAATGATGTGGAGTCTGCACCAGTCCCAAGGAACGGTCGCACAGGAACCATCCCAAGGTTGCCTGCAAAAAGGAGCGGGTCGGAATGTGATCGGAATCAAAGATGGCGACATATTCACCGCTGGTGCGCTCCAGCGCCCGATTGATGTTGCCGGCCTTGGCGTGCGCATTATTGTCGCGTATGAGGTAGCCCGCTCCCGCTTGGAGGGCGAAGTCGTAAAACTCCTGTCGGCGGCCATCGTCGAGCACAAAGACTTTGACCTTGTCCTTTGGATAGTCCATCGAGAGCGCGGCCAGGACCGTGGCGCGTACAACACTGAGCGGCTCGTTGTAGGTGGGGATGAAGACGTCGACGGTCGGCCAGCTTGCGGGATCCTCAGGCAGCGGCACCGGCCGGCGGCTCAAAGGGCGCAGCGTCTGAAAGTAACCGAGCAGAAGAGTGACAAAGGCGTAGAACTCAGCCAACAAAAGCAGCAGTACGAAAATCGTGTCCCATTGACGCAGATGTCCCGCGCTGATGACGCCTTCCCAAGTCTGCGACACACGATAATAGCCGTAGCGAAGGGTACCGAAAACGGAAATCGTCATTAGCGCCAGCGTGATCAGATGCGACCGCGATATGCGATTCAGCAGCCATGCGCCAACGACCAAACCTCCGCCCAGGAGCGCTTGCTCCTTCCATGCCAGCGGAACAATCAAAAGGACGCCCAGTCCCAATGCCGCAACCATAGCCAGAACGGTGGATACGAAGACTCTCAAACATAGTCTCCTGAACCGGCGTGATGGATGGTTTTCGGCATCCGTGCGTCCTCAATTCCGCAAGCTTTCATCGTGCATGCAGCTCAGGTCTTTACCGTATCTGCTGGCGCGAACGTCAACTGTTTTCTGTCTGGCTTGAACACACATTGGCGTGCGTAATGGATGCTTTCCAGGCGACCGTTCGTTGCCTGAAACGAGGAAGGTTCACGGGCAGGCCCGATAATTTCCACCCGGTTGCAACTCCTCACCGCAGCGTGGCATCGATGAATGATCGGATTTCCAGATTTGGGATGATCAGACTGAGCACATTCCTGGCCTTGCTGCTGGTCACAATGACGGGCCTCAGCCGTGCTGCGACAGACTGGCCCCTGTGGAAAAGCTATGTTGCCGCTTTCATGGACAATCAGATACGTGTCATCGATCGTGACAGCGGCGATCGCACGACTTCGGAGGCGCAAGCTTATGCCATGTTTTTCGCGCTCGTGGCCGATGATCGCACTCGCTTTGACGGGCTGCTGAGATGGACCGAGGTGAATCTTGCTTCCGGCGATCTGACCGCACACTTGCCGGCATGGTCGTGGGGACGCGCCAAGAACAATCAGTGGGGAGTGCTCGATCACAATTCCGCGGCCGACGCCGACGTTTGGATGGCGTACACCCTCCTCCAGGCCGGGCAAGCCTGGAATGAGCCACGCTACACGGCGCTTGGAACGGCCCTGGCCAAGAGAATTGCGGCGGAGGAAGCCTACCAGATACCGGGTTTCGGGCCGGTGCTCCTTCCAGGTCCAAACGGATTTCGGACCGCCAACTCCTACCGGCTCAACGTCAGCTACGTTCCATTACAGTTATTTCTCCGGCTGGCTCACGAGTTGCCAGATGGACCATGGGGTGAGATTGCGACGCGCGTTTCTGATCTCGTGAGTAACTCGGCACCTCACGGTTTTGTCACAGATTGGATCGAATTCAAGGATGGTCGCTTTACTCCGTCCCCCGTCGGGAGTTATGACGCTATTCGGGTCTACCTGTGGGCCGGCATGTTGGATCCGGCAACCCCCGGACGCGACGCCATCCTGAAAGCGCTTTCGGGCATGGCAACCTATCTGCACTCGAACTCGATTCCCCCGGCGAAGGTCAGGCAGAACGGCAGCATCGAAGATCCCAAAGGTCCCGTGGGGTTTTCAGCTGCACTCCTGCCCTATCTTTCTGCCCTGGGCGAAAAGGAACTGGAGGCCGGGCAAAGCTCGCGCATGCGTGCGGAGTTTGATCCCCAGAACGGTCTCTACGGCAAGCCGCCGAGATATTACGACCAGAATTTGGCACTATTCTCTCTCGGCTGGACGGAACGGCGTTTTTGGTTCGATTCTCAGGCTAACCTGAAGATGGCTTGGAAGCATTGAGCGCATCCCGGAAATCCAATCGGCAAGTAAGAAAAGCTTCGAGTTTCTCGTGAGCGAGACGGCGAGAGCCCGGTAGAATATCGCCGAATTTGAAATGAATCCGCTTAATACTGCTTCTTTGTTCGATGAACCGCTCCTGCAGTTCCGTCAGGGCCGAAACTTTCGCGATCCGGCTTCCGGCGCTGAACCAGTTCCGCCATGATCCGGGCCGAGGTCCTTGCTCCGTCGAGATTGAGGTTCACCGATTGCGGTTTGAAATGGAGCAGAGCGCGGATTTCATCCGCCAGCCGTTGTGGATTCAGCTCGTCCTCTGGCAGCACGCGCAGGGCGCCCAGGCTTTCCAGCCGGCGCGCACGGTTCATCTGCTCGTTTTCGCGGCCTTGGGCAAAGGGCACCACCAGAGCCGAGACTCTTGAACGTAGAAGATCCATTGCACTGTTATAGCCACACTGACTGATGGAGGCTGTCGCTTCCGCCAACTCTGAGCAAAGATTGGGGACCGATCTCTTTAAAAACAGACCTTTCTTGCCCTGGGCGAGCGCGCGCAGTTCCCGCCATGAGGCTTCGGGAAGAAACGGACCCGCGATCACTTTCATCTCCAAATGCTCAGACCTGGTCACGAGGGGATATGCCTCGATGGCCGCCCGCAGCAGCGGCTCGCCCACTAGCCCTCCTCCGGCTGAAACAACCACACGGCGCTTGCGCCGACTGGCCGGCAACGGATGTATCACAGACCCTGGGGAGACGAAGCCGGTGTAGTGCACGGGCACATGCAAGGCAGACTGCGGATGAAATGTTTCTTCCAGCCGGGCAAACGCCGGATCGGAGTGAACCAGGATGGCGTCGAAATAACGGTTGGCGCGCTCCACCACCAGGTCGTCATGACTCTGCTCTCGGCCGGCGAGAATGTCCCGTAAGCTGCAGGCCACGACAGGACGCGTTGCCTCGCCATTGCGAGCCAGATGCAGCAGGGCCAGAAGCTCGGTGGCGAACTTCTTACGTCCGAAAGGAAACATCTCAATCAGCACAGCTTCGGGGCGGAGGAGAGTGAAAGTGTCAAGAATGATTCTCTTGCGCGGAGCCTCCTCATCATCCACCGTGCTACTTGCATCTTTGCCGACCAGTTCCCGATCCCTGCCAAATCCCAAGGGAGGCAAGTTAATTATTTTCACCCCCGAAGGCAGAGGAAGAGTGTCTGGGAGAGGCCCTCCATTTAAGAACACTACGCGAAAGTGTTCCGGCAGAGCGCGAGCGAGAGCAAGGGAGCGGACCAGATGTCCCATGCCCAGCGAGTGCTGGCAATAGAACAAGAGTGCTGGACGATTTCTCATCTCGTATCCCTCCGCATTGGCATGAAAATCCCGAAGGGTATGAATCACGAGGCAACGGTAATGACGAGGATGGAAGCGCCCGCAGATTGCGAAACCAGATCCTGAGCCAGCGGCAGTGTGCGGCGAATGTCCCCCAAGGCGAACGTTTCGTGCGTACAAAAAAGCGTCTTGGGTGGCGGCGCTGGGAAGGTGGCAAGCGTTTCCACCGACACATCGCGTTGCGGAACGGGGACTTTAGCTGGCGTCCACCGTTCGGGCACAGGCGAGGGCAGGAAGGAGCGGATCGTTCGCGGGGATATCTGGCTTCGGCGGCTTTCCATGAAAGCCATGTCTGACTCCTCTAGCGACGGAGTTGCCGTAATTCAGTCCCACAAGATCTCCCTCCACCATTGTTTGAGACAACCAGTCTGGCTCGATGGAACACTTACTTCTAAACAAATGGGTAAAAAATCGGCCGCCAGCGGCTGCGCCCGGCGCCCGTGTGTCTCAGGTGTGAAGGCCAGACAATAGGCGAATCCCCATGGCGCGTGCGACGCGACTTCCCAAAAGGAGCCATGAGCAGGCCTTCTATGGCATTTATTGTGACGGGAATGAAGATCGATGGTATGGGTGGGAGACGCTGGATCAGATAAGACGCCGAACCACAGTAGCTGATGGACGTTTACGCCGACGCGGCTTCTCTGCCTTGTTCCTTCACCGCTCCGGAGCTCGACCTAGGCTTGCGGACCGTCTGCACTTCTGGCGGGGCTGCTATCCGCCGCTCGATTCTTCCGATGACGGGCTGGGAGGGCGCACTCATAGCGGGCATGGACACGAATTTATTTTCGCTCCATAGCCGATCGATCAACCGCTGTTCGCCTGGACGCAGCACTTGCTGAGGCAGAGAAGGGAAGTTCCGGAAAATCCACATCAAATACAAGCGTTGCTTGAAGTTGGGCTGAACGTAGCGCGGCCCGATTGGCGTATCAACCTGCAAGACTCCGCTGGCGAGTTCTTCAATCCACATACACTTGCCTGCCTGGACGACACCGTTGAATTTTTGTTGGAGAGCTGGTCATTATGGCATCGGATGTAAGGCAATGGGAAGAAATTTTTCGTCGGTACGCCCATTCGTGTTCGGCGCGGGGCAACTGCCGCCGGATCGATTTGACAAGTCCTTCAGCTAATCTCAGGGAGCTGTTCGATGCGGTCCAGGGTGGCCGCCACCCCCACGCCCTTCCCTTTACCCTCTTCGACCCGCATGACCGAGGCCTGGCAGAGTGTCCATCCGCCGGGGCCCATTCCCAGCCCGGGGGGCAGCATGATCACAAGCTCGATCTTGGCGCCGGCTTCGAGGCCGGAATCGGAATAGAGAAAGATGCCGGTGGAACTCAGATCGCGGGTCAGGGCTTGCTGCTCACTGCCATCCGGTTGGCGAACCTTCACCGGGACGCGCACCGGCTTGCGGGCTTGCGAACGGCTTTCGGGAGTGTGCTCAGGCATAATCAGCACGGGAGTGTATCAGTTTCCCGATGGTCTTGGGCCGCTAGCAGGGTGGGCTGTCCGCTACACCCCATGCAAAATCCCAGAGAAATAAGGACTTGCGCGCAAAATCCAGAAAAATAAGGGGTTAGGTCGTAATCTTGAGCCGTTCACTTATCCAAGAGAAAATTGATTCCTATGTTCAATAACTCATTGTAGCAGGCGAGTCAAGAGTGCGGCGTTGAAAATCTTAAACCACAGGGAACACAGGGGAACACCGAGGAGAACGTGCGTTGGGCGTAGGTGGCGGTTCAGAATGCTGAAAGGTGCGGAGGGCGGCAAAGAAAAAGGCTCCTCTCGCAAATTGCGCGAGAGGAGCTGGGGAAGAAGAAAAGTTGCAAAGCTAGAAGCTGAACTTGACGGCCAGCTGAATGCCGCGCGGACCGCCGCCGCCCAGGAATGGGTTGCCGATGCCGACGTCGCCGGTGGCAGTAATCTGGTATCCGCCATTGCCGACTTCACGGGTCCCCGCGCTGTTCGCCTGGAAGCCACATCCACAGGTTCCCAGATTTGAAGCCGGGTCGGCGATAAACGCCGGCAAAAGTGGACTGGAAAAGTTGGGATGGTTTAGAAGGTTGAAGAACTCGGCGCGGAATTGCAACTTCATACGCTCGCCGATCGCCGTGTTCTTATAGAGGGCAAAGTCCCATTGCTTGTAGGTGGGGCCAACCAGGGAATTGCGCCCCAGATTCCCGTAGTGCCGCGTGCCCGGCACGCAGTCGGAAGCGAAGCCAAAAACGCCCGCGCCATTATAGTCACACGGCATCGCAAATGCCGTGAGGTCAAGGTAGTTCGCGGGCTTGCGCTTCTGATAGACGATGGGCCCAACCACGTCCGGGCGGTCGAAACAATCGCCGCCGCCACTGAAGTCGTCTTCGCAATTGAAGTTGAGAGTGAAGGGCTGGCCGCTCTGTAACGAGACTGTACTATCAAAGCCCCAACCATTCTTTAGCGGCTGCATGGCGCCGCCCATCTTTGGCAGTTCATAGCTGAACACCCAAGTAAGCCGATGAGGAATGTTGAAATTCGAAGGTCCTTTTTCGAGCTGTGCATTGTTACTGTCTTGGGGCTGGGCCGCATTCACGACGAAGTCTTCGAGGTCACTCGAGTTGTCCAGCGACTTCGAATACACATAGTTGACCGCTGAAGTGATACCGCGCCACCCGTTGACCTTGAAACTGACCTGCAGGGAGTTGTAATTCGACTTCCCGTTGGACTTTTCCTGGAAAATATAAAACGCGCCCGGAGTGTCGCCAATGAACGGACGCGGCACGCCAAAGTCCTGGATCTCCCCTGTTGTGGCACACGTTGCAACACCATTCGGGCAATCCGCCGCCGTAATTGCCGCCTGGGTCGGCTGGCTAATGTCAAGGAACCGGAACAGCCGGTGCCCCTGCGATCCCACATACCCCACCTGCAACGTGGTCTTGTTGGTGATCTGCTGCTGGATATTGATGTTGTAGTTTTCCATGTAGGGAGTTTTGATATGGGGATCGACCGCGAAAATGTCACATTCCTGGCTGGAGCAGTCGGAGGTGCCATAAACCGGTGTTCCGGGAGTAATCGTGTCGACGTTTAGCGCCGCACCAGTGATCGCGTTGGAACCGCCAAAGTTGCCGTAGGCGGGACCGGGGGCATAAAAGGCCGGATAGGGCAGGTGACCCAGGAAAATGTCTTGGGAGAAGGCATCATAGAAAAGACCGGCTCCGGCACGGATCACGGTCTTGCCTTTTCCCGTCACGTCCCAGGCAATACTGGCTCTCGGCGAAAAATCCTTATGGTCGGGCTCATACAACCGGCTGAGCCCGGAAGTGCCCACCTGCGTATACGTGCCCGTGCCGGTATCGCTAACCGGATCGAAGCTGCTCACGAGGAAATTGGCGAATAGGTTGTTTTTCTCTTTGACAATTCCGTAATAGTCCCACCGCAAACCGTAGTTCAGCGTCAACCGCGAGTTCACGCGGAAGCTGTCCTGCAAGTATAGGCCGTAGCCGTTTTCGGAGGTATGGCGGCGAGAATTGCCGGAGTACTGGAGCCCGCTGGAGGGACTGCCCTCGAGGAAAGAGCTTAAATCCGGGAATTTGAGTCTCCCCCGAAAGTATTTGTTGAAGAACTGTTCAATGCTGGTGCGGCGGAACTCAAAACCAGTCTTCAGGTCGTGCTTGCCCACCTTCCAGGAAAAATTCTCAATGAACTGATTGTTAGTGTCGACGCGTTGCCGAGGATCGCCAGAAGTCGCGCCCGGCTGCGCGAAGAAACTGGCTCCAGCCGGAGTTGTGGAAACAAGGATGATAGGCAGTCCGGAGTCATGTGGACCCGAGCCCGTGCAATCGGCCGTTGAACTTGCGGCACAGAGCCCGATCGAACTCGGATGGAAGTTCTGATCTTGTGCAGAAAAACTCTCGGCGAACCGGTTCCATCCGTAGCGCAGCTCATTCACCTTGTTGTTTCCAATGGTGTGCACATAAGAAAGAGAAACCAGTTGCACGCGCGTCGGCGTAACCGTGTTAAACCCTGGAAGCTGTCCCCCGGAGGCCGTCAGGGCCAGCGGGAAGGACTGGGTGCTGTCGCCAAAGAAATAGCGGCCCGTCAGAATGTTGTTCGTGTTGAAATTGTGGTCGATCTTCCCGATGACGCTGCTGAGATTATTGGACGAAGGCGTAACTAGCGCGGCGTTGTTACCGTTCGGGCATCCCCTGTCGTAAGCATCCCAGATCTCCGGGGTAGTAGTTTGTTGAGTTGGCCTGGTTCCGATATTCGGTTGGGGCCAGAACTTCAACATCGCAGCCGTCACAGCATTCGGGGTTCCGTCCCCGATGTCAAAAGCGATGCGGTTTGGTTCGGGCACGCAGGCCAGAGTCACCGTACCCACGGTCTCGCGCTGCCCTTCATAGTCGAGGAAGAAGAATGTCTTGTCCTTCACGATGGGCCCTCCGAGGGCACCACCGAACTGGTTGTTGTGGAATGGCGCGCGACGTTGGTCGGTCGTGTTGAAGAAATTGCGCGCATCGAGGGCGTTATTGCGGAAATACTCGAACAGTTCTCCGTGGAGAGCGTTCGTGCCGCTCTTGGTCACGATGTTGACGACGGCACCGGCGTTGCGTCCATACTCGGGTTGGAAGTTGGAAAGCACCTTCATTTCGGCGACAGCGCCGATCGGCAGAATGGCCGAGGGAACCGCGAAAACGCCACCCTGGTTGATGGCCGGGTCGTTACGGTAACCGTCGTTCATGTCGGTGCCGTCGAGCAGGTAGTTGTTGGAGCGTCCGCGGGCACCGTTCATGGAGAACTCGCCAAACGAACCCGGTGAGTCGGTGATCTGATCAGGCGACCCTGCGACACCCGGATTCAAGAAGATCAGCTTCGTGTAATCGCGGCCGTTGACGGGCAGATCTTCGACGCCCTTGCTGGTCAGCACACCACCCAGATCATTGGAGGTTGTTTCAATCTGGGGAAGGTCTCCGCCGGAGACCTCGACCGTCTGCGTGACCTGTCCGGTTTTCAACTGTGCGTCCACGCGCCGCTCAGTAGCCACGTTCACTTCGACACTGGTTGTGACTGAAGTCTGAAAACCGGTCTGAGAGATCGTCACGGTGTAGGAACCGATGGGCAACTCGGGAATCGCATAGCTACCGTCGCCGGTGGTCGTTGTTGTTCGTTCGAGGCCAGTGGCTATGTTGCGCACTTTGACAGTGGCACCAGCAACCAGCAACCCGGTGGGGTCGGTGACCGTGCCGAGGATCGTTCCACGAAAGGTTTGTCCAAACAGCATGGCCGACATTAAGAAGACACAGACCACTACGAAGCGCAGCTTCATTGCCAGTTCTCCTTCTGTCGCGGAAAAGAGCAGCCTAGCCCCGCGAGCAGCAAAACAAGACCACTTTTTCAGATTCGGGGAATTATAGACCGATGTGGGCGGAAGTTTCAGTGCGATCTTACCGAAAGAGCCTATTTTAAGCAGTGGCAGTGTCGCGAATGTTAATGGGAAGGGGGGAGGGTTTTCGGAAGACGGGTGGGGGCGGTTGAGACGTTCGCTGCAACAATTCCGGATTTATGGAGGGTGCCTACAGAATCTGGAAATGATGCGGGGCCTTTGTGCAGTGCGGGGCGGGGCGGCCCCGCCACAGCCGCCGGGGCGGCGCTACTTAAGCAAGCGGCCTGCGTAATATGCTGGCTTTTTCGCGGACAGAAGTGTCCGCGCCACACGCAAAGGCTACTTAAAAGCTGAAGGCGACGCCGCCGCGCACCGAGCGGGCCGCTTGCACCAGATAAAGAGTGCGGCCGTCGCGTCCCATCACCGGGACATAACCCTGCGCGAGAAGATTGCGCAAGTCCATCAGAACCTCCATATGGCCGGCCAAGAAACTGGTCGGGATGGGCTGACGCACGAAGAGGTTTAGAAAAGCATCGGTCTGCCCGGCGGAGGCGTTGAACAGATCGACGGGTGTGAGGGCGGAGCCGCTCGTCCAACGGTAGGAGGCGACCCAGTGGGTTTTGGCGCGCGGCACAGTGCCGCTGAACTTCGCGGCCATGGATTGGCGGCGCTCGGTGCGCATCCACTCGCGCGCGTCCTGCAACTCGACATCGGGGCGCGCCAGATCGAGAACGCCTCCGTAGGCGTAATCGAGCGTTGCGGTCAGATCGGCGAGAAGCTTGCGCTGCAGCACGACGCGCAGACCGCTGGTCGAAAAATCGCTGCCCTGATAGTTAAAGGTTCCCGAGTAGGAGTCGGGAAGAACTTCGCCGGATTCCGCGGTCAGGTCGCCCAAACCCGTGAGAGCCGGATCGGTGACGCGATCCGAGAAAAACGCGACCTGCATGTTGTTCTTGCCGACGCGCTGCGAAACGGAGATTTCCTGGTGATGGGCACGCTCGACGGCGGGAGTGAAGCCGGTGATGCTCATGCGCGGCCCGGCCTCGATGAGATCCGAAGGCGCCGAGTCGAAGCCCTTATCTGTGCTGGTGGCCGGGACGGAACTGGCGTACTGGTATTCGACCACCGTATTGGGCGTGAGGTGCAGGTCGGCGGAGGCGAACGGTTTGAACGTGTTGACCCGTCGCAGGAACTGGATGGTCTGGAGTTCGCTGCCGAACTTCAGCTCGAGCACGTTGCCGAGCACCATGCGGTCGGAACTGGTAAGCGAGAGCGCCTGCATCGATCCGTTGCGCAGGTTGTTGTTGTCGGGCGAATTCAGGCGGCGCAAGGTCAGCGCGACCGAGGGCTCGAAACCGGTGGCGAAGTGGCTGGTGTAGGAAGTTCTGATGACGGCGGCGGGAACCAACCCACCGTTGCCATAACCGAGATTACCGTTCAGACTCAGCGTGCCCGTGGAAAGAAACGGATGCTCGACAAAGAAGCCCGCGCTCATGTCGGAGTCGCCGCCGAAACCCTGGGAGGCCGATCCTGCCATGAACACCAGCGAGCCCTTCAGGTCGCGGTCGCCGCCCGGTTCTACGCCTTGTGCGACGGCCGTAGTGCCATCGGGAAGCACGCGCAGAATGGGGCGGTTGGAAACCGAGCGCAGAGTCCACTTCCAGTCGTCGTCATCGGCGGGGCCGCGCAGTGGGCCCAGCTGCATAGCCTCGAAAATCGTGGTCAGGGTGATGTTGACCATGAGCTTCGACCCGGGACGAATGCCGATCTTCTCGCGCAACGAGGGCAGGAACGAGAGCGCGCTTACTTTGAGGTTGTAGGTGCCCGGGACAAGATCGGCGATGGAGTAGAAACCTTTGTCGTCGGTGAACGCCTTCAGGGTCTGAAGCGCGGAGCCGAAGACTTCTACAGCCGCGCCCATTTGAGGCACACCGTTACCGTTGCGAACGTAGCCGGAGATCGTGCCCGGTCCGCCAGCGGACCAAGCCGGAAGCGCCAGGCTCAAGACAACTGCGAGGAACCCGAGCTTACGCATCATCTCCCATCACCTCTGGCCAGGCAGGTAGTTACTCCACGGCGAAAGTCACGGTGGGGTCGACGGTCTGCTTGGAAACGTTGTCGTTCACCTTGATCTGGATCTTGTACAAACCCGGTTGCAGGTTCGCCGCAGAGAGCGTTTTCTGCAGCGTGACCTGTTCGCCGACGTTGCCCATGGTGTCGGTGGACTCAACCGTGTGGATGACCGCTTTGTTGCTGGCATCCGTCACGTTGTACTCGATAGTGGCCGAGGCTTTGTGCGTCTTCTGGTCCACGCCGAGATTGTAAACCTGCATCCAGAAATTAAGCTTCTGGTTGCGTTTGAACGAAACCGGCTTGCCTGGAGACGAAACGCGAGGGCGGACTTTAGTGTTGCCAATCACGAAGTTTCCGGTCGCCACATTCTTAATCGCCACCGGTTCCATCTGATCGGCTACGATGAGCGATGAGTTGCTTAGATGGTCTTCGCTGAACTCGGGAACCTGAATTCCCTGGCTCCAGGAGCCCTTGCGGTCGCCGTTCACGTCTTTCACGACGATGTCGAAACGGTAGCGTCCGGGTTTTAACGGCAGGGCTTTCCAGTAGATCGAGGAGTTCTCTGCGGTCTTGGGCAGGAGTTCGGCGGGGACGTCCACCTGGACCGTGTCTTCGAAGGTCTGGGCGATGCGGCCGGTGAGCGTCGTCACGCGCCCGAAGATATTCACGGTGCCGCGCTCGACGCCCTCTTTGTTCTGGAACGTTACGTCGCGGTTCTTGATCTGAATCGTGACCGGGACCAGGACGGTGTCGCTGGTGACCTTCACGAAGTCGGCCCGCACGTCAAAAGGCATCAGGTTGACGTTGATCTTGTGCGTGACGACTTCTTCCAGGTCTTTGAACTTCACGGAAGGCGCCTTGTTCAGCAAGGCGAACTGCTCGAGGCGGTCAAATTGCTTGGTTTGCAGATCCTTATTGAAGGGCGATTGACCCAATTGCTCAATGCCGCCGCCGGTGAAGCGGCTGGCTTTGCTGGACATGCCCATCTGCTCGTAAAGAGTGAGGCCCGCGTTGGGCGTGTATTTGAGCGCGTCCTTTTCGGAGCGGTCCATGGTCATGTGGTAGTCGCCGCACATGCAGGTGTCGACGAACTCGATGATGACTTCCTGGCCGATCCCTTCAAGGTAACGATAGCGCCACTGCTCGAATGGGAAGGTTGAGGTCTCGCCGCCGCCTTCTTCCATGGGCCGCTGATAGCTGCCGCCGGAGGGGTGCGACTCGATCTCGTCGGCCTTGCCGAACACGATATAGATGCGGCCGCGATCGCTCTTCCAGCCGGGGATGCCGGCGGCGAAGTGCTCGTTCGCATAGGCGATGCGGGCGTAGTGCTCTTCTTTGAACTCGTTCTCTTCGGTATCGGGCGTGGGATCGCGGCGCTGCCAGAAGGCTTCGATGAACTGGTCGCGCTCCTCGTCGTTGGAGAGCATCATGAAGGCTTTTTGCTCTTCGTCGGTGATGATCCAGCGCACGTCTTCGTCCAGCCACTTCTTGTAGGTTTTGGACAGTTCCCGACGCAGCGATTGGGCGTTTTTCTTTTTTTGTTTTTCGCTGATCGGACACTTCAACGGGTCAGCCTTGCAAGCCTCCGCGGCTGCCGCCGCCTGGTCGCCGGAATCTTTCTTGTCCTGATTTTGGGCGAAGGAGACAGCGGGGAAATTCAGGGCTATCAGACCGGTCAGAACACTACTCAGACAACGTTTGCGGAAAGCTGCACAGAACATGAAGGGACGACCTCGCCAAACACTACGATTGATTAATTCTATGTTCTGTGGATGCTTCAAAGCAAGCAAAAGTGGCCTGAGGACGGCAATTTTCCTTTCGCTGGCTGGTTTCTAAGCCGCTGAGGATGGGCCGGTTGTCCCAGGACGGCGAAATCCCCCTGGCGGGAAATTTGCCCCGAGCACGATATAATAAATGGGAGCCGTTTGCTTCCAACTCCTGGTCCCCCGCCTGGTGGTATGAGTTCGGATTCGGGAACTTTCACCTTGGTTGAAGCGTATCTATTGATTGATGCGCAACCGGTGCGGGCTTTGCCGTTCTTGCAGCAGGGGGCGAAGCAGCCTCCCCGCGGGGGTAGTTGGAAACCCGGCTCTATAGAATCGCGATGAAGACCTGGAAGAAAGTACTGATTGGGATCGGCATTGCGCTGGGTCTCGGCATCATTGTCGGCATCACCGTGTACCAGAGCCGGAAGAACCTGGTCACGGTGCAGACGGGCAGGGCGCAGAAGCAGAACCTGGCCTCAGTGGTCAGCGCGTCGGGCGAGATCAAGCCCAAGACCTATGTCAACATCGGAGCCAATGGCTTCGGCAAGATCGTCGAGTTGCGCGTCAAGGAAGGCGACCGCGTGAAGAAGGGGCAGTTGCTGGCGCAGCTTGAGAACGTGCAGTCCTCGGCCGACGTCAATGCGACGCGCGCTTCGCTGCAGGCATCCGAGACGGACTCGGTCGCGGCGGATGCCGCCCTGCGGACCTCGCTCGCGGACTTGAACCGCGCCCGGTCCGATGCGGCCCACGCCAAGCTGGATTGGGAGCGCGCGCAGGGTTTGTACAAAGACGCACTGATCGCGAAGCAGGAGTATGACGCCAAGAAGGCGGTGTGGGAATCGGCCGATGCCGGCTTAGCCCAAGCGGAAGCCCGCGTTGCCCAAGGGAAGGCGCAGAAGGACTCCTCCGACAAGCACATCACCCAAAATCGCGCGAACCTGACCCGGGTTGCCGACGTACTACAAAAGACGACGTATGTCGCGCCTTATGACGGCATTGTGACTAACCTTCCCGTTCGGCAAGGGGAGACGGTGGTCATGGGAATCCAGAACGCGCCGGGCAGCACCCTGATGACGATCGCCAACATGTCCGTCATCACGTCGGAAGTCAAAGTGGATGAGACCGACATCGTGAACGTGAAGCTGGGCCAGGCGGCGGAGGTGACGATCGATGCGATCCCGCGCAAGGTCTTTCACGGCATCGTGACCGAGATTGGCAACAACGCGATTGTGCGCTCGACTGGCGTGGCGACGTCGCAGGCCAGCTCGACCAGCCAGGAAGCCAAGGATTTCAAGGTGGTCGTAACGCTGCAGGATCCGCCGGTTGATTTGCGCCCTGGGCTTTCCACAACCGCCAAGATCACGACCGCGACCCGGAGCAACGTGGTGAGCATCCCGATTCAGGCGCTCACGGTCCGAAGCAAGGCCGATCTGGAACCGAAAGATGTTGGCAAAGGATCGGTGCAGGCGGCGAGCGCGCCCGTGGACGCGTCGAAGCAGAAAGAAGAGATTCAGGGTGTGTTCGTGATCCGCCATAAGAAGGCGGAGTTCGTCTCGGTGGACACCGGCATCAGCGGAACGACGGACATCGAGGTCACCAAGGGCCTGCAGGAAGGTGACGAAATCATCACTGGCAGCTACAAGGTTTTGCGTACCCTGAAACCGGGAACAAGCGTCAAAATAGATAACACGACCCCGAAGAAAGAAGAAGAAAGTTCGTAAAGACGGGGCTCGTTCCGTCTCCCGAGACGCGGCAAGCCTCGTCTCTACTAACATCTAGCTGGTTAGAACGTCCAAGAGAAGACGGCCATAGGAGAGCGCGTGTCCGAGCCGGAACAGGAGAAGAAAATGGCGACTGCCGAAATACTCCCGATCGATAAACCAGCGGACTGGGCGGCGCCCAACTCGAGCATGATTTTGACCGAGGACCTGTGGAAGACCTATGACATGGGCTCGGAGCAGCAGGTGCATGCGCTGCGCGGGGTGAACCTCCGCATGCAGCGCAACGAATATGTCGCCATCATGGGTCCGTCCGGGTCGGGCAAGTCCACGCTGATGAACCTGATCGGCTGTCTCGACTCGCCCTCGAAGGGGCAGTACTGGCTGAACGGACAACTGGTCAGCGAACTCGATGACGACGAGTTGGCCCGCATCCGCAATAAAGAGATTGGATTCGTATTCCAGACCTTCAATCTGCTGGCCCGCGCTACGTCGCTGCACAACGTGGAGTTGCCGCTGATCTACGCTGGTATGCCGGCGGAACAGCGAACTGCGCGGGCGAAAGAGGCCTTGACCGCGGTAGGCATGGAATCCCGCATGAGCCATAAGCCCAACGAACTTTCCGGTGGACAGCGCCAGCGCGTGGCGATCGCCCGCGCCCTGGTGAATCGGCCGGCCATCATCCTGGCCGACGAACCCACCGGCAACCTCGACTCTCAGACGGGCAACGAGATCATGGCGTTGTTCGATCGCCTGCACGCCGAAGGCAATACGATCGTGCTGGTGACGCATGAACACGACATAGCCGAATACGCGCACCGCATCGTTCACATCCGGGACGGCGTGGTAGCCAAGGACGAGTTGAAACGCTAGTCGTGTGGCGCGGGCACTCCTGCCCGCGTCTTAACTTCGATAGTCTAGCCGCCATTATTCACAATCGGGTGGAGCAGACTTCAGGTCTGCAGAAGAAAGATAAGGGGCTGCTGGCTTTAGCCTGCGATGTACTTTTGCACGGGCGCCGGCACCCCGTACCTCGGCGGCTGAAGCCGATCATTCGCAGGGCAGTCTGAATGCAGGGCTACAAGCCCTGCTCCACCCTCAACTGGCTTTGGAGATGAATATTGCAGGCTAGCCATCTTCGTTGAAAGACGTTTCCGCTTGCTATTCCGGGGAACGGACGCGACGAGAAATCTGCAGTTCTCTCCATTCCCGGCAAACTGCAGATCCCTCGCAGCGCTCGGGATGAAAATACTTACAAGGAGGTCATCGACGTTAGTTTGCTGCCGTGCCGGGCTATCTCATGCCGCCGCTTCGCGGCTCGGGCCGCTGTCAATGCGAAGCTTGGCACGCACGAAAGGAAAGGTAGAGACTCGTCCTGGACGGACGCAAACGGGGCGGTTGCGAAGGTTACTGCTGCTGTGTCGGCGTAGCGCTGACTTTCTCCAGAGCCGGAGTGGACGTCGTACCGGCTGCCCCCGCCACGAAGAAGTTGTGGTCGTAGAGGTTGCGGTACATGCGTCCAGCGATTTCAGCCGCCTTCGGTCCGAAGGTAGGCCGTCCACCTTGCAGGAAGACGACCGTCACAATGCGTCCGATATCTGTGTTGGCGTAGGAAGCGAACCATCCAAAGCGCGTGCCCGCGTGCGAGCAGGTTCCGGTCTTGCCGAGGATGGATTCTTCGCTAAAGTTCAAACGCAAGCTGCGAGCTGTACCGTATTCGACTGCGCCCGCCATGCCGTCGGAAAGTTCGGCAAGCACGGGCTGAATGTCGAGATGACGCTTGACGCGGGGCTGGAAGTTGGCGACCTCATCGGGCGTAGTTGGATGCTGCAGGTAATAAAGCGTGCCGCCGTTGGAGATGGCCGTGACCAGCGCGCCGAGTTGGAGCGGTGTCATCGAGATGCCTTCCCCGAACGAGCACATTTTGCTGACGCCGCCAAGTTTGGACGAGATTTCCTCTTCGGGATAAGCCCCGATATGTTCGCCCGCGACGCGGTAGCCAGCCAATTCGCCGAGTCCGTATTGATGCGCGTAGTAGCTGACCTTAGGGAAGCCGAGTTTGCGTCCGACCGCTTCGAAGTACGCATTGTTCGAGTGGGCCAGAGCTGCGGTAAGATTCATGCGGCTGCGGCGGCCGAGCGCGACTTCGGTGTCCTTGTCGATCAGGCCTTCGCTCAGCGCGGCCAGAGCGACCGAGAGTTTGATGGTGGAGCAGGGCTGGGCGCCACTGGAGAGCGCGAGCTTCTGATTCACCATGGCGAGGACGCGGCCGCTGGTCGGCTCGATCGCAACCACCGTGCCGTTCATGTTGCCGAGCGCGTCGATGGCAGCCTGGCGCACCGTCGGGTCTTCCCCCGTGCTGACGTCCCCTTCCGTAATAGCGGATGCGAAGGAACTGGTGTGGAAGCGCTCGTAATAACGATGGCGGCGAGGCGTGGCGGCATACCGCGAGCGCGGGGCGCGGCTCCGTGCGAGTGTTCGCATGTGTTTCCGGGCATGCTGATTTTCGGTGACCGAGCGGGACTTGGAACGTGTGGTCAGTGCGCGTGGGTTTACGCTGGCGGCGATTGCGCCCGCTTCCAGCAGCAGTGCCAAGCCTAGAAAAAGTGCGAGACGAAGAAACCAGCGCCAAAACTTCACTTGAGACCATCCCCGGAAGTACATAACGAATCTATTCGATGCAAGAATCTCGCCAATTCCCAAGGCACCGGGCAGCAGTTCCCGCAACTGCTCGATAATAAGGCAGTTAGGGCCTAGGACGCAACGGCAAAATAGCAAGCTAGCCATCTCGCAGTAACTGTTGTAACTTGTTGAATTAAATATATTTAACGGGACTCAATCAAAGTACAAGCACCTTGGTAACATGGAGTGGCAGATTACTTCCAAGGTACCCGCAATCTGCAACCATTTGCACACTCGGCGAACCCCCCGTGCAAGCGCACGCGTGCGGAGTGGGAAGTCCAAATATTGTCATCAGGGTAGTAGGCCGTTGCGCGGAGCCCGGCCGTTTTCTGATACTTTCTGACGAACTCCTTCTCGAGGCTGGCATGTTGCGAATATCGCTTGTGGTGATGGCATCGGCGAGTCTGCTTGTTCCCGCGTTCGCCTATGGCGCGACGCAGGGTCTGGAAGCGCGGCGCGCGGAATTGCAGCGCTTGTTGGCCGACGAATGGGAGTACACGCTGCGCACTCAGCCAGAGTTGGCAACGCGGGTGGGAGACGATCGCTACAACGACCGGTTGAGCGATTTTTCGGACAAAGCGGTCGCCGATAATCTGCAGCACATGCGCCAGGTGCTGCGCCGCTTTCAGGCCATCGACGTCACCGGCTTTCCGGAGCAGGAAGCGCTCAACCGTGAGTTGATGGTTCGACAGCTGACGGAGACCCTGAAAGCCGCGCAGTTCAAAGACTGGGAAATGCCCGCAACGCAGTTCGGAGGGGTCCACCTCGGATACGCTTCCCTGGTCTTTGACACTCCGTTTCGGAATGTGAAGGACTACGAGAACTATCGCGCGCGCTTGCAGCAGATTCCGCAAGTGCTGGAACAGGCGGCGGCTCACATGCGCCAGGGGCTGCGGGACCACCTGATGCCGCCGAAATATCTGCTGGAAAAAGTGGCCTCGCAGGCGCAGGGAATTGCGGATAGTCCCCTCGACCAGAGTCCTTTCACGAACCCGCTGCGGAAATTCCCGGACACGATTTCTGAATCGGAGCGGGCGCGACTGCGCGAGCGCATTGAGAGCGTCGTCAAGAGCGAGGTTGCTCTTGCCTATGCGAAGTTCGCCAAGTTTGTTCGCGAGGAGTACGCACCTCACGGGCGTCTGGATCCGGGCGTGTGGGCGCTTCCCGATGGTGAAATTCGTTACAAGGTCGCGGTCGAACACCAGACCACCAGCAATTTCACAGCGCAGCAGATTCATCAACTGGGCTTGAAAAGCGTGGCGGAGATCGAGGGCGACATGCTCAAGATCGCCAAGGCTCAGGGCTTCAAGGATCTGAAATCGTTCAACGCGCACATTCGGCAAGACCCCGCCCTGCACGGAAAATCAGGGCAGCAACTGCTCGATCTGTACACCCAATATCGAGACCAGATGTACAAGAAACTGCCGGACATGTTCGGGAAACTTCCGAAGAACAAGTTGGTTGTGGTGCCCATGGAATCGTTTCGCAGCGCGGATAGCGTGCCCGCCGATTATTCGCTCGGCGCAGGAGATGGATCGCGGCCGGGACGCATCAACGTAAACGAATACGCTCCCGAAAAGCGGCTGTTGCTGAACGTGGAGGCGATCGCGTACCACGAAGGCGTGCCCGGGCATCACCTGCAATTTTCGATCGCGCAGGAACTGACGGATCTGCCGCCGTTCCGCAAGTTTGACCTCGACCTCAATGCCTACACCGAAGGGTGGGCGTTCTACTCCGAGCGACTGGGAAAAGAATTGGGCTTCTACACCGATCCGTACAGCGAGTACGGGCGGCTACAAAACGAAATGTGGCGAGCGGTGCGCTGGGTGGTCGATACGGGCGGGCACTCCAAGCACTGGTCCCGGCAGAAGATGGTGGATTTCTTCCACGAACATACGGCTATGGACGATCAGAATATCGAGACGGAGGTCGATCGCTATATCGCGTGGCCTGCCCAGGCGCTCTCCTACAAGATAGGGCAAATGAAGATCATAGAGCTGCGGGGCAAGGCGCACCGCGAACTAGGCGAGAAATTCGATCTGCGCAAATTCCATGACGCGGTGCTCGACCAGGGGCCTCTGCCGCTCGATGTTTTAGAAACGAAGATCAACGCGTGGATTGCGGCGACGCAGGCAGCGGCTTCCACGAAGTGACCTAATGGCCTGCGGAATTCACGACCGGGTGGAGCGGGCCTTTAGGGCCTGCAGGAAAAGGCACAAGTCTTGACGGCTTCAGCCTCCGAGGTAATTCCCAGCCGACAGTCAACGGTGCTTACCTCGGCGGCTGAAGCCGATCGTCCGCGTTGCGGTTTGAATGCAGGGCTGAAGCCCTGCTCCACCCTGAACCTTCTCCGGACAGTAAAACGATTCCGGGTCGATCAAAAAAAGGATGGGCGGGGGCGCCCGTCTCTCCATTCTATCTATGCGGTCACATCACCTCGCTGCGCTTACGCATGAATGCAGGGACGTCGAGGTCTTCAGGTGAATACGCCGGGGGCGGCGTGCGCATTGCATCCAGCGAGATCACTTCGCCGTGCGGGGCGCTGTGTGGCGCGGGGGATGCCGATTCCTGAAATGCGGCCGGCGCCGGATCTGGTTCGAACGCGGACTCGGGCTCGAACGCCGGTTCCGGCTGCGCCACTGGTTCCGGCAGGTGCGAGCGACCATGATGGCGCGACACGATGACCGGATCGAAGCTCTCGTGCCGATGGCTGCGTATGTCGGATTCTTTGAACCCAGTTGCGATAACGGTGATCTTGACCGAATCTTTCATTTTCTCGTCGAGTACGGCGCCAAAGATGATGTTGGCGTCTTCGTGGGCCGCGCCCTGGATGATGGTGCAAGCCTGCTGGACCTCGGCGAGCTTCAGCGAACTCGAGCCGGTGATGTTGATGAGGATACCGCGGGCGCCGTCGATGGCCCCGGCTTCAAGCAGCGGCGAAGCGATCGCGCGCTGAGCGGCTTCGGTCGTGCGATGCTCGCCGGCCGCGGTCGCCGCTCCCATCACGGCGTAGCCCATGCCGGCCATGATGGCCTTCACGTCGGCAAAATCGCGGTTGATGATGCCCGGAATGGTGATGATGTCGGAGATACCCTGCACGCCTTGCCGCAGAATGTCGTCGGCGACGCGGAAGGACTCGAAGAAGCCGGCGTTTTCCGCCACAGCGAGCAGTTTCTCATTTGGAATGACGATGGTGGTGTCAACCGACTCCATCAGTTCCGAGATGCCGCGCTCGGCTTGCTGCATGCGTCGTTTGCCTTCGAACGCGAAGGGCTTGGTGACGACGGCCACGGTGAGCGCGCCCATCTCGCTGGCGAGCGAGGCGATGATCGGGGTGGCGCCGGTGCCGGTGCCGCCGCCGAGTCCGGCGGTTACGAAGACCATATCCGCGCCTTCGAGAGCCTCGATGATTTTGTCGGAATCCTCGAGCGCAGCCTTGCGGCCGATTTCGGGGTTCGCGCCCGCGCCGAGGCCGTTGGTGAGTTTCACGCCGAGCTGGATCTTGATGGCGGCACGCGACATCCGCAGCGCCTGCAGGTCGGTGTTGGCCACGATGAACTCGATGTGCTCCATGCCGGAGTCGATCATGCGGTTGACGGCGTTGTTGCCCCCACCACCGACACCGATGACTTTGATGCGTGCGTCGTTGCGGGCTTCTTCGTTAAAGCTGATGCGGAGTCCGTTCTCTTCCATCATTTCACCTCGTAAAGTCAGTAGTCAGTTCCCGGTTCTCAGTTATTAGGCTCTCAGCTATCAGATCAGCTGACTCGCTTTGCCGGCGAGACGCCGGCGCTACTCTTACGCACCTTTCTTGGCGAACAGTGCTTTCATTCGCGAACCAAAGCCTGGTTCCTGCAAACCACGCGCCAGGCGGGCGCGGTGGCTGTAGTACACCATGCCCAGCACGGTTGCAAACTCCGGTTCCGCCAGGAGCGCCGGCATTCTGGCCATCGGCGTTGGAAACGCAAAACGCGCGGCTTTGCGCAGCACCGACTCGGCCACGTCCAGAATGCCACCCAGTCGCGAGGCGCCTCCGCTGAGCACGAAGCCGGCGATACAGTGATCGAAAACGCCCGCCTGGCGCAGGTTCTCGCGTAACAGCTCAAACAGTTCGCGGGCGCGGGGCTCGAGAATTTCTCCCACCATGCGCTGCGGCATCATGCGCGAGGGACGATCGCCGACCGATGGCACTTCGACCTCGTTGCCCTCGGGAATCAACGTCACCACCGCGTTGCCAAAATTCTTCTTCAGCGATTCCGCTCCCGAGAGGGCCGTGCACATGCCAACGGAAAGGTCGCTGGTGAAGTGGTCGCCGCCGATCGGGATGACCGCGGTGTGCGCTACCGCGCCCTGCTGGAAAACGATCAGATCGCAGGAACCGGCGCCCAGATCCGCCAGACAAACGCCGAGATCGCGCTCGTCCGACCGCAATACGGAATCGGCGCAGGCCAGCGCCTCGAAAATTGTGTCGTCGACCTGGACGCCCGCTTTATTCACAGCGGTAATGACGTTCTGCGTGGCACTGGAAGAGGCCGTCACGATATGCACGCGCACTTCGAGCCGAGTCGCCATCATGCCGGTGGGGTTCTGCACGCCCGGCTGCTCGTCGAGAATGAATTCCTGGGGAAGCAAGTGCAGAATTTCCCGGTCGGCGGGCAGGGGGACGGTGCGCGCCTTGTCCACGGCCAGACGGATCTCGTCGCGCCCGATTTCGCGCGAACGACCGCCGAAGGTGATGCCGCCGTGGCTGTTCACGCCGCGGATATGAGCTCCGGCAATGCCCACCATCGCGCGTTCCACGGGGATTCCAGCCACATCTTCCGCCTTCTCGACCGCCTTCTGGATACTGCTGACGGCTTTGTCGAGTTCCGTGATCACGCCCTTGCGCAGGCCGCGAGACTCGCTGATGCCGTGGCCGCGATAGCGCAGCCCGTTGTCGCTGACTTCCGCGACCAGGACGGTGGTCTTGGAGCTGCCTACGTCGATCGCGGTGATGAAGTTGGGCAGAGGGCTCGACATATCAGTTGTGCGAAGTCTCCTTGGGAATTGCCGGGCTGGGTTTCTTTTGGCCCGTCGGCGTGGCGGCAGGCGCCGGTGAAGGCAAATGCCACGAAGTCTTGCCTGCACGGGGCATTGTGGGCGCAGCACCGGCCCGAGGCGCGGCCGCGCGCGTCGGCGCTGGGCGATTCTTCGTGGCGGCAGCGGCTGCGGTTCTTCCCTTCGCTTTTTGCGGCTTGTGAGCGGCCCTCTTCAAGGTGCGCTTCGCCGGCGCTTTTTGAGCAGCCTTGGCGGGCTTCGCGGGGCCCGCTGTTGGCGGATGCGTCACGAACTTCTCGTAGTTCACAATGGCTGCCTGCTTTACGCCGGCAGCGATCGCAGCCTTGGCGGCCGCCGGAGTCAGCGCCGGCTGCCGCGGCATTCCTTCCAGATCGGGATTGACGATGATTTGGCCGTCGTAACGCAGGTCCACCGACTCAAGCCTGCTGAACTGCTGGCGCCATTGCTGCACGTGTGTGACGTAGGTTCTATAGCGCTGCAGATAGTTCCCGGATCCAAGATGCACGAGCACGTCGCCGTTCGCGCCGCCAGCTGCGACCTTCACGTCGTCGGTGTCGGTGAGATCGACTTCGCTGAGTTCCTGGGAATAGCGCGCGCCATCGGAATCGAGCTGGCGAACCAGTTCGTTGTAATTCTTCATGCGCGCCGCGCGAGTGGAATGAGGCTCCCCCGCATTCATCCCCGCGATCACCGGAAAGGAGTATTTGTACTTGCCGCCGGGAGGGAGTTCCATCAGCGTCCCGCCGGCGTCGATCAGGGAAACATGCGAGCCGATGCGGGCAAACGCAACCGGCATGCGTTCGTGAATCTCTACGCGCAGGCGGTTGGGCACAAAGCGCATCACGCTGGCTGATTCGACCCAGGGGACCTGCTCAAGTTGCTGTTTGCGCTGGGCAAGCGAGACGAAGAAGATGTTGCGGCCGATGTCTCCGCCCATCACTTCCATGATTTGGGAGTGCGCGACGTGCTGCGCGCCTGCGATTTCGATCTGGTCGCTGGAATTGATGCGAAACCGCCAGGAGTGTTTGCCGTAGCTGTAAAACCTGCCGCCGATGCCAGTCAGGATCGCGAGCGCAAGCAGCGCCACGCCGACCCATTTCAGGCGAATCCAGGTTTTTTTCGGGAGGGAACCACGCCGGGCCGACACCCGGTTCTGGGCGCGCAGAAAAGGCGATTCCTGATCGGCTTCCAAGTCAACCAGACGCGCCTCATCGAAAGGCTCGCGTTCGGGAGCCTCGCTGGGAAGCGGGTACAACTCTTCCTGGACGGCGGTGGAACTGGATTTCCGCGCCACTCGTTCCGGTCAGTTGTCGACAGAAAACCGCTGAGCACCATCACTATAACGGGATTCCGGGAATTGAGACAGTGCAAAGTTTGGTTGCGGGAACACGAATGGGCAAATGTTGCTGGTGGAGAGCCGGGCGTCCCCGCCGCCCGGCTGAAGGGACGCCGCGCGGTGCTTCCAAGGTCGTCAACAGACTACCTAGCAGGCTGCAGAAAAACTGGAGTTTCGTATCAGGGCATCGCTTTAGCGATGCCGTAAATCATTGATTTTCAACTGCCCCTTTAGGGGCTGCCGCTGCGATTTTCGACTTTTCCGCACCCCCCTAGAAGTTATCGCCAACTTCGACGTCAGAGGGTCCGGCCTTGACCGAGATTCTCGCGCCCGTCTTCGGGCAGATCAACGTGACTCGGCGATGGGCCGCATTCGTCAACCTGAATTGCGATTGCGTGTGCCAGCGAATTTGCTCGATCTGGGACTGCTGCAGTTCGGCTTGGGCGCGAATCAGATCGGTCTGGGCGCGAACCTGGTCCCCAAGAAGTTGGGCGTGCGCCCGGGCTTGATCACGCAGCAACTCGGCTTGCGCCATTTCCCGGTCGCGGGCTGACGCTAACAGGTCGTCCGCGGCCGCGGGCTGAGGACTGGTAAGAACTCGTGCCAGCGCGACGGTCTGCTCGGCGCGTGCGACGATCCGGCAAAGGGTGGACTCGGCATGTTCCGCCACGCGGTGAATCGCCGGAAGTCTTCCGTTCCGGTATTCGCTGTGTAGCCCCAGGGCGAATACTCCAAGGGCCAGCCAGTACGTGAGCTTGTTCGTGTTCATAACGTCATCCTCGCCGTCGCCAGTTTGGACGAATGGGCGGGGAAAAGGTCAACAGCACAGTTGCCATTGGCGAGAAGCGAGTAGCGAGTCGGTGGCATCGATCCAATCAAGCTTCAAGGACGTCCGTGCACGGCTCCGTTTTTGGGGGGGGACGTGATCCTCGCTATAACCGACTTGGCAGTGGAAGCTAAAGACTCGCCGCTCGCTACTCGCTACTCGCGACTTGCGACTCCAACTTCTCTAAAATCATAGGCCCAAGCTGCGAGACGCTGCCTGCGCCCAGGGTTAGGATCATGTCGCCCGGCTGAGCGTGGTCCGCGACCGCAGTGATCGCGTCGGCAAAAGAAGGCATGTAAACGGCGGCGCGGTGCCCGTTCTCGGCAATCTGGCGAGCCAAAGCCTCTCCTGTGATGCCTTCGATGGGCTTCTCGCTGGCGGCGTAAATATCCAGGACGAAAAGCGAATCGGCATCGGTAAAGGCAGTGGCGAACTCGTCCATAAGGTCGCGGGTGCGCGTGTAGCGGTGCGGCTGAAAGATGGCGTGGATGCGGCGGAATCCACACTGGCGTGCGGCCGCGAGCGTGGCCCGAATCTCGGTGGGATGGTGGCCGTAGTCGTCGATCACACTGACGCCGGCGGCCTTGCCCTTAAGTTGAAAGCGGCGATCGACGCCGCCGAAGCTGTCGAGCGCCGCGCGAATCTGTTCGGCGGAAATGCCGAGCGCAGTTCCCACGGCAATGGCGGCTGTTGCGTTCAGCACGTTGTGGGTTCCGGGAACATGCAGCGTGAAAACGCCCAGGTCTTTTCCTTTGTAGGTAACGCCAAATCGGCTGAGCGGACGATGGTCGGCGGTCGAGCCCGGCGGCGATTGAGTCGGCGATTTCTCCAGGCGAATCAGGAAATCGGAGCCGCGGGTCACGCCGTATGTAGTCACGCGGCGATGAGCCCGCGGCAGCAGGCGGTGGAGAGTGGGGTCGTCATTACATCCCACAACCAGCCCGTAGAACGGCACGCGCTCCATGAACTCGAGGAACGTGCGGCGGACGTCATGCATGTCGCGGTAGCAGTCCATGTGCTCGCGGTCGATATTGGTCACGACCGAGAGAACTGGCGACAGCTTCAGAAAAGAGCGGTCGCTCTCGTCGGCTTCGGCGACCAGGTACTGCGATTTTCCCAGACGGGCATTGGAGCCAAACGCGTCGACGCGTCCGCCGACCACGACCGTAGGATCGAGACCTCCAGCAGAGAGCACTGCGGCGACCATCGAGGTAGTCGTAGTCTTGCCGTGCATGCCGGCGATGGCGATGCCATACTTCAGGCGCATCAACTCGGCCAGCATCTCGGCACGCGGAATTACCGGAATATGCAGGCGGCGGGCTTCGGCGACCTCGGGATTATCAATCGAGATCGCGGAACTGGTAACGACCACGTCGGCTCCGGCGACGTTTGCCGCCGCGTGGCCTTCGAACGTCTGCGCACCGAGAGAGGCCAGGCGCTCGGTGACCGCCGAACTCTTCAGGTCTGAGCCCGAAATCTTGTAGCCAAGGTTCAGCAAGACTTCGGCAATGCCGCTCATGCCGATCCCGCCGATGCCCACGAAATGAATGCGCTGAATCTTGGCGAACATGCGAAGGCTGATGATAAAGCATTTCACGGCCGAGACGCGGAGGGCGCCGAGAAAAGCTCAACCAGAAGGCACACAGAAAAATACCGGCGTTGTTGAAGGTCGCAAAATCCATACAGTGTCATCCTGAGCGAAGCGAAGGACCTATGTATGTATTCTGCCGGAGTTGCCCATCAGGCCGACGAGTCCATAGGTCCTTCGCTTCGCTCAGGATGACAGAAAGGGAACCTAACCATGAGCTGCGAGTGCAGTCGAAGAATCGCAGTTCACAGTTTCTTATTCGCGTCCCGCAAGTTCTCGGACCATGGCGGCGATTTCTTCGAGCGCCTTGGGATGGGCCAGCGACTTTGCGGCCGCTGACATGCCTTGCAAATGATTTGGGTCGGCCAACAGGGCCGAGATCGTATCGACCAGATAGGCGGCGCCCAGATTCGATTCCTCTACCACGACCGCGGCTCCCGCTCGCTCCAAAGCGCGGGCATTGACGTTCTGGTGATCGTCGGCGGCGCGGGGGAAGGGAATGAAGATCGCGGGCTTGCCGGCAGCCGTGATCTCGCCCACCGTGCTAGCGCCGGAACGGCACACCAGCAGATCGGCACGCGCGAAGGTGCCGGGCATGTCGTCGATGAACTTGTGCACCTCGCCCGAAATGCCCGACTGCTGGTAAGCCGCCAAAACGTTGTCATAGTCACGCTGGCCAGTCTGGTGGATGATGTGGATGCTCGGAATCCTCTGCTTGAGTCCGCCGAGGGATCCGATCATCGCCTGATTGATGGCACGCGCGCCCTGACTGCCTCCGAAGACCAGCAGCGTCGGCGCGGAACTCGGTGGCTTCGGTGTGATGCGAAAGAACGCTTCCCGCACCGGAACGCCTGTCACGCGGCAGTGAGGAAAGTACTCGCACGTTTCTTCGAAGTGCACCGCTGCAGCCGAGACCCAGCGAGCCACCAGACGATTTGCAAATCCGGGTACGACGTTTGGTTCGAAGGCAAGCGTTGGAATGCGGCGACGGATAGCCGCCAGCATCGCCGGACCGGAAGCATATCCGCCCACACCGATCACAACGTCGGGATCGAAATCCGAAAGCATACGACCCGAGGCCCAGAGCGCGCGTGGCAGGTCGAACATCGTCCGGGCCCGCGTTAGCAGGCTGACATTCTTTAGCGCGCCGACTTTGATCAGCTCGAGCGGGAACCCGGCTTGCGGGACGAGCCGTGTCTCAATGCCGCGGGCCGTGCCGATGAAGAGCACTTCGGCAGTAAACTGCTTCTTGAGTTGCTGAGCGATGGCGAGGGCGGGGATGACGTGTCCACCGGTGCCGCCGCCTGCGATGACGATACGCATCGATTTCTCAGCGCCTGAAGGCGCTCAGAAGAGTGTCGCATGGCGGCATCGCTAAAGCGATGCCCTGATACGAACCACTAGCGACCCGCAACTTGCCGCTAGCGACTGCCGTTCATTCCGCCTGCTTGGTGATATTCAGCAGCACGCCCACGCACGCCAGGGTCACAAACAGCGACGACCCACCGTAGGAGATGAACGGCAGCGGGATGCCTTTCGTCGGCATCAGGCCGAGGACCACGCTGATGTTGATGAAGGCCTGCAGCACGATCATGCTGGTGACTCCGACGGCGAGGAAGCGGCCGAAGTTGTCCTGAGTGCGCAGCGCGGCGCGAGTTCCCCGCCAGAGGAAGATCGCAAACAAGATGATGACTGCCAGCGCGCCGACCATGCCGAGTTCTTCGGCTGTCACCGCGAAGATGAAATCCGTGTGCGGCTCCGGCAAGTAGAACAGCTTCTGCTTACCTTCCATCAGCCCGAGACCGGTCACGCCGCCGGTTGAAACTGCGATCAGCGACTGGATGATGTGGAAGCCGCGTCCCTGCGGGTCGGAATAGGGATTCAGAAAAGCGAGGATGCGGTCGCGCCGGTAAGCTACGTAGAAAATCAGAATGTAGAGCGGCAGCAGGGAGGCCAGAAACGCGTATCCGAAGTAGCGCACACGAGTTCCCGCAATGAACAGAATGCATGCGGTGATGCCGGCGCAGGCGATCGCTGTGCCCAGGTCGGGCTGAAGCACAATCAGCCCGAGAAAGACAGCGGTGGGTGCAGTCGCGGGCAGCAACGTGTTGCGCCAGTCGTCGATCGCTTTGGTTTTGGCCTCAAGAAACCAGGCAAGAAACAAGATGATGGCGGGCTTGGCCAACTCCGACGGCTGAAACGATATCGGGCCCAGGTGAAACCAGCGGTGCGTACCGTGGCTGCGATCGAGGAAGAAGACCGAAATCAGCAGAATCGTGGTCGCGCCCAGCAGGGTGAAGACGACTGCCGGGTGCTTCAGCTTGCGATAGTCGAGTTTCATGGCGAGGACCATCGCCACCAAACCCGCAACTGCCCACGCCAGTTGCCGGAAGAGGAAAGTGTAGGCCGAACCGTAGCGTTCCTTGGCCATCACGGCCGAGGCGCTGAAGACCATGACCAGCCCAATGAACACGAGGATCAAGGTCACCGTGAACATCCAGCCATCGACACTGACCCGCTTGGCCATGAACACTCATTTCACCACGGAGACACGGAGGCACGGAGAGATTTAGCTCGTGGATTTCGGGTGGGGGATGACTCTCTTGGTTCCGACTCGCGAGAAACAGGCGGCGATCAGGATTTCACGGCCGCGTCCGCCAGCGAATACACGGCTTCCTTAAAGACACGCCCTCGATGTTCGTAATTCTGGAACTGGTCGAAGCTGGCGCAGGCTGGGGCAAGCAGCACGACATCGCCAGCCGCGGCGGATTCCCTCGCCCGGCGGAGAGCGACCTCCAGAGTCTCTGAATGATCGACCTCCACAGCGCCCTGAATCTGCGATTCGATCTTCGCCGCAGCCGCTCCGATGGTGTACACGCGCTTCACGCGCTGGCGCAGCAACTCGTTAAGCGCCGTGTAGTCGCTCCCCTTGTCCTTGCCGCCCAGGATCAGATGGATGTTGGCAGGGAAAGACTCCAGCGCCTTGATGGTCGCGTCCACGTTGGTAGCCTTGGAATCGTTGTAGTAGTCCACGCCCGCGATCTTCGCCACAAATTCGAGGCGATGCTCGACGGCCTTGAAGTTCCGCACGGCTTCGCGAATCCGCCCCGGCTCGCAGCCCACCAGCGCGCCGATGGAAATCCCGGCCAGCACATTCTCCAGATTGTGCGCTCCTTTCAGCGGGATTTCAGCCAGCGGCATGATCTCCCGCTCGCGCTGGCCGTCGCGGAAAAAGATGTGGGCGTCGCGGACGAAGGCTCCTCTCTCAACGGATTTCTTCCGGCTGAACCAGAACAGTTGAGCCCGCGTGCGGTCTGCCAGTCCGGCAGTCGTCGCGTCGTCCGCGTTGAGGACGGTGAAATCGTCCGGCTTCTGATTCTCAAAGATGCGAGCCTTGGCGTTCACGTAGTTTGCAAACGTCTTGTGCCGGTCGAGATGATCGGGCGTGACGTTCAGGATTACTGAAATACGTGGGCGAAAGGTGACGATCGTCTCGAGTTGAAAGCTGGAGACCTCGAGCACGATCCAGGTCTGGGACTTCGCCTGATCCACCAAGGTAATGGCCGGGGTGCCGATGTTTCCCCCAACCAGCGTCGCGAACTTCCCGGCTACGACGATCTCTCCGGCGAGTGAAGTGGTGGTGGTTTTGCCGTTCGCGCCGGTGATCGCGACGATTGGCCCGGCAAGAAACCGGGCGGCCAGTTCGAGTTCGCCGATGACTGGTTCTTCGATGGCGCGCGCTTGCACCAGTTGCGGCGCATCGAATGGCACGCCGGGGCTCACCACGATCAGATCCTGTCCGCGAAAGGAGCGGTCGCCGTGCCCGCCCGTTTCCACTGTGATTCCGTGGTCCAGCAGGAGCAGGATTTCATTTCGGAGCTCAGCCTCGGGCTTCGAGTCGGAAACCGTGACTCGGGCGCCGCGCGACTTCAGAAACAAAGCGGAAGCTACGCCGGATTTGCCCAAGCCGACAACCAAGACGCGTTTGTTCGTGAGTTCCATCAACCTAATTCCACCACAGAGGTCACAGAGAAACACTGATCAAGAGTTTGTGTTTCTCCGTGACCTCTGTGGTGAAGAATTCATCTGTGACGAAAAGATCATCGTAGTTTCAGCGTGGTCAGCGCAAACAGGGCGAACACCAGCGACGCGATCCAGAAGCGCACAATTACCTTCGATTCCGACCAGCCCAGCAGCTCAAAATGGTGATGGATCGGGGCCATCTTGAAGATACGCTTCTTGCGCAGTTTATAGGAACCGACCTGCAAGATCACCGAGAGCGCCTCGATCACAAAGATGCCGCCAATAAAGGGCAGCAGCAGTTCCTGCTTGATCATGACGGCCACGGTTCCGATCGCACCGCCGAGCGCCAACGAACCCACATCGCCCATGAACACTTCCGCTGGATGCGCGTTATACCAGAGGAACCCGATGGACGATCCCACCATGGCGCCGCAGAAGATGGTGAGTTCGCCGACCTGCGGCATGCGCGGAAGTTCCAAGTAGGTGGCAAACGTGGCATGGCCACTGACATACGTCAGAATTGCGAGCGCTCCGGCAGCGATCACCGTGCATCCGATGGCCAGGCCATCCAAACCGTCGGTGAGGTTCACGGCATTGCTGGAACCGACAATCACGAGCACCACGAACGCGACAAAGGGCAGGAATGCCAGCGGCCAGAACTGGGGATGAGCCGCCCACTTCTCGATCACCAGATCGGGCCGCACCTGCTTGAAGAACGGGACCACCAGCTTGGTGGAGTATTGTCCGCGGTATTGCAGGGCGATGAGAGCGATCGCAATCAGGAGGCTGGTTCCGATCTGGTAGCCGAGCTTGGCGCGTCCGGTCAGGCCTAGATTGCGGCGCCGCACGACCTTGATGTAGTCGTCGGCAAAACCGATGGCGGCGAAAACCGACGTCGAAAGCACGGCCAGCCAGACAAACGGATTACTCAGGTCGGCCCAGAGCAGCGTCGGAACGAGAATGGCGATCGCAATCAGCAAGCCACCCATGGTGGGCGTGCCCGCTTTTCTCTGATGGGCCTGCGGGCCTTCCTCGCGGATGTACTGCCCGATCTGAAACTCGCGCAGCCGTTCAATCACGATCGGACCCACGATCAGCCCGGTAAAAAGCGCAGTAAGACTGGCGAAGGCAGTGCGAAACGTAAGATAGCGAAAAATGCGGAAGGGCGGAAAGTAATGAAAGAGCTTCAGATAGAGCAGCCAGTAGAGCAATCCGCCTCCGACACCTGTTCTCGGTTCTCAGTTCTCGGTTGTCAGTTTCCACCGCCTGAGGCGGAGGGAACGCCGCTTTTTCGTTGCCACACTTCCAGGGCTTTCTCCAATTTGACGCCGCGCGACGCCTTCAACAGCACCGCATCTCCGTCTTGTGTCTCGCACGCAAGCCACTCGCCGGCTTCCTCGGGCGTGGCTACGAACTCCGCTTTCATGCCCGCCCCGGCCGCTGTTTCTACCATGGCCTTTGCCAGCCCGCGAACCCCGAGCAGGAAGTCCAGCTGCTTTTCGGCGATGTCTCTGCCGCAGTCACGATGCAGTTGCTCGCCGGTGGAGCCGAGTTCCAGCATCTCTCCGGCGACTACAATCCGGCGCCGGGCGGGCATCGCCGCCAGGGTGTCCACCGCGGCCATCAACGCCTTCGGACTGGAATTGTAACAATCGTAGAGCACCGTGATGTTGCCCACTTGGACGACCTGCCCGCGTTTGTCAGCGGCTTGGAGAGACGGCAGAGCAGCCGCGATCTCCGACGCCGTGACACCGTGCTCGGTCGCAACCGCGGCCGCGGCGAGCACGTTGTACACATTGTGCTGCCCCAGCAACGGGCTGTGCAACGGCTGCCGCACTCCATGACAAACAAGATCGAAGCGCGTGCCTATCGCGCCGATTACCTCGACATTTTCCGCGCGGACATCGGCTGCCGCCTTCAGACCAAACAGGATGACTTTTCCTTTGAAGTCGCGGCCGAATTGGGAAACGTACTCGTCGTCCGCGTTCAGAACGGCAGTGCCGCTGCGTGGGAGCGCCTCGATCAGTTCGTACTTGGCGCGTGCGATTCCGGCGATGGAATCAAAATACTCCAGATGTACGGGAGCGACGGTGGTCACAACCGCTTCATTGGGCTGCGCGATACGGGCCAGAGCTGCGATCTCGCCGGGATGCGACATCCCCATTTCGATCACTGACACGTCATACTCCGGCTCCAGCGTCAGCAAGCCCAGCGGAAGACCAAAATGATTGTTGAAATTGCCCTTGGTGCGATGCACGCGATGCCGCACCGAAAGCAGATGGGCCAGCGCCTCTTTGGCCGTGGTCTTGCCCATCGAGCCGGTGACGCCGATTGCCGTCTTGCCCCAAAGTTTTCGCACCGCCGTTGCCAGCGTCTGCAGCGCCACCAGGGTGTCGTCGACCGCCAGCAGGCCCTTGCGCGACGAATAACTCGGCCACCGATCTTTTCGAACCACCGCTCCGGCGGCGCCCGCGCTCAATGCCTGTTCGACAAAATCGTGCCCGTCGAAGCGTTCGCCCTTGACCGCAAAAAACAGCTCGTCCGGCTGCACCGTGCGGGAGTCGATCGAGTAGCCGAACGCGATGGCTCGAGCGTCGTGATCGCCGGTGGCCGAGATGAACTCTGCGATTCGCCCTAGGGACAGCCTCATGCGGTCTTCCCCGCGTCGCTGGCCCGAGCAGCGTTTTCGCAATCATACCCTAACGCTCTCAGCGTTTCGCGCGCGACCTCCACGTCGTCAAAGGGAATCGTGCCATCTTTAGTGACCTGCACTTTCTCGTGTCCTTTTCCGGCCAGAAGGACGATGTCGCCCGGCCCCGCTTCTTGCAGCGCCAGGCCGATCGCCTTGCGGCGGTCCGGTTCCATCACATACTTCGTGCCGGACTTCTGCAGGCCAACCAGCGTGTCATTCATGATGGCGAGCGTATCCTCCGAGCGCGGGTTGTCGGAGGTGAGGACCACGAAATCGCTTCCCTTGGCGGCGGCATCGCCCATCAGCGGACGCTTGCTGCGATCGCGATCGCCGCCACAACCGAAAAGCGTAAGGACTCTGCCTTTGAGCCCTGCACGAACGACAAAATCACGGGCCAGAGCAGTCAGGTTGCGGAGCGCATCGTCGGTGTGGGCGTAGTCCACCGCCACCGTGAAGGGCTGCCCGCAATCCATGCGCTCGAAGCGTCCGGGGACCCGGGTAAGTTCGAACACGCCTTTCGCAATGGCCTCCGGCGGGCAGTTGCGCGCGTACCCGGCCGCCGCAGCGGCCAGAATGTTGTACACATTCACGTTACCGATCAGCGGTGACCACAGCGCAATCGTTCCCGCCGGTGTCGCCATCTGAAAGCGCGTGCCGCGCGCGGTGATTTCAACGGACTCAGCGTGGATGTCGCCGGAAGTCAGTCCGTAAGAGAGTACCTGAGAACTCTTCTTCTTGCTCAGGGTCAGCAACTGGCGACCGTGTTCATCGTCAATATTGACAACGGCGGCCCGCGGCGGATCGGTCCCACAGCCTTCAAACAGCACCTGCTTTGCGCGGAAGTAATCGTCCATGGTGCCGTGGTAGTCGAGATGATCGCGCGTAAGGTTCGTAAAGACGGCGACATCGAACGGAATTCCGAAAATCCTCTGTTGATCGAGCGCGTGCGAAGAAACCTCCACCACCGACTCGGTCACGCCCTGCCCCAATCCATCGGCCAGCAGACGGTTCAGTTCAAGTGCCTCGGGCGTGGTATGCGGCGCAGGAAGAATTTTTCCCGCAACGTGATATTCGATCGTCCCCACCAGCGCCGTCTTGCGCCCGGCAGCGCGCAGAATGGATTCAATCAGAAACGCAGTAGTGCTCTTGCCGTTGGTGCCCGTAATTCCCGTGTTCGTGATGCGCTCGGCTGGACGCTTGTAGAAATTCGCACTCAGGCGAGCCAGTGCGCGCCTTCCATGCGGGACTTGCGCCCATGCGACCCCGGAGCGCGGTTGCTCGGTGGAGGAGTCCGTAACAATCGCAACCCCTCCGGCCGCGAGGGCCTGATCAATGTAGTAATTGCCGTCGCTCGACTCGCCCTTCATGGCGACGAAAACGCTTCCCTTTCCCACCCGGCGGGAATCGTATTCCACCCCGCTCACAGTGGGATTGCCGCTTTGGGAGAGCACCTCCGCACCCTCCAGCAGTTGTCGGAAAGTCATTGGAGTGATTATAAACAGGTGCGCTCTGGGACCCGCGATTCGATCAACGACGAGATTCTGATATTAGAGTCTGTGGTCCTCTGTGATTCCTGTGCCCTCTGCGGTTCCGGTTCGACCTCGGACACTTAATCAGAGGCGGTCATCTTCCAAATCGCACCACCACCCGCGACCCGGCCGCCACATGCGAGCCCGGCAGTGGCGACTGTTCGCGCGCTACCCCGCTGCCAATCGCCTCGAGATCCAGACCCGCGTCCTGCGCGGCTTCCACTGCCGCGCGCACACCCTTCCCCAAGAACGATGGAACTGCGATGCCACCCTCTTCAACCTCCAGGACTACCGTTCCGCCGGTTGGCGATTTTGAATCCGCTCGGTCATCCGGCGTTGCTGTCGGCGCTGAGGGCGCCGTCGAAGCCACGGCTGACCGCTCCTTTTGCGTCACCGAGGCGGGTACGACTTGCGCCACGATCGCAGAAGGCTTGGTAGGCGCAGGCGCGAGCAGGCTAGCGGGTTCGCCGGCCTCCGCTATGTCGAGTGGCGTACCCAGGTGATCCGGCGAACTCTCTTCCAGGATCGCATCGCTGGCCTGGCGGCGAGCAAGCAGAACCTGTCGGCTGAGAGGCAGTTCGACATCATGCCGTACATGCTGGTACTCAAGCACCTGTTGCATAATCCGCTGAAACACCGGTGCGGAAACCTGACCACCCTGGTGCAGGCCGACCGCGGAATCAAGAATCACCGCCACCGCGATCTGCGGATTATTGATGGGAGCGAATCCGGCAAACGACGCCACGTACCTTGTCTTCGAATAAGTGCCCGTTGCGGGGTCCACTTTCTGCGCGGTGCCGGTTTTACCCGCCGCACTGTAGCCTTCCAGCAGCGCTCTGCGGCCGGTGCCGTGCAGGACGACGCCCTGCAACATCTGACGCATTTGAGCAGCGGTCAGAGCCGAGATGACGCGCGTGCCATCCGGGGGCTGGAAGGAAATTCTCTGCGGCGTATTCTGCGGCTCAATCGTTCCCGCCACGATCCGTGGCGGAACCCGCACGCCGTCGTTGGCAATGGTCGAGACCAGCGAAATCAGTTGCAGCGGCGAGATCCCGATCTCCTGCCCCATGGAAATCGCGCCGATCGAAACTTTCGACCAGCGGCTTACCGGCTTGGTCAACCCAGGAGTTTCAGCCGGAAGCTCGATCCCTGTCCGCTGCCCGAAACCGAAGGCCCGAATGTATTTGTAGAACCGATGCTCTCCCAGCCGCAGGGCAACCTTGATCGCACCCACGTCGCTCGACTGCGCCAAAATCTCCGCCACGGAGAGCACGCCGTGCGGCTTGGCGTCGCGGATGCGCATGCCGTTGATGACGATCGACCCCATCTGGCAGTCGAACAGTTCGTCCGGACGGGTGATTTGTTCATCCAGGCCCGCCGATATCGTGACCATCTTGAACGTCGAGCCGGGTTCGTAGACGTCGCTGACGGCGCGGTCTTTCAACGCCTCGTTCCGGATTTCCCTCCGGATGTTGGGATTGAAAGTGGGCCGGTTGGCAAGCGCCAGGACTTCGCCGGTGTGCGGGTTCTCCACGATCACTGTGCCTGCGATGGCGTGCGTTTCTCCCATCGCACGCTCCAGTTCGCGTTCGGCGACGTACTGGATGTTCTGATCGATGGTCAGCACTACGCTGTTGCCCGCTTCCGGCTGTTTTTCGACGCTCGCGAACCAGCGTTTGCGCGCATCCACGGAAATCATCAGTTTGCCGGGCTTGCCCTGAAGCTCGGCATTAAACTGTCGCTCGATGCCGCTCAGACCCTGATCGTCGGTGCCGACATAGCCGAGCACCTGGGCCGCCAGTTCGCGTTTGGGATAGAAACGCTTGGGCTCCTTCTGGAAGTGGATGCCTTGCAGGTTGAGCGCACGCATGCGCTCGACACTTTCGGCATCGGCTTTGCGAGCGACCCAGCAAAAAGTTTTGTGCGCCCGGCAATCCGCCAGCACCACCCGCGGATCATCTTTCGTAATGCGTGCAATCAGGCCGATGGCGTTGGGAAGGTCGGGAATCTCGGTGGGCACGGCGAAGACCGAGTCCACCTGGATCGACATCGCCAACTCGCGGCCCGCCCGGTCGTAAATGATTCCCCGTTTGGGCGAGAGGTCGAAGCTGCGCTGTTGCTGGTGCTGGGCACGGTGCTGGAAATCTCCGTAGCAGAAAATCTGCAGGTAGACCAGCCGCAGGCAGATGGCCAGCAGCCACAGACAAAGCAATCCGGACAGGGCGTAGAGCCTGAATCGTGTGCCGTTCGAAGAGAGACTCGCCGCCACTTGGTCAGCTCTCAGTTCCCAGTTCTCAGTGAAAAGCTCACGAGTTCATACTGGGAACTGAGAACTGGGAACTGAGAACTGAACTACCGTAGTGAAACCACCGACACCGGCGTCACGCTGGCCATCACCGGCGTCGCAGCGTCGTCGTTCGAGTCCATCCGAATCACCTGCCCGGGCTGGGGCGACTGCAGGCCCAGCTTACGCGCCATCACGTCGATCCGCTCCGGATCGCGCAGTGACGCTTCCTCCAGGCGCAGCGCCCGGTCCATCTCCACAAGCCCATCGCGCTCAGTGCGCAGCGACTCGATCTTGTATCCGTATTCGATGGCGCGGAAATGCTGAATCGTGTATCCCATCACCAGAAGGAAAAGGACGCAGAGTGCGATTGCGAAGTGCTTCATGTCGCGCGCACGCCGCGGATCCTCGACCTTCACCAGACGCGAGTTATCGATGTTCTTGCGGAAATAAATCTCCGGAGTGCCGAGCCAGCAGGGCCGGCGTCCGGTGCGAGGAAGTGCGGTAACTGCGGCAGCGCTCATAAATTATGCCACTCCGATAAGTTTGGGATCGTAACTTGCGTTTTCCTGAACGGAGGCGAACCAGGGCTCGATTTCCGTCCTATCAAAGCTTTGCGCTTTCGCTTCGGCGCGCTCCACCGCCGCGATAAGGTCCTCAATCAATGTGCCCGTGAACATTTCTTATCAGTTCCTGTTTCTTTTCCGGACGCGGCCTTGTTTTGTTTTGCGTGGCCGCTCCGGAATAACTCCACCACAGAGTGCGGCCTGTCCTTGCGGGACTGGGACCGCCTTGCCAAAACCTTTACCCGGCACGCTTTCTAATCACCGCACCGGGAAGCCCGGCAGTTTCTCCGGACAAAATCAAACTCTTTGCAAGCGAGTCGCCGGCGCTACTTTCCGCGCTACATTCTCTCGGCCGCGCGCATCTTCGCGCTGCGCGACCGCGGATTGCGACCAATCTCTTCTTTCGTAGCTGTCACCGGCTTTTTCGTCAGCAGCCGGTACAGTCCCTGCTTCGCGCCTTCGCGAAGCGCGTCCTTGACGATCCGGTCTTCGAGCGAGTGGAAGCTGATCACCACCAGCCTTCCGCCCGGCTTCAGCACGCGAGGCGCCGCCTCCAGCAGTGCTTTCAGATCGTCCAGTTCATGGTTTACGAAGATTCGGAGAGCCTGAAAGGTTCTGGTCGCCGGATGAATCCGCTCGTGTTTCATTGGCCGGGCCGCGGCTGATATCACTTCCACGAGTTGCCTCGTGGTCTGTATCGGCCGCGACCGGACAATGGCTCTGGCGATTCTCCGCGACCTCCTTTCCTCACCGAATTCGTAAATCACATCGGCCAACTCGCGCTCGTCGATGTGGTTTACCACTTGTTCGGCGGTTGAGCCCGACATCGGATTCATCCGCATGTCGAGCGGTCCTTCCGCCTGAAAACTGAATCCCCGCGCCGCATCCTCGAGCTGCAAACTGCTTACACCGAGGTCCGCCAACAGACCGTCGAGCGAAGCCGGAGCAATTCGCTCCCTCACTTCCGCAAACGATCCGTGAATCAGAGTGATGGAGGGACGGGCGCCCTCGCCCGTCCTTTCCGTGTCCTGCAACTTGCTGCGCGCCACCGCCAGCGCTGCCGGATCCTTATCGAAGCCAATCAAATGTCCCGGTGCGCCGAGGCGTTTTGCGATTTCGCAACTGTGTCCGCCCAAGCCCACCGTGGCATCCAGATAAGTTCCGCCACGCTGTACGGCCAGAAAACCGATCGCTTCTTGGAAAAGAACGGGAACATGGCCAAGCGCTCCATGCCCACCCCGCTCGGAGGTGTCTGTTGAATCCGTGCGCACTAGATGCCCAATTCGTCGAGCGTCTTTGTGTCTTCATCCGTGAACGCTTGCTCTTTGATCTCCTTGCCGAACGCTTCCAGGTTCCGGACTTCCAGGTAGGTCAGATTGCCGAGCACTGCTACTTCCCCCCGGACCTGCGCCGACTCGCGCAGGATCTGCGGGACCAGCAAGCGCCCCTGCCCGTCCATCTCTACGACCTGCCCGTAATAGTTCGTGCGATTCAAGAACTTCTTCTTGGTCGGGTTGAAGGTCGAAAGCGATGCCAGCTTCTGTTCGATCCGCTCCCATTCCTCGAAGGGATAAATCTGAGCAACCTTTCCATCCAGACTTGTGATATAGAAGCGTTGGGCATATTTTTCGTCGATCACCCGCTTGAATTCGGCGGGGACCTTGAGACGCCCCTTCTCGTCCACGCGAGTTGGATGGTTTCCGCGAAACATGCGCCCCGCTCGTTCCTGGGCTGTTTTTATTTACGGCTGCTACCACAGCCAGTCCGGGGGAGGTAGAAGTGGTCACAAAAGCAGTGGATTCGGGTTCGTTGGGCTTATTTTTTTGGCTGTCAGTCTCTGAAATCACTGGCGCCTCGAAAGTTACCTTTCTTGCCCACGGCCTCTAACGTTTATTCCACTTTTAACCACTTTTGTCCACATCCTACGCCTAACTGGTTTATTGTCAATAGGAAAGTTTCAGGTTTAGACTCTGGTAGGGGACTCAAGCTGCAAAACGCGATGCCTTGTGGTTAACCAATTGGATGACCACTAGGGATAGAGTTTAGAGAATTGGTTCGGCCTCTGCTGCAGTACCGCGATCAGCCTCGAATCACGCTCCTCTGTGGAAATCTCCCTTCGAAAAGAAAATTCTGCATCGCGTGTAGCTCCTACGACATCCAAGAATTCGTTGCGAGCGAACTGTTTTACTGATTGGACAAAGCAGCGGAAATCCGTGTAGAGTAATTGAACGATGTGGAATCAGCTCAACTCCATGGTGTGCTGTTGTTGTTGCGCCAACGTGTGTCCTGGCGCAAGGGGGCTGTTGCTGATCTAGTTCTTATTTAGAGTTTCGGCATGCATCGAACCCATCGCCAGAAATGGCGGTGGGTTTTTCTTTTTTGGGGAACAAATGGCGACGAAAGAAACGAAAGCTCAACGCGTGGAACGTTTGAAGCGGGAGAAGAATCCCTGGGACGCGCTCGAGGAACTTCGCGGCTTTGCGCGCAATGGCTTCCCGGCAATTCCTCCCGAATGGCTCGGGACCTATCTGCGCTGGTGGGGCGTGTACACGCAGGGTGATGGCGCCGGGGTGGTGGGCGGACAGAACGGCGAAGGTAAAGCCCTTCCCTACTTCATGGTTCGGATTCGTATCCCGAACGGCATTCTGCGCGCCGGACAGGTTCGCGCCATAGCCAATCTCTCCAGACGCTTTGGACGAGGGGTTGCCGACATCACCGTGCGGCAGAACATTCAGTTGCACTGGGTGACGGCTGAGTCGCTGCCCGAGGTTCTTGAAACCCTGGAGCAACACGGCCTCACTACCATGGGCGCGTGCGGCGACGTGGTCCGCAACATCACCGGATGCCCAGTGTCCGGCGTCGATGCCGACGAAATCTGCGACCCTTCCCCGCTGGCGCAGGAAGCTTCACACCTGCTCGCGGGCAACGCCGAGTTCTATAACCTGCCGCGGAAGTTCAAAGTTTCGCTCACCGGCTGCCGCGCCTGGTGCTCGTATCCGGAGATCAACGACGTCGGCTTGACGGCGATCACGCGCAGGTTTCGTGGACAGCAGGAGACCGGCTTCTCGCTGCGCGTCGGCGGTGGACTCTCGACCGATCCCCATCTCGCTCTCCGTCTCAACGCCTTTGTGCGCTGGCATCAGGTGGTGGACGCGATTCGCGGAGTCGCCGAACTCTTCCGCGCCGCAACTTCGCTCCGCGAACATCGTGAACGTGCCCGCCTGAAGTTTCTGTTTCTCCATGAAGGCTGGACGGCGGAGACTTTCCAGCGCGAACTCGAACGTCTGCTGGGCTTTCAATTCGATCCCGCCGAACCCGAACATCCTCCCCAGGACATTTATCGCGACCACCTCGGAATTCATCCGCAGAAACAAGAGGGCCTGTGCTTCATCGGTGCCGCAGTGGTGCGTGGTCGCGTCAATTGGGAACAGCTGCACGCCGCAGCCGAACTCTCCGAAAGCTATGCCTCCGGAGACCTGCGAACCACCGCCATGCAGAACCTGCTGATCGTCAATGTGCCGTACCAGAAAGCCGACCCACTCGCCAAGCGACTGGACGCGATCGGCTTTCCAGTGCAGGCCTCTCCCTTTGTGCGCGGCACCATCGCCTGCAGTGGAACGGAATTCTGCAAACTGGCAATCACGGAAACGAAGGGATTTGCACGCTGGCTGACAGAGGAACTCGACGACCGCCTGCCCGGTTTCGATCAGGACTTCAAACTGCACGTCACCGGCTGCCCCAATAGCTGCGGCCAGCACTGGATCGCCGACATCGGCCTCGAAGGCAAGAAGCTCAAAGTCAACGGCGCGTTCGTCGACGCCTACTACTTCTGTGTGGGAGGCGCGGTGGGTTCGTTTTCGACGATTGCGCGCCCGGTCGGCTACCGCTGCACAGCGCTGCAGGTGCCCGATGCCATCGAGCGCCTCCTGCGTGCCTATCGCGCAAAGCGAGAGCCGGGCGAGAATCTGCGGCGTTTTTTTGCGCGCCACAGTGACGCCGAGCTTCGGCAATTTCTGGCCGGTGAGCAGGTCAAACCCGTCGAACGGGACCGGCCTTCTGCTCCTGTGCCGCAGGCGGTGGAGGGCTAACCGAAATGAGCGCCGCGCCCCTATTTCCGATGTTCCTGAAACTCGAGGGACGACCCTGCCTGGTCGCAGGGGCAGGCAGCATCGCGGAGGCGAAAATTAGTAGCCTCATCGATTGCAAAGCTCAAGTCCACGTCGTCGCGCCGTCGGCCTCAACTGCCGTCACGGAAGCAGCGAGCCGTGGTGCGCTGGCTTGGTCGCAAAGAAACTTCGAGCTGTCCGATCTCGACGGCGTCTTCCTCGTAGTCGCCGCAACCTCCTCCCAGGAAGTCAATCACGCCATCTACCGGGCAGCGCGAGCGCGAGGCATTCTCTGCAACGTGGTCGACGACCCGCAGCATTGCGATTTCTTCTATCCGGCGGTATTCCGTCGCGGCCACTTCCAGATTGCGATTTCAACCGGCGGACTCAGCCCCGCGCTGGCGCAGCGCGTCCGCAAACAACTGGAAGAAGAATTTCCGCCCGTCTATGGCGTCTGGCTCGAAGAACTGGGCAGGAAGCGGGCGGAGTTGTTTCAGAGCGCCTGCGAGCCTGAGCGGCGGCGCACCCTGCTCCACCAGTCCGTCACTCCGGAAGCATTCGCCGAGTTTGAGCACGACCGGCTAACTGCTGGAGTGACGGGCGTCTCGCCCCTCCAGCCGGGCGGGGACGCCTGGCTCTCCATCAGCACAACAGGAAAGGATCTCTTGTGAACGGCAAAGTTTATCTCGTTGGCGCGGGCCCCGGCGATCCGGAGTTGCTCACGCTGAAAGCGCTGCGCATCCTGCGCCAGGCCGATGCAGTCCTGCACGATGATCTGGTATCGCCTCAGATTCTAAGCCATGCGCCAAAGATGGCACGCATTTATGACGTGGGCAAGCGCTGCGGCCAAAAGAGCACACGGCAGGAGGCCATCCACTTCCTCATGATCGAACTCGCCCGGCAGGGTCTCGAGGTTGTGCGCCTCAAGGGCGGCGATCCTCTCGTCTTCGGTCGCGCCGGAGAAGAGATCCAGGCGTTGCGCGAAGCCGGCATCGAATTCGAAGTGGTGCCCGGCGTGACCTCAGTCCTGGCTGCTGCCGCGGCCGCGGAAATCTCGCTGACCATGCGTGCGACTGCTTCTTCCCTCCTGATCATGACCGGCCACTTCGCCGATGCCCATGACCGTCCCCTTCCCGATCTCCGCTCCCTACTGGCTTCCGGCGCAACCATCGCTTTGTACATGCCCGGCCCCGACGCGCGTATCACCGCCAGCAAGCTCGCTGCGGCTGGCCTCTCGTTGCAAACGCCCGTTGCGCTCGTATCGCGCGCCAGCACCCCGGCACAACAGATGATCTTGACCACACTCAAGGAACTTCCTCAGATCGTCATGCAAGCAAAACCATCCATCCTCATCATCGGCGACGCCGTCGGTCTCTCACAACACGACCGGCTTCGTCTCGAGACGCTCTACGGTCAGCCACTCCCTCCGCAACCCGCGACCGGCCATTCCCGGCTGAACGCGAATCCGGCGGTGAATCATGGCTGAGCGTAGCTGGCTGCAAACCATGCAAGGGTTCGCCGAATCCTGGACGGCCGAGGAACTGCTCGACTGGGCCCTGCACCGCTTCGGGCAGAGGGTCGCGGTTGCGTCCGCATTCGGGCCCGAGGGAATCGTGCTCATCGACATCGCCCTTCGCCTGCGTACGGACGTTCGCGTCTTTACGCTCGATACCGGCCTGTTCTTCCCTGAGACCTACGAACTCATGGCCCGGATCGAGCGCCGGTATGGCATTGAAGTCGAACGCCTGAAACCCGCTCTGACTGTGGACCAGCAGGCCGTCCAACACGGGCCGTCGCTCTGGCTGCACAGCCCGGACCGTTGCTGCTACATGCGGAAGGTCGAACCGCTGCGGGCAAAGTTATCGAAGCTGGACGCATGGATTGCCGCCATCCGCCGCGATCAAACGCCCGATCGCGCCCATGCTCAGAAAGTGGAATGGGATGCGCAGTTCGGACTGATCAAGATCAATCCGCTCTGCGACTGGACCAGCGAAATGGTCTGGGATTACGTGCGCAGCAACGAGCTTCCTTACAACCCGCTGCACGATCGTGGCTATCCCAGCATCGGCTGCGAACCCTGCACACGACCCGTGGGGAACAGAGAAGACGCGCGCGCGGGAAGGTGGGCTGGCTTCGCCAAAACAGAATGCGGGCTCCATCAGCGCCCACACCCCGGCGCACTCATCGTCTTCCAGGATTGAGCCTCGAGTGCGCCGGGGCGTTCCAAATTCAATCAAACCACACAGGACACGAAGTCGCACGAACGCGTTGGTGCAAAATTTCCTTCGTGTGCCTGCGAGTCCTGCATCGCTGACTAAGGACACCAGCGTTGTTCGAGTAGGCTCCCCCCCACAAAACTGCAGACAAACTGCCGGGCGGGAGTAAACTTGTGCCCAAACAAACAGCAGTTCGCAGGGGGCAAAATGAAGCTGAATCAGGCTCGGATATGGCTCGGCGGCTTTGCGGGTGGAGTGGTCTGGACTGCGTGGAGTTTCTTCATCGGCATGCGGCAGGCGGCGCTCTACGACGCCATGCAGAAGCAAGGGCTATTCCTGAAGGAATCGCGTTATCCGTTCTTTACCGGACAGTGGATTCTGCTGCTGTTCGTGATGTCCGTGCTGCTGGCCTATCTCTACGCCTGGAGCCGCGCCACTGCGGGCGCCGGGCCGAAAACGGCGGTTAAAATCGGAATGCTGGTCGGTTTCTGCGCCGCTGTGCCGGGAAACTTCGCTCAGGCAGCCTGGTCGCCGGTTCCGCGGATGTTGCCCCTCGGATGGATGCTCGATCTGTGGGTAGGAGCGATCCTCGCTTCGGTGGTAGCGGGCTTTTTGTACAAAGAATAGTTTTGGATTGTTGAGTTCTGGTGGTTCGTTGTGAACCTTAGGTGCGGCAGTGAATCGATCGGAAATCGACAATTCCTAGCGCGCTTGTTCCACCACCACGGCCGTCCCATACGCCAGCACTTCGGTGACGCCCTGCATGACCTCGGTCGCGTCGTAGCGCGCGCCCACCACGGCATTAGCCCCGATCTCAGCAGCATGTTGCAGCATGAGATCGAATGCCTCGGCCCGCGTTTTTTCGCACAGGTTGGTGAGCAACGTGATGTTGCCGCCGACCAACGTTTGTAAACCGGCGCCGATCGTGCCAAAGATGGAACGGGACCGCACGGTAATTCCGCGCACCACACCCAGCGTGCGCACAATGCGATACCCATCCAGGTCGAACTGCGTGGTCACCATGTTGTGCGGGACCATGCGCCCCGCGGTCGCGGAATAGTTGCCCATTGCTCCCTCCCAGGAAATCGCCGGCTGCGCCGACGCTTCATTCTAATTCAGCGCAGATCGTGAACTCAGCCGCATCCGGCTCCCAATTCAGGCGCAGCACGTTCGGCTTGCAGCAGACCTGGCAGTCCTCGACGTGGCTCTGCCGAGTGCCGGCCGCCTCATCCACGGACGTCTCGTTCCACTCCCCGCAAGCCGCGCATTGGAATCCCGCCATCATCGCTCCATTCTAAGGCTCGCCTGACTCAGGAATCTTTTCGCTATCGGAGAAACGGACCGCTCCCGAGTTCTCCCAGTGTCTCTATAATGGTGCTCTTCCCAGGAGGCCCTATTGTTTTCCCGTCGCCGATTCCTCAAGACCGGCACTCTCGCCGCCGGTGCTAGTGCGCTGCTGCCAAAATTAGCTGGAGCATCCGAAAGTGATCGGCAACTTCCGCCGCCGATCGCCGCGCTCAAGACCCTCCGCGCGGATGCTAAGCCCATCACTCTCGAGGAACGCAGCCAGCGCCAGGAAAAAGCGCGGCAGCTCATGCGCGAGAACAACCTGTCTGCCATCCTGCTCACCGAGGGCACTTCGCTCAACTACTTCGCTGGCATCCATTGGTGGGGCGGCGAGCGCCTCTTTGCGATGGTGCTTCCCGCCAAGGGTGAGAGCTTTTACGTCTCGCCGGGGTTCGAAGAAGGCCGTGCTCGCGAGCAGATCGCGCAATCGCCCGATGGCGCCCACGCCGACGTTCGCATCTGGCAGGAAAATGACAGTCCCTACCAGCGCGTGGCGCAGGGACTGAGCGACCGCGGCATCGCCGGCGGCACCATCGGCGTCGAAGAAACCGTAAAGTTCGTGTTCAGCGACAGCCTCAAGAAAGCCGCCGCCGGTGCGACCTTCACCAGCGCAACACCAGTCACTGCCGGATGCCGCATGATCAAGAGCCCGCAGGAAATCGAACTGATGCGCCTGGCATCGAAAGTCACACTCGCCGCCTATGAAGCGACCTATCGCTCACTCAAAGTCGGTATGACCCACCACGAGGTCGCGAACCTGATCGAGGCGGCGCATCGCCAACTGGGCTTCGAAGGCGAGTCTTTGGTTCTGCTCGGAGAGTTCTCGGCGTTTCCCCATGGCTCGGTCACGCCGCAGGTGATTCGTGAAGGCACGATCATCCTGATCGATGGCGGCTGCAAAGCAGAGGGTTACTCCTCCGACATCAGCCGTACCTTCGTGCTGGGCAAAGCCAGCGACAAAATGAAACAGGTCTTTGAGATCGTGCACCGGGCGCAGAGCGCCGCATTAGCCTCAGCAAAGCCCGGCGTCGAAGCCGGATCGCTTGACGCCGCCGCGCGCAAAGTCATCAGCGACGCCGGCTACGGCCCCGACTACAAATTCTTCACGCACCGCCTCGGCCACGGCATGGGCATGGATGGCCACGAGTGGCCGTACCTGGTGCGCGGGAATTTCATGAAGCTTCAACCCTCCATGACCTTCAGCGATGAGCCTGGCATCTATATCCGAGGAGAATTCGGCGTCCGGCTGGAAGACGACATGCACATTACGGAGAACGGCGCAGAGTTGTTCACGCCGCAGAGCCCGTCTCTGGAGGATCCGTTCGGTAGATGGTAGAACCAGGGTGATCAGCGTAGCGCCGTCGTCCCGGCAGCCAGCCTGCCTCGAGCGAAGCCCACGGGTGAAGGCGTCCCCGCCCCACCTGCGAGGGCAAGATACCCTCGCAAGAGCCGGCAAGATGCCGGCGCCACGAGGATGAGCTCCGCTACTCCTTCACCGGAACGCTGTAGTGCGACGCCACCACCTGCCAACTCCCGCCCACCTTCATCCAGATATCGGTCAGGCGGTCGTGATACTCGTAGCGCTTGCCGTTCGACTCGCCTTTCTCGTGGTACGCGCCGGTCACCACCGCGGTATTGCCGTGCATCCGAACCTTGAGGTCGGAAATCTCCGCCACCTCCACGCGAACCGAAGTGTCCGCAGTATGGCTTATGTAGCCAGCCTTGCTGTAGGTTCGGCCATCCTCGACGGTAATGACGAAATCCTCGTCCAGCAGCGACGCCAGAATATCCACCCGTCTCTGCTTATAGGATTCCGTCCACTTCTTTTCGAGCGAACGAATGGCCTCCGCCGGGTCCGGCTTCTTCTGTGCCTCCACAACCCTGCCGGCCCCCGCGACCAGGCACACTGCCAACATGATGCTCATGCTCACGCCGCTCCGCATGTCCTTATGTCGCACAATTCGAGATTTGCGGCAAGTCCCTTTGGCGACCCTCATCCCTCACCAAGACGTAGCGCCGGCACCTTGCCGGCTGTCGCGAGGGCAACTTGCCCTCGCAGTGGGGGCGGGGCGCCCCTACGACAGCCGCCGGGGCGGCGGCGCTACATGGATTTGGAACTTAGGCCACAAGCCCGCTCTAGCGCACCGCCGCCGGATGCAACTCCGCCCACTGTTTCTTGATCGCTACTCCCAGCCGCCGAATCCCTTCGCGAATCTGCTCGGGCGGTGCGTTCGAGAAGTTCAGCCGGAAGTGCCGCTGGCCTTCGTCGGGATGCCCGTTGCTGGCGTAGAAAGAATCTCCCGGCACAAACGCGACATTTTCCTTGATCGCTGCCTCGAACAAGTGGTGGCAATCCATCCCTTCGGGCAGCGTCACCCACAGCGAGTCCAGGTGACCTCGGACGGAAAGTTTTCCTCCATCGCGCGCAGCATCACGTCGCGCCGCTCGCCATACACGCGGCGGATCAGCTTGATATGCTCGTCCAGAAAATTGTCGCGCGCCACTTCGTACGCCACCATCTGGACAAACGTCGAAGTGTGCAGGTCGGCGCCCTGTTTCAGCTGCACCAGCTTGCTGATGACCTCGGGCGGCGCCACGATCCAGCCCAGCCGCAGCCCCGGCGCCAGCGTCTTTGAGAAGGTGCTGAGATAAATCACGTTGCCGATGGAGTAACCGTCATCCCGGCGCAGGTTCTCGCGATCGAGCACGATCAGGGGCGTCAGGTGCTCGCCTTCATAGCGCAACTGCCCGTAGGGATCGTCTTCAATGATCGGAATCCCGTAGCGGTCGGCCAGCAGCACCAGTTCATGGCGGCGGCCTTCTGCCAGCGTGGTGCCGCCGGGGTTCTGGAAGTTGGGCAGCACGTACATGAATTTCGGACCCAACCGCAGAGACGCTTCCAGCAAGTCGGATCGCAAGCCATCATTGTCGCTCGGCACCGAGACGTACTCCGCGCCATAAACATTGAATGCCTGCAGCGCCCCCAGATAGGTCGGCGCCTCCACCAGCACGCGGTCGCCCGGGTTGATCATCAGCTTGCCGATCAGGTCAAGGGCCTGCTGCGAGCCGGACGTGAGCAGAACATTCTCCGGCTTGGCCTTCACACCATACCGCGAGGTGTGGCGTGCGATCATCTCGCGCAGCGGCTCGTAGCCCTCCGTCGCGCCGTACTGCAACGCCAGGCGTGCCTGCTTTTCCAGGACTCGGTTGCAGGCCTCGCGGAAACGTTCGGTGGGAAACACGTCCGGCGCAGGCAATCCCCCCGCGAAGGAAATGATTTCCGGGTTTTGGGTGAATTTCAGGAGCTCGCGGATGGCCGAGCTTTTGAGGTTCTTCGCGCGTAGCGCATAACGGGAAGTCCAGGTGGTGGACATTAGTACCCTCCCGTTAATTGAGTCTACCCTTGTTGGGGCAATCGTGCCGTGACATTAGGACGCACCCCAGTGACCAAGATCACACGATCGAGGTGACCGTAGCGCCGCCGACCCGGCGGCTGTCCGGCGGGCGACCCCGCCCGCCGCAGGGAGCGCGAGGCGCACTCGCGACCGCCGGCAAGATGCCGGCGCTACGGTACTAGTCCGCGACCGCGCGGATCCCGTACTTGTTGAGCTTGTACGCCAGCGCGCTGCGCGAAAGCCCCATGCGGCGGGCCGCTTCCGCTTGTGCGCCATTGGTGGAACCCAGCGTGCGCAAGATCAACTCTTTTTCGGTGCTTTCGAGGAATCCTGTCAGGTCGAACGGCTCGGCCGGAAATTGCTTGCTGGTCGCGCGGGCCGTCGAGTCGCCATTGTGGGGGGCAACCACCATCGGCTGATCGCCCGTGCGCGGCATGGGAAAATTCTCGGGTCCAATTTCTTCGCGGACGGAAAGGATGTAGGCGCGCTCGATCAGGTTTCTCAGTTCGCGAATGTTCCCGGGAAAATCATATTGCTCCAGACTTTGCATCGCCAGCGGGCTCAGTTTCCGCGAGGGCAGGCCCAACTCGGTGGCCGTCCGTTTCGCGAACATCTCTGCCAGCAGCGGTATATCTTCGCGGCGCTCGCGCAGCGACGGGATGTGGATCGGCACCACCGCCAGCCGGTAATAAAGATCCTCACGGAACAGGCCAGTGCGCACACGCTGCTGCAAATTGCGATGGGTTGCGACCAGCACGCGCACATCCACGATGCGAGGTTTCGTCGATCCGACCCGCAGCAACTGCCCGTCCGTCAAAATGCGGAGCAGCTTGGCCTGCGCCGCCGGAGACATTTCTCCTGCCTCGTCCAGAAACAGCGTGCCGTCGTGTGCCGCCTCGAACAGGCCCTGGCGCGCGCGATCGGCGCCGGTGAAGGCTCCTTTTTCGTGGCCGAACAACTCGCTCTCCAGCAGTGTTTCCGTGAAAGCGGCACAGTTGACGGCCACAAACGGCTTGTTCGCTCTCGGACTGTTGTGATGAAGCGCCCGCGCCACCAGTTCCTTGCCCGTGCCCGTCTCGCCCGTAATCAGCACGGTTGCGTTCGTCGGCGCCACGCGGTGGATAGTCTCGCGCACCTTCTGGATCGCTGCGCTGACGCCATAAATTTCGGACTTGCCCTCCAGCCGAACCACTGTTCCCTTCAACAGTGCGTTCTCGCGCAACAGCACGGCATGCTGGACCGCGCGATTCGCAGCGGCACGCACCACTTCCGGCTGAAAGGGCTTGGTCAGAAAATCGAATGCGCCCTGGCGCATACTTTCCACCGCGAGCTCGATGCTGGCCAGCGCGGTCAGCATGATGACGGGAATGGTCGCGTTGCTCTCGCGAACTGCCGCCAACACTTCCAAGCCTTCCCCGTCCGGCATCTTCTGGTCGGTGAAGACCACGTCAAAATCGTTCCCGGCCAGCATGGCGCGGGCTTCCTCGACCCCGGCCGCTTCCGCAATCTCATGTCTGTCTTGACGCAAATTGGAGCCGAGAATGCGCCGCATGTGCGGTTCATCATCGACGATCAGAATTCTTGCCATGTTCGGTCCCTGGTCTCCCCGCCCGCGACGGCCGTGGCAGCCGGCAGCCGCAGACAGAAACAAATGTTGCCGGGCTGGTTCGAGCAAATCGAAAGGTCTCCACCGTGGGCGCGCGCGATATTCCGCGCGATCGCCAGACCCAGCCCGGTTCCGCGCGGCTTGGTCGTAAAAAACGGCTCGAAGATCCGCGATAAAACCGCCTCCGGAATCTGGGTCCCGCTGTTCGTCACCCAAATCTTCACCTCGGAAAATCCGTCCCAGTCCGACCTAAGGCGGACCGTCCCTTCACGAGGAGAAGCGTCTACCGCATTCATCACCAGGTTCAGCAGCGCCTGCTGAATCTGCGCCGGATCCAGTTCGGCCTCCAGCGACTCCGCCGCTTCCACTTCGATGGCTACCTGCCGATCCCCCGCGTGGGCGCGGCACACACTGGCTACATACTCCAGCGTATCGAGTACAGCCGTCGGCGAGGTTTCCGGCGGCCGCGGCCGCGCATAACTGAGAAAGTCGGTGGTCAACTTCTCCAAACGGTCCGCCTCGCGCGCCGCAATCTCACACATCTCCTCCCGCTGCGTGCTGTCCATGGAACATCGCCGCGCCATAGCCAGCGAACTGGAAATCATCGCCACCGGATTGCGAATCTCGTGAGCAATCGCGCTCGAAAGGCGACCCACCGCCGCCAGCGTCTCTTCTTCCAGAAGCTTCGCCCTCGCCTGCTTTAGTTCAAGCAGGTTTTTGGCCAGATTGCTCTCGTTCTCGCGGATCTGTCTGACCAGCAGCCAGGCCAGCAGTCCCGCGATCGCGAAAATCAACGAATTGATTCCCGCCTCGAAGAACTCGCCGGAATCAACCGGCGGATGGCGCTGGAAGAAATAGTCCACCAAGGCAAAATTCAGAAACGTCACCATCCCCACTACGCCCACCAGCGCGGGAAGAGAGAGTCGGAAAGCCGCAATCAGTACCGGAAAGATGGCGACCGCGAAATAAGGAGTGTCCTCATGATCGACCAGCACCGTAAGCAATCCTGCCGCCGACAGGCTCAAGCAAATCGAACTCCAGGTGAGCAACGTCAACGTCCCCGACCTCGGCTGCTGCTCAAGACCTCGCACCCACGCCAGCTCAGTCGTGTTCGCCAGAACCACGGCGAACATCACCAGAACCAGTGGGACCGTGGGCCGGCCCCAATACGATCCGAAGATGATGTGCAGCGTCAGTAGACATGTCAGAAAACCGATATTCAGAATGATGAACACGGTTTCCTGGCGCCGGAACGAGGGCAAATCGGACGCGGTGAACAACGACCTCCTGTACAGTTTCTCGATCACAGAAGACCCCTTGGACTGTCCAAGTTTCTTTACGCGCGCCAAGTCTACTCGCTGCCGCACTTGGGCGCAGTGATCCAGGGTCGATTCTTGTCTATCAGATTGAAAAATATGGGCTTGTCGCTGCATTCTTCTCTCGCACCCAAGGTTCACAACGGGGTCAGATTGCTTGTTCCCGCAGACCGTTCGAAGCGCGGAGTAGTGCAGTTGTCGCTCCATACTCGAATGCGCAGCTACGAGCTTCGAGCCACGAGCAGGCATTTCGGAACGCGAGCCTCGGAGCACTGTCTGATCGGACGCGTGAGCTATGAACTGCGACTACTGAAGATATTTCGGAGTTCGCTCGAAGTTCGAAGCATTCTATTCAAGAAATGTTCCGCTGGTGAGTCTTACCGAACCACCCATTCCCGCATGTGCCGCAGGAGCGAATCGGGCGCTTCCGCATCGAGTTCCACAAGTCCGTCCTGATACCGCCGGGAGTAGATATGCGCCCGCGCCTGCAAAAGGGCGAGTGTTTTGCCTTCGTTCTGCGGAATGCGCAGGCGAACGCGGCTGGGGCGATCTTCCTCAAGCAGCGCGTCGATTCGACCCAGCAGAGTGCTCAGCCCGATTCCCTTGGCCGCCGATACGTGGATCGAGTGCTCGTCGTCCCGCAGCGACTCGCGCCGCTTGGCGGGCAGCAGATCGATCTTGTTCATCACGCGCAGCCGCGGCTTCTTGTCGGCTTCCAGTTCCCTCAGCACACTCTCCACTTGCGCATCCTGCTCGGCGGAGATCGGGCTGCTCGCGTCCGACACCTGCAGGATGAGCGCCGCCCGTTGCACTTCCTCAAGCGTTGCGCGAAACGCCGACACCAGCGTGTGTGGCAAATGTCGGATAAACCCCACCGTATCCGACAAGAGCACCTTCCGTTTCGAAGGCAGTTCTGCTGCCCGAATCGTCGGATCCAGCGTGGCAAACAGGCGCGGCGAAATCAGCACGTCGGCCTTGGTAATCGCATTGAACAGCGTCGACTTCCCCGCGTTCGTGTACCCGACGAGCGCGACCGTTGCCACCGGAACCGACTCGCGCCGCTGCCGCTGCTGCGCCCGGATGCGCCGCACATTCTCGATTTGCTGTTTCACATGCCGGATGCGCCGGTAGATCTTGCGCCGGTCGGTCTCGAGCTGCGTTTCGCCCGGTCCGCGCGTCCCGATCCCGCCGCCCAGCTGCGACATCTCCACGCCGCGCCCCGCCAGCCGCGGCAGCAGATATTCCAGTTGCGCCAGCTCCACCTGCATCTGGCCTTCCCGCGTGCGCGCGTGCTTCGCAAAGATGTCGAGAATAAGCTGCGTCCGGTCGATGACCCGCGTGTTTACCACCCGCTCGATATTGCGCTGCTGAGAAGGCGAAAGATCGTGGTCGAACAGAATAACGTCCGCGGAAACCGAAGCGGCAGCACCGGCAATCTCTTCCAGTTTGCCCTTTCCGATCAGCGTGGCTGGTTCCGGCCGGTCCCGGCGCTGCATGAATTCGCCGGCGATCCGCGCGCCCGCGCTCGTGGCCAGCGCGCGCAGTTCGTCGAGCGACTCTTCCGAACTGAAGTCGGGCGAATCCGCTGGTAACGAGGCCGCCGTACTGGTGGCGTGGTCCCGGGCCGCCTGCGCTCCCGCCGTAAGCGGGACGGACACAGCTTTCCCCGCGCCTCGACGGCTCGCGCGAAACTCTACCCCCACCAGAAAGGCTGCTTCCCGTCTCTCCGCGGGATTCAGCACCGGCTTCAGCGCGTTCCGCAATGTATCCCGGCCTGTCAGTCCTGAATCATTTCGAGGCAAGCAAGGCTCAGTTCATCCTTCGGTGCCGGAAGCGGAATTGGGACTGGCCGCCTCCGCTTGGGAAGACACTATCGCCGGCTTAGACTCCAGGTGGCCATGCACGCCGCGCGCAATGACCACGGTTGAAATGGCATGTTTGAAGATGAGCTGCTCTTGATTACTGGTTTCAAGCACGACCGAGTACTTGTCAAACGATCGGATTCGGCCCGTCAGTTTCACGCCGCTGACCAGATAAATCGTGATGTTGTGCCGTTCCTTTCGAGCAGTGTTGAGGAAGGAATCCTGAATGTTCTGTTGCGCCGGCTTCGTTTCCATATGCCGATCTCCTTCTTTCGGGTTAGAGGCTGCGCCACACAACTTAGGGAAGGGCAATTGGCGTAGCTCTTCTGGCATACCGACCCTACAATACGGCCTTAGCCCCAGATATTCAACTTCTCAGCCCAACAAAGTTAACCAATCCCCGCGTCGGACGCTCCCTTCCCACCCCCCAGCTCTCCCTGTGCACGCCCATGGCCCTCTGGTTTCCGGTCCCGAGTGTGCCCATCGGTTTCATTTTTCCCCGCACCCCGTCTACAATCGTCCTTCTCAGAACAGGAGCCTCGCATTGAACCTCATCAGCCTGCCCACCGATTTCAACACGAACCTTTTGATGCTGTTTCGTTGGCTGCATTTAGTCGCCGGCATCACTTGGATCGGCCTGCTGTATTTCTTCAACCTGGTCAACGTCCCGTTCATGAAAGAGCTCGATCCGGCGACCAAGGGCAAGGTCCTGCCCAGCCTGATGTCGCGCGCTCTGTGGTGGTTTCGCTGGGGATCGGTCGTCACCGTGCTGATGGGCCTGGCCTATTGGGGCAACATCGTCGGTGCCGACGCCCGCAACGGCGGTGGGACCCCGGGCGGCACGATGGGAACTTTCTTCGGCATCTGGACCGTCACTTGGGCCCTGATGTACGCATGCCTTATCCCCGGCAAGGGTGCGCTCGATAAATGGCCCGTGCTGGCGGTCATCTACACCATCGTGGTGGTCGTGGCGGCCTGGCTCTTCCTTCACCTCAATAGTCGCGGATGGGAAAGCAATCGTCTGCTCGCCATCGGCGTCGGCGGCGGCATGGGCTGGATGATGATGCTCAACGTCTGGGGCGTGATCTGGCGCATTCAAAAGCGAATCATTCAGTGGACCGCCGAAAACGCCAAGAACGGCACCCCCATGCCCGACAAAGCAAAATATCTTGCGCGTCAGGCCTTCCTGATGTCGCGAGCGAATTTCGCCCTGTCGTTGCCCATGCTCTTCCTGATGGGAGCGGCCAGCCACTATCCAATGTTTGGGAGATAACTGCTAACCAATCCCCGGGGGGCGGCGTCTAGAACAACAAACTTCTCGCCCAGGCGCCCTAAAGGAGGAAAGCTCTATGATGCGCTTTTGCTTGTTACTCTGCCTGACTGCCCTGTTGCTGGCCCAGGACGCCCCCAAAACCGCGCCCAACAACTCCACCGCACCTGTCTATACGGCGGACGGACGGCTCGTGTTCCCAGCAAACTATCGTGAATGGATCTATCTGACCACCGGCATGGATATGGACTACAACCCCGATATCGCCATGGCCGGACACTCCATGTTCGACAATGTCTTCGTCAATCCCGAGGCTTACAAATCTTTCGTCGCGACCGGCATCTGGCCGGACAAGACCATGATCGTGCTGGAAGGCCGCATGGCCGCCAACAAGGGCTCGATCAACAAAAAGGGCCACTATCAGACCAACGACGTCATGATGCAGTCGGTCCACATCAAGGATGAATCGCGTTTCCCCGGAAAGTGGGCGTTCTTCGGTTTTGACGAGGGCCAGCCAGCCAAGCAGATTCCAACCACGGCCGTGTGTTACTCCTGCCATGAGCAGCACGGTGCCGTCGACACTACCTTTGTGCAGTTCTATCCCACACTGCTGGGGATTGCGAAACAGAAAGGCACGTTCGCCCCCGGTTACCTGAAAGAAGAGGGCGACGCGAAGAAACCAAACTGAAAAAGTGTGGCGCGGACACTCTTGTCCGCGTGCTGGCAGCACCCGCACTGCATGCGGACGCGGACAAGAGTGTCCGCGCCACACGCATTTTTCGCTACTTGCTCGGCGCCAACGCCCACGCCTTCCCGTCAAAATGCCCCGGCAACGCCAGCCCGAACAACTGCAGAATCGTCGGCGCCACATCCACAATCGCCGGCTTCTCTTCGACAAATTTGTGGCTCGAGAACAGCACCCCCGGCACCAGCCGCGGGTCAATGCAATGATCGCCGCTCCAAGCTTTGATGTTGTCTTCGAACACCTGGGCCGTAACTTTGCCCATCACCGAATCCCACGACGCCCGATACCCCGCGCCGTACCCCACCAGCAGGTCCGGCGCATTGTCGGTATAAGGTCCGCGATAAACGTTATCGGCAATGAACACTCCCGTGATCCCCACCGCACCCGAGGCCGGATCCGCCAGCCCATTCAATTTCTGTTGCAGTTCTTTCTTCAGCGCCCCGGTCTGGGCCGGATCGACAATCCCCTGTTTCTCGCGCCCCTTGAGATTCAGATACAGCCCGTTCAGCCCCATCGTGTAGGCGCGTGTGCGCGACCAATCCACATCCTCGAACCAGTCGCCGCTCTCGGTCTTGCCATCCTTGAGTGCCAGATACCCATTCTGATGGAGCCACGCATTCAGATTCAGGCAGCGCGCAAACGACTTGAATCCATGATCGGAGATCACCATGAGCAGCGTGTCGTCGTCAATCTGCTTCATCACCCGCCCAATCAGCCGGTCCATGCGCTGATACAAATCCTGAATCACATCGCGGCGCTGCTCCCGCGGCACCTCGCGCGCCGCCGGATGATCCTCCTCCAGATACCGCCAGAACATGTGCTGCACGCGATCCGTGGTATCGAAAACACACGTGCACAGCCCCTGCTTCGTCTTCTCCAACGCATCGAAAAGCATGCGCTCGCGGTCCTCATGATTCGAGTAAGCCTGCGCCAGAAACGCGTCGTCATCAAGCACGTGCTCATTCAACGCCCACGTATCTTCCGCCAGCCCCAGCGTCGCATACGGCCCGTAAAGTTTTGCGAGATAAATGGCGTACGTCACCGGATGTGAGATCGGCAAATCCGGATGTCCCGGATCGATATTCACCGGCGTGACGTACACCTCAACTTCAGGCGCGATTTCCTTCAGATAAAACCGGCAGATGCCGTGCGCGTTGAATCCCAGCCCCGCCTTGAACTCCACCGGAATCCACTGCGAGTACTCGCCAACCTTCAGCGTGATCTTTTCCGCACCCACAGTGATGCGAGCCTGGTTCGCAGCCACGTCCGGCTTGACTTCAAAAGCCACACGCAATTCGCTGCCCGCTTGTTCTGCCAGCGGACTGTCCGGCCCCGGAATGTACGAACGGCACACGCCGTTCACGCGCTCCACCGGAACGCGCACGCCGCCTTCACGAAATTTGTCGTTCGAAGTGCGCGTCGTGCACAAACAAAACGTCCCTTGGCTGCCTTTTAAATCCGGCACGCACATCCCGGAAAGCAGCACACCCTGAAATTTCTCCGGAGGAAAGGTCACTGGAACGCGAATCACCGAACTGAAAATCCCGGCCTTCCCCAGCCAGTGCCAGAAAGGCGTTCCCTTCCGCATGCCCTTGATTTGCGTCTTGCCAAACGGAATCGAATACTTGCCGATCTTCAAATGGCGCTTCGGCCCCTTGATCTCAGCCGACGAAAGAAACGGCAGATAATTGCTCGTGTCGCGCGCAAGAAAATCGTAGATGTTGTGCTTCCCCGGATTCACACCCGTCATGAACGTCGACCAGGCCACCGGAGAAATCGGCGGAAACGTAGTGCGCAGCTTGCTGAACGTCCCGCGCGCGCGCAATCTCGACAGGTTCGGCAGCCGCCCTTCGTTCATGAAACGCTCCGCCAGATCCGGGTCCATGCCGTCGAATCCCAGAATCACTGCCCGCTTGAACTTCGCCTTCCCATAAACATTCCGCCTCCGAAGGAAGCGAAACAACTGCCGGAACGGCCAAGTGGCCAGAGCATAGAACGAATAAAGAAACGCCACGAAGAGAGCCCAAAACGAAGACAGCACCGCAAATCCCGCCCCCGGCCCAGCGTAAGCATGGGCAAGCGAAGGTAGAACGAGAAGTGCCACCAATAGAAACATGTGTGTGGGGCGGACACTCTTGTCCGCCAAAATGCATGCACCATCCGAACATCCTGGGCGGACAAGAGTGTCCGCCCCACACAACTTCGTCATATCTGAATCCCCAGCAATTCTTTGAACAAGTACCCCGCGATCATCGACAGCACGAAGAACAACACGATCCAATTGATCTCATATCCAGCAATCTCAATATTGCGCTCCGGATAATTGATCGAAATCGACTCGATGGCGCCACCCGAGGGCAGCGCCGACTCTCCCGACGTAAACAGTCTCTCCCAGAAGTGTCCCCGCAGCCGCACTGCTGAAACCCGCGCCAGTTCCGACGACACGCGCACTTTCTTCGCAACGCTATCCGCACCCGCAACGATGTTGATCTCGTAATCGCCTTCGCGGCTCGCCGCCAGTCGCCACACCACATCGTTCTCGGCTGGAACATGCACCGCAGGCGCTGTCATCGCAATCTCGGCCGGCAACTCGAGAGCAAGCCCACTCATCTCTCGGGCGCCGTCCATCCGCACCGTAAGCAGAAACGGCGTGCCCGTCTGGATCGCCCTCGACCCCAGACACCGATCCAACTGCACAATCAGCCCAGTAATCGGAATAATGACGTACACCAGCGGCTTGAACGCCAGCCTTAGATATCGCCCCGTGCCGCGTAGAATCTTCGCGTAAGAGCCCGCAACCACTGGAAGCTGATCCCGAAACAGCCGCACAGCAAGCAAATGTGCCTTGAGCTGATCCTTAGCAACCTTGATCGCCTTTTGATCCGACGTGTACCCAAACAACACCACCATGGCCAGCCCAACCACCAGCGACAACAACGCCACAATGGCCAGCGGATTGGTAAACGGAAAAATCTTAAATACCCCTGCCGCCCATGCGGAACCAGGCAGTGTCTTCGCCAGAACAGTCACGCTACTCGATGTACCCCAACCCTCGCAGCCGTTTCTGCACATCTTCCTTCGAGGTGTTGCTCTCGTCCGGCGGCAGAATCTTGTTCGTTTCCTTTTCCAACATGTGAATCACAAACTCGTCGATCGACTCATATCCCGCCGCATCCGAACACTGCCTCACCTTCTCCAGCAGTTCGCCCTCAATCTTCACTTTGTACGAGCCAAACATCGTTCGTCCTTTCCCGAATCTCGAGCGCAGCGCCGGCACCTTGCCCGCTGTCCCGAGCGCGCCTCGCGCCCGGAATCTAGCGCGGCTCAAACACCGATTGCCCCATCATATCCTTCGTCTTGGCAATCCCGAATTCCGCCAGGATCGTCGGCGCGATGTCGGTCAGCGCCGGAGTCTGCGCGGCAATCTTGCGATTGCTCAACAGCACGCCCGGCACCAGCGTGTAGTCCATGCAATGATCGCCGCTCCAAGCGTTCGTGTTTTCTTCCAGCACATCCGGTGGAAACGCACCCAGAATCGTCTTCCATCCCGCCCGATACCCGCGGTTGTAACCGACCAGCGCATCCGGCCCCAAGTGCGCATACGGCCCCTGGTAAGCCTCGCTCGCCAGATCGACCCGCGTGATGACCGGAGAATTGTCTTTCGGATCGCGCACCTCCAGGAGCTTCTGCCGGATCTCCCGCAGCAAAGCCTCCGCCTGCGCGCCCGGCTCGACCGCGCCCTCCCGCTCGCGCCCACGCAGATTCACGTACAGTCCATTCAGACCCAGCCCGTAAGCGCGAGTGCGGCTCCAATCCACGCCGGCAAACGGCTCACTCTCGTTGTCCGCGGTGCCGTTCTTCAGAGTGATGTAGCCGTTCTTCAACAGCCACGTATTCAGATTGAACGAATGCCGATAAGGAGCGAATCCATGATCGGAGAGCACAAGCAAAGTCGTGTTCTCATCGACCTTCGGCAGCACTTCGCCCAACACCTGATCGATCTGCTCATAGAATTCCTCAAGCGAGGTCCCGTACGGTGAAGCCAACGCCGGGTCATACCCGGGATGCTGCGGATCCGTCAGCCGCCACATCATGTGCGCATTCAGATCGAGGCTGGAAAAATAGAAGAAGAAGACCCCGCGCTGGAATTTAGGAAACTCCACATCAAACGCCCGCCGGTGTTCGGCCAGCACCGTGCGCGACTGCTCCAGAAATTCCTTGTCGTCGAGCACGCCATCCGACAGCGCCTTCGTGTCTTCGGCAATCCCCTGCGTGTGGAACTCGCCCACTTCTTTCGCTAAGGTGCGCGAGTAACTCGCTGGTGTGGAAATTGGCAGGGCAGGGTCCGCCGGATCGATGTTGATCGGCGAAACGTAAAGCTGAAAACGCGGGTGCGCCTGCTTCAGATAAAACCGGCAAATGCCCTTCACGTTCCCGATCAGCGGCATGAGCTGAAATTCCACCGGCGCCCATCCGCTCCATTCCCCCTCTTTGAGAACGAGCTGCTGGTTCTGAAAGGCCACGCGCGCTACCGGATCCAGTGGATCGACATCGACCGTGAACGGCTCCGTGGCCGGGGGCGAATTCCTGCGAAACGTATTCTCCGGTCCGATCAGATGGCTCGCGACACGATTATTCTGCACTTCGACCTGCACCACTTCGCCGCCTTCCACCGCGCCCGCCACGGAGGTAGGATCGTCGGTGTAGAACGTGAACGTGCCGTAAGTCCCGCGCAAATCCGGCGTCCCCATTCCCGAGAGCGTCTCGCCCTTGGCGGCAATCGGCGGAAAATTCGCTGGAATACGATACACATAGTTCGGGACGCCCCGCTCATCCAGAATTTCCCAGAACGCCTTGCCGTGCCGCAACTGTTGCGCAGTCCCGCTGCCCAGTGGAATCACCCAGCTGCCAAGATGAAAACTGTGCTTCGGCCCCTCCACGCGAGAGGTCGAAAAATAAAGCTGAAACGTCTTCGGATCGCGATGAATGAAATCGAAGATGCCGTGCCCGCCAGCATTCATGCCCGTAATCAGATTCGACCAGGCCACCGGACTCTGCGGCGGAATACTGGTCGTTAGCCGCCGAAACGATCCCTGGGCCGCCAGCCGCGCAAAATTCCGCATTTTCCCCTCGCCCGTGAACTTGGTGAGAAGGTCCGGGTCCATCCCGTCGATGCCGAGAATGATCAGCTTCTTCGCGCTCGCCGAACCGCCACGCGCGCGCTGACAGGAAACGAACAAGCTCAGTACCGCTGCACACAAACCCAGCAGGCACACCGACAGAAGGCGTTTTCTCAAGGCCGCAATCACTTCCAATAGGGTCCAGCTTCACGGAGGCGGCATCGCCCTTCCCGCAAGCGATGCAAGGCGATCACAGCGTGACCACAAGACTGGAGTTCCCGAGGAGCGGGTACATAAATTGTACGCCATTCGTGTGGCGCGGGCACTCCTGCCCGCGTACCGTCGAGGCAACGTGCGCGCAATGTTTCGGACATGCTCACTGGTCGCGTCCACTTTGCCCGGACGGTTCTACCAATTACACTCTGAATAATGCTCCGGACCCTACGACTCGGCTTCAGCCTGGCAATTCTCGCCTCAGCCGCCATCTTCGCCCATGCCGCCATCAAGCCCAATCTCATCCTGATTACCCTAGACGCCACGCGCGCCGACCGAATGGGCTTTCTGGGCGCTGAAGCCGGACTGACGCGCAACAGCGATCGCCTGGCCGCCGAAAGCGTCGTCTTCGAACACGCCTATGCTCAAGCGCCTGCAACCGTCGTGTCGCACGCAACGATCCTTTCCGGCACGTATCCACAAGCCTGCGGCATGAGTGAAATCGGCGGCACGCTGCCATCCTCGCTGCCATACCTCCCGGACCTGCTGAAAGCGCAAGGCTACCGCACCGCCGCCTTTGTCAGCTCAATCGAACTCGATCCGCGCGACGGCGCAGCCCAAGGCTTCGATCGTGGCTTCCATACCTACCAAGCCGATGGAGGGACGGCCCCCCTCGGCCGTCGAGCCGAGCGAAGCTCGGCAGCTCGCAGGGCTCCAAGCTCACCGATCCGGCGCCGCCCAGATCAGGTCGTCGCCAGCGCCACAGCCTGGCTAACCCGCAACGCGCAAGCCCCATTCTTCCTCTGGATGCACCTAGCCGCCCCGCACCCGACCGCCGCGTCTTACAACGCCGCCATGACTGCCGAAGACGCGGCCATCGGCAAACTTCTAAGCATCCTGCGCCAGCAGAAGCTCGATGCCACCACCGCCGTAGTCGTCACAGCCAGCCATGGCGAGAGCCTCGGCGCCCACGGCGAAGAAACGCACGGCATCTTCCTCTATGACGAGACCGTCCACGTCCCGCTCCTCGTGAAACTCCCCGGAGGCCAAGCGACCCCCAAAAAAGTAACCGCCAAAGTCAGGCTCGTCGATGTCGCCCCCACTCTGCTCGAAATCGCCGGCGCGTCCGTTCCCTCGCAAATGCAGGGACAATCGCTACTCCGCATTGCCCGCGCCGCCCGCGCCCCCGACCAGCCCGTGTACTCGCGCGCCGATCTGCCCCAGCGCGGATTCGGCTGGAGCCCGCTGGAATCCTGGCGCGCCGGAAAGTATCTCTACATCCACGCTCCCAAGCCCGAACTCTACGACTTGACCGCCGACCCCGGAGCCACTCGCAACCTCGCCCAAAGCTCCAAAGCCACGCTCGACACCATGGCCGCGCAACTGGAAAACTTCGACCGCCGATTCACCGGCGAAACCGGGAAATCTTCAGGACCCGAGCTGAGTTCGTCCGAAATGCAAAAGCTGGCGTCGCTAGGATATGTAGGACTGCAGAAGTCCGCCGGCGCCTCGGCGGCGGTCACTGGCACGGACCCCAAAGACAAAATCGCCGTCGCCAACAAAGTGATCGAGGCGGCCGAGACTGCCGCGCACGGCAAACCCGACCAAGCCATCGCCGCGCTAACCCCGATCACCGCCGCCGATCCTAATCTCTATCTAGCGCAGTACACGATGGGAGTCGCCCTGTCCCAAAAAGGACAATACGCCGAAGCCGCCAAGCACCTGCACAAAGCCGTCGAACTCCAGCCCGACTCCGCCTGGGCGCACTACGC
>WNGE01000510.1_pt1 | contig 62099 bp, 45 predicted proteins | sample 5400651 | NCBI WGS metagenome assembly WNGE01 (sample SAMN13153370, study PRJNA577476) | soil metagenome | isolation source: 60 cm soil or saprolite under grassland replicate 2 | place: USA:California | collected 2016-06-15 | reverse complement strand
ATGCGTTACTTCGGTGTAACGGAAACTGTTTCCGTGGATACACGGGCGGCGAGTTCGATTTACCGAAGGAAAAGTTAAAATCCCGGAAGCCTTTTTGCGTTGTTCTGCTTTTAGTTAGAGAGGGAACGGCATTGAAGGACATCAACGTTTTTCCTGGTGCGCGCAAAGCCAAGTTTCCCGACTTTATCGCGCCGCAACTCGCAACACTTGTGAAAGAACCACCTTCGGGAGGTCAGTGGTTACACGAACTGAAGTTTGACGGTTATCGAATGCTTTGCCGCGTCGATCGTGGCAAGGTCCAGTTTTGGAGCCGCAATGGTATCGACTGGACAGAGAAGTTTTCCAAGGTAGCTGAAGCTGTGAAATCGCTCCCAATCACGACCGGATTTCTTGACGGCGAGATCGTGGTCGTAGACGCAAAGGGACGCTCGAGTTTTCAGAAGTTGCAACGTGCGATGGGCAGCATGACTTCTCGATTCGTATATGAAGTTTTTGATCTCATTTACGTTGACGGTTTCGATATCACGCGCACGCCACTCGCACAGAGAAAGATGGTATTGAAAGATCTGTGTAGTTCGATCCCTCGCCGCGGCGTCTTGCGTTACAGCGAGCATTTTCAGGGAGACGGGGCTACGTTTTTCAAACACGCCTGCAAGCACGGAATTGAGGGGATCGTGTCGAAACTCGCCAACTCACCTTACGTATCCGGTCGGACTAGGAATTGGCTGAAGGTGAAATGCGTCAAGCAGCAGGAATTTGTAGTCGCCGGCTATACACCATCGTCAAAAGGATTACCCGGACTTGGTTCGCTGATTCTCGGCGTCTACGACGAAGGAAAATTGGTCTATGCCGGACGAGTCGGCACTGGCTTCACGTTCACGGAGAGGAGCGAATTGAAAAAGCAATTGGATAAGCTCACTCGCGCGACATCACCTCTGGCGGTTGTTCCTAAAGATCCCGGGCTGCGCGAAGCTCGCTGGGTTGAGCCGAAATTTGTTGCGGAGGTGGCATTCACGGAGTGGACTTCGGATGGATCTATCAGGCATCCATCGTTTCAGGGATTGCGTGAAGACAAGAAGCCTAAAGAAGTTGTGCGCGAGCTTACCTAACGCTCCACTGAATATCGTAGGAATAATCAGTAAAGGGTTTTTTGATCTTCAGCTTCCAAAAAGTTCCTACCAACATTTGGAACCCGAAGAGAGCTGCCGCAAGCTCGGCATAAAGACCAATCACTATCGCCAGCCACGAACAAATTCGACCACCGCAATCAAAGTTCCCCAGACGATTCCCGGTTTGAAACCCATCTGGACAAAATCGTTCGCGTTCGACTGGAGATTGCGTATCTTCGGCCAGCCGTAATACAACATGATTACCGCCAGAACTTCTCTGACCAACAGCAGTATCCACTGAGTTTGAATTTGCATAAGAGACTCTATTAGCGGCTCCGACTTGACGTGTTTGTCCCAATCGCACGTTCTTCTGTGGCGATTAGGTATCGGACAAACCACTCGCGCGCTAAGCGAGCCACCTCATCCAGTGCACCCGGCTCTTCGAAGAGATGTGTAGCGCCGGGCACGATCACAAGTTGCTTTTCGCAGCGAAGGTGCGCAAATGCCCAACGATTCAGATCGATCACCTGGAGATCGTTTCCTCCAACAATAAGCAACGTAGGTGCACGAACATGTCCCAAAGCGGGACCGGCCAAATCCGGACGCCCGCCCCGCGAGACGACAGCGCCTACAATCTTCGGGCGTGCTGCCGCCGCGACGAGCGCAGCCGCAGCGCCGGTGCTGGCGCCGAAGTAGCCCACCCCGAGGTGCCGCGTGTCCCGGTGTTCGGTAAGCCAGTCGGTGACGCCGACAAGCCTTTCGGCGAGTAGATCGATATCAAAACGGATTTGCGTCGTCCGCAGATCGACAGCCTCCTCGTCCGGCGTCAGCAGATCTACCAACAGGGTCGCAAGTTTCTCTTCATTGAGCAGTTGAGCTACGTAAAGATTTCGAGGGCTGTGGCGACTACTCCCGCTACCGTGCGCGAATAGTACGATCCCACTGGCATCTCTGGGCAGGCTCAGGTTGCCCTCGAGCATGACTGAGCCTGCCGGGACGCTAACCCTGCGCACTTCGGCTTGCGCTTGCGTTGGCCTATCCATTTTGGTGCCTCCTCTTTTCGGTAAATGGTGAATGGTAAATAGTAAATAGTTAGTTTGCTCTGGTGTCCTGTCTCTAAAGTGCGCTGACAGAAGTAGCGAAGTCACGCGGTAGATGGTCAGCAAGGCTGCGAAAGAGTCTGCCGGGAAAAAGCATGAGCCGACACGTTTTCAGCTAAGGCAAAGAGCTTGGGTTTCACCCCGTTAGGGGTGAGATGTTTATAGCGCTGCAACTCCCAGGCACAGCCCCTCTCCGTTCGAAGTTCTAAGAAGGAGCGGAAGGGATCTTGAAGAGTACAGGGCTAATTGCGTTCCGCTCCTTCTTAGAACTTCGAACGGAGGGGGAGAGGAGGTTGCTTCAAGTATATAACATGTGTCACTCCTCCGGAGTAAACTCCTCCGGAGTAAACTCCTCCGGAGTAAAACCCTGGCAATGAATACCTCCGACTTGGACCGCTATTATTAGTTCAAAGCCGTGATCTGGGCGCGTTCGTGGTAGAAGTCGTGCGTGCCATGCGAGGCCTCGCCTATTAGAACGAAGCGCGCGTCACCGACCGGATCGATGAGCGGGTTATAGTCCTGGGAAGCGCCGGTGAGCGTGCGCGCACCTTCGCACACTGTTTTTGTGAGTGTCGACTCGGTTCTGTTTTGCACGTTTTTTTCTCCCTTCGGTTGTCTCAGGCGGCTTGACCTTTCCCAATGCCGGTAGCGAGCGAGAGGAGGTTGCGAATTTCTTCATCTGTCGTCTGTGAAAAGTCCTGGTACGACAAGATCAGCGCAATTGACGTTCCCTTTGAGAATGCGCAGAAGACAGCGTCTCTGACCCTGCGGTTCAAGGATGGTGGGTGAAGTCACCCCCGCAACGCTGGGTGAAAACTCCCAGAGTCTAAGCCAGCTTGAAGGTTATCGTAGAAGTTCAGGGCCAACCGTCCCGAAAGAGGAGAATTGCAAACTAGTTGAGAGACTAAAACGTCGAGGCTGGTTACGGAAGCAACGGTTCTGGAAGAGTGCGAAACTTGCTCTCGATTAAAAAACGGCGTAGCAGTAATGTAACGAGATGACTGAATGGTGGGACAAACAAATTCAAAGGGCCGATCACTTGGCCGCCGTGTCTACCGGTTCCAGCGAATTGCTGACGTTCTACGCGCAATTGCTTCGAGCGCAAAAAGAGATCTACGAATTTCTCCGCAGCCGCAAGGGTTGGCTTCCATCAGGAGATCTTGAACGGGACTTGTCAGTAATTCGCGCTGCCTTAAAAGGATTCTTGAGAGCGGTTGAGTCATACGGCCCGGCGACTCTCGCTAGTGAGGCTCATGATCTGTCGCAAACAAGTGCAGATGTGATTAATGAGATGCTCACGAATCATTGGCGCAGCCCATCGGACATACAGTTTTTCGCGAAAGCATTTCTACAGCCTTATGGTCGCTGGTTAGTAGAAACTGGAGCACAGCCTCTGGGACGAGATCTTGCAGGAGGCGAAGGTCACTGTCCGTTCTGTGGTGGCAGTCCTCAAGTCAGTTTTCTCGAAAGGAAAGAAACTAATGCGGAAAGTGGCAATCGCAGTCTGATCTGCGCGACTTGTCTCTCGACCTGGTCATTTCGCCGGGTAGTGTGCGCAAGCTGCGGAGAAGAACGGCCGGCAAAGCTCGGCTATTTTCATTCACCAGAATTCGATCACGTGAGAATTGAGACTTGCGACACCTGCAGGCATTACATCAAAGGCGTCGATCTCACTCGGCTGGGTCTTGCCGCTCCTCTGGTTGATGAAATCGACGCCGCGCCTTTGGATCTTTGGGCGCGCGAACACGGCTATACTAAGATAGAATTAAACCTTGTCGGTCTATGATAAAGGTTTTCCTTGCTGCTGCTGGACTGCGTCGCACAGCTAAAGTTTAGCCGTGAAAGAAAAGTCATGGTCTCGGCAGAATAGCTACACACGTTTTGCTTACACCTTAAGATAGGTAGTCTCTAGCTTCGATGGATACTGTGAGTGAGATTTGGAGCGCACAGTTTTTTTGAGCCGGACCCGCTTAAGATCGACTGCCCACTTCTAAATTTCCAACCCTTTTAGCTCACTCCACCGACTAAAGACGTTCCCCGATTAGTTAGCCCCTAAAGTTACATTTTGGGTTTTGACGGAGTGGCTTGCTATGGAAGTCTCAAGACGAACCTTCATTAAGACTACTTTTATAGGCGGCGCGGGTGTCACTGTTTTTGGTTTTAATCTCGCTCCGGTCTATGCGCAAACGCAGGGACTCAAAATTGCCCGCACTACGGAAACTCGCAGCACCTGTCCATATTGTTCCGTCAGTTGCGGCGTCATCATTCATACACTTGGCGACAAGGCCAAGAACGTGATTCCGCAGGTGGTACACGTTGAGGGCGACCCGGATCATCCGATCAGTCGCGGTACTCTCTGCCCGAAAGGAGCTTCGCTCGAGCAGGACATTGTGAATGAGCGCCGTCTTCTTAAACCGCAGGTGCGGCGTCCGGGTTCGGACCATTGGGAGGATATCTCCTGGGATGATGCCTTTAGTGAGATCGCCCGCCTGGTAAAGAAGACTCGCGACGAGACCTTTATAGAGAAAGACCCTCAGGGCCTTCCTGCAAATCGGATGGAAACGGTCGGCTGGATCGGCGGCTGCACGGATACCAACGAATTGAATTACCTCGCGGGAAAATTCATGCGCGGTATGGGGGCCTGCTATTACGAAACGCAGGCCCGGGTTTGACACGGTCCGACGGTCTCCAGTTTGGGGCCCACATTCGGACGCGGAGCAATGACCAACGGTTATATCGACATCAAGAACACCGACATGATGTTGATTATGGGTGGCAACCCGGCGGAAAACCACCCTTGCGGATTTAAATGGGCAATCGAGGCAAAGTTAAAACGTAACGCGAAAATGATTGTCGTTGATCCTCGCTTTACCCGCACAGCAGCCACAGCAGACCTCTTTCTCCAGATTCGCGCCGGAGCAGACATCGCATTTCTCGGCGGTCTGGTCAACTATGCGATTCAAAACGATCGGATTGCCAAGGAGTATCTCGTCAACTACACGAATGCGGCTTTTTTGGTTAAAGAGGGATTCAAGCTGCCGGAAGATGGTTTGTATTCCGGATTCGATGCCGCAGCCCAGACCTACGAGAAGTCCACCTGGAACTACGAAGCAGGCGGAAACGTTGGTCCCAACCCTGCGACCGCAGCAGGAGTCTCAAATGTCGGAAACGAACAGCAAAAGCAAGGTCAACAATCAGTAAGTGATTTTGAGAAACAATCACCTGCTGTACAGAACCGGCCGTCAACGCCACAACCTACAAGAGCGGCGTCAGCCCAGGGCGAAACGGACCGGAACACCGGTGGCGGTCATCAGGCCGCTGGTCCAGTCGGGGCGGCAGCGCAGGGCGGTGTGAAGCCACCACCAATGCTTCCAGCCAACACGGCATACGACCTTTCACTCGAGCATCCCCGTTGCGTCTTTCAGTTATTGAAGAAACAGTACTCACGATACACGCCCGAAATGGTCGAACGCATTACGGGCATTCCCAAAGAGCAGTTCTTAAAGGCCGCCGAAATGTTCACCTCCGTGCGCAAGGACGGCGACATGAAGAAAGCCGCGACAATCATCTATGCGGTTGGCTGGACCCAGCACACCTTTGGGACACAAATAATTCGCACGGCGGCTATACTCCAACTGCTACTTGGTAATGTTGGTCGCGCAGGTGGCGGCGTTAATGCGCTGCGGGGCCACTCAAACATTCAAGGGGCCACCGACATGGGCGGGGTGTTTGATATCCTCCCTGGCTACCTGAAAGTGCCTTCTCCCACAGATGTCGACCTTGCCACGTATCTCAAGCGCACCACGCCTACGCCGTCGAAACCTGGTGAGTGGGACTCTTACAACTACTGGTCCAACACACCAAAGTTTATGGTGTCGTACTTAAAAGCTCTCTACGGCGATGCCGCGAAGAAGGAGAACGATTTCGCATTTAACAACCTACCGAAGGTCAATCGTAACTACGGTTGGACGGAACTGTGGGACCGAATGTATCGCGGCGAGGTCAAAGGCTTATTCGCTTTTGGCATGAATGGAGTGGCAATTGGGCCGAATTCTCGAAAGAACATCGAAGCGCTCAAGAAGGCGGACTGGTTGGTGGTCGGAGAGATATACCCCGAGGAGACGAGCGAGTTCTGGAGGTCTCCTGGGATTACTCGTGAAGAGATGCAGAACATTAAGACCACGGTCTATCGGTTAGCGTGTGCGGGGTTTGCGGAGAAAGATGGGTCATTTACAAACTCCTCGCGCTGGTTACAGTGGAAGTATGTGGCCCTCCCCACGCCAGGCAGTGCAAAGCTCGATCAGGAAATTGTAGCGCAGATTTTTCTAAGGTTGCGTGAACTTTACCGAAAGGAAGGCGGCAAGTTTCCGGATCCGATTTTGAACCTCTCCTGGTCCTACACTATGCCGGAGAACCCTTCATTGTCGGAGGTTGCGAAGGAAATTAACGGCAAGGCCCTCGCGGATCTCACCGACCCACAGTCACAGCAAACGATTAAGACTGGCCAGCAACTGCCGGGCTTTGCCTGGTTGAAGGATGATGGGACCACAGCTTGTGGGAATTGGATCTATTCCGGTTGCTGGACCGAAGCCGGACCTCAACTCGCCCGCCGAGGGACAGAAGACCCGTCCGGCCTGGGCGTATTCCAAAACTGGGCCTGGTCGTGGCCGGCCAATCGACGTGTGCTCTACAACCGGGCATCGTGTGATGCGCAAGGCAGGCCCTGGGATCCCGAGCGCAGACAGGTCTGGTGGAATGAAGCTCAGCAAAGGTGGGTTGGCAATGATGTACCTGATTTCAAGGTGGACTCTAATCCCAAGGATCACATGGGTCCGTTCATTATGAATCCCGAAGGAGTTGGCCGAATCTTCGGTCCGCTCGCGGCATTTGCCGACGGGCCTTTTCCAGAACACTACGAGCCGATGGAAAGTCCTATCGCCAATCCGCTTCACCCGAGTCAGTCGAATAATCCAGTGGCTAAGAAGTTCACGTCTGACCTCGACAAGTATGGTACTCCGGCGGACGGGTTCAACGTCGTCTGCACTACCTATCGTTTGACCGAGCACTACCACTACTGGACCAAAAACAATCCCATGAACGTGCAGCTGGTACCCGAACCTTTCGTAGAGGTTCCGGCGCAACTGGCGAACGAGATGGGCATCACTGGGGGAGAGAAGGTAAAGGTGTCGAGTGCGCGCGGCATCTATATCGCCAAGGCGATGGTGACCAAACGAATCAAGCCGATGATGATCGACGGCAAGAAAACATACCAGATCGGCATTCCCATTCACTGGGGCTATCGCGGCATCAAGGAGGACGAAGGAAAGACCGCGCTCACTCCAGCGAATCAACTTTCGCCGGCCGCGATCGATCCAAATGCCTACACCCCGGAATTCAAAGGCTTCCTGGTCAAGATCGAGAAGGCATAGAAAGGAGGGCTGGAGATGAGTAATCCGCAAACATTTCAGATTCAAGAGATCTCGGCCCATCCTGGTCCAATTCCCGGCCAGGGCACCCGCCGTGAGGAGCAGGTTTGCAAATACATCGACGTGACGACGTGTATTGGCTGCAAAGCATGCGAAGTCGCATGTGTCGAGTGGAACGATCATCCCTTTCGTGAAACGACGTTCGATGACACTTACCAGACGATGCCATCTACGGAGTGGAACTATTGGAATCTGATCAAGTTTGCCGAGGATGAGCGAGATGGCAATTTGATGTGGCTGATGCGCAAGGATCAATGCATGCACTGCGAAGATCCGGGTTGTCTGCGAGCCTGTCCAGCCGATGGTGCCATAATCAAATACGAAAACGGCATCGTCGATTTTCAGCAGGACAATTGTATCGGCTGTGGCTACTGCATCTCAGGATGTCCATTCGATATTCCCAAGTTCAACGAGAAGACGAAGAAAGTCTACAAGTGCACGTTGTGTTCGGATCGAGTGGGCCAGGGGCTCGAGCCTGCCTGCATTAAAGCTTGTCCCACCGGATGTCTGCATTTTGGGACGAAATCCGACATGGTGCAGATCGCCAGTACGCGCGCGAAACAATTGCGCGAGCAGTCAGGCTTCGCAGATGCCGGAGTTTACGATCCTTCGTCGATTAAAGGCACTCATGTCATCTATGTTCTACATGACATCAAGCGTCCGGAACGTTACGGCCTGCCCGCGAATCCGGTCATACCGCCGAGCTATACGTACTGGAAGTGGCTGGCAAAACCAACCGGTTTAGCGATGGCCATGCTAGGAATAGGTGCAGTCTTTTTCCATCGCATCTTCTATGGCCCGAAGGTGCCCGAACCTGAAGACAGACCAGTCGCCGAAACAGGTCCACAGGATGAAATCGAAGCAGGGAGAAAGGAGCAGCCATGAGTTCCGTTGAGCAATTTGACCGTCGTGCGCGTGGTGAGTTCGCGCGCATTGGAAAGACGAGAGTTCATCGTGGTGAGCTGCTGCGACATCCCGTTTACACGCGTTTTCTGCATTGGTCTGTCGCGATCTTCTTCATCCTTTCCCTGATTTCCGGATTTGCCATCTATTCACCGTGGCTCTTCCGTTTTCTCACTCCGTTGTTTGGCGGCGGGCCGCGAACCCGCGCGTTGCATCCGTGGTTCGGCCTGGTATTCGAAGTGTTCTTTCTTTTTCAATTCATCAACTGGTTCGCGCCTATGGCCTGGACTCCAGCGGACAGCAAGTTCATTCGGCGTCTGAAAGAGTACGTGACCAATGAATACGAAGTTGAACCGGAAGACACAGGTTTTTTCAACGGCGGCCAGAAAATCTATTTCTGGTCCATTGCAATTAGTGGGTTGCTTTTCTTGATTACGGGATTATTAATGTGGTTTGACAACGCGGTACCCCGAGTCCTCGTAGCTATTAGCTATGTTGTTCACGACCTCAGCGCACTTGTGATGCTCGGCGGCTTGATTATTCATATCTATGAAGGCACCGCTCATCAGCCGGGAACATTTCGCTCCATGGTCGATGGGACAGTGACCGAAAAGTGGGCGTGGACGAATCATCCCGCGTGGTATAGAGCAGTGACTGGGCGCGACCCGCGCGAAGCCTACGAGCGAGAAAAGGGCCGGCAAGCCCGAACATCTGCGCGCCCTGAAGGCGTTGAGAATGAACGGGTCGTCCGCGACAAATCTACATAGACTCGTTCCACTTGAAACGATCTGTAAGAGGTATTGTGCTGATCGGCTTCTTCCAGAACGGGCGAACAACGAAGGAAGGAGACTTCTTCCATGTGCTACAACTGCGGATGTGGGATGCCTAATAACTATTACGGTTTGTTCCTTGTATTGGTTCTAATTCTGACCGCTCCATCTCTCGTGAATGCGCAAACATTGCGTTCCGCCGCCGCCCCAGCCGCATCATCGGCTTCGGCTGTTCGAGCTGTAGATGAGAAGAAGGCCGACACCTCGCCCGCCGTGGATAAATCCGCGATTAACGATCCTTTACTACGGATCCTGGTAGCCAAGAGCCTATTGACCGTCGACGAAGCGCGGTCCGTCACTACTACTGGCACACCAATGGAGCAACGCGATCGGCTGGCGGTGCTGTTGCGTGACAAGGGACTAATTTCTGCCACGGAGTTTGAAGCTGTTCGAAGTGTCCCTTCGGACGCGACTGCTTCATCGTTTGTTAGCGCTACTCCGGCGCGCGAGGCGACCAACGAAACAGCGAAGAATAATCCTTCATCGCAAACGCCGGCCACGCCAACAAAGATTGCCGCTATCGTCCCGGTGCGCTTGCTCGGAATCGACACGCCAAAAAGAGAAGGGCTGATACCTGATATCAAGCTAGGCACGGGCGCGCGCTTGAAGCTATATGGCATCTTCAAGACCAGCATCATTCACGATTCCTCATCGCCGCAGGGAAACGATTTTCCCTTAACTCTTCTAGCATCTGATACAGGACCAGGGAACTCGCCAGAGTTTCATTTAAGAGCTCGCGGCCTGCGGCTGGGTGCGAACTTCGAGTGGCTCGACCCGGTGCCGAACATGGTGATCACGGGTAAAATCGAATTTGATTTTGAAGGTAATTTCACGCGCGTGAACAATCGCAACATCTCGTCGATCCGTTCCAGCCAACCCTCGATTCGTTTGGCCTGGGTGCGCATTGACCGAAGATTCAATGACAAGACTTCGGCCTTTGCGCTTTTCGGTCAGGACTGGTCGCCATTCGTTTCCTCGACGATGCCGAACATGATTGAGAATACAAATTTTGGCGGGCTTGGTTATGGTGCGGCTTACACGCGTATTCCCCAAGCTCGGTTTGGTTTCAATTTCAAAGCGGGCGGGTCTCGCTCCTTACAGTTCGGGCCTGAAATCGCGATTGTCGTACCTGCGTTCGGAGACCTGCCAGCGAATGTTACCGACCAATTAGGATTTGGCGAGCGACAGGGAACGGATTCGCAGCAACCCGGAGTTCAGGGACGCGCCGTGCTTCAGTGGCAATTGGACAAAGCCGAGAACGTAGCGCCTGCGCAATTGATTGTGAGTTTTGAGCACGCGAAGCGCACGGCCATTGTGACAGGTGCCAGCGTACCGGCAGCTTTCAGATCAGCTTTTCCAAGCGGCGCGGAAGTCAGCAGCAATAGCAACGGCTACTCAGCCGAGGTTCAATTGCCCACCCACTTCATTACGGCAGTGGGCAAGTATTATTCCGGTTCTGACCTTCGTTTTTATTTCGCCGGTCAGTTGCTCTCGAACTTCAACGATACCGCCGGGCTGACTTCGACTGCCACCGCCTCATCGATCGATGGAGCATCGACCGTGGTGTTTGGTTTCCTGAATGGGGTACCCGTGATAGCACCGCAGAGACCTGTGCGCGGACAGGGCGGATTTGTCCAGCTCGGTTTTCCCTTGTCGCGGATCTTCGACGCAGATCCAAAGGGTCGTAATGCCGGCTGGACCGCTTACTTATATTACGGCTATGACCAGGCCACGGCGCGCGATGCGCGACGGTTTGGGCCTCGCGGTACGCGAAGCGATCTTTTCTCGGGCAATATTCAATACAAGTTGAATCAGTGGGTCACATTCGCCTACGAACAAGGATACTATCGCACTCGCGCAACGAATCGTTCAGGCCTAACTTTGTTGCCGTTGTTCCGTGGTATTCCGAGTTTCACGACTCACAATATTCGTTCGGAGTTCGCGGCGATCTTTTCCTTCTAGGTGGCGGGACGTTTTGGATAAAACAATGGGAGTTAGGCGACCGATAGTTGTTGCGATTAGCGGCTTTTCGTCCAACGTGGGCAAGACAACACTCATGTGCGAACTGCTTCGTCGCTTGCCGGGTTGGGAGGCGATTAAATTGACTCGCGGGCATTATCGGTCGTGCGGTAGAGATCCGCAGGGATGCTGCGTAAGCGATTTGATCCGCGACGAGCCGGTGATTCGTTCTGGCCGCGAAGCGAACTATGAAGCCGGCAAAGATACCGGGCGCTTCTGGGATGCGGGCGCGGCCAACGTGCATTGGGTAATCGTCAAGGATGACCAGGTAGAGCGCGGGATCAAAGAAGCGCTCACGCGTGTCAAAAGCGACGGGGTATTAATCGAAGGAAACAGCTTTCTTGAATATGTCACCGCCAATATCGCCGTGATGTGCGCGCGCGCGGAGGGCGGAAAAGTAAAACCATCCGCACGGCACGCACTTACAAAAAGCGATCTCCTATACCTTTCATCGCTTGACGGAGATGGGGTTGGGGCCCAAACAAGATTTGAAAAATGGCGTGCTAGTCTACCAATAGATCTTGACTTCGATGGTTTGCCGATTCTAACCCTTATAGATCTTTCGCAAATCCTCGCACGCATACGCAAGAATCAAACAGCTTTGTCGGTACTGTCATCCGGCCACCGGTAGAAGTGACCATTCGGATTTTGAGTAAACAATCGATCCACGGCGGATTGGATGGCATGGCTGCCACCCGGCAGATCTTGAAATCACCCACCCGTTCGGTCTTGACTTCCCGCCGTTGCTAAGTGATTGTCCTTCTATCTACCTAAATTACTATGAGTCGAGAAAGTCAGGATCGTAGTCGTCATCTACCTTTGCACGCTGCTCGGCGCGTGGTGATTAAGCTTGGCACCAGCCTGGTAACAAACGAGGCGGGCGGATTCAGCTTAGAACGTGTCGAACCAATAGTGCGAGAGATCGCGACTTTGCGAAGACAAGGCCGACAGGTAGTGCTGGTTTCTTCGGGCGCGGTCGGCCTCGGGGCAGGGCATCTGGGCTTACCCAGTGAACGCCAGAATGATGTAGTGACAAAACAGGCATGCGCAGCCGTTGGCCAGAGCTTGCTCATGCACGCTTACGAACAACTTTTCCGCGCGCACCAAATCAAGATCGCGCAACTTCTCGTTACCGAAGACGACTTCGCCGACTGGCATCGTTATCAGAATCTACGTCGGACTATGGAGAAGTTACTGAAGCTGGGTGTGCTCCCGATTGTTAATGAGAACGACACGGTATCGATCGCCGAACTAAAGAAAATCGGCGACGACGGTCAAAGGGTGTTCAGTGACAATGACCTTCTCGCGGCGCTGGTGATGAGCAAATTGGGAGCGGAAGTGCTGTTGTTATTAACGGATGTGGATGGCCTCTTGTCACGAGGATCTGAAGCAAACAACGGAAGGACATCGTCGGTGATTCCCGTCGTGACTGAACTCACGCCAGAGTTAAAGGCGCTGGCGGCTGGACGGTCACAACGCGGGCGTGGTGGCATGACGACTAAACTTGAAGCCGCGCAGATTGCCACCCGAGCCGGCATCGCCATCATCGCAAACGGCACGCGGCCTGATATCCTGACAGAAATCTTCGAGGGTAAAGCGATCTGTACAGTGTTTGATTCACCCTCACGTTTGCGCGGGAAGAAACGCTGGATCGCGTTCGCTGCCAATGCGCGTGGGAGGCTGGTAGTCAACGAGGGCGCACGTGAAGCTCTCCTGCACGACAAAGCGAGTCTGCTGGCGTCAGGCGTCGTGCGCATCCTCGACAATTTCGCGGCGCAAGACGTAGTCAGCGTCCTGGATGTTGACGGACGCGAATTTGGGCGCGGGATAGTTAGCCTCGATAGTCGCGAAGCATTGCGGCTGATTGCTTCGACGGATAAGAAACGACAACGAGCGAAGGATCGCGTCCTGATCACTCGCGATAACTTAGTTGTCAACCATGTCGTAATAGCAGAGGGAAGTTCTGATACATGAGTAGTGGTATTTCGCCAATTGATCCTCTGACTCGTGTTGCCAGGAGAGCGCGTACAGCAGCGCGCCGGTTGGCAGTATTGCCGGTTGAAACACGTAACGCAATTTTGCTCGCTGCTGCCGCGGAAATTGAGAATCGCTGTAAAGAAATACTCGCAGCGAATGAGCGTGATTGCGAAGCAGCACAAGAGGAAATCAAGGCCTGCCGAATGACGCAGGCTTTGTTTGATCGTTTGCAAACGACCGCGCGCGGTGTGTCAGATATGGCAGCGAAGGTTCGTGCGGTGGCCCAACTGCCCGATCCGCTTGGCCAGAGGTTCGCCGCCACCGAAATAGATGAAAAGCTCATGCTGCAAAAGGTTTCTTGTCCGTTGGGCGTGATTGGCATCGTCTTCGAATCAAGGCCCGATGTAATACCGCAGGTGAGCGCGTTGTGCCTCAAGTCGGGAAATGCGGTGCTGCTTAAAGGCGGCACAGAAGCCGCACATACAAATCATATGTTGGCTCACATCTGGCGTGACACCCTGGCTGAGTTTAATGGAGAGTTAGTTGACGCGGTCAGTCTCTTACGAACGCGCGAAGACGTGAGCGCGATGTTGGAGTTGCGCGGTTTGATCGATCTCGTCATTCCACGCGGTTCGAAAACTTTTGTGGATTACATCGCTACTCACAGTTCCGTTCCCGTGCTGGGGCATGGAGAAGGGATTTGTCATATCTACGTGGACCAGCAGGCTGATCTGGAAAAGGCATGGAATGTTGCGTTTGATGCTAAGACGAATTATCCGGCGGCGTGTAATTCCGTTGAGACCCTCCTGGTACACGAAGCGATAGCCACTCAGTTTCTACCGGAAATGATCAGCCGTTTTCAAGCAGCAGCCGTTGCAGTACGTGGTTGCAAGTACACGCGCGAGTTGCTGGGAGATAAATCCATCGTCGCAGCGACGGATGAAGACTGGACGACGGAGTATTCAAATCTGATCATAGCGGTCAAGGTCGTTAGCAGTTTTGACGAGGCCGTTGCGCACATTGACCAGTACGGTTCAAAACACACCGAAGCGATCATCACTGAAGACCGCGCCACGGCCGAACGCTTTATGGAATTGATTGACGCCGCGGGCGTTTATCACAATGCTTCCACCCGCTTTGCCGATGGCTTTCGCTACGGACTGGGAGCGGAAATAGGCATCAGCACCTCCAAGTTGCACGCGCGCGGCCCGGTTGGGCTGGAAGGCTTAGTCACCTATAAATATAAGCTCTTCGGCGATGGCCACACGGTTGGTAAATACAAAGCTAAAGGACAATCAAGAGGCGAGAAATGAACGACGGTATCAGATTGTCCAGTCCCGCCGGTGTTTCAATTGGGACAGCAAGTCCGCTTGACGGTGCCCATGTGTCGTTCACAAGCCGGTCGGCGCCCAAAGAGCAAGCCGCTATTGCTTGTTAGAACTCAATCTGCCGAACTAGTAAATAGATCATCTCACCGGTCATACTGCAATCACTTTATAAGAGAGCGCGAATCAATCAATTCCATTGCCTATTGCGGTCAGAGCACGTCCTCCGCTGATGAAGACGAAGCGAATCCAAATTAGCTATCTACTTCGGCCACATTGGAAAACTCTCATTGTCGCCTTTATTGCGGTAATCGGAGAGAGCGCTGCGGATCTGCTTGAACCCTGGCCACTGAAAGTCGTGTTCGATTATGTGCTGGGTTCCAAAAAGATGCCTGGATGGCTTGCCGGCATCGTTAATTCCGTTGCGGGACGTGACAAGTTGGCAATTCTTTATTTCGCCGCTTTCTCAGTTATTGCCATCGCCGCAGTGGGGGCCATCAGCTCTTATGGCGAAAAGTATTTGACTACTTCCGTTGGCCAGTGGGTTATGCACGATCTTCGACGGACGCTTTATCACCACATTCAGCGTTTGTCGCTCTCTTACCACGACCAGAAGAAAACCGGTGACGTAATCAGTCGAGTTACAAGCGACATCGATGCAATCCAGGACTTCGTTTCGCAGGCACTGTTGGGCATCGTCGTCAATGCCCTGACTTTGGTTGGCATGCTCGCTGTAATGTTTTATCTCGACTGGCGCTTCACACTGATCGCGCTATCGGTAGCGCCATTCCTCTTCGCAGTGGTTTACGTCTACACACGTCGCATCAAAAAAGCGTCACGCGCGGTTAGACAAAAAGAGGGAGAAGTTGTTTCGATCGTTCAGGAAGTTCTTTCTTCGATACGCGTCGTTAAAGCATTCGCGCGTGAGGATTACGAACAGTCGCGCTTCGAACATCAGAGTCTCGAGAGCGTAGAAACTGCCTTGCGCGCTCGTAGTCTGAAAGCGAAACTAGCGCCGATCGTGCAGATCATAGTTGCAGTCGGCACCTGCCTGGTTTTGTGGTATGGCGTCAAACTTGTTCTCGCAGGAAAGATAACAGCGGGCTCGCTGCTCGTTTTCTTTCTCTATTTGGGCAAGATGTACAAACCCATGCGAGAACTCTCCAAAATGACTGACACACTGTCGAAGACTGCGGTTGGTTATGAGCGCGTCAAGGAAGTGATTGAAACCGAGCGCGAAATACGTAACGTGAAGGGCGCGCTCCCGGCCCCCCCTTTCAAGGGCCAGATTGAGTTTTCTCACGTCGACTTTGGTTACACAGCCGATAATCTCATATTGAAGGATGTTGATTTCAAGATCGAGCCGGGACAGCTGGCCGCGTTTGTGGGCCCAACCGGCGCCGGCAAGACTACGATTGCCAGTTTGGTCGCGCGCTTTTATGACCCCGTAAAAGGAGAAGTAAGAATCGACGGAAAAGACGTGCGCAGTTACAAAATAAAGTCTGTTCGCCGGCAGATCAGCTTTGTGCTGCAAGAAAATCTGTTATTTCACGCATCTATCTGGCAGAACATTGCTTATGGCAGGCCTGAAGCCTCCAGCGCGGAAATCATCGAGGCGGCGCGCCTGGCAAATGCAGATGAGTTCATTACGAAGATGCCAGACCACTACGACACGCTGGTGGGCGAGCGAGGCGTCACACTTTCCGGCGGTCAGCGTCAGCGTATTGCAATTGCTCGCGCCATCATTCGTAAGTCGCCAATACTGGTTCTTGATGAGCCAACATCGAGTCTGGATTCGGCTTCCGAGGAACTTGTATTCGAAGCGCTGGCCCGTTTGATTGAAGGAAAAACATCAATCGTGATTGCTCACCGGTTGGCGACCGTAAGACGGGCAGATGTGATCTTCGTATTGGACGACGGCTCAATCGTCGAACAAGGCACTCATGAGGAGTTGCTTTCGCGTGGGGGTTTGTATGCTGAACTTCACGAACTTCAGTTTCGCGGCGAAGAGAGCAGCGACCTCATCAGGCCATAGATGAGGCCACCAAATGTATTTTCATGGTTTAGCCTCAGCGTCTTTGAGAGTTGTTGTCACCGGAATCCACACCTGAAGATCATTCTACCATCGTCATTCTACCCAATTCGCCGGTTTCATCTACTGCCACACTCCTAATCTCTCATTAATCCCCTCGCAGAGCCTTTTATTGTGTTCACAATTGTGAACACCTTGAACTTATTTCCGCTGCTCCACCTTGAATCTAAATTATTCCAGCATTATTATTCGGGCCGCCAGGGAGGGCACCGTTTATTTCTGTAAGACGCGTTGCTTGAGTAATTGAAATTGCTAGAACACTCACCACGCAAACCGACGGAGAAAAAAAGATGACGTTCCCAGTTCTAATAGCAGAGTTCGTCGGCCCGAATGGCAAAGGCCACGGCATGATCTTAATGCGCGAGGACGGTGAGTTCGAAGGACTCGTGCTGCGGACGGAGCGGGCCGTAAAGCAAGAACACGCATGTTGGGAGCACAGAATCGAGGATTACGAGGTTTGTGCCGTCTCAGAGGCGCTGCCTCCCGTGAAGGAAATGATTTGCGAAGAACTGGGCCTTGATTTCGATTAGATCGTAGAAGACTCAAGCCCCGTTCTCTGTGCCTGCTAATCATGCGGGTCATCGTGTAAAGCTCAACTGTCGCTCACGAAAACTCAGGCGCATCAGCGGGTACGCTTTACATGAACTCCTCCATAAGTTCAGCGAATGTCTCCTTGTTCAGCCCGAGCTTTTGCTGGACTAAGGGGCCATTCCGGAGCGCCACTTCTTGATCCTCATATGTTGGCTGCTGGTTTTGGTAGAAGACACCTATCGGGATACGTTCACCCCACTCGAATGATTTCTCTAATGCGAGCTCAACATTCCTCGCGTCGTAGTCCGGCTCGACCTCAAGTTTGTAGTTGCGCTTGCGGAAATATTCGTAGGTATTTATCTTGTTGTAAGTAACGCATGGGCTGAAAACGTCCACGAGCGAAAACCCTTTATGGGCGACGGCTCCCGCAAAGAGATCCGCCAGATGTTTGTTCTCCCCTGAAAAACCGCGCGCGACATAAGTTGCGCCTGAGACAAGCGCCAGGGCGATGGGGTTAATTGGCAGTTCAACATTGCCCAAAGGCGTCGACTTGGTGCGCACCTCTTTCATCGTTGTGGGGGAGGCTTGACCGGTCGTCAATCCGTAAATCTGGTTGTTCATTACGATGTAGGTCAAATCCAGATTGCGTCGCATGGCGTGAATGAAATGTCCCAGACCGATTCCGTAACCATCGCCATCTCCGCCAGTAATTACTACGTTCAAGGCATGATTGGCGAGCTTGATTCCTGTGGCGACAGCCACAGCACGTCCGTGCAAGCTGTGCACCCCATAGGAATGGATGAAACCAGGCAAGTTCGATGAGCAGCCGATGCCGGAGACGATCATCAAGTCTTTGGGCTTAATTCCTAACCTTCCAGCAGCGATTTGGAGCGCGCGCAGCACTCCGAAATCACCACACCCTGCACACCAGTCTGGTTCAACCTCACTTGCGTAGGTTTCGATGGGCAATTCAATTACTGTAGCCATATCCGAATCTCCTTCTAAGTCTCGAGTCTGGAGTCAAAGAGAATCGCCATGACTCCAGACTCCTGACTTGTTTAGCCTGCCTCTGCTGTCAGAGCTTTAACAGCTTGCCATGAGTAAGTTGAGCCTGTGGCGGCCCCGATAGACAAATCCCCGCGCTTTTCGCCGCCGTCGCGGGCTACCATCTCAATTTGCCACAATGGCTCGCCGTATTCACTCTCCTCAATCTTCTCAATCTTCCCGGGTCGGACTTTATCTGCCAGGTGCACACGAACGTAGTGATAGCCCATCTCTCGCGCCTCTTCCAGCGTGACATCAGTCGAACGCGGCTGGTCTTCAAGAATCGCGCGTAGTTGTTCGATAATGTGATGTGGTTCGAACGGTTCACCATCGTATTTCAAGATCAGATCATTAACACCGAAGCCGGTTTCGGCACGCAGATGACGAGCGAATTGCCCGGTGTAATTGCACTCAACGCAGACCGTGCGCTTCGTACCGCGGAGAATCTCGCTCACCTCGCTGGCGTGAAAAGGATAGAGGTATTTGATCTGAAGATGATTGGCGCGGATGCCCTGCTCGGCAAGTAAAGCAATGGCTTCACCAATCACACCCTTCGTCGAGCCCCAGCCAATCAGAGTGACCTCAGCATCGGGTGGGCCTTCCAGTTTAGGCGGAGTCAGTTCTTGCAAGACCTTGTCAAGCTTACGCATGCGCTTCTCTTGTATCTTGCGCCGCACAGGCGGATTTGTGAAGACATCGCTGATCACAACACCTTCTTCGTCATGATCGTCGGTTGCTGCCACGTACATCGCTCCCTCCGTGCCTGGTAACGCGCGTGGCGAGACTCCCGAGCGGGTGAATGCGTATCGCTTGAACTGCCCCTTCTCCTGAGACCAATCGGAAACGATTTCACCGCGCTCAATCGGCACATCATTGCGCAGAGCACCAGCCTCGATAGTCTCTGGGTGCTCTGAGAGCAGCAAGTCGGAAATGATTGTGACCGGGAGCTGGTACTTTTCTGCAAGGTTGTGTGCCTCGACCGCCGAGTAGTAACAATCGGTTGTATCGGTTGGCGCAATGATAACGCGAGGGTAATCGCCCTGAGACGCGCCGAAAACCTGATTGAGATCAGCTTGCTCCGTTTTGGTAGGGATACCGGTAGATGGCCCGCCTCGCTGGACTTCGATAATCACTACCGGCGCTTCGATCATTCCAGCCTGTCCGATGGCCTCCGTCATCAAGGCAAATCCGCCGCCTGACGTGCCGCACATCGCACGTACTCCAGCGTGCCCCGCGCCTATGGCTATATTGACAACGGCCAATTCATCCTCGCATTGCTTGACTACTACGCCGCACTTGGCTCCATGCGCAGCCATCCAGTGCAGGACAGATGAAGCTGGCGTCATGGGATATGCTGAATAGAGCTTACAGCCGGCGGCAACAGCGCCCAAAGCAAAAGCCTCATTGCCAGTCATGAAAGGTCGCTTGATGCGCGTGTAGTTCCACTCGTAACCAAGTGGCACAGAATTATCCTTCGCGAAATCGTACCCAGCTTGAGCGACCCGGACGTTCTGATCAACGACTGCCTCACCCTTGTGCTTGAAGGTATCTGCCAACACAGTCGCTGCCATCTCAAACTCCAGTCCCAGCAGATAGAGGAGGGCGCCCAGTGCTACAGTGTTTTGCATTATGGGTGGAAGGCGCCCAAAAGATTTGGTTAGCTCTTTAATGGGCAATGGGACAAGCAGAACCTGGCTGCCAATGAGCGTTGAATCACAGGTGAGCTTGTCTGCGTTGTATATGATGGCGCCCCCGGGTTCGACCTCACGGGCGTGACGTTCAATAGCATCTTGATTCAGTGCGATCAGCACATTCAGATGATCCCCATGCGAGGAGACCTTTTTCTCAGCTATGCGCACACGCAGCCAAATATGGCCGCCGCGAATCACCGATTGGTAACTATTGTAGGCAGTTACATAGAGGCCAAGTCGACTACAAGTTTTCGCAATCGTGTCGCCGGACTTGTCTAGTCCGTCTCCAGCGGCTCCCCCAATACCAACAATAACGTCTCTCTTATTTTCCATGGGTAAGCTCCTGCGAATGGACGTCCCCGCTCTCATCAGGGCGAGAGGGCTTCGAGTATCAGTTAGAGGTCTGTTGCGCGCCTCACGGATGTAGCCTCTCATTCGCCGGCTCACGTCCGTTCTGGAGATTCGGCAACGAGAACCAGGAGTAGAAAGCCGCCCTGAAGGACAATCAACTGGACGAATGAAAGAGAGCTTCGATTGTGACGGTTAATATATCAATGTTGGGCGACTAGCTCAATAGTGCGGCTATACCCGCCGATGCTGCCGGTGTTGGGCATAAGAGTATGCGCTGGCTTCGGTGGATCAGCGAGGTTCTTCACTCCCTAGGAGTGAGATATTTATAGACCGAAACATAACAAGTACCAGGCGCCGTTCGGAGGAGCGGAACTCAACTGGACTGGTACTCGTCTAGACACCTTTCGCTCCTCCGACCGGCGCCGGACGGGTATTGGGTCGCGAGCTATAAACATCCCCCTTTCATAGGACGCCTCACCGAACTGAAGATACCGCGATTGATCGTCGCGGCATTTCTTTTTATCTGTGTCTGTTATCTAACAGCTTCCTGGTAAGCCTGTCATTGAGTAAGAGAGTACGACACCGGACAGACTGAAGGCTATAAGATGCTCACATGCCTAATTATGATCACCTACCGCCATCTCCGGCGGAGCGGGGCGATGCGTTAGACCTCGTAAAGAGGTTTGCATATGTGGGTTATATGAAAATCGTCTCAGGAACAGAGGAAGAGTTTGAGGAACTGTGGCGAACGGCTTTCAATGTAGCGAACGTTGAGCCTAACCCTCCATTATCCACGCCTGTGGATTACTAATATCATTGCATAGCGTTGTTCCGGACTGATCGATGACTTCCTCATATGTATAACCAAATCCCCTCCAGTTTTTGAGCAAAATATGTTATAGCGCGTCGCAGCCTGTCAAGACGTGTGTGACCAGGCAACACTCAGGTTTTATGCTTGCATCTCAAGCCCTGTTTGCTCATTATGATTTTACCTTGCTTGAGGATCTTATCCTGCTTGAGCTATCCACCATGCGATGCGGTGCCCAGCTTCCTACTTGAGAGACTTCTATGATTAGTGTCAAAGAGCTAACGAAAAAGTACGCGCGAAATCTGGCGGTTGACCATATTTCGTTTGAAGTGAAGAAAGGCGAGATCGTCGGCTTTCTGGGACCAAACGGCGCCGGCAAGACTACGACGATGCGCATGTTGACGTGCTTCCTGTGGCCGACTTCGGGAACAGCCACGGTTGCCGGATTCGATGTCCTCGATCAGCCGCTCGAGGTCAAGAAACGGATTGGATATCTACCTGAAACTCCGCCCCTGTATCACGAGATGATAGCGGATGAGTACCTTGCCTTCGTCGGGAAGCTGAAGGGGTTATCCGGCGCCGACTTGGGCAAGCGGGTGGACTACGTGTGCGAGCGCTGCGCCATCACCGATGTCAGGACCAAACAACTCGGCAAACTGTCGAAGGGTTATCGGCAGCGTGTGGGGCTGGCACAGGCGATTATTCATAATCCCGACGTATTGATTCTTGATGAGCCGACTGCCGGTCTCGATCCAAAACAAATCAACGAGACTCGGGACCTGATCAAGAGCCTGGCTGGAGATCACACGATTATTCTCAGCACGCACATCCTGCCCGAGGTTGAACAGACATGCGAGCAAGTGATCATCATTAACAAAGGGAAAGTCGTGGCCACTGATTCTGTTCGGAACCTGCAAGGCCGCGCTCGAGGCGCGGAGTCAATGATGGTCGATGTTGGTGGCCGAAATGGCACGCTCGATCTCACGCTTGTTCGGCAGAGACTGGAGCAGATCGCCGGAGTCACCGCTGTGGTCATCAAGGAGACACACGACGGCCGTAGCATCTTCGAAATCGGGAGTGAGAAGAGTTTTGTCCGAGGCGATCTGGCACGTGCCGTGGTTGAATCAGGCTGGGATCTCAACGAGCTGCGACCGACCGCGATGAGTCTGGAACAGGTCTTCTTACAGCTAACGAGCGAGGAAGCGCCAACGCAAACTGAAAAGCCCGAGCAAGCTGAAAAGGCGATAGAAAAGGAGACGATCTCATGAGAAACATCTGGATTATTTGCCGGAAGGAACTGCGCAGCTATTTTGTCTCGCCGATCGCATATTTATTGCTGGTCATGTTCGCCCTGATCTTCGGGTTCTTCTTTTGGAACTCGCTTGGATATTTTGTCCTCATGGGTATGGAATCGCAGATGCGCGGCCAGGAGATGCCCATGAATCTCAACGAGCAGATCGTCCGGCCACTCTTGTCAAACGTCGGAGTGATCGGACTGTTCTTTATTCCCATGATTTCAATGCGCCTGTTTGCCGAAGAAAAGCGCAACGGAACAATCGAGTTGTTGACTACTTCGCCCATTCGGGACGTCGAAGTGATCGTCGGAAAATGGCTGGCCGCCGTGATCCTCTATGCCTGCCTGCTCTTGATCACCGCTGTGAATTTCCTGTTTCTCTTCAAGTACGGAAATCCTGACTGGAAGCCGCTGGCAATCGCATACCTGGGGTTGCTGCTGCAGGCGGGGAGTCTTTTGGCGATCGGCACTTTCATCTCGACGCTTACAAAGAATCAGATCATCGCGGGTGCGGTTACTTTTGGCGTTTGCCTGTTGCTTTGGGTGCTGGAATGGGTCAGCGGTTATGAAACTGCCACCTGGGCCAAAGTGCTGGCCTACGTGTCGGTGATCACGCACTTTGAATCGTTCGCCAAAGGAGTACTGGATTCGAAGGATGCGATCTTTTACGTGACCATGATCTTCATGGGGCTGTTTCTTACCACACGGTCCATGGAGGCGCTGCGCTGGAGGTCATAGATGAATACGGAATTACTCAGGACCAGGCAGACGAAGTTTGCAGGATACGTCACGGTTTACGTACTCATAATCGTCACCGCTGTAGTAGTGGCCAACGTTCTCGCCAATCGCTACGACAAATCTTATGACGGCACCGCCAACAAGCGTTATAGCCTGTCGGATCAGACCAGGAAGATCGTCAGGGAATTGAACCAGGACGCGACCATTCGCTATTTTGATCAGGGCACCAGATACGGACAAGCTAAAGACCTTTTGGACCAGTATGTGACGCTCTCTTCGAAGATTCACGTCGAATACGTTGATCCTGACAAGAGCCCGGAGGTGGCGCGCGAAGCAGGCATAAAAAACTATGGGACTGCAGTCGTGCAAATCGGCGCAAAAAAGGAAGAGGCGAATGGCATTACGGAAGAGGGCATCACCGGCGCCTTAATTCGCAATCTGAAGGGAAAGACTCGGACCATCTGCTTTGTCAGCGGCAGCGGTGAGCATCAGATCGATGACTCTGATCGCAACGGCTATTCCCGTTTCAAGGACCTGCTTAGCAAAGATGAATACGAGTCGAAATCGATTAATCTGCTGCAAAAGGCTGAGGTTCCTGGCGAATGCACAGTGCTTGTGGTCGCTGGACCGACCGGCGATTACCAGCAACCTGAAGTTGATGCCGTTAAGAAGTATGTCGAAGATGGCGGGCGCGCGTTTTTCATGCTCGACGCTCCGCTTAAGATGGGCCGCGAGATTGCAGACAATGATGAGTTGACGAAACAGCTTCAGAGTTGGGGTGTAACGGTAAACAAGGATCTAATCCTTGACCTGAATCCAGTGGGTCAGCTCATGGGTGTGGGTCCGCAAGTAGCACTCGTCTCGGCCTACGACTCACACGCAATTGTGAGTGCGATGAAAGGAACGGCCACGGGCTTCCCGTTTTCGCGCTCATTGGAAATTAAGAACGGCGACAAGACTACGGTTGAAAAACTCTTCAGTTCGTCCGACAACAGCGTGGCGACTACGAACCTGAGTTCCGGCCAGGTCGATCCAAGCGATCCGAAGAACAAAAAAGGACCGCTTACAATCGCAGCAGCGGGATCCTATAACACCGGAAAAGAGAATGTGCAGGGTCGCTTCGTAGTGCTCGGAAGTTCGTTTTGGGCGGCGAATTCATTTATCAGTTTTAATGGCAATCGCGATCTTGCTCTAAACGCCATGAACTGGCTGTCGTCCGACGAAGACCTGATCTCGATTCGTCCCAAGGAGCAGGACGACCGCCGGATAACGATGACTCAATCTCAATTTAGCTGGGTGCGAGCCACCAGCCAGTTTCTGTTACCGCTGGTTGTAGTTGTCTTTGGCGCCTCCGTTTGGTGGCGAAGAAGATAACCGCTGAAGGTTAGAGCGATTAATTTTTAAGGAACGCTCGATGAAGAACAGAGGATTGACTATTGCTGCTGTAGTTCTAGCATCGCTGCTTGGAATTCTGTACTGGTCCAATCATCATAAGCCGGACGAAAGCACGTCCACTGCCGCTACTCCCTCGGAACCCACGCCGAGGATTTTGACGCTCAACGAAGGTGATATAAGCAAGATCGAACTGAAGAAGAAGGCTGGCGACCAGATCGTGCTCGCCAAGGATAGTGGCGGCAAGTGGCAAATCACCGCTCCGAAATCGTTGGGTGTCGATCAGACCGCCGTGTCCAGTGTGCTGTCGACCCTGTCATCGCTGAACTCGGAGCGTCTGGTTGATGAGAAGGCGGCAAACCCGGGCCAATACGGTCTCGCTGCGCCTGCGCTTGAAGTTGCCGTCAGCGATAAAAACAACGCCACCCACAAATTGCTGATTGGCGACGATACGCCTACGGGCAACGGTGCTTACGCCAAGCTGGACGGCGACTCGCGAGTGTTTACGATCGCGAGCTACACGAAAACCGAAATCGACAAAAGTCTGAACGATCTGCGTGACAAACGCCTGATTACTGCTGATGCCGACAAGATCAGCCGCCTCGAACTGATTGTGAAGCAACAGGATATTGAGTTTGGACGCGACAAGGATCGGTGGCAAATTCTAAAGCCTAAACCGCTCCGAGCCGACGGAACAAAAGTCGACGAGCTTGTGCGTAAACTAACCGACGCTAAGATGGACGTAAGCGCCGACACAGACGCAAGCAAAGCAGTAACCTCATTCGCCTCAGGCGCTGCGGTCGCGACCGCGAAAGTGACAACCGATGCGGGCCTCCAACAGCTCGAGGTGCGCAAAGACAAAGACGACTATTACGCAAAGTCGAGTGTGGCTAACGGTGTGTACAAGGTCGCAAGTGATCTGGGCCAGGCGCTGGACAAAAAGTTGGACGACTTTCGCAATAAGAAAGTATTCGACTTCGGCCTGAACGATCCTGGCAAGATCGAAATTCATGACGGTGCCAGGATTTATCTTCTGACCAAAGGCGGTGAGGACTGGTGGTCGGCGGACGGAAAGAAACTCGATAGAGGTGGGGCGGTGGCCCTTCTGGACAATCTCCGCGATCTTGAAGCTACCGGTTTTGCTGAGTCTGGATCTACGGCAGCCCTAATCGAGATAACCGTAACGTCCCATGACGGGAATCGCGTCGAGAAGGTACTCATCTCAAAGGGCGACAAGAACCCGCTGGCCAAGCGTGAGAGCGACTCAACATTTTACGTGCTGGATTCGAAAGCGATCGAGAATCTGCAAAAGCTGGTGAACGATCTCAAGCCGGAGGCAACATCCGGAAAGTAAGTCCGGCGCGGCCCAGCACTGTTACGCTTTATAAGCGGCGTTATCGACGGAAAGCGTTAGCGTGGTTGGGTCTGGCTTAAGTTGGGTGAATTCGTCCCCGCAGTTTTCAAGACTCCGTTCAGAGGTGGATCAATCCGTAGAGAGGTAGTTGCTTGACCGTGCGAAAGACGTCCGCATCGTAATTAGAGTAACTCCCTTGGCATCTTTTTCTGCGGCCGCTCTGCAAATCAAAGCACAGTAGAGAGGAGCGCAATCGTTTGCCCTTTGCATCGTAAAGCTTTTGTTTTTCGATCCTGACGTCGCCATGAAAAGTGCGAAAGCTATTGTCCAGTTGCGCCAGGGATCCATCCTCTCGAAAACAATAGCTAACGAACTGCGCCCAATCGCCCGAAGGACTGCCGTACTCGAAGTGGGCAATCACGATTTTTCCTTCTCTTAACCAGACGTTAGCAGTGTCGTACAGATTATCTTCGCTGGTAGCAGCTTCTCTCGCTTTCGCGGTTTTGAACTCTCGCCATTTAGGCCGTGGGGCGCTTAAGGTCACTCCACTCTGGTCGTAAGCAGCAACGTCTCCGAAGAATCGCGCTTGTTTGGGATTACGCTTCGCGTATGTAGTGAGCTCGCGACAGTAGGCTGTAACTATCGATACCTCCGATGGAGAAGCGGCCGGCTTAGGTGCCTCACCACTCTGGGCCACAGTTACGCCGGCAACGCCAAACAGAATGATCGCAATCCTGATGATATCTCGTTGGTAGTGCTTCATTCGCGGAGTTCTCCAGCAGCTTCGAAGTTGGTTAATGGCAGCTTGGCAATTGTATTCCGACATCACTGATTCGAACGATCCGGAAACGAATTACTTTTCCGCCGCATGCTGTGGGCGAACCGATGCAGCTCTAGATGTGTTCTTAGTTGGTCCGGCGCGGACGTGCGGACGAAACGTTGTCGTTGCGCGCCGAAACGTTTCCAAAGACAGTTGATGGAGATATTTGGATCTTCACTGTGCGAACTATTGAATCTCCGACGCGCTTGCCGCTGGAAGGAGATCCGCTTCGCTGAGACTACTGACTGGTTCTGGCTGAGCTGAGCCGTCCAAAGTGGCAAGCAGTTGGATTTCATGCAGGCGCGAGACCAACCGTTGATTTGCCAGTTCCAGCTCATACCTTTCCTTGTTCGCTTCAAAATGTTCGAGTGCTCGTCTGACTGTCAGCCGCAATTCTTCATTAGTCCAAGGCTTCGTGATATAGCGATAAACCTGTCCACAATTAATGGCCTCGACCAGAGCATCCACGTCTGTGTAACCGGTAAGAATAAGGCGAACCATTCGCGGGCGAAGTGCAACGGTACTCGTAAGCAGCTCAATGCCGGTCATTCCTGGCATGCGCTGATCGGTGATCAGAAGCGCGACATCATTTTGCCGCAACAGTTCCAGGGCCAAAGCGCCCGAGTTGGCTGTGAGGACCTCGTAGTGTTGGCGGAACAATCTCTCCAACGCTCGCAAATTTTCCGGCTCGTCGTCAACGATGAGAATTGTGTAAGACATGAGAGACCTCCTGGGTCCTAGGACCTTTATTTAGTTCTGCTGTTGCGCGGTGCGACCTCGCCCATTTAGCGGAATCAGCGTGATGAATGTCGTGCCTTTGCCGGGCGCGCTTTCTACTTTGATAGCGCCGCCATGTTTCTCGATGATGCCGTAACTTATCGACAACCCGAGTCCCGTTCCTTCGCCCACTGGCTTCGTGGTAAAGAACGGATCGAAAATCTTCTTCAAATCTTCCGGTGAGATACCGCTTCCCGTGTCGCTGATCTTAACGGCTACCGTTTCCTCTATCAGCCTTGTCTCAATCTGGACTTTACCCGGACCACGGCCAATCGCTTGGGCAGCGTTGGTCAGCAAGTTCATCCACACCTGATTGAGTTGTCCTGCATAGCAATCAAGAAGCGGTAAGTCGCCGTAGTCGCGATTGAGGACGATTTGGCCAGAAGAGTAATATTTAGAGAGCAGCCGAATTGTGGCATCGATTCCTGAATGAATGTCGACCTTCTTGACTTCGGCCTCGTCCAGCCGTGAGAACGTGCGCAGGTTTAGAACAATGTCGCGGATTCGTCGAGCCCCTTCTTCACAATCAGCGGTCAAGCTGGCGAGATCAGACAAGAGGTTTTTGTAACCAATTTCTTGCTTCACGGAGGCCACCTGCGAGGCAAATTCCGTTGGCAGAGGGATGCCATCGTATACGGCAAGGAGACGCTTCAAACCGGATGCATACTCAAGCAGGCTTCCCATATTGCTGTAGAGAAACCCGGCCGGGTTATTAAGTTCATGAGCAACGCCACCTGCCAGTTGGCCCAACGAGGCCATTTTTTCGTTCTGAACAAGTTGAGCTTGCAGGCGCACTAGCTCCGCTCTCTGGGCTGCCAGTTCTGCATTGCGTCGTTCCAGATCTTGTCTATAGCGATCGGCGTCGCGCAGCAACGCGCGACGTTCCAGAGCGCGTTCCACGCTTAACTGCATGACGTCCAGGTCGCACGGCTTGATCAGGTAATCGAAAGCTCCGAGAAAAAGAGCGTCTCGGACTCGTTGGCTGCGACCAACGCCCGACACCATAATGACGGCGACACCTGGGAAATCGATGACGATCTTCCGTAACAGCTCGATTCCACTTAACCCGGGCATCTTCACGTCCGAAAGCACTAGCGCAAATTGCTTTTCTGCCAGAAAGCTTAGCGCTTCCTGGGCATTTGCAGCCGTTTCGCATTCGTAGCGCTCACTCAGCGACTCAGCATACAAATTTCGAACATCCTCCTCATCGTCGACGATGAGAATTCGATTGTCGCTTTTCTGTGAAAGTCTATGTACCAAATTACCTCTGTATCAGCGCGTGAAGGAATTTGTAAGCCCCTAAGGCTTCCAAAATGAGCGGTTGGATCGGCGAACTCTGCCCCAGGCGATGTCATAATGCCCTGGCATTCAGCCACGCCTTGCCGGTCAGGATGTAGTCCCGTTAGGCAATGCGCGTTCCAAGAACAGATCAGGATTGAATTATCGGGATTGAGGCGCCAGTTGCTGAGTGGCTATGAACCGTTTCAGGGATGGCTGTCACGGCGCATTCTTCAGGACTCTTCTGATCCTGTAAAGACTATTAGCAAATATCGCTCGCCAGATCAACCAGAAAACGCGGCAAGCAGATTCGCCCTTCTGCCACTGCTAATTATTTGGTTAATTGCTGGGGCAATCGCTCGCGAGCGATTCCAAACTAACGTCCAGGTCTCATCCCAAGTCTCTCCCGAACTCCTGAACAGCAACCGGATCGCTGCTAGATTGAAGAGTACTAGAAATGGTCGTAAGTGGCTCTGGCAGCATACTTTGACCCCGGCAACTCAGCTTTAAGTCTTCCAACGTTTCGGACATTCGAACGTAAGATACTTTTTCACAGTGATTTCAGGTATTTCCTGATTGCACAAAAAGGCACCACGGAGTTACCCTAGCTCGTCCCACGGATCGGTCCCTTATTAAGCCCGAGCGTGCGGTGGGCGCTAAACTTCCGCGGTTCTCGCTGTCTGACGAGTAAGACAGAACGCAAGACTGAGACTTGTGTTTGAAGGTAAAGCAAACGAGCCGTTTCGATGAAAGCGTCTGACTGTTTCTGGGAACGCCGCTCAAGGGTTTGATTGGGTGCCTGGGTTGTAGACCTTAACAAGTAGCTCCGAGACTTCCCGTAAGGTCACCTGCCTAAGCGTCTCAACACTCGATTCCAACTTAGTCAAGACCGAGGCATAGAAATATTTTGGAATACCATGGCTGACGCAGTCACTCACAAGCCAACGATTCTGATCATCGACGATGATGAACAAGTTCGGAATGTACTCACTGAAGTCTTGTCAGTGAGCAACGAATGCACCGCCGTAAGCTCAGCCGAGGATGCCCTTGCCGTTCTGGCTACCATGGAATTCGAGCTTGTTATCAGTGACATAAACATGGGTGGCATTAGTGGCCTGGATCTCGTGCCCCGGGTCTTGAAACGAACGCCGGACACGGTTGTTGTAATGATCAGCGGGCAACAAACAATCGATTTCGCTATCGACGCCATGCGTGTGGGGGCGTTCGACTACATTACGAAACCACTGACTATCCGGCAAGTCGAGACTGCGGTTCGGCGAGCGATTTCTCATCACAGGTTGCTCAAGGGGAAGAGACAGTATGAGGAGCACCTCGAAGATCTCGTTAGAGAGCGCACCGCGGAAATCGAACACCTCGCTCATTACGATAGGCTAACGGATCTGCCGAATCGCAAGCTGTTTTCCGACCGTTGCACGCAAGCCCTGACCAGCGCGCAACGTCACAATCAGTCAGTCGCAGTCCTGTTAGTGTCACTCGATCGATTCAAAAAGATTGCCGACACACTGGGGCAGGGCGCTGCCGACATCGTGCTGAGCGAGGCAGCCGCCCGGCTGCAAACGTGCGCCGGAGAAGGCGACACAGTGGCGCGGTTTGATGGTGATGAATTTGCCCTGCTCTTAACTCAGATTGGCGAAACGGGTGAGCTAATTGAAGTCGGTCTCGCGATACGTGAAGCATTTAAGCCGGCTTTTCGCCTGGGTGGACAGGACGTATATCTAACGGCCAGTGTGGGTATTAGTCTATATCCCTTTAATGGCGGTGATGTAGCCACGATTGTGAAGAATGCGGGAGCGGCGCTTTACCGCGCAAAAAGCGGCGGTGGTAACTGTTATCAATTCTATACCGCCGATATGAATTCCATGGCGCTCAAGCGTCTGGCGTTGGAGACGGGCCTGCGCCGAGCGGTCGAAAACGAAGAGTTCATTAACCTTTACCAGCCGATTCTGAATCTAAACTCTGGTGAGTTAGTTGGCGTTGAAGCGCTGGTGCGGTGGCGGAATCCGCAGTTTGGAGTACTACCGGCTGGAAAATTCATCGGCTTAGCCGAAGACACCGGAATAATTGTGGACATCGATTACCTGGTGATGCGCGCCGCGTGTATTCAAACACGAGCGTGGCAAGCTACCTTCGGCGATTTGCGCGTTGCGGTGAATGTTTCTGCGCGCCATTTTGGACAGAAGAGTTTTCTGCAACGGATTGTTGGTATTCTTGATGAGACGAACCTTGATCCAGACTGCCTCGAATTAGAGCTAACGGAAACTTCCATTATCGAAAATGGAGAGTCAGCCGCACGTCTTTTGGCGGAAATCAGAGACCTGGGTGTGAAGATCGCGATAGACGACTTCGGCACCGGGTACTCCTCGCTTGGCTATCTGAAATCTCTTCCCATCGACAGTGTGAAGTTGGACCGTTCGTTCGTTCAAGGGGCGACGACCGATCCGGACGATGCTGCGCTTGTGCGGGCGATTGTTACACTAGCCCACAATTTACGGCTCAGGGTGACCGCTGAAGGAGTTGAAACTAACGAGCAGGTAACATTCTTACGACTGCTGAACTGCGACGAAGGGCAAGGATATCTTTTTGGTAGGCCGATGGCTGCCGAAATTTTCGAACCCACCTTCGCCGCTGATCGGAAAAGGAAAAAAAACGTCGTGCTGCTTTCTTCGCAGACTAATCTGTCAAGCGCGATAAACGAATAACTGCGAACAATCCTCGAAATCACACCAGGACCCTTTTCATTTGGTTTCGTGGATCGGTCTTTTTGAACCCGTCTGGCTATTTTGCGCCGCGCTTGCGCAGGAAATCCACCATCTCTTTCTGATTCCGCTCTACTGCAAAACCCAGAGGCGTCTTACCGTCGTTCATTTTCGCGTTGATCTCTGCGCCGTTGTCCATTAGCAAGGCAGCGAAGTCAAGATCACCGTTTGCGGCTGCTTGATGTAGCGGCGTGAACCCACTCTCGGCCTGTTTTGCATTCACGTTAGCGCCGTGCTCGATCAAAAGACGGGCGATTGCAACTTCCCTGGCCGCAGCCGCTGACTGAAGAGGGGTGACTTTCATTGCCTCTCGGCTCGGAACGTTTACCTCCGCACCAGCGTCCAACAAAGCGTCCACGATTTGCCGGTGACCAAAGAACACGGCTAAGCCTAACGGCATGAAACCATCTGGAGAGAATGTTTTGGCAAGCGAGGGGTCTTCTTTGAGCAACGCTAGAACACGTTCAGTTTCGCCTGTGGCCGCGGCTTCGAAAATGTTCAGCTCCATACCCGTTTCGAGCAGCGCGGCGACCACATCTTTTTTGCGGTAGTAGGTGGCCTTCAAGATTGCTGATAGGCCGTTTTGATCTTTCGCCTGCGCCAGCGTTCCGTCAGCGCCGAGCAACGCCTTCACCTTTGCAACATCCCCTTGCGTGATAGCGCTAAAGAATTCATCTTTCATGTTTGCACCTTTTTGCCGGCCCTAGCTTAGGATCAGTAACAACTTACCCGTGGTCTTTCTGCCTTCGAGATCTCTATGAGCCTGCTCAGCCTGCTCGAGGGGGTAGGTGGCGTGTATGCGCAACTCCAGTCTGCCCTTGCGGATCATTTCCAATACCTCGCTTGACCGTTGCTCCAACTCTTCTCGTGTGGCCGTGTAATGGGCCAGGGTTGGACGCGTAATAAAAAGCGATCCCTTCTGAGAAAGCTTGATGAGATCAAAGGGCGGAACCGGGCCGCTCGAGCCACCGAAGAGAACCAAATAGCCTCGCAGTCGTAATACGTTTAGATCCTTTTCGAATGTCGCTTTACCCACACCGTCATAAACGACGTGAACGCCTTTGCCATCCGTTAGTCGCTTAGTCTCGGCCTCAAAATCCGCCGTGGTGTAAACGATGCACTCGTCGGCGCCAGCTTGCTGTGCGAGCCTCGCCTTTTCTTCCGAACCGGCTGTTGCAATTACGCGTGCGCCGAGGTGTTTTGCCATTTGGACCAATAGTCGGCCCACGCCGCCGGCAGCGGCATGAATAAGTGCTGTCTCGCCATGTTGCAGAGGATACGTGCTGTGGCTCAGGTAGTGAGCCGTCATCCCCTGGAGCATTGCCGCCGCCGCTTGATTAAAGTCCAACTCGTCCGCGATACGGACCAGGACGCTGGCGGGAACGGCAGCGTATTCAGCATAGCTTCCCATCACACCGGTATATGCGACGCGATCCCCGGGCCTTACGTTCATGACTTCGGAACCAACTGCAGTAACGACCCCCGCGGCCTCCATTCCGGGAACAAAGGGAATTTTCGTTGGATATCGGCCCTCGCGATAATAAACATCGATGAAGTTGATTCCTGCAGCTTTGATCTGGACCAGCGCTTCGTTGGGTCTTGGTTCAGGGACAGGAAGATCGGCGAGCTTTAGGACTTCGGGTCCGCCCGCCTGGGAAACTTGAAGGGCTTTCATGTAGTCAATAGTAAGCGTTAACTGGTTAATGGTTAGTAACGCGCTTTCGCGCGTTGTGTTTCGTCTTCCTAACCTTACGACGGTGTTGCTCGGGTGAGGCAGATACAGGTACTGCCTCCTGCGGTCCTGCGCTCCTGTTCGGACTCACGTTCTGAGACGGCTGGAAACTCTGATTGGGGCTAGCACTCTGTTGATAGGCTTGCGTGTCTGCCTCGGTGATCGCTTTTTCAAGCCGAGTATGACTGGCTGCGAGTTGATTGAGTTGAGATTGTAGGCCCTTCTTCTGGATCTCTAATTCACGGCTTCGTTGTTCGCGCTGTTTTTCCGGATGAGTGCTTCCCACACCGGCCAAACTACGTTCAATGTTTTCGGGCTTCAAATCTTCTTCCAGATCCCGAAGCCTGCTCTCTACCTCGGTCTGTTTACGCTCGACGTCGACCAGTTGAGTGCGGAGACTTGCAGCTCGTTCCTGCGCGTTGGTCTGGGCGATAGTCGGTATGGACGTTGACGCGAGAAGCCCCGCCAAAAATACGGTTGGAATGATTTGGGATCTATTCCAGAGCCACATCATTAACCCTCCGCCACTGACAAAACGCCAGGCGTTAGTAGCATTACATACGGTTGGGAACCGCAACGAATAGTCCATTTCCGACTCCATCTTAAGGTTAGTTACCGTTTCGGCGCTATCGCTCAGTTGTGAAAATTCTGTTGCACGTGATGACTGAATCGGTTTCACCTCATTAGGGTGTCTGGAGTTTGTACATTTTCCAGTCAGCTACAACGTTGAAGATGCCATCTTGTGCCGTGGAGTCTCGCGCTTGCTGCTACAAGAGAGGCCCGCCCCTTCTGAAGATGCCACGGCCTTGTGCCGTGGAGTCTCACGCTTGCTGCTAATGACGAGGCGACGTTCTTAGCAAATGGCGAAATTTAACTCGTGGGGTTCGTAAGCTTGTATGACTACGGGGTGAGGTCTCGAGTGCACAGCAGCGATGAGACTCCATACGCATTTCTTTGTAGCAGCGAGCGTGAGACTCCACGGCGCAAGGCCGTTGCATCTTCAAAATTGTGCCTGACCGGAAAATGGAAACTCCGGTGACACCTTCAGGATTAAATGATCCTGAAAGCTTCATACTGCAGCATTGTGGGTGCGTTAAATCAGGATCGTGATTTACGTTCAGGGGCATCGCGAAGCGCTCGCCCCCGCGATTGAAGTCGAATCCCGCCCGGATATTGCGTTGAATGCTTCCTAAACAGGAGAACGCGGCTGAACAGCAAAATAGCCGGATCCACTAGATCCTGATATGCTGGTATGCAGCCTGCGACTTGGCTGCGAACACTCCCCAGGTCCCGTTCGCGGTTTCCGCACGATGCGAACCAGTTGTTCCTTAAAAGCGGATAATCCTAATAACCCAAACCAAGCCCGAGAAGTCGTCCCTGGGACAGTTTTCAATATGAACCGTGCAGTTTCAGCCCGTTTAGTAACCTTCCTGTTGATTTGCCTTTTTGCGCTGCCCGGCCAGGGCGTCAACCTTTTGTTCGCTCAGGGTCAGAAGCCGCAGACAGAGAAACCGGATCGCGGTTTGGGCATTCGTCCAGACGCTCCAGACCTAAAGCCGGCGCAGTCAAAAACGGGGGCGGCGAAACCTGAAATCGTGCTTCAAGCCGGTATCTCCGTTCCGCAAACTCAAATCAGCTTCAGTCCCGATGGGCGACTGTTAGCTTCAATGGGAATGACCGGCAACAGCATCAAGCTCTGGGAGGTTTCCTCGGGGCGCTTATTACGGCAACTTGAGAGCAGCATACCAACTATGGGCGCCAGCTCGATGTCCCGGCCGTTCAGGTTCAGCCCCGATGGGAAAACAATAATCGCAATGGCGGACGGCAGATTAAGGCGCTGGGAGGTCGAATCTGGGCGCGAACTGAACAACACTGTGTTGCCGTCAGCCAAAAATCTGTTTTTCGCTCACTTGAGCGATGACGGGCGAACGCTCGCAATGCTGAATATGGATGGCTCGATAGTGAAGTTATGGGATACTGCATCCGGCCGTGAGCTACGGCCCATCACTCTTGATCAAGACGAACAATTGAACGAGCAGGACGCAGTTGCTCTCAGCCACGATGGAAAAAGTTTGGCCGCGCTAACCGAGAGGGTCAAAGGCTCGTCAATGAAGAGCATGGAGGCAAAACTGCAGGCGATCGTCTGGGACGTGACTAGCGGACGCAAGACACAGACGCTTACGCTTGGGTCAAAGCCATTGCAGTTCGGGGTGAGCAATTCGCAGATTGGAAGTCTCTCGTTTACTCCCGATGATACTTCGTTGGCAATACGCAACGAAGATTCTCTCAAGATTTGGGATCTGAGCTCCGGTCGCGAGTTGAAAACAGTGAACTCTCCCAAGCTTTCACCAAACGAGAAAGATGGCTTCGCAACGTTTGAAAGCAAGTTTCTTTTTAGCCCAGATCGACGCGTAGTATCCCTGCTAGGTGACGGCAACAAAATCAGTCTCGTCGACTCCTCTACTGGGGCCACTTTGCGTACATTGACCGGGCACGAAGGAAAGGTAGTCGGACTCAGCTTTAGCGGGGACGGCAATCTCTTTGCTTCTTCAGGTACGGATAACCAGATCAAGCTTTGGGAGGTGACAACCGGTCGGCAAGTGAGAACATTCAGCGGCTCGGCTGTACCAGTGAGCGACATTGCGTTCTCCTCAGATGGTCGATCGCTATCGATGGCGGGGCCGCAGACAGTTAGCTCCTGGGAGCTTAGCTCAGGAGGAGTTAGGCGGGCTGTTAGCCTTCCGGAGAACTTTGCCCAACCGACTATGGATGCGCTGATGCAACGCAGTTCACTGCTAAGCCGCGATGGGCGCCTGCTAATCGCCGGCAGCAAGACGGAGCCGACCGCAAAAGTCTGGGAGGTCGCCACGGGAAGAGAATTACAGAGTATCCCGATGGGACAAGGAAAAGAGCTCGGCAATGCTGCCTTCAGTCAGGATGGACACATTGTCGTCTTGTCCGAACGCGATAAACAGAAGACGGGAAACGGAGCAGCGCCGGCAACCACAGGACCACCGCAGAATCAACCTGGAGTTTCGCCTGATGCATCCGCGATGCCGGACATGAACAAGGCGATGGAACAGATGCGCAAGGATCCCAAGAAGGCTCAAGAGCAGATGCAAGCGGCAATGCCCGATATGAGCAAAATGATGGAACAGATGCGTAACGATCCTAAGAAGGCGCAGGAACAGATCAAGAAGGTCCAGGAGGCAATGAACAGCGGGGATCTCAGTGCGGGGATGGGTATGTTGGAATCAATGGGTATGACGGCCGGCACCAGCAAGTCGAACAAACCCGCCAACAACCTTCGCATGTTCGAATTGCCTTCGGGCCGTCAGCTACAGGCGATTCCGATGCCTGGGGGATTCTTGAGCGACGCTGCACCAAACTCATTCATGTCGAGCTCGGCTCTCTCGTTCAGCCCCGACGGACGCACGCTGGCCTCGGCCTCTGGATTCTATGGTCCGCTAGTGCTAAGGGACGCCAACACTGGCCAGGAGTTGCGCACACTGAAATCGGCCTTTACGTTGAGCGTTAATTCCCTGGCGTGGAGTCGTGACGGTAAGCGACTGGCCGCGGCCCAATGGGGCTTTAACAAGAACATGACGGACCCAAACTCTGTAAAAGACTTCTCTTTCGAGGACATGAAATTCGCCATCAAGGTATGGGATCCTCAGACTGGAAATGAGATCAACTCATTGTCCGGTCACGGCAATTTTGTCGGCAGTCTTGCGTTCAGCCCGGACGGTCGTTTCCTTGCTTCGGGCAGCTATGACAGCACCATCAAACTGTGGGACCTGTCCAGTGGCCATGAATTAAACACACTCAAAGGTCACTCAGGCTCAATAACGGCGCTCGACTTTACGCCGGACGGTCAGTTCCTGGTTTCAGGCAGCGATGATGGTAGCGCACGTTTGTGGCAGGCGCAGACGGGAGCGTTACTGGCAACAATGGTGACTTTGAATAAGGGAGACGACTGGCTGGTCGTTACGCCTGACGGACTCTTTGATGGCTCTCCTGGCGGCTGGAATCAGATTTTGTGGCGCTTTACACCAGGGCTCTTCGATGTCTTGCCCGTCGAGATTTTCTTCAATGAATATTTCCGACCTGGATTACTGCCAGACATTCTCGCCGGCAAAAAGCTCTCGGCCGCGATCGACATTTCTCAAAGGGATCGGCGCCAGCCAAAGTTGACGCTCTCATTGAATGAAGTGCAAAGCACAGCCACTGATGTTGCCGCGCGAACGTTGAAAGTGAAAGTAAACATTACGGAGGCGCTGGCGGGTGCACAAGATCTTCGCTTGTTCCGCAATGGGTCAATGGTCAAAGTCTGGCGTGGTGACTTGCTTGCCGGTCAAGGCAGCGCAACTCTCGAAACGACTGTGAACGTTGTCGCCGGGCATAATCAGTTCACGGCCTATGCTTTCAATCGTGACAACGTAAAGAGCTCTGATGCGACGCTTTCGCTCAATGGTTCTGAAACGTTGAAAAGCCCGGCGACTCTTCACCTTTTAGTGGTGGGTCTGAATAAGTATGCGAATTCGGCTTATGACTTGAAGTATGCCGCGGCTGATGCGCGCGCGTTTGCAGAAGAAGTTGAACACCAGCAGCAGAAGCTTGGCCGGTATCAGCAGATTGAAGTTACGTCTTTAATCGATCAAGAAGCGACAAAGGCAAACGTGCTCTCCGCACTCAAACGACTGACTGGAGATCAAACAAAACTGCCGCCTGGAAGTCCGGCCGCGATTGAAAAGATTAGGGCCGCTGAACCGGAAGATGCGGTGATCCTTTACTATGCAGGTCATGGAACTGCCCAGGGCCAACGCTTCTACCTCATCCCCCACGACCTCGGCTACGAAGGTACACGCACCGGTTTGGACCAAAGCGGCTTGCAGACGATACTTACGCACAGCATCTCCGACCTGGAACTCGAGCAGGCATTCGCGGGTCTGGATGCTGGTCTTATGCTAATGGTGATCGATGCCTGCAACAGCGGTCAGGCGCTGGAAGCGGAAGAAAAGCGCCGTGGGCCAATGAATTCGAAAGGACTGGCCCAACTGGCCTATGAGAAAGGCATGTACATTCTCACCGCGGCGCAAAGCTATCAGGCGGCTTTAGAAGCCGAGCAACTGGGCCATGGATACCTGACCTTTGCGCTGGTTGAAGAGGGTTTGAAGACACCGGCTGCCGATGATCAGCCCCATGATAACCAGGTACTGCTTCGCGAATGGCTCGACTATGCAACCGAACGTGTGCCCAGAATGCAAGAGGCAAAGATGCGTGAATCGCGTGGCGTGGGCCTCGGTATTGCGTTTGTGGAAGGCGAACAGAAGGTGACTGATGTCGATAAGCGGAGCTTGCAACGGCCACGAGTTTTTTATCGTCGCGAGCAAGAGTCTGACCCTTTGATCGTTGCCAGACCATAGCCTATGTCTCGGCCGAAACGAACTGAAAACTCAATGAGCGTTGGGAAAGAAAAGAACCACTCGGAAGTGCCCCACGGACCCGAGACATCCGAAATTAGCTATCGGCGACTTTTTGAGACGGCGCCGAACGGCATCGTGATTGTCGACGCAGCTTCTCAGAAAATCACCGATGCGAATCCATTCATGATTGAGTTGCTAGGTTACTCGCGAGACGAATTCATCGGCAAACAACTTTGGGAAGTCGGGTTATTCGAGAATGAGCAATCCTGCGTTAAGGCCGTTCGTGACCTGCTGAAAAAAGGTTTTGCGCGCTACGAGAACTTGCCGCTGCGAACAAAAAGCGGTGAACGCCGTGAAGTTGAGTTCATCAGCAACGTCTACGAGGAAGAATCGCGCCGCGTCGTACAGTGCAACATCCGCGACATCACGGACCGCAAGGCCGCTGAAGAAGCGCTGCAGGAAGTTCATCGCCGTTTGATGTTTCACGTCGATAACACTCCGCTCGCGGTTGTTGAATGGGACAACGACTTTCGCTTGTCCAGGTGGTCGCCATCGGCAGAAAGGGTGTTTGGTTGGAAGGCCGATGAGGTACTGGGGAAGCGCATTACCGACTGGAAATTCGTATTCGAAGACGATGTAGACGCAGTAAAGAAAATCCGGCCACGGCAGTTGTGGGGAGCCGAACAGCACAGCGTTTCCAAGAATCGAAACTACACCAAGCATGGAAGAGTACTGTATTGTGAGTGGTACAACTCGGTACTATACGACAAGTCTGGTATTCTTGAATCCATCCTCTCGCTGGTCCTCGACGTCACGGCCCGCAACCAGGCCGAGGAAGAGAAAGCACAGCTTCTCTTACGAGAGCAGGACGCTCGTAGAGAAGCGGAAGAAGCGAACCGCAGCAAGGATATCTTTCTGGCAACGCTTTCGCATGAACTGCGGACGCCCCTGGCGTCAATTCTGGGTTGGGCGCGCCTTCTGGGGAATGGCATGGTTGATAAGAAAAAGTATCCGCAGGTTTTTGAAACCATCGCCCGAAATGCCAAGTCTCAGGCTCAGCTCATCGATGATCTTCTTGACGTGTCTCGGATAATCACCGGTAAATTGCACCTGGATGTACGACCAATTGAATTGGTGTCGATTATCGAAGCCACTGTCGAGACCGTGCGGCCAGCGGCCGCCGCCAAGGAGATTCAATTTAAGTTGTCGCTTAATCCTGAGACGGGCGAAGTTTCCGGCGATCCCGACAGATTGCAACAGTTGATATGGAATCTGTTGTCTAATGCAATCAAGTTCACACCAAAGAGCGGGAGGGTGGAAGTCAAGCTTGACCAGGCTGGTGCGCACGCCGAGATCAGTGTCAACGATACAGGGCAGGGAATTTCGGCTGAGTTTCTCCCCCATGTGTTTGAACGTTTCCGGCAGGCGGATGGCAGCAGCGCCAGGAAGTACGGCGGCCTTGGGCTGGGGCTGGCAATCGTGCGTCACCTGGCGGAACTTCACGGCGGGACGGTGGGCGTTGAAAGCGGAGGAGAAGGTTGCGGCTCGAGCTTCAAGGTTACGTTGCCGTTGCTTACTCAAGATCCAGAGCGAGTGGCCGCACGGAGTGCTGCAGAGCGCCGGCGGTTCGTTCCGCAAAACGAATTGTCAAAACTTGGTCCAGTGCTGGACGGATTAAGGGTTCTGGTAGTAGACGATGAACCGGACGTTCGCAACTTTGTCATGATGACGTTTAGAGAATGTGGAGCCGAGACTGCGACAGCCTCGAATGCTGATGAAGCTTTGCGGATCCTGGGGGAGTGGAGGCCCGATGTGCTGGTGGCCGATATAGGAATGCCGGATGAGGATGGGTATACGCTAATTCATAGAGTGCGATCTTTGCCACCTAGTCGCGGCGGAAAGACGCCAGCTATGGCCCTGACCGCTTACGCTAGAACCGAAGATCGGGTGCGAATACTCTCGTCAGGTTATCAGATTCACGTAGCCAAGCCCGTAGAACCCGTTGAATTGATCGCTGCCGTTGCCAGTCTCGCGGGCCGAACGACAAGCAACGAGTCAGATGATAATTGCTGAGCGAATATTACCGATGGACCGGCGTGTCCGAAGCTGATTAGGCCTGACGTCGGGCAACACCTCTTTTACGGTTGCGATTTGAGCGAGCGCCTCACAGACTTCCCTTGTTCCCGTACCGAGGCTGTTTCCCTTTTCATCGACCACCATATAGATATTCGCGTCAACACTGAGTGCAAAAACTCTTGCTTCGCTGCTCATACAACTTCTTTACCTCATGGTTGGCTATCTAAACGGTTCGTACCGCTCTTCAGTGCTCTTACATGAACGGGGAAGGCTCGTTGAACGCGAGCCGATCCCCTTCATGGTGAATGAAACTTCTGCACACCGTCTCGAGTGTTACCCGCTGAGCTTGAATGCGGAAGCATCGGGTCTGTCACTCGAGGGTCATCTCAGAATTTTCACGGTTAAGCGGACTTTCGATACTTCCGTCGCAACGTTGCGCCAAGTCCCACCATTCCTGAACCGAGTAACAGTAAGCTTGCAGGTTCTGGAACCTGGCCCACCTGTCTTTGCGTAGCGGAAGTGATGACAGCATCAAGGGATGCAGTCTGACCGGGATTAACCGCTACGTCATTGAGTTGCAGGGTGAACGAACCGGTAGTTGTTGCATTCGTAAACGTAAACGGCATGGGCGTGTTATTGAAGTCAATCATAGCGCCCCCCATGAAGGTGGAGTTTACGTGGGCCTGCACCATTGCGGTATATAACTGTGAGTTACCTCCCGTAATTCCGGCAGGCACCACGAACGTTATGCGTAATGTGAACGCGCCGGAGTAATCCTGCGCGCTGTTAGCAAGGAAAAACGAGCCGAAATTGTCAACGTTCTGAACGCCCGGCATCGTCGGGTTGCCGCCGAACGCTAAGAAGCCGCTGACTGTCGTGTTGTTGAACTGAGCGTTGGTGTAAGTCAGGCTAATTAGAGTATCAGATTGCAAGGCCGCGGTATTTAGCGGACTTGCGCAATTGAAGCATCCATTCGTATTCCCAGTGAATTGCACCTCGTCGGCTTTGACGGTCCGCTGGGTAGTGACGAAAGTTACCGTCGCCAAAAGTGTAACAACAAAGACCTTAGCCGTCGTCGGAATGGTCTTGTGCATACAGAGTTCCCCCCTAAAGGTTAATCCAGCTAGTTGTTAAGGCCTGAGTTTGGGAGAAGACGCGGGCAACGCATCTCAGATCACCCTAAGCCATGTTTATTCGGTGTCGCACCGAATAAGACACCACGGTCTAAACCACTGCATTGAGGAAAAACTGGCATCGGGCTTGTGGAGCCCGGACCTACTTGGCACTGCCTCCTCAGTTGTTGTGGCTAACATGAAACGCTAAGAGTTCTCGACAGTGATTGATGTGTACTGTTGCCGCACACCTCTGTAGGTTTCACGCAACCCAAGTGCAATTTGAATACCGAGGAACTTTCGTCATTGCGCGGCGGCCGCACAACTGTGATCGTTTCGCGTTACTACTGAGCTGAATCGCGTTTGATACTCCGAAGAAGTGATGAAAGCGCAGACCATTCCTCGGAAATTATTTTGTTGACTAGTGTTAAGTAACCCGAGCCAGAACGAATAGCCGCCATCGTCCGGGTCGCGACGCAGGTATCCGAAATACTGCATTAGAACGAACGCGTCGTTGTACACCGCCGCCTTGAACTGTGCGTTTTCAGCGACCATTTGGACGACGCGAGCGCGGCTTCCGTGCGCATTGTAATCGGTAATGAGTGCGTCTCTTTGGCTGGATAGATCGACGCTTGGCTTAACGGTTAGAAGCAGCGCGTCTATGAATTGCTCCCCTGATAAGCTGGCCGGATATTTTTGGATAAACTCTGGCCTTTGGACCCATTGTTCTGCGAAGGCCGCTTTGCCTGTGTCTAAGTTGGTTCCAGCTACCACACGGCTTCGATCAGGCATAAACTGGGCATACGTCGGTTTGACTCCATACGAGCTCTTGTAAAACCGATAAACGAACCCCCCCGTCTCTTGAAACTCCAGCTCGATGAAGTAGGCCGCCGAAACGCCGACGCGTCTGGAATCAGTGCAGAGCGTATCGGTTCCACACGAGCTAATAATGGAACTCCAATAGCCCAGCCCCCCGTCATCCGGGATGCGGCTCAGAAAATCGTAGTAGTGCTGACGAACGAAGAACGTGGCATCATCAATGGGATTCGAAGCGGGTGTCCCGGTGTCGTTATCGGTAATACTCAGAACCGCCATCGATGGGGTACCCAAAGTCGCTCCCACCGCATTGCTGAGGGTCAGGTTAACGGTTCGGGTTCCATCAGCATAAGCATCATCGATGATTAGGACCGGGAAGGTTTTTGAAGTCTCGCCGGGCGCAAAAGTCAGGGTTCCCGAAGCGATCGTGTAGTCGGTCCTCTGACTTGCAGTTCCGTCACTGGTGGAATAGTTGACACTTACTGTGCCGCCGAAATCGGAGGTCCGGAGCACAGTAATAAAGGCGGCCCTTTCCGTCTCTGAAACGCCACCTTGCTCCGCTTTCGAATAGGCCGAGGCACTGAACTGCACGGAAGCTACGCTAGGATTTGTGGCACCCGTAAAGAAAAGGGTTCTATTGCCAGCGAGATTGGTACCGCCCTGGCTTGAGGGTTGAAAGACGAGGCCAGCCTTGGTTGGTGTGACGTCGTAATTGCTGCCACCAGGCACGCTAGAAAAGGTAAAGTTTCCGCCATTATCCGTCTGAGTGGTAGTCTGGGAGCTACCATTTAGTACCAGCGTCACCGTGACCCCAGCGATGGGCACCCCGGTACTCGCGGGAGGGTTCGTGATGCGACCGTCGATGGTAAATGTTTGCGCTTGGGCAACTGCGCGATACTGAATACCGGGCAGTTTGACCGGAACGCCCAAGAGGGCTGATGACGCAAAGACAATGGCGATGGACCAGAAGAAAATTCGAGTTTTCATTTTTTAACCTCTTGGGAATTAGGAGACGCTGCGCTCTAAATTGAAAATTTCGAACGGGGAGAACGGTTTCTATTGATGGAGCAGCGCTTACCCAGGCTGTAAGAAATTAGTACGATACGGAAGAGCAATGGGACGTTATTGGAAATTCTATGCCACTTGCGATTGTCAATCTGGCTTTTTTTAGGAAGGGGCGATAGGTTGACTAGGAAGCACTGGTCGAAACGCTAATGAAAGCACAGCCACGAATGAATGTGACGAGTGAAAACTTCCCGCAGTTTCTTGACTCCCTGGCGCGTACTCCCGTCACCATCGCGGAACTAGTCGAAGGTCTTTCCGATAGTCGCAGTCGAGCCAAGGATTCGGCCGACGAATTCTCAATTGTCGAAAATGTTTGTCATCTTCGCGACATCGAAATTGAGGGCTACACCGTTCGCATAAAGCGTATTCTTGGGGAAGCTAAACCCACCTTGGCCGACATCGATGGCAGTCGATTGGCGGTCGAGCGCAACTATAACGATCAATCAGCGAACCAGGCTCTGAGGGAATTTCAAAGTGCTCGCCTGGCAAATGTTGAAGTGTTGCGCGGCGTGGATGAAGAACAACTCAGCCGCGAAGGGGTCCTTGAAGGCGTCGGCACCATTACCGTGCAAAAGCTGCTTTCGATGATGCGCGATCATGACGAAGATCATCTTTCGGAAATCAGGATTCTTCGCCGCCGACTGAACTCCACGCTTAACGACAGCGCCGACTAAGACACTTTTGACGGTGACGACTTACCAGGGCTAATGTCCAAAGTGGACAATCGTAGCGCCGAGGCCGCCAGCATCAGGTGGAGCGTCCGTCCAATGCCGGACGTAATGCGTGCGTGAGAGTATTGAGTGGACCATCTTTCGTTGTACGCCCACTCCTTTGCCGTGAATGATTCTTACGCTGCGAAAACCTGCCCCATGCGCCTGATGCAGGTACTCCTCAACAATCCTCTTTACGTCACGCGGTGGGATCGTATGAAGATCGAAGACGTCGGTAATCGGGATCTCAATAGTGATGGGGAAGGGATTAAATGGATCAACATCCGGGTCATCCATGTCTTCAGTACGCAGCTGGGCGGTTCTGGTTGCTGATAACGACTGGACCCATCTTCTTAACGCATCGACAAATTTCACAACCGGAAGCCCTCAAAATCGTCTGTTTTCTGATTCTTGACACGCTTACTCAGGCGCATATAAACTCGCGGTCTTTCAAATCCTAGCATTTCTTAAGGATCTGCCGGAGCAACTTACTAAAGTTTGTTCCTGCCTTTCGGGAAAGGACTCAACAAACAAGAATGCGTGCGCGAAACAAGATCACCGTGGTGGGTGCCGGTAACGTCGGTGCCACTGCCGCACATTGGCTTGCTGCAAAAGAGTTAGGGGATGTGGCGCTCGTTGATATCGTCGAAGGTGTACCCCAGGGCAAGGCTCTGGATCTGGCCCAGGCGGCGCCCATTGAGGGCTTCGATGTTCGACTGGCAGGTTTGAATTCTTACGACGGAACTGAAAACTCCGACGTCGTCATAATTACGGCGGGATTACCGCGGAAGCCGGGAATGAGCCGCGATGATCTTTTGAAAACCAACGCAGACATCGTTACCAAAGTGGTCGATGAAGTGGCGAGGAGATCGCCTGACTCGATTCTAATCATTGTCTCGAATCCGCTGGACGCGATGTGCCAGGTGGCGCTGCGCCGCTCGGGTTTTCCAAAGCACCGAGTCATCGGCATGGCCGGTGTATTGGATTCAGCGCGCATGCGCTGCTTTCTTGCGGAAGCATTGAATGTCTCCGTGGAAAATGTTACTGCGTTTGTTCTTGGTGGTCACGGCGATACGATGGTACCGCTGCCACGTTTTTCAACCTGCGCCGGCATTCCCGTCACCGAGCTGCTCCAGAAGGACCAGCTTGACGCCATCGTCAAACGGACCGCGAACGGCGGAGCCGAAATCGTTAGCTTACTCAAGACTGGTTCAGCTTACTATGCGCCTTCGGCCGCTGCCGTGGAGATGACCGAAGCGATTCTGAAGGACAAGAAAAAGATTCTTCCGTGCGCCGCCTATCTTGAAGGCGAATACGGTATCAATGGGTTGTATGTTGGCGTGCCATGCAAACTTGGAGCTCGCGGACTCGAGCAAATCATCGAAGTCAATCTCACAGCTGAAGAAAGGATAGCGCTGCAAAAGAGCGCCGCGGCTGTTCAGGAACTCATTAACGTACTGGGTATCTAGTGTCAGTCTTGATTCACCGACATGAGTTATTGATAGAACAATCCTCGTAACCTAGAAACGATCCTGGTTCGCTCTCTTCGCACCCCGCGAGGAGCGCAATCTGATACCAACTCCGTCCGGCCGGCAAAGAAGCGCCGGACCTCACCCAGAAAGGAGCGAACAAGATGCCCACCGGTAGAGCTCTTACCATTGGACTTAATGCCGTAGACCCAAACCACTATGGTGGATGGACTGGAGAACTCAATGCGTGCGAAGCAGACGCCGAAGATATGGCTTCGCTTGCAAAACTCGAAGCCACGACTTTGCTGACGCAGAACGCCACCCGAGAGCGAGTCATCGCGGAGCTGACCAAAGCAGCTAAACAACTGAAGTCAGGCGATTTTTTCCTGTTGACATACTCCGGACACGGGGGACAATTGCCCGATCTGAACCGCGATGAAGCGGACGCCCAGGATGAAACCTGGTGTCTCTATGATGGGGAGTTTGTTGATGATGAACTCTATTACTACCTCTCGCAGTTCGCTAAGGGCGTTAGGGTTCTGGTGTTTTCAGATAGCTGCCATAGTGGCACTGTGGTCAAGCTGGCCTTCTATCACGGTGCGGCCGCGATGAGGACAGCGGGCACTGGAGGCAGCACCGTTAAGTTTCGCAACATGCCCCCCGGGGCCGCCTTGCGTACCTACCGCAACAACAAACCGTTCTACGATAAGATTTTGAAAAGCTCAAAGCTCAAGAACGCGGACGGAAAGGTTAAGGCCTCGGTGCTTTTGATCTCCGGCTGTCAGGACAACCAGCTTTCGGCCGATGGAGATTTCAATGGACTGTTTACCTCAAACTTGTTGCGTGTTTGGAACAACGGAAAATTCAAAGGAACGTATACAGCCTTTCACAAGGCAGTCCTCAATCGCATGCCGCCGGACCAAACGCCAAATTACTTTCGCGTGGGTCCAGTGAACGTTACCTATGAAGCTCAGAAGCCATTTACAATCTGAGAAAGAACTCAGTTACATAGAAAACAAGAAGGGCGACCATCCTAAGATGTCGCCCTTCGGTTTCGTCTCTTGGTGTGTCTCTTATTGACACCTAAATCCATTGGGCGGTATAAGCCACGCAGCTTCGCATTGACCACATCCGTTGTCGGCGTTGATGGCCAAAGTCCAGTCGACGATTTGAATCTTGCCTCATTCAGTTCTCTGAAAACCCAGGAGCGCGATGAAAACCAAAACTGATTCAACTGAAAAAAGCGGTCTGATATCACGAATTGCCCAACTTGAAGAGTCGGTAGAGCTAATAAGTGAGACGCTTTACGACTTAATATCCACTTTGAAGAATCTCCCGGATCCACCGTGTCCACCAATGTGCGGTCTGGACGCCCTCGTCGCAAAGCGGCCTCGTAAAAAGCGAAAGTCCTGAAGAACCTGGTTCTAGTCTATTCAGGGATTTATTTCCCGCGAATGCCAATCGCCCCGTTTCTTGCTCCTACTTTTGCGGAGGTCCAGGCTCAGTCGTCAGTAGGGCTCTATGGAGAGGGCGCCATTATGATGGCATTGACCTCGAACTCCGGGATCACTCAGGGCAATACATCTGTGAGCATAACCACATCACTCTTCACCACGCCGCGCACACAGGTAAGCAACCGCCCATCGGGCGACCATTCGAAGTTGATGATCCGATCTGATTTGAAGTCGGTTAGCTGCTGAGGTTGGCTTCCATCCAGGGCTTGCCTCCAAATGTTGGACACGTTGTCGCGGTTGTCAATGTAGGTAAGGGCACGACCATCCGGCGTCCAACGGACTCGTTGCCACGACAGGTTCGGGATTGAAAGTCTCGGGATATCAAATGACTTCACTGGTTCGCCGCCGTCAAGTGGCATGATACCGACCTTCCATCGTGAAACGGCGTCGAGATAGATGTACGCAACCTCTTTACCGTCAGGCGAAACGACAGGCGAGTTTGAGTACTTCTTCGTCAACTGGGTGCTTTCGCCGCCATCAATCGGCACCTTCCAGATAGTGGGAACGCCGGAAACGAATCCTTGATAGATGACCGAGCGACCGTCAGGAGAACAAGAAGGGAACTGTTCGTCTCCTCCTTTAGTCAGTTGCCTGGGATTGTTCCCATCGAGGTCCATCCTCCACACATTAAAGGTGCCAGCCCGGTTGGAGGCAAATACAAGATAGCGCCCATCTGCTGAGACTGATGGATCGCGTTCTGTGAAAGTATCAAAAGTCATCTGTTGCTTGTTGGATCCATCTGCGTCCATGAGCCAGAGGTCAGTGCTGCCACCCATATTTGAAGTGAAAGCGATCCTGTTGTTACCGGCCCATGCGATACCGCCCAGGCTGGCTGGTGCTACTGCACGGGCGCGATCGACGTCTTCTGAGGGCCCAACCCACACACTCAGCAACCTTTCGGTTTCCACTGTTACTAAGTTCTTTGAGTCGGCGGTCAGACTAGCCCCTAAGTAGCTGTTGAGATCATTTGTAATTCTTCTCATCTGGCCGCCCGGATAGGACACATACCAAAGTTGAAATGGACTTCCCGGCTGATCCGCAGCTGTAATGATTATTCCAGCGCCATCTGTAGACCACACAACTCGTTCGATGACAAACCAGTTTTCGGGCGTTATTGCTGTCGTCACACCGTCTGGCAAACGTACTTCCACAATGTTCATGTGAAAGCCGCCGACCGAACTGCCGCCCGCACAAACCAGACTTCCACTCGGCGACCATGATGGTCCTGCGACATAAAAATAATTCGGAGGCTTGCGTAGGGCGGCTTGTTGCTCACCGCTGCCGTCTGAGTTCGCCACCATCAGCGCAGTTTCTCCGCCAGCCGGATAGCGACGTACAAAAGCAATCCGGCGGCCATCTGGCGAAAGCGCAATTGGGCTAATCAAGTCCGCAAGAATTCTCCTTGGGGATCCTCCTAAGACGGGAATCATGTAGAGATCTGCACTACCAACTGCTGTGTCCCTTCGGTTGTAAAAAATGTAATCGCTATCTTTAGAGAAAGTTAGTCCCTCGTACTTAGGATTCGCCGGCGGTTGTATCTCTATGTCGCTCGACGTAGACACCTGTCTAATCCACAAGCTTTGTTGCTTTCCATCGTCCACCACGTGGGCCACGTACTTGCCGTCGGGTGAGATTACCGCGTCTGCGGTGTTGCCGGCATTCGTAAGTCGTCTAAACGTGTGGTTCTCAAAGGCGACGGATCTCCTTTGAGATCTGTGCCAGATGGCCCAGAGGGTCAATGCAACACACAGCATCACAAGAGCAAAGAACCCAATAGACAAGCGTGGGCGCGCGAGGCTATCGGACAGAGTTCTAAGTGCGCTCGAGTGGCCCGAAACCTGATGTAGGCGTTGTGTGCGATGCCCGCTCTTGTCATCAAGAGACATACGCGACATACGAAGATCATCCGCGAACTCGCTGGCCGATTGGTACCGCATTTCAGGTCTCTTCTCCAGGGCTTTAAGCGCAATGCGGTCCAGCTCCGGGGTCACGCGTTCATTGATGGATGACGGTGGAAGCGGATTGAAGTGAATAATCTGCGCCCCTATCTCAAGAACACTGCCACCTGCGAACGCCGGCTTGCCCGTCAGGCATTCATATAGGAGGGTGCCAAGCGCAAACAGATCACTGCGAGCATCAACGGTTGCGCCTGTGGCCTGCTCCGGTGAAAGGTACAGTGGCGTGCCCACGACGACATTGCTGCTCGTCCGTGCCTCGAGCAAGGTCTTAGCATCCGGACTTATGCCGTGCAGCGGATTTTCGTAAATCTGCTTCGCCAGTCCGAAATCCAGGACCTTAACCTGGCCTGCTTCATCTACCAGTACATTGGAGGGTTTCACATCGCGATGAATAATCCCCTGGTTGTGTGCAGCACCGAGCGCTTCAGCGACGGATTCGATGATTTCTACGGCACGTCTGATGGTCAGCGCACTCTGAAGTAAGAGCTGACTTAACGTCTGCCCCTTGATGTACTCCATCACTATAAAAGGCTGACCCTCGGCCGTTTCGCCATAATCGTGGACGATTGCTATGTGTGCATGCGAAAGCATAGAGATGCGCGAGCCTCCCGCAGAAAGCGCGCGCGATAGTGGTGATCGTGAGCGGCAGATAGAAACTTGATTGCGACGCGACGGCCGAGATGGGTGTCTTCAGCCAAATAAACCACACCCATGGCACCTTCGCCGATCTTTTCCACAATCCGATAATGTGAGACGGTTTGCCCTATCATGAATTCGTAGTAGGTGATTCTAACGCGGCATGCCGCTTCAGTGAACCGCGTCGATGAGGGAAGTTTCGAGCGGATTGGAACTCTAAGAAAGCCTTTGAAGGATAAAGAGCGGCTTATCGCGATTGCGGCGTTAAAACGATGGTGTTGCCGGCGGCACAAAAAGAGGACGGTGCGTGATCCAGAAGGACCACGCACCGTCCGGTTTGTATGTCAGTACCTCTCCATGACCTGTCACGGGATAGTGAGGCGTCTGTTACTACTGAATGAGCCGCCGGTGTAACTGCCGCCGATGCTGAGTGTCGACGCAGCTCCCGGAGTGGAATTAGTAAAGCTAACGGTGGTGGTGACTGAGGCCCCGGGTGCAAGGTTGCCTAAGCTTTGTGGCAAGGGCGTACCGTTTGTAGCTCCCAGTTTCGCCAGAGTCAACATCACATTGTTGGCGGGAGTGGAACCGATGTTCTGTATCGTGATTAATCCCGAAACAGTTGTCGAGTTAATTCGGCTTAGTGACGATGCGACCACCAGCCTCACACCACCGCATGGTGTCGTGCAAAGATAGCTAGTGTCAGTGACGACGATGGTGTCAATGCGCTGGCCCGGTGCGGTGCCCGCGGCAATGACACTCTCGTCTGCACCCACACGCCACTTCAACTGGATGTTTTGTCCTGAGGCTGATGCCGGCAGATTTACAATTGTATTCAAGTATGCCGGAGTCGTTGTGGTGCCACCTGATAACCCGGTCCAGGCGCTTCTTCCTCCGATCGGGTTTTGGCCCGAAGCAAGAGCCCCGGTGTAACCGCCACTGGCGAAGCTGCCACCGGCAGCGATGATGTCCTGGTACGCCCCACCATTGACGCTGATCTCCAGAACGCCGCCATCAAATCCGCTTTCAAGGTTGAAAGCGTTTCTGAAGCTGGCCTGCGCCGGGAGGCCATTGATGTGGATCACTGGACTTACAAGTTCAGTGACGCCAAAGTTCGGCACGTCCGGAGCGAAAGCGTCGTTTGGCGCACTGGATGGATTCGTAGTTGATGTAACCCATGGGACTTCAGTACCTGTCGCGGATGTACTCCATCCAGCGGGTAAGGCTGGTGCAATTACACCGTCGAAGTTTTCAGCGAACTGAACGCCCGGAGTGCCGGCTCCCAGACGAAAACTGTAGTTAAGCGTGCCGAAATCGACAGAGCCATCCTGCAGCTTCAAAGCCAAAGTAACCAGGTCGCCACAGTTGCCGAGCGCCGTAAAGGAGAAATCTCGACCGGCATTACCGCCGGCGCCGATGGCTCCGTAGCTCTGCGGACCGCTTGGCGCAACCACGTTAGCGCTCGATTGAAGAGTGCCAACCAGGTTGGAGGTTGCTGCGGTTCCATTGTTAATCACATTCAGGTTTAGGGTGACACGCTCACCGGGATCGACGGCCCCGTTGTTTGGTGGGCAGCTTTCGTTAGTTAGTGATGAGCCGTTAGAAGCAAGAACCGGCACGAGCGGACACGAGCCACCAATGCAGCCACCAGACACGGTAAGCGTGTAAGGGCTGTTGCTGGCAGGTATCGCCGGCACATCCTCCACGACCACAACGAACGTCTGTGCTCCTGCCGGAAGGTTGAAAGAATAACTCCTTGTCGCAGCGCTCGCCCCTGCGTCCGCGAGATAGTTCTGAGCGAGATTCGCCGGGTTGAAGCTTGAACTGTAAGCCGCGGTGAAGAGGTTGATGCCATTAGGTGAACTGAGCGTAACAGTAATGCAGGATGGCCCACTGTTGGCGCAGGTTTGGAAGCTGTAGGCATCATACTGGTGATTCCCGGGAGTACTTGTACCAGGAAATGCTTTGGTGCTTCCGCAACTACTCGCAATGCCGTCGCGGAAGTGACGTATGGTTAACGCCCCAGTCGTGGCGGTAAAGCCTGGTCCGGGCGGAGGCGCCACAAGGTCCAACGTAGACGAAATGCTGGTCGCTGGTGGTCCAGAAAGTACCGTAAAGTTCAACATCTGGCTTGGGCCGCCGGTGTAGTTGAGAGTCAGAGTAAAGTTAATGAGAGTTGGGCAAGGAATAAACCCGGCCAGCGAGAAATGGAACGGCGTAGTATTCGTACCAGTGCCGCCGCCCGCTGCTAAATCCGGATATGCAGAAGTTGCCGGGGGTGTGATCGTGACCCCGGGAGTTGAAGTACTCAGCGTAGCAGAGATGGCGGTGGCGCTATTTACACCGTCATTCCTCAACTGAATCACCATACTTGCAGTTTCTCCGGCATCGATCGTCCCATTGCCATCGCCTGGATCTTCGTTGGCAGTGATGGAACCCAACTGGAGGAAAGCCGTTCCCGGCACACCGAGTGATTGAGTCGCTGAATAGGCGTCGATAATGCCGGCGCCCGACGTGCGGTCAACGCCCGGCGTCATGATATCTATCGCAGTGCTCGTCAAAGCTGTGCGGATCTGTGCAGGAGTAAGGAGGGGATTGGCAGATTTCAAGATTCCCGCGATCGCGGCTGCGTGCGGAGCGGCGGCGGAAGTGCCGAAGAATGGATTCGGAAAACCGCCTACTCCCGTAACTGAGACGCCGTCCGCGGCAGTGATATCCGGCTTTTGGCGCAATAACCCGCCTGTCGAAGAGAAATTACCCGGAGTGTAGGGCGTGCCGTCCGCCTGAAAGAAGACACGACGTGGACCGTCCGATGAGAAAGTCTCAGTCACGTTTGCGGAACTGAACGGATTGGGGAATGGACCAACCGCCGGTGTGGCGGCGCAGCCAAAGGCATTTGCAGCTCCTGCGTGGCCATGTGTTTGTCCCGCCGTCCTGATTGAGAGCTGACCCCGGTTAGTGTTCAAATGCAGGAATCGATCAGCAGAGCCATCCTTCTTAACGATCACAACGCGAGATGTAGCAGCCTGCGTCGTCTGCTCATAAGGATCCTGCGTTCCATTCTGAATGTTGGTTGAACTTGATTGCACTGTTGTGCCGGTCGAGTTCAAACGGAAGAGGTCGTAGTCGTTGGCAGAACCTCCAAGGGGATCTGACCAATATATCGCCAACGGACCGGTTCCAGCGACGGTGATTACGTCGAAGTTCTGAGCTCCGAAGCTGTGCAATCTCAAAGCAGGAGTGGGCGAGGGAAGGGGGCCGGGTGCCGGGCCACCATCGACGAAATCACCTTCCCAGGCGCCAGCCGTTGACTGGTCCAAATTGCCGGAATTGCCCGCCGACGAGAAGTACAGAGCGCCGGCAGCGGTGACGTCGTTTACCGCTTGAATGACCACCCCGCCGTTGGTATTTGTTGGGACCAATTGCCCATCCTGAAACGGTGTCTCAACGTAATAGAAAACATCGTCGACTATGATGTCGCAGCCGGCAGTGCGCAGGTCTCGAATGTTTTGAGCGAAACTCGTGATGCTCGTGAAGGCGGTCGCGAAGTAAAGCTGCGCGCCCGGAGCGAGGTCGTGAACGATCTCCAGCATAGCGGTGCCCTCATCACCTGAGCCCGCCTGACCTGGCAATACTGTTACCGGTCCGAGATCGCCCAGTGCCTGGCTGGCGGCGAGATTTGTCACGCCATCGGAAAGGACGCCGATCTTAATGCCGGTCCCGTTGGCATGGAACACTCCTCTGGCAAGATTTGCACGATGAGTAACGTCTCCCTGAGAACTCTGGCTGCCAACACCAGTCGGGGCCGGTGTTCCCGATACATTGCCCTCTGCGCCGCCCTGGAGCGCGCTCGTTAGGAGGTTTTGCACTCTGGTGGCGCGTTCAGTGAAGCCGAGTGGCAGACTTTCCCTAAAGCCTGATTTATCATCGACGACAGGATCCGGAACCGAGGACGTCATCGCTTCTTGTTTGGGCTGCAGAAACCGGACCTCGTCCAGTGAGGCAATTGCCTCGAGATCGTCGAGTCTAACGAGGGCGCGAATGTTATTGTTCTTGGCACCTATAATCTCAGCTCCCTGCGCCTGGAGTGCCGCCAGCAGCGAGTCGGTTACGGTGGCCGTAATGTCAATGACTGCTTTCCCTTGATCGTCGACCTTGACATCGGTCTCGACAGTGGGCACGTTGTCCGCCACTGCCTGCCCGCGATCCATCTTCAGTTGATAGATCAATTGCGAGTCAATCTTTTTCTGAACGGCCGTACGTGATTCTTTCTCCCTGATCAGGGCTTCGATTTGTGCCATAGCCTCGGAGCTTATCCCCTCGGAGTCCTGGGCAGCGGCCGTCGCTTTTTCGATTCTATCGGAGAACAAAATGCCGCTCGCTGCTGCTGCAAGAGTGCACAGGGTGAGAAAAACGGAAAAAATAAGGGCGCGGCTGACTCCACGTCGCTTTGAACGTACTAAAGATTTCCGGTGAACTCGTTTCTTATGCATTTGAAGCTCCTTTAGTTAGCTGGTTGATACAGGACGATGGCTATCGAGTAGCTGTTTGCAAACGGAGGATTGTCTCCACAGTCTCTCGGAAACGGAATGCCCGCTGGCTCCAACCTCCCGAGGTCGAGAATCGTTGCCCGCCTGGTCTTGTTGTTTCTGAGGCCTTGCAGGTCTCGACTCTGTGGTTTTTGTCGGACCTTACAGTGAAAACTGCTCAGTTCGTCATTGCCTGAGCTTTCGGTGCGATGAACTTAACTTCCTTGGACCGCGCGAGCGTTTCTAATTTCGCGAGTGAAAGATATGCAATTATTGAATCGTAATCTTTTGAGCTGTTAACGATGCGTCCCCCGAGCTTCTCGATGCGTGCAAGAAGTTTTTTGGTTACCGGAGACCTTATCTCGACCAGGACCCTGCCTTTAGCATCTTTCTCCAACGGAATTGCTTCCGTGGGAACCCCTTTGGCCACGGCCTCGCCGCGCATCTGATAGATCGCATAGAGTAGTTGCGAGTCAATTTTTCTCTGCTCCGGTGTACGCTCTTCCTTTTCCTGGCCGGGGCTGTTCATCAATATAGAACGGGACTCGTTCGCGAGAACCGCAATGGTTGGATTACTCAAACCGGGTCCCGCAGCTGTCGTACCCGTCCAGGAAAACAGCTGTAAACAGACGCCCGAGACCACGAAAACAATCACTGAAGAACGATGAGTCCTTAGTCGAGCCACTTCACTATATTCGCGTCCAGCATGAGAGGCTTTATAAATCGAATGGGAGAGCATGGGAAACGCCCTCCGCGTCTCATAAAGAAGAATTAAGAATATGAGAAGTATTAAGAACTCGCAAGAGCTATACCGCGCTCTTTAAGCTCAGTTCGAAGCAGAATTATCAGAGATTTATCCATCTTATTAGCTGGGAATTCTTTCGATGAGCGGACTAGACTTCAGATGAGCAGGGGCTTAATGAAGATCATCATGACGAGGGTTTCTGCCCCGTTTTACGAAGGTCGATAGTAGAAACCCGGCTCAGGGATCTGAGGTTCGGATTTGATTCTTGCATCCAGACTCAATGGGGGACCCAGTAGCAGTTGACGATGGCCCATTACACGTTCATGACCTTTCATTAAGAATAGACGCTTCGCTGGCGAAGCGATTCCACGCCCGGGAGATCAGCGCGAACGCAGGCCAAAGCACTACCAGGCCACCGTCTCCAGATTTTCAGCACAGGTCTCCTGAACGGAGGCTCACCTCTTTTTTGAGCTTTGAATAGGACTGCCTTAGGCTCACCCATCAAATCGGCGTCGATAGATTTTTCTCAAGAGGACCAGAGACAATCGAATGAAAGACTGCGGAGACTTTTCAGGATAAACACCTCAGTTTGATTGACAGATTCCTTGCAACGCTAATAAGGTAAGCCCGCTTAAAGATACTGGCGACAAGCGGTAAATTTTGTCGCTGCGACATATCTCGTAGGTGTTTTCAACCACCTTAGACCTCTAACACCTCGAACACCCGCAAACCTAGCCCACGGAGAAGCGAATGAAAACCCACCGTTTGGTGATAGTTGCCTTTGTCTTGGTGTGCCTGATGTTAACAGCTCTCGCCGGTCTCCCGGTTCAACTTCCGAGTTTCTTTCCGCCAGTGCTTAATGATGTGCGAGCGGCCGTTCTCTAGTCTGCTTTCGATCAAATCACCGTGTCGGGACGGGTAATGTATTCAACAGGCGAAACTGCGGCGGGCGCAACTGTGACGCTGAGCAAGACTGTCTCTGGCTTGACGACGCATATGACGACAAGCGCCGGTGGCGATGGGAGTTACGCTTTTCAAACTGAATCAGGCTGTGCGGACTATCAGGTGCAAGCTGCTTCGTCCGAGATCGTCGATAACGAACCATTACCGCCTTCCGGAACCAGAAGCTCCAACGGTTGCTTTAATTCCAACCTGGGATTCTCGGATCTTGTAATCAATAAGCCGCACCCTATAGTCATCGGCGGTCACGTCAAGGTCGCGGATGGAAGACCTATTCAGGGCGCCACTGTGACAATGACTCGAACCAAATATGATCTTAGCCCTCCCAACGTCGTCATTACTACAACAACCACGGATTCGGAGGGTCACTATCAATTCAATACCTTCTCCCGCTGTTCTGTAGCTGAAGAATTAAGCTCATCAATCGCCGGAGTCCCGCTCCCGGGGACCAATACCACTAACGCTGTCAGCGGATGTGTCTTGCAGGATTACCCAGACCTGGATATGACGGCTGTCTTTCCCCAATTGCTAGGTGCGGGGAGAAATCCTTTGTGCAACGAGGAGATACCGCGCCCTGTCACAGTAACTAATGGGAACATGTATCTGCAGCAAGTTGATTTCCGACTACCGGGCGCTGGCGAGGCGACTGATGTCACCCGCACATATAACAGTGTTTCTCAGAACATTGGATTGTTCGGAAGGGGATGGACCAGCACTTACGATGAAACAGTAACGGAGGTCGCAGGAGGCGGACTTGAACTGACATTACCTGATGGGCGGCTAGTTAACTTCCTCACGCCTGACTTCTATGGCCAGACCGTTAAAAACGGCAACGGCACTTTTACTGTCACTTTCAAAGACGGATACATTCATCAGTTCAACACGGCTGGCAAGCTTGTTTCGCTAACGGACCGCAACGGTAATCAGACTCTTCTTACCTATGCTGGGGGCAAACTATCGAGCGTCATAGATCCGTTCTCACGCGTCCTTACAATTACGACGAACACACCCGGCCAAGTGACTTCGATTAGCGACTCGGTAGGAACAATTGCCAGTTATGCCTACGGGGGCAACAACGAACTAGCGTCAGTAACCTACGCTGATAATTCCGCATTCCAATTCTCTTACGTGAGCGTGCCTGGTGGCCTTGCACTAGTCACAGTCACTGACGCGCTGGGCAACACCGTCGAACATCACGAATACGATTCACAGGGGCGCGCCATAACCTCGGAGACTCATAATGGGGTCGAGGCTTACACGCTCAACTACGTCAGCGCCACTGAAACTGATGTAACCGACGCGTTGGGACACGTCACTAAGTACTTCTTTCACCAGATCAAGGGAGACGCAACCGTTACCAGAGTCGAAGGCGTTTGCGGTTGTGGCGGCGGTTCTCAAGTTCAAACCTGGACTTACGACAACCAACGAAACGTCACTTCAATAAGAGATTCGCTGAGCCATACAGTCAGCCATACCTACGACAACAACGGCAACCAACTAACAAGAACCGACGGGACCGGCATGGTAACCTATACCTACAATCAATTCGGCGAGGTATTGACGCGGACCGACCAGATGAATGGCGTAACCACAAACACCTATGACGTGAATGGGAACCTGCTTACAATCAACGACGCATTAAACAATACGGCCACGATCACCTATGACACCCGCGGCCAGGCTCTGACGTTTAAAGATGCCCGCAACAAGGTAACCTCCTTTGCCTGGGACACCAGCGGACGCCTGACGCAGCGCACGGATGCCCTTCAAAACGTTGCGTCCTTTGCCTACGATGCTCGAGCCCGACTCACCGGCATTACCAACTCACTCAATCAGGCAGCCAATTACGAATATGACCTCGCCGGTCGTTTAAAGAAAACCATTTTCCCCGACAACAACTTTGTTCAATTTACTTATGACCTGGCCGGACGACGCACGAAGGTAAAAGACCCGCGCGGCAATGAAACTAACTTTGCTTACGACGGCGCCTATCGGTTGACATCTCAAACCGACGCTGCCAGTCACACCACGGGCTACGGCTATGACTTGATGTCGAACCTGACTTCGCTGACGGACGCTTTGGGTCGCGTGACGAATTATGAATACGACGAATTCAACAGAGTGAAAAAGATCATATACCCCCCGGCGGTCGCAGGGGCTACTCGGCTCCAGGAGATAGTTGAATACGATGCGGCAGGACGAATCACGAAAAAGACGGACACGGCCGGGCGGGATACAATTTATGCTTATGACACCATCAATCGTCTGACGACGGTGACTGATCCTGCATCGCAGGCCACGCAGTTTGAATATAACGCGCGGTCGCAAACCACGGCCGTAATCGATGCCTTAAACCAGCATTACACGCTCTCTTACGACGCGCTGGGACAAGTGACTGGGACGACTCGGGCCGATGTCTCAATGAACTATGTCTACGATGCTGTCGGCAATCGCACGCAGCGAACTGATTATAACGGGTCGGTTACCAACTACACCTATGATGATCTTAATCGGTTGACAACTATCAGCTATCCAGACACAACGATGGCTAGCTATGCCTACGACGCGCTGTCGAGACTGACCTCCGCGGCAAATCAAAACGGTACCGTTACTCTTGCCTACGACAATCGCGGCCGTCTTATCAGCACGACGGATGTTTTCGACAAGACCATCGGTTACAGCTACGATGCCAACTGTAACCGTACGGCGATGACTCTCGAAGGCGCTTCGTATGCAACCTACGAATATGACACGGTTAATCGGTTAATAAGCTTAACCGATAGCGCAAGCCATGTTGTCAACTACTCCTTCGACTCCACGAACAAGCTTACCTCTCGCATCCTACCGAACGGGGTGGAATCAACATATACATACGATGATCTTGATCGGCTGACGCGGCTGCGTGATTTGAAGGGCGCAAACACAATCTTGGACAATCAGTATAGCTACAACACCGCCAACCAGATTTCACAGATCCAGGAACCTTCGTTAACGCACATTTATGGCTATGACGCCTTGGACCGGCTGTCATCAGCTTCCGGATCGACTCCTGCGGAGTACCAGTACCAGTATGACACCGTCGGTAACCGCACAGACTCGCCGGGGCGGAACTACCTATACAATCCGGTTAACCGGCTTGTCGCTATAGCTCCATCGAACACATTAAGCACCGAGTGGGCGGACTTCACCTACAACAACAACGGAACTCTAACCTCAAAGACGGATGGAACTGGGAATACAACCTACTCCTGGGACGCTGACAATCGGCTCATTCAAGTACATTCGATCCAGGCTAGTACCGATAATGGCGGTGGCGACGATCTTCCGGATCTTGAGTATACGGTCACATATAAGTATGACGCCCTTGGCCGAAGGATACAGCGAGTTGCCACCGTAAGCGGACCTAGACCGAGGTTTAGCTCAACGAATTTTGTGTTTGAGAATAGAGATGTCATTGAGGATATCAATGACGACGGCACCGTCATTACGAAGTATGTTAATGGTCCAGGGGTCGACAATAAGCTAAGCCAGACTAATGCGGTGAACGGCACACTCTACTTCAGCCTGGATCATCTGGGCAGCACACGAGCGCTGACAGACGCGAGCGGAAACGTAGTTGAAAATAGGAGTTACGACTCCTTCGGAAACAGTTCGGGCAGTTCATTTACGAACTACGGCTATACGGGTCGCGAGCTTGATGCGGACACTGGCCTGATGTACTACCGCGCCCGTTGGTACGACCCACAGGTGGGCAGGTTCATCTAAGAGGATCCGATTGGATTTGCGGCTGGAGCTAACTTCTATACTTATGTAGATAACAACCCCACCAGATTCACTGACCCTTCCGGACTGTGCCCGCAGAAGTCCGCAGGCCAACGATGTGACGAACGATTAGCGGGAATATTTGGCGGGCCGGGAGCGGTTGTTGGATCGGCACGTGATCCACTAACAGTTGGTCGTAATCCTCAAATCCTTGCTTTGTCTCAGAAATATGGATGGTCCACTGACAGGATCGGTGAGCGTTTAATTGGCCACGGCCCTGCTCCGTACGCTAACCCCGATCCAAAAAGCTCTGACCGAGGCGGGATCATCCACATCTACGGCAACGACAACGGTACCGCTACGGGCACAGGGTTATATACCCCGGCTGGCGGTAGCATAGGGAGCATGATCACGCGCCACGCCGGCACTCCAGCCGCCTACACTCAAATAAATGTCAACTACAACCGTGGACCCTATGCTGGCCTTACGATTGCTTACGTGCACGTTAGCGCCGGCAGCGGACAACCTAATGCCACGGGTTCTGTTCGGATTGGCAACATCGGCGGGCTTGGAAGTATCGACAGCCCGAACTACATCCACACTCACGCGGTTTTCTACATGAATGGAGCGAGAGTCGATCCTAGGACGATCTTTTGCAAAGAGTTCGGATTTTAATCGGATTTTCAGAGGGAGAAAGCTTGAAATGTTAATTCGGGTGACGAATTTCGCTCTCCTCGTTGGCTTTCTCTTCACCAACAGTGTAACTATCGCGGCACCAACCCAAGCTAGAAACCAGTCGCTAAAAGTGATCCTAAATCGCTGTGAAGGAAATAATTCTGATTTGTCCGGTGCTCACCATATGGCCGGAGCGGAGGGTACTATCATAGCTATTGCAAGACTAGGAGAGGGAGAACGAAGTGGGGAGTTGAATCGCCGACGCCTGCATAATGTACGGATCTTTCTGACTGATTTCGGCTGGCATCGTGATCCGGCCACCGTAATCACGGCCGAAGGGGAAAGGGTTAAAGGATACGGTCGAGTGGAGTTATACGTAAGGGGCATCCCATTTGTAGCTCTGGCGGTCAAGCGCAATCAGGACCTGTTGGTTGGATCTTGTGTTGGACCCGAAAAGAATCTGTACCCCTATCTCGATAGAGAGCCAAGACGATCAACAACGAAGCCATGAGGCCTAGGCACACCTACGACAGGGCTGGTTAGTTCACGGCAGAACTCCCCAAACCTGAAAAGCATGCTTCAGGTTCGCCTTTTGCAGCTTCTGAGTAAGGCTTGCGCCGAGGCTTTCAAACGGGCCGGATTAGCAACTCCAGAGGAAATCATCAATAAGGGAATAACGATAGCATCTAGCCCGCTTCTGAATGATTCTTCCAACAACGCCACTCTTGGCATTTCAGAGTCGGTGCGTCAAAGAGCCGCTCAGAGTCAGGCACCTGCGCAAACGATTCGATCTCAGTTTACGTCCAACGGGCCGGTCATATTCTTCAGAGCCGAGGCTTTTTATAATACGACCTATCTGGATGAGGCGGTCGCCCATAAGTTCATCCATGCTGCGGGTGTCGATAAGTTCCCGGTGTGGGGTTACAGTTTGGGCCGCGGCAACGATCTCTCCGGATATGACCATTACCACGACATGATTGACAACTGCGGTTATCAGAACGTCAGTCACTAACGAGATTCTGCGTATGAGCGCTTTTACATCACAGAGCACGACTGTAGCTCGATCGCTCGATTACAGTGCGAGTCTGGCACTGACGTTCCTGATTGCTCAGACGAGTGTGATGTATACCTTCTATCAGGCGGGTCACATAGAGGGACTGAGGGAAAGCGGCGCGTTTATTACTGAGTTCCCATACACACTGAATGGCCTACATACCTTGA
>WNGE01000324.1_pt1 | contig 62137 bp, 51 predicted proteins | sample 5400651 | NCBI WGS metagenome assembly WNGE01 (sample SAMN13153370, study PRJNA577476) | soil metagenome | isolation source: 60 cm soil or saprolite under grassland replicate 2 | place: USA:California | collected 2016-06-15 | reverse complement strand
GAGACGCCGGATCGTATAGGCGAGCATGGTGGGGTGATCCTCCGCGACAACGATCGCGCCTGCCGTGGGACCCCGGACGCAGGAAGCGTCCGGGGTCCCACGAACTGCGTGGGTAGCGAGCCTACTCGGGCTACGATGCTTTCAGGCCCCACTCCTGGTTGTTGTAGGACGGGCCCTGAAGCGTCGAGTTGTTGCGGATGTTGACGTAGTCGCTGTAGGCGGCGAGGAAGACCGGCTTCTGGTACAGCGGCAGGACGTTGGCCTCCTTGGCCATGATCTCGTCGGCCTGGTTGAACAGGTCGCGCAGCTTGGCGTCGTCGAGCGTCTTCGCGGCCTCCTCGAGCAGCTTGTCCGCCTGCGGGTTGGACCACTTGGTGTAGTTGCTGCCACCCTTGGTGTGCCAGAGGTCCTTTTGCGCTGCCAGGAACGGGCTGCCGACCCAGGCGTAGATGATGATGTCGAAGTCACCGGTCGACAGCGTGTTGCCCAGCTTCGGCGTCGGGTCGATCTTGAGGTCGACGCCGATCTGCTTGAGCTGGCCCTGGATGAGCTCCGAGCTCTGCTGGCGCAGCACGTTGCCCACGGTGTAGCGCATACGCAGCTGCGGCACCGGCTGGCCGGCCTTGTTGATCAGCTTACCGCCTTCGATCTTGTATCCGGCGTCGGTGAGGATCTTCTTGGCGGCGTCGACGTTGCCCGCGCCCTGCCCGGTCGACGTGATGACGTCCTTGTAGCCGGGCGCGCCGTTCATGATGTTGTGGTTGTTGAGCGGCGCGGCGCCCTTGAAGAACGTGCCGATGGTCTTGTCGATGATCGCCTTACGGTCGACCGCCGTGAAGATCGCCTTCCGCAGCTCCATGTCCGCCAGCGCGGCGTTCTTGTTGTTGAGGTCGAGGTGCTCCCAGGTCGGGCCCTTCGACAGGTTGTAGTTGACGCCCGTCATGCCCTGCACCTTGGTCACGATGTCCTGGTTGGGCTGGGACACCAGGACCTGGACCTCCTTGTTCTGCATCGCCGGGACCTGCTGCGCCTGGTCCTCGATCACCTTGTAGATGACCTTCTCCAGGGCGGGCTTGGTCTTGCCGTACCACTTGTCGTTGGGCACCAGCTCGACGGACACGTCCTTCTGGTAGTTGCCGATCTTGTACGCCGCACCGGACCAGGTGGGGGTCTCCGTCTTGAACGCCTCGTACGCCTTGGCCAGGCCCGCCGGCGTGGTCAGGTCGCCGCCGGCCTTCGCCGCCACGTGGGCCGGGTAGAGCTGCTGGAACAGGCCCTTCCAGTCCGGGAAGACTTCCTTGAACTTGACCGTGACCGTCTTGTCGTTGTCGCTACCCTCGACCGAGTCGATCACTTCGTAGCCGCTGGTGGAGGCCACCGTGCAGTCCGGGCAGTCCTTGCCGTTCTGCATCTTCCAGAACATCTGGAAGTCCTTCGCCGAGATCGGCGTGCCGTCGTTCCACACCGCGGCCGGCTTGATCTTGTAGACCGCGGTCTGCGGGCTCTGGCTGGTCAGCTCGGCCGAGGCCAGCAGGTCCTCGTTCATGTGCACGGTCGAGTCCGGGTAGTAGAAGAACATGTTCGGGGCCAGCCCGTTTATGACCTGGCCGGTCTCATAGACGTTGCCGTCACTGTCAAACTGGTTCCAGTTGGGAATCGTCTTCTCCATGGCGATCACCATGGTGCCGCCGGACTTCGTCTTGGCGGTGTTGCAGACGTTCGGCTTCGCGTCACACTCGGCGAAGCCGGGCGACGACTGCTCCTTCTTGTCCCCGCCGCCGCCTCCGCTGCAGGCACCAAGGACAAGTACAGACGCAGCCGCGATCGCCACGAGGCCGCTGAGCCTCTTGGATCGATTGAGCATTTTCCCTCCAGTCGGCTACTGCAGCGGGCCACGCACCGGCAATCGGTCTTGCGGACACAAAGGTCTGGCGGACACAGAGCACGGGCCACCCGAGCTGCGTTGTAGTGCCTAAAGGAAACTGTGCCGGGGGCCGGCTGCAAAGGGGGGGCCGAGATTCGTGACTGTCCCGTTATGCGGACACCCCATCGGAGTTACGCGGGTCACCCATCCAGCCCAGCTGTGCTGGCCGGACGGCTATCGTCGATCGACCCGGCGGACGATGCCAGGTCCGATTTTCCCGATATTCCGGGCTGCCCAAGGAGCGGAAATGATGGGGTAAACAGAAGGGTCCTCACGTCACGCCCGGAACAGGGCGCTACCCCAGAAGTCGTCCGCTGCCCGGACGCCGGGCGGACAGGCGAACAATCCGCTTGACACGTGACGCAGATACTCGTTCATCTTGTCGTTTCTGGCCAGCCGAGTCTGGATCGGCACGAACTGCTTGCGCGGGTCCCGCTGGTACGCCATGAAGAAGAGCCCCGCACCCAGCCGGCCCAGCCCGTCCGAGCCGTCAACGAAGTTGTACCCCCGCCGCAGCAACTTCGCGCCGCCGTTGCTGTCCGGATGCGCGAGCCGGACGTGCGCGTCCTGCGCGATCACCGGGGTCCCGTCGGCGCCGACGGCCGCCAGATCGATCTTGTCGAACTCGCCGTGCTTGCCGAGCGGCGCCCCACTGCCCTTGGTACGGCCGACGATCGCTTCCTGCTCCGCCAGTGACGTGCGGTCCCAGGTCTCGATCGTCATCCGAATCTTGCGGGTCACCAGGTATGAACCTCCGGTCATCCACTCCGGCCCGTCACCGGGCTGCACCCACAGATGGTCGCGGATCGCGGCGGTGTCCTCGGCCTTCAGGTTTTCCGTGCCGTCCTTGAAGCCGAACAGGTTGCGCGGGGTGGCCTGACTGCGCGAGGTGGACGAGGTACGCCCGAAGCCCAGCTGGGACCAGCGCACCGTGACCGCGCCGAAGCCAATGCGCGCCAGGTTGCGGATCGCGTGCACGGCCACCTGCGGGTCGTGGGCACACGCCTGCACACACAGGTCTCCACCGGAGATCGCCGGATCGAGCGCGTCGCCGGGAAAATGCGGCAGGTCGGCGAGGGCCGCCGGCTTGCGGTCGGCGATGCCGAACCGGTCCTTTCCGCTCGCGTCGCGAAACAGCGCCGGGCCGAACCCGACCGTCAGCGTGAGCCCGGAGGCCGGCAGGCCGAGCGCCTCGCCGGTGTCGTCCGGCGGCGCCTCCGGCAGGCCGGCGACCGCGCCGACCGGGCCCGCGTCGCGCCCGGCGGTCATCCGGGCCGCCGCCCGGCTCCACTCCCGCAGCAGGTCGACCAGCTCCGCGCGCTTGTCGGTGGTGACGTCGAACGCGACGAAGTGCAGCCGGTCCTGCGCGGGCGTGGTGATACCGGCCTGGTGCGCGCCGAAGAACGGCAGCGCGCCGCCGGCTTCCGGGCCGTCACCGTCGTCGACGGCGCCGCGCGCCCACGCGCCGGCCGCGCCGGCCGTCACCGCACCGGCCACTCCGGCCCCGCCGACCGCCAGCATCCGGCGCCGGGAGAATCCGCTCGTCATCTCCACCCCTTCTGAAGGAGGGGGCCCCTCTTAGCGCTCAATGCGGTAAAGGGGGGCCCTCCTAACTATTTGGCGACCGTCGCCCCGACCTTGCTGATCGGCTCAGCGAGGCCGTTGATCACGTCGGACAGTTCCTTGACCTCGGCCTTGGACAGATCGGTGTACGACTTCCAGCCGTCCCCGGCCTTGTGCTTGTCGAGCGCGGCCCGGGTGGCGGCGAACCTGGTGTCCAGCTCGCTCACCAGCGCGACGTCCCCACCGATCAGCGCGTCGCGCAGTGCGTCGACGGCCACCTTGGCGCCCTCCAGGTTGGCCGCGAAGTCCCACAGGTCGGTGTGCGAGTACCGGTCCTCCTCGCCGGTGATCTTCCCGGTCGCGACCTCGTCCAGCAGTTCCTTCGAGCCGTTGGCCAGCTGCACCGGCGACAGCTCCACCGCCTTTGAGCGCGTGACGATCTCCTTCACGTCGGCGACCAGCTTGTCGGCGACGGGACCGTCCTTGCTGATGTCACCGGTGGTCCACAGGTCCTTCTCGATCTTGTGGTATCCGGTCCACTCCTGGCCGGCCTCCACGTCGTTCTCCCGGGCGTCGATCGCCGGGTCCAGGTCGCCGAAGGACTCGGCCACCGGCTCGATGCGCTCCCAATGGGTACGCGCAACCGGGTACAGCGCCTTGGCCTTCGCGACGTCGCCGGCCTTGACCGCCGCCGCGAACTCGGTGGTCTTCGCGAGCAGGTCGTCTGCCTCGCCGGACACGTACGCCTTGTACTTGTCCACCGCCGCCGCGAGCTTCGGGTCGGCGGCCAGCGCCTTGCCCTTGCCGCTCACCGTCAGCTTGGTCCGGATCCCGTCGCCCTTCTGGCCGGGCTTGCAGGCGCCCTCGTATTCGCCGGCGGTCAGCTCGACCGAAAGGTCACGGGTCACGCCGGGGCTGATGTTCTCCACCTCGCCCTTGATGCTGCCGTCCTTGGCGTACACGTAGAACTCGGTGACCTTGCTGCCCTTGTTGGTCACGGAGAACGTGTGCGCGCCCGCCGGCAGGTCGGTCTTCGCCACCGTGCACTCGGTGTCCGTGGCCGTGACGGCGATCTTGTCGCCCTTCTTGGCGTCCTTGCCGCAGGCGGCGAGGCCGGTGACAGCGAGCGCGCCGAGCGCGATGACGGCGGGAAGACGATATCTGGGCATGGTGAAGCTGCTCTCCTTGCACTAGGGGGTGACGCGGGGCGGAAACTCAGACGGTCGCGGGCTTCGACTCGGACGCGGCCTCCGCGGCGGGCGCCGGCTTCGGGGCCGCCGTGCGGTCGGGCCGCAGGAACAGGAACAGCACAGGTACCGCGTAGCCGAACCAGGCGGCCACCTCGAACCAGCTCATCGTGGGAGTCAGGTTGAACATGCCGCCGATCACCGCGGAGTACCAGGCGGCGGGGTCGACCACGCCGGAGACGTCGAAGGCGTGGCTCTCGCCGCCGGGCAGCACGCCCGCCTCGTGGAAGTCGTGGATCGCGTACTTGAGGATGCCCGCGGCGACGAGCACCAGCAGCAGCCCGGTGTACCGGAAGAACTTCGTCAGGTTGATGCGCAGCGCGCTCTTGTAGAGGCCCCAGCCGAGGCCGACCGAGGTGAGGATGCCCAGCGTGATGCCGACCAGCGGGCCCGCCGACGTGGTGGCGCCCTGCGCGGCGGCGTAGAACAGCATCGCCGTCTCCAGGCCCTCGCGGGCGACGGCGAGGAACGCCATGCCGGCGACCGCCAACCCGCCCATCTTGATCGCGTCGTCGAGCTTGGCGCGCAGCTCGCCGGAGAGCTTCCGGGCCGTCCGCCGCATCCAGAAGATCATCCACGTGACGAACACGACGGCGGCCACCGAGGTGATCGCGTCGAAGAGCTCGCGCTTGTCGCTGGGGAGCAGGTCCTGCGCCACGAATGTGAGCAGCGCCCCGAAGCCGATCGACAGGCCGACGGCGGCCGCCACCCCCGTCCACACATGCGGCAGGCGCTCCCTGCGCCCGGACTTCACGAGGAAGGCCACCAGAATGGTCACGACGAGCGTGGCCTCGAGGCCTTCGCGTAGGCCGATGAGGTAGTTGCCGAGGATGGCGTTGGACACCGCGGACTCCTGACGCTGGTCGCCGAACACTCGGGAGTAGTTCGGTAAGGCAAGCCTTAGTAAGGTTAGGGACACCTTACTATCGACCTTCGGGCGCCAGTCAAGCCGAGGCGACGTAAACCACCTACCCACTTGCGCACATACGAAAAGCCGGCCCCGATTATCGGGGCCGGCTGTGGACGTTCCGTGATCAGTAGCGGTAGTGGTCGGACTTGTACGGGCCTTCGACCGGCACGCCGAGGTAGTCGGCCTGCTCCTTGGAAAGGGCGGTCAGCTTCACGCCGAGCGCGCCGAGGTGCAGCCGGGCGACCTTCTCGTCCAGGTGCTTGGGCAGCGTGTGGACACCCAGCGGGTACTGGTCGGTCTTGGTGAACAGCTCGATCTGGGCGATCACCTGGTTGGTGAAGCTGTTGGACATCACGAAGCTCGGGTGGCCGGTCGCGTTGCCCAGGTTGAGCAGTCGCCCCTCGGACAGCACGATGATCGCGTGGCCGTCGTCGAAGACCCACTCGTCGACCTGCGGCTTGATGTTGACCTTCCGGATCCCCGGCATGCGGGCCAGACCGGCCATGTCGATCTCGTTATCGAAATGGCCGATGTTGCCCACGATCGCCTGGTGCTTCATCCGCGACATGTGCTCGGCGGTGATCACGTCCTTGCAGCCGGTCGCGGTGACGAAGATATCGGCGGTCTCGACCACATCGTCGATCGTGGTCACCTGGTAACCGTCCATCGCGGCCTGCAGCGCGCAGATCGGGTCGACCTCGGTGACGATGACCCGGCCGCCCTGCCCGCGCAGCGACTCCGCGCAGCCCTTGCCCACGTCGCCGTACCCGAACACGACCGCCACCTTGCCGCCGATCAGCACGTCGGTGGCCCGGTTGATGCCGTCGATGAGCGAGTGCCGGCACCCGTACCGGTTGTCGAACTTGCTCTTGGTCACCGAGTCGTTGACGTTGATCGCCGGGAACAGCAGCGTGCCCGCCTGCTGCATCTCGTAGAGCCGATGCACGCCGGTCGTGGTCTCCTCGGTGACGCCCTTGATGCCGGCGGCGACCCGGGTCCAGCGAGAAGCGTCCTCGGTCAGCGAGCGGCGCAGCACGCCCAGGACGACCGCGTACTCCTCGCTGTCGTGCTCGGACACCGCGGGCACCGCGCCGGCAACCTCGAACTCGGCGCCCCTGTGCACCAGCAGCGTGGCGTCACCGCCGTCGTCGAGGATCATGTTGGGGCCGTCGCCATCCGGCCACAGCAGCACCTGCTCGGTGCACCACCAGTACTCCTCCAGGGTCTCGCCCTTCCAGGCGTAGACCGGGACGCCGGCCGGCGCGTCGGGCGTGCCGTCGGGGCCGACCGCGACCGCTGCGGCCGCGTGGTCCTGCGTGGAGAAGATGTTGCAGCTGGCCCAGCGCACCTGGGCACCGAGGGCGACCAGTGTCTCGATCAGCACCGCGGTCTGGATGGTCATGTGCAGGGAACCGGTGATGCGGGCCCCGCGTAGCGGCTGGGCCTCCGCGTATTCGCGGCGCACCGCCATCAGCCCGGGCATCTCGTGCTCCGCGAGCTGGATCTCCTTGCGACCGAACGCCGCGAGAGACAGGTCGGCGACCTTGAAATCCCCCTCGGCGACGGTCTGCGGCCGGCCTGATGCCGCCGCGTCGGACCGCGGCTGCAGTGTGCTCGTCATAAAAACTCCAGATCTGCCTGTGCACGGACGGCGACAACCCAGCCTAGCGGCACGCAGGAAAGCGCGCGGGGCGGTGCCGACAACGAGATCTTGGACAGCTTGCGGGCCTATGACCCCGCCACGTGTCCAAGACCGCCAGGGGCCCCTTGATACACCTCGCCGACCCCGGTGACCGTCGCGGTGCGACCGGCCGCGCCGAACGCCGCCTGCCCCCCGCGCATTGTCACCGCGCCCGCGCCGTCGTCCACCCGGACCTCCCCGCGCAGGCACAGCACGAGCCGCGGCCCGTGGCCGGGCAGGGTGATCGGCGCACCGTCCACCGATGCGCGATGCAGCACGAAGTCGTCGGCCGGCGTGGCCCAGGTCACCAGCCCCGGTGCGACCGGCTCCGGGCGTACGACCGGGTCTTCCAGCACCTCGAAGCGCAACACCCGCAGCAGCTCCGGCACGTCGACGTGCTTGGGCGTCAGCCCACCGCGAAGCACGTTGTCACTCGCGGCCATGATCTCGACTCCGGTGCCGTGCAGGTAAGCGTGCAGGTTGCCGGCCGGCATCCACACCGCCTCGCCGGGCGCCAGCCGGACATGGTTGAGCAGCAGCGCGACGACCACGCCCACGTCACCCGGGTACCGCTCGCCGAGCGCCACGGCCAGCTCGTAGCCCGACCGCGTCCGGGCCGCCGCGACGACCTCCTCGACCAGCCCTTTGCGGGCCGTGTCGCCCAGCCCCATCAGGCCGGCCACCGCGTCGCGCAGGGCCGCGGACCGGTCGGGCTGGCGCAGCACGGCGATCGTCGGTCCCAGCTCCGCCACGCCGAGACCCGCTAGCCGGTCGGCCGTGAGATGCGGGTCCGCGAACCCGCACAGCGCGTCGAACGGCTCGACCGCGACCAGCAGCTCCGGCTTGTGATGGCGGTCCTTGTAGTTGCGGTCGGCGGCGCCGCACGGCTTGCCCGCCGCCTCCTCCGCAGCGAAACCGGCCTCGGCCTGCTCATTGGTCGGGTGCGCCTGCAACGACAGCGGCTCCCCCGCCGCGAGCACCTTCATCAGGAACGGCAGCCGTGCGCCGAACGCGGCAACGCTCGACTCCCCCAGCGCCGCGGCCGGGTCAGCCGCGATCACCTCGGTCAACGGGCGACCGGCGACGGCCGACGGGCTGTCCGGGTGCGCACCGATCCACAGCTCGGCCTCGGGCTCCCGGGTCGGCGCCGGCCGCCCCTGGAGGCCGGCGATCGCGGTCCGGGAACCCCACGCATAGGGGCGGATGGGGTTGTCGAGCAGCTCCACGCCTCAGCCCTCCGTCAGGACCTTCTCCGACCCGCGCGCCGACGGGGCCCGGTCGATGTCCGGCTCAAGGTAGATGAGGCAGGCGATCGGCACCGCGGCGCGCACCCGGGCCTCGGCCGCGTCGATGCCCCGGGCCACGTCGGCGGCGGTCTCGTCATGGCGGACGGCCACCTTCGCGGCGACCAGCAGCTCCTCCGGGCCCAGGTGAACCGTGCGCATGTGGATGATCCGCTCCACGTCGTCGCCCTCGAGAATGGCGCGCTCGATCCTGTCGACCTGGTCCGGCGTGGCCGCCTCGCCCACCAGCAGGCTCTTCATCTCGACGGCGAGGACGGCCGCGACCGTGACCAGCAGCAGGCCGATCGCGGCGGTGCCGACGCCGTCCCAGATGCCGTCGCCGGTCAGCAGGGTCAGCCCGACGCCGAACAGTGCGAAGACCAGGCCGATCAGCGCGGCGAAGTCCTCCAGCAGGATCACCGGCAGCTCGGGGACCCGGGACCGGCGGATGAACTGCGCCCAGGTCGCCCTGCCGCGGATCAGGTTGGTCTCCCGGATCGCGGTCCGGAACGAAAACGACTCCAGCACGATGCCGGTCACCAGGACCACGATCGGCACCCACTGCCAGCTGTGGATCGCCTCCGGGTGGGAGATCTTGTGGTAAGCCTCGTAGAGCGCGAACAGGCCACCGACGAAGAACAGCATGATCGAGACGACGAACGCGTAGATGTAGCGCTCCCGCCCGTACCCGAAGGGGTGTTTCTCGGTGGCGCCCCGCCTGGCCCGCTTCGCGCCGACCAGCAGCAACACCTGGTTGCCCGAGTCGACGACCGAGTGGATCGACTCGGCCAGCATCGACGACGAGCGGGTCAGCGCGAACGCGACGAACTTCGTCACGGCGATGCCCAGGTTGGCGGCCAGCGCCGCAACCACAGCCCTGTTACCCCCACCAGCGCTCACGGGCGGGACAACTCCTTCATCTCGGTTACGGCCGGCACGGCCATCGGGTCGATGCCGTGCGCCAGGCCCAGGTAGATGGATGCGAAGTCGGGCACCGCCACGAGAGACGCCAACCGCTCCAGCGCAGACCCGCCCTCGGCCGTGACCACACTGACGCGCACGCCCCGGCTCTCGGCCAGGGCCAGAACGGCGTCGGCGCGCCGCTCCTCCACCGCGAGCGGCTCGCCGTCGCTGCCCTCGTCCTCGTCGGCCAGCCCACCGTCGCGCAGCAGGACCAGCCGCAGCCGGGTGGGCTCGTCGTCCTCGTCAGACGGGTCGGCGAAGATGTCCCGCTCCGACTCGGTGAGCCCGCCGTACACCCCGTCGAGCAGGCCGACCCGGCCCCGACCGGCCTCACCGAGCGCGCCGGCCACGGCCGGGTAGCGCGCGTTGGCCGCAAGAGTGTCGGCCATGCGGCGCGCGGCGAGCGCGGCCAGCGGCGAGGAGCCCCACACGATCGGGATCGAGTTGGCGATCTCGATCGCCAGGGCCTTGGCCGGGTTGACGAACGACTCCAGCGTGGGCCGGCACCGGTCGGCGTCGACGTCGAGCCGGGTCGCCGTCTCGGCCAGGTCGGCCTCGTTGACCTTGACCAGTCCCAGGGCCCGGGCGGCCAACAGCACCGGCACCGTCAACGCCCAGAGGCTGGCGCGGGCCGGCGCGCGCCGCGGGACCGGGATGAACAGTGCCCGCGCCCGCTCGGCCAGGCTGTGCAACTCGGAGTCCGGCGCGCCGATCGCGACCAGCCGGGAACCGCGACGCGCGGCGGCGTCCGCCGCCGCGATCGCTTCCGGCGAACGGCCCGACGCGGACACCGCGATCACCACGTCGGCGGCGCCCACCCAGCCCGGGATGCCGGCGCTGCGGTGCGCCAGGACCGGCACCGGGCAGCGCGCCCCGGCGACCGTCGCCAGCACCTCGCCGGTGAGTGCGGCGGTGCCGACGCCGGCGACGACGACCGCCCGGGGCCGGCCCTCGTCGGCGATCGACCCGAGGTTGGCCTCGGCGGCCAGGGCGGCGGACTCGCGGACCTGCGGGCCGGCGGATGCCGTCGCGCGCAGCATCTGACCCGGGTCGTTCGCGGCCAGCGCGGCCGCGTTGTCGAGCAGTTCCAGGTCGATCCGGCGGTGCCCGCGTACCCCGGCCTCGCCGTTGAACGGCGCGACCATCAGGACTTCCCCGGCTGGCGGGCCTCGTCGAGCAGCAGCACCGGAATCCCGTCGCGGACTTCGAATACCCGCCCGCACTCGGTGCAGGTGAGGGTCTCCGCGGTCGGGTCGTAGATCAATGGGGCGTGGTGCTCGTCGGGACAGCGCAGGATGTCCAGCAGAGCCGGGTCCAGTGACACGTTTGTTCTCCTTTACCTCGGCGCTCAGGCGTCCCTCGACGCTCATGCGCCACCTTGGCCGCTCAGGCGCGGACGATCGCGAGGATCTGGTCGCGCAACCCGGCCATCCGCTCGGGCGTGGGCGCCTCCACGTTGAGCCGCAGCAGCGGCTCGGTGTTGGACGGGCGCAGGTTGGCCCAGCTGCCGTCGGGCAGGTCGAGGGTCAGCCCGTCGAGGTGGTCGACGCGCGCGTCCGGGAAGGCGGCGGCGACCGCCTCCGTGCGGCCCTTCTGGTCCCGCACGGTCGAGTTGATCTCGCCCGAGGCCGCGTACCGCTCGTACCGGCCGGCCAGCGCCGACAGCGTCTCGTCCTGCTCGCCCAGCATCGCCAGCACGTGCATCGCGGCCAGCATGCCGGTGTCGGCGTACCAGAAGTCGCGGAAGTAGTAGTGCGCCGAGTGCTCACCGCCGAAGACAGCGTTGGTCCGGGCCATCTCGGCCTTGATGAAGGAGTGGCCGACCCGGGTGCGGACCGGGTTGCCGCCGTTTTCCGTTACGATCTCGGGCACCGCGCGGCTGGTGATCAGGTTGTGGATGACCGTGCCGCCCGGGTGCTTGGACAACTCGCGGACCGCGACCATCGCGGTCACGGCCGACGGCGAGACGGCCTCGCCGCGCTCGTCGACGACGAAGCAGCGGTCGGCGTCGCCGTCGAAGGCCAGGCCCAGGTCGGCGCCCTGCTCGCGCACCGCCTTCTGCAGGTCGACGAGGTTGGCCGGCTCCAGCGGGTTGGCCTCGTGGTTGGGAAAGGTGCCGTCCAGCTCGAAGTAGAGCGGGACGATGTCGAGCGGCAGGGCGTCGAGCTTGGCGGACCCGAGCACCGCGGGGACCGTGTAGCCGGCCATGCCGTTGCCGGCGTCGACGACGACCTTCAGCGGCCGGATCTTGGAGAGATCGACGAGAGTACGCAGGTGGGCCGCGTAGTCGACGAGCAGGTCGCGGGACTCCACGCCGCCGTCACCGGCATCGGGCAGGGCCGCGCCATCCAGGATGGCCTGTGCCCGATCGCGGATCTCGGCCAGGCCGGTCTCCTGCCCGATCGGGCGGGCGCCGGCCCGGCACATCTTGATCCCGTTGTATTGCGCAGGGTTGTGACTGGCGGTGAACATCGCCCCGGGCAGGTCGAGCGCCCCGGAGGCGTAGTAGAGCAGGTCGGTGGAGCCCAGACCGGCGGCGACGACGGTGGCCCCGGCGCGGCGGGCACCCCTGATGAACGCGCCGGACAGCGGCGGCGAGGAGTCCCGCATGTCGTGGGCGACGACGACCCTGCCGGCCTCGTCTCCCCCGGCCTGGAGCGTCTGGACGAACGCCGCTCCCAGCGCCTCCGCGGTGGCCTCGTCGAGCTGATCGGGGACGGTCCCCCGGACGTCGTACGCCTTGACGATGCGGCTGAGGTCGGACACGGGTGGGCGCTCCTCGCGGGAAAGTCGTGATGTCACCGAGGAGCCTACCGACGAGTCGCGAGCGACGCCGACGAGACCGCCGTACGGGCGCCACCGGCCAGCGCCGGGCTGTCCACGGGCTACGGACGCGGAGCGCGCGTCGAGGGCGATTCGACCAAAAGGCTGAAGCGGCTGCCGTGGCAATTCGCCAATGTTGGTGCGGTCACAGTCGGCGGCTTCTGCCGCATGCAAAGCCGCGCTCACCCGTCCACGGTGGACGAGCGGTGATGGGGAGGGTTTCAGTGACAAACCGTCGCCGGTCAGCGACGTTCGGGCTCGCAGGAGTCATCGTTATCGCCGTTCTCGCGGCCGGCGGCGTCGCGTACGCCGAGCCCCGTGAGGGCCACGTGCAGGGCCTCGGCGTCACCAACGCGGTCCGGGACAGCTTCATCGTCATCCTCCGCGACCGGACCGCCGACGACGCGCAGGTCCGGGCCACGGCCACGGAACTGACCGCGACCCATGGCGGGCGCGTGAAGAAGGTCTTCAGCCGGGCTGTGCGGGGCTTCTCCGCCCGGATGACCACCCTGCAGGCCAAGCGCCTGGCCGCCAGCGCCGACGTGGCCTACGTGGAGCAGGACCGCCGGATGACCAAGGCGGGCACACAGGTCAACCCGCCCTCGTGGGGCCTCGATCGCATCGACCAGAGCGCCCTGCCCGTCGACCGCTCGTACAACTTCCCGGCGACGGCGGACAACGTGCGCGCGTACGTCATCGACTCCGGCATCCGCATCGGGCACCAGGACTTCGGCGGGCGGGCCAGCTACGGCTACGACTTCGTCGACAACGACGCCGACGCCGGCGACTGCAACGGTCACGGCACCCACGTGGCGGGCACCATCGGCGGCAGCAGGTACGGGGTGGCCAAGGACGTGCGCCTGGTGGCGGTGCGGGTGCTCAACTGCGACGGCTCCGGCACCGCGGAGAGCATCGTCGCGGGCATCGACTGGGTCACCAGAAACGCGGTCAAGCCCGCCGTGGCCAACATGAGCATCGGTGGCGCGCGCATCCAGGCGGTCGACACCGCGGTCCGGGCGTCGATCGCCTCCGGCGTGACGTACGCGGTGGCGGCCGGCAACGAAAACCAGGACGCCTGCACCAAGACCCCGGCCGCCGTGACCGAGGCGATCACCGTCGGCGCCACCGACGAGACGGACTTCCGCGCCTCGTTCTCCAACTACGGCAACTGCGTGGACCTCTTCGCGCCCGGCGTCAACATCACGTCGGCGTGGATGAGCGGCGACTCCGCGGAGGGCACGCTCAGCGGGACGTCGATGGCGTCCCCGCACGTGGCCGGCGCCGCCGCGCTGGTCCTGTCGGAAAACCCGGACTGGACCCCGCAGCAGGTGCGCGACAGCATCGTCAACGGCGCCACCAGGGTGGCGGTGCACAACCGGCTCCCCGGTTCGCCGGACCGGCTGCTCCGCGTCGGCAGCCCGGCGCCCGCGTCCACTTCACTGGGCCTGCTCGCGCGCGCCAACGGGCGCTTCGTCACCGCGGACAACTACGGCGACACGGCACTCATCGCCAACCGGGTCGTCATCGGTGCCTGGGAGACCTTCGACCAGATCGACGCCGGCAGCGGGTACGTCGCTCTGCGCGCCCACGCCAACGGCAGGTACGTCACGGCCGGAAGCAGCCCGCTGATCGCGAGCAGCGCCTCTATCGGGACCGCGGAGAAGTTCGAGATCGTCGACAATGCCGACGGGACGGTCAGCCTGCGCGCCCTCGCCAACGGCAGGTACGTGACCGCGGAGAACGGCGGCGGCTCACCGCTGATCGCCAACCGCGACAGCATCGGGCCCTGGGAGGAGTTCGACCGGATCGCCGCGCGACCGAGCGTGATCAGCATGCAGGCGGAGGCCAACAGTCTGGCCGTCAGCGCCGAGAACGCCGGGGCTTCGCCGCTGATCGCCGACCGCGACGTCGTCGGCGAGTGGGAATCGTTCGACCAGTTCGACCTCGGCGACGGGTACGTGGCCCTGCGCGCCCACGCCAACGGCATGTGGGTCACCGCGGAAAACGGCGGCGGCTCACCGCTGATCGCCAACCGGACGGCCGTCGGCCCGTGGGAGAAGTTCCGGATCTCCAACAACCCGGACGGCAGCATCAGCCTGCGCGCCAACGCCAACGGCAAGGTCGTCGCCGCGGAATCCGCCGGAGCCGCGCCGCTGATCGCCAACCGCGATCAGGTCGGGCAGTGGGAGTCGTTCTACCGCTACGCCAGCTGACCGCGTCACCGGCGCGCTGCCCCCGGCGGCGCGCCGGACACCGGTTGTCGACGGGTGGCGCGGCCGAACCTTTGACGATCTTGGAGTTGTGGCGCCTGCCGCCCGCTTCCGCGGTAGCGGTGCCGCGGCACCACAACTCCAAGATCGCTGCTGGGAGCAGCTCAGCTTATCGTCCCAGGGTTTCCGGCTCGTTATCGAGGCGAGCACCCGACAGTGGTCGTCGGCGCGGCCGCACATCCACGTCCGCCATACCCGCGGCTTGAAGATTCTCGGCATCCACACCGAGGATTGCAGCGATGACTACTTCCGCTCCACCGGCGACGCGCGGCCGGTCGCCGGCGCACAAGGGCCTCAAGCTCGGCGCGATCGGCCTGCTCTCCAGCGTCGTCATCGGGGTCGCCTCGACCGCCCCCGGATACAGCCTCGCCGCCACGCTGGGGCTGATCAGCCAGGAGGTCGGCACCCGGGCGCCGATCATCATGCTGTTGGCCTTCATCCCGATGCTGTTCGTCTCGTACGCCTACAAGGCGCTCAACAACGTCGACCCGGACTGCGGCACCAGCTTCACCTGGACCGCCCGCGCGTTCGGCCGGCACATCGGCTGGATCAACGGCTGGGTCGTCATCGCCGCCGACATCATCGTCATGGCCAACCTGGCCCAGATCGCCGGCCGGTACACCTTCGACCTGCTGGGCCTCAAGGGCCTCGCCGGCAGCACGTGGGCCGTGACGCTGCTCGGCTGCGTGTGGATCATCGCCATGACCTGGATCGCGTGGCGCGGCATCGAGCTTTCCGCCCGTACCCAGGTCGTCCTTCTCGCTCTTGAACTGCTCACCCTCGCGATCTTCGCCGTGGTGTGCCTGGTGAAGGTCTATACGGGCACCGCCGGTGGGCTCGCGATCCACCCGTCGCTGTCCTGGTTCAACCCGTTCGGCGCCGGCATGACGGCGGGGGCCCTGTCGGCCGGCTTCCTGCTCGCGGTCTTCATCTACTGGGGCTGGGACTCGGCGGTCGCGGTCAACGAGGAGACCGGCAACCGGCGGGTGACGCCCGGCCGCGCGGCCGTGCTGTCCACCGTCATCCTGCTCCTCACGTACGTTCTGGTCAGCGTCGCCGCGCAGGCCTACGCGGGCGTCGGCGACAAGGGCATCGGCCTGACCAGCCCCGACACGCTCGACGACCCGTTCACCGGCATCGGCGAGAGCGCGCTCGGCGGTTGGGGCGCGAAGTTGCTGTTCCTGGCGATCCTGTCGTCGGCCGCCGCGTCGACGCAGACGACGATCCTGCCGACCGCGCGGACCAGCCTGTCGATGGCCGCCTACAAGGCGCTGCCGAAGGTCTTCGGGGACGTGCACCCGCGGTACCGGACGCCGACCGTCTCGACCTGGGCGATGGGCGTCGTGTCCGTGGTGTTCTACGCGGGCCTGACCTGGCTGAGCCCGGGTTCCCTCACCGACCTGATCGCGGCGATCGGCCTGCTCATCGCGTTCTACTACGGGTTCACCGGGTTCGCCTCGGCGTGGGCGTTCCGCAGCGCGGCGCGCGGCAGGGACCTCTGGCAGAAGGTGATCCTGCCGTTCCTCGGTGGCGTGATCCTGTCGGCGGCGTTCGTCAAGACGGCGATCGACAGCTTCGACGCCGGATTCGGCGAGACGGCACCGCTCGGCATCGGCGGCGTGTTCCTGCTCGGCATCGGCTCGATCCTGCTCGGCATCGTGCTCATGGCCGTCTGGAACCTGGCGCGCCCGGAGTACTTCCGCGGCACGACCATGCGCGAGGGCGTCACCGTGAGCGAGCGCGGCGAGGTGATGACCGCCGACTAGCGCTCTTCGCGGAAACCACATATTGGTTGCCTTCGGTCAACGGAATTCGTTGCCAAACATGCGGCACGAGGCGAGAATCCAGGGGGTGGCCGACCCAGTACTCGACGACGTCAACAAGCAGATCATCGAGCAGTTGCAGCGCGACGGGCGGATGTCCTACGCCGCCCTCGCGAAGATCGTGGGGCTGTCCGAAGCGGCGGTGCGCCAACGGGTCCAGCGGTTGCTCGACGCCGGCGTCATGCAGATCGTCGCCGTCACCGACCCGCTCACGCTCGGCTTCGCCCGGCAGGTGATGGTCGGCGTGAAGGTCACCGGTGACATGCGCCCGGTGGCCGACGCCCTCGCCGCGATCCCCGAGGTCGACTACGTCGTGATGTGCGCCGGCGGCTACGACGTACTCGTCGAGCTGGTCTGTACCGACGACGCGCACCTGCTGCAACTGCTCAACGACAGCATCCGCACGATCGCCGGGATCGCGGCCACCGATACGTTCGTCTACCTCAAGCTCACGAAGCAGACCTATGCGTGGGGAACCCGATGACCGACGACGAGGTCATGTTCGCGGCCGCCCGCGACCATCTGTGGCTGCATTTCAGCCGGCTGTCCTCCTTCGCCAGGACCGGTGATCGTGCGCGGCGCCGGGCCGCACGTGTACGACAGCGCCGGCAAGCGCTACCTCGACGCGCTGTCGGGCCTGTTCGTGGTGCAGGTCGGCCACGGGCGCACCGAGCTGGCCGAAGCGGCCGCCAAGCAGGCCGCCGAGCTGGCCTACTTCCCGCTGTGGTCATACGCCCACCCCACGGCGATCGAGCTGGCCGACCGGCTGGCCGACCTGACCCCCGGTGACCTCAACCGGGTCTTCTTCACCACCGGCGGCTCGGAGGCCGTGGAGAGCGCCTGGAAGCTCGCCCGCAGCTACTTCAAGCAGACCGGCAAGCCGATGAAGACCAAGGCGATCTCCCGCGCGATCGCCTATCACGGCACCTCCATGGGTGCACTGTCGATCACCGGCCTGCCGGTGCTCAAGCAGGAGTTCGAGCCCCTCGTGCCGTCCACGACGCGGGTGCCGAAGACCAACTACTACCGCCGGCCGCCGGGCTCCGGTGACACCCGCGAGGAGTTCGGGATCTGGGCCGCCGACCGCATCGCCGAGGCGATCGAGTTCGAGGGCCCGGACACCGTCGCATGCGTGTTCCTGGAGCCGGTGCAGAACGCGGGAGGCTGCTTCCCGCCGCCGCCCGGGTACTTCCCAGCGGGTCCGCGAGATCTGCGACGCGTACGACGTGCTGCTGGTATCCGACGAAGTGATCTGCGCGTTCGGCCGGCTCGGCGAGTACTTCGGTGCGGACCGCTACGGCTACCGGCCCGACATCATCACCTGCGCCAAGGGCATGACCTCCGGGTACGTCCCGCTCGGCGCGATGATCGCCACTGATCGGCTGGCAGAGCCGTTCCTCGACGGCCCCAACTGGTTCGCCCACGGCAGCACGTACGGCGGCCACCCGGTCGGTTGCGCGGTCGCGCTGGCAAACCTGGACATCTTCGAGCGCGAGGACCTCAACGGAAACGTCCGCGCGCATTCGGAGATGTTCCGGTCCTACCTGGAGGGGCTGGCCGACCTGCCGATCGTCGGCGAGGTGCGCGGCGACGGCTACTTCTTCGGCATCGAGCTGGTGAAGGACCAGGCCACCAAGGAGACATTCGACGCGCCGAGTCCGAGCGGCTGCTGCGCGGCTTCCTGTCCCGGGCGCTCTTCGACGCCGGCCTGTACTGCCGGGCGGATGACCGCGGCGACCCGGTTATCCAGCTGGCACCGCCGCTGATCTGCGACGAGTCGCACTTCGTGGAGATCGAGCAGATCCTGCGCGCCGTGCTCACCGAAGCATGGACCCGGATCTGACCCGCCTCCCCTCCGCCTCTCCTCCGCCTCCCCTCCCATGATCGTGGAGCATTTTCCGTGCTCTGACACGGAAAATGCTCCACGATCATGGGGCGGGGACGATCATGGGAGTGGGGACGATCATGGGACGCTGGCGTCGGGGATGACCCGCAGGTGACCGCGCCGGCCGAGGTGCTGGCCGATGTCGCCGCTCGGGTCGTTGCGCGGGACCGGAGGGCGGGCCGCCTCGCGCACCGCCTCGGCGAGCGCGACCAGGTCGTCGGTGCTGGGCGGGGGCGGCCCGAACTCGCCGTCGTGGCGCACCACGTCCCAACCGCGCGGCGCGGTCAGGCCCCGTGCGTGTTGCTCGCACAGGTCGTACGAGTGGGGCTCGGCGAACGCGGCCAGGGGGCCTACTACCGCGGTGGAATCACTGTAGACATAGGTCAGCGTCGCAACAGGCTGCCGCGGACAGCCATTGCGGGAGCAGCGCCGTGGTGACCTCACGGCGGAACGTTATCTCCCCGCACCGAGCGCAACCCGATGGTGGCCCCGCGACACGCCGAGCCCGCGATGATCACGAATGGGACACGCCGCACGGCGCGCGCTGCGAGGCGGTCCGGCGCCGGCGATAGTCTGGCGGCGTGACCAGTCCAGACGGCCGCGCACCGGCCCATGGTGGTCCCGGCCGGCGGGTCCGCGACCGCCACGGGCGGGGCCTGCGCGGCCGGCTCGTGCCGGCGTCCGCGCCGCTGTCGCGTACACGTGCCGAGATTTTCGACGATCTCGTGCTGGACACCGTCGAGGCGCTCGAACGGCGGTTCGCCAAGGAACTGGCCGGGGTCGAGTTCGCCGTCGAGGACGTGCCACCCGACCTCAACGTCTACGACACCGACGTGCTCGAAGACGGCGAGGTCCCGCTGGCCCGGCTGCTGCCCGGCCGGCCGGGGCGGCACGGCGTGCCGCCGCGCATCGTGCTCTACCGGCGGCCGCTGGAGTTCCGGGCCGCCGACCGGGAGGACCTGGCCGACCTCGTCCACGACGTGATCATCGAGCAGGTTGCCAACCTTCTCGGCGTGGCGCCCGAGGAACTGGACTGACGCCATCCCCTCCCGCGCCGATCCCCCTCCCGCGCCGATCCCCCTCCCGCGCCGATCTTGGAGTTATCTACACGGTTTGATCTTCAAACCGCGTCACTTTCTCCTTGATCGACGGGAAAGGGGGGACGGTGCCACGGCAACGTGTCGAGGGCGGGTGCCCGGGGAACCCACCCCGGCCACCCGCCCTCACGCGAGCTTTCTCTCTTGCCAGCCTGCTAGGCCGCCCGGCGCTTGAGCTTGCGACGCTCACGCTCGGAGAGCCCACCCCAGATGCCGAACCGCTCGTCCTTGCCCAACGCGAACTCGAGGCAGTCGGCCTTCACCTCGCACCGCGAGCAGATGCGCTTGGCCTCGCGGGTCGAGCCCCCCTTCTCGGGAAAGAACGCCTCCGGGTCCGTCTGCGAGCACAGAGCGCGCTCCTGCCACTCCGGCGCGTTACCTAGCAGGTCGGCCACAAACCCTCGGCCGTCCATCAGCGTGCCTCCTTCTTGCGCACCGGCGACAGTGCCGGCGCAACCCCCCACGCGGAAGGCGCATCCTCGAACCGAAAAGGCGCGTTCCGATTTGCACGAAACGCGACGCTTTGCAGCGCCCCGATTGAACATCCCCAGGGAAATTACACGCGTGTAATGCGTGACCCGTCAAGCGGAACCTGATAAATAGGCCCGTCCTGCCGATCCTCTTGTAGGTTGCTCGGCCCACGTCCGGTTCGCCCGTTGTGAGCCCAGCCGGTGGTCGCGGCGCGGTCTCGTTACCGACGGAGCGGGTCTGCGAGTAAAGCGACTCTTCGGCGTGTCGCGACGGATCTCCACGATGACCCGTGCAACGTGCGACAACTGCGCAACCGGGTTCAGCCTGCCGCCGCGCCGACCCGTCCGTAGACCGTGGTGCGCTCGCGTGCCGGCCGCCCCGCGGCCGCCGCGATCCGGTGCAACTGCTCGACCGTGCGCGCGGAGCCGTGCTCACTGCCGGCCATGCGGGAGATGGTCTCCTCCATCAGCGTGCCGCCCAGGTCGTTGGCTCCGCCACGCAGCAGCGTCGCGGTCCCCTCGTCACCAAGCTTCACCCAGGAGCACTGGATGTTGTCGACGCGCCCGTGCAGCAGTACCCGCGCCATCGCGTGCACCGCCCGGTTGTCGCGCATGGTCGGACCGGGCCGGGCGATCCCGGCGAGGTAGATCGGCGCGCTGTGGTGCACGAACGGCAGCCCGACGAACTCGGTGAAGCCGCCCGTGCGGTCCTGCACCTCGGCGAGCGTGCGGAGGTGGCCCAGCCAGTGCCGCGGGTTGTCGACGTGCCCGTACATCATCGTGGAGCTGGACCGGATGCCCAGCTCGTGCGCGGTGGTTACCACCTCGATCCAGGCGGCGGCGGGCAGCTTGCCCTTGGTCAGCACCCACCGGACCTCGTCGTCGAGGATCTCGGCCGCCGTACCGGGGATCGTGTCCAGGCCTGCCTCCCGCAACGACACGAGCCAGTCCCGGATCGACACACCGGCCTTCGCCGCCGCCGTCACGATCTCCATCGGGCTGTAGGCGTGCACGTGCATCCCCGGGACGCGCGTCTTGATCGCCCGGACCAGCTCGGGGTAGATCGAGACCGGCAGCTTCGGGTCGATGCCGCCCTGCATGCAGACCTCGGTCGCGCCGGCCCGTGACGCCTCCTCGGCCCGGTCGGCGACCTGCTCCACCGACAGCCGGTATGCGTCGGCGTCGCGCTCGCGCTGCGCGAACGCACAGAACCGGCAGCCCACGTAGCAGACGTTGGAGAAGTTGATGTTTCGGTTGACCACGTAGGTCACGTCGTCGCCGACGGCGTCGCGGCGCAGGTCGTCGGCGATGCGGGCCAGCTCGTCCAGGGCCGGCCCGTCCGCGGTGAACAGAGCGAGCGCCTCGCGTTCGCGATGCAGCAGCGCCGCGGGGTCGGATGACGCCAACGCCAGGGCGGCCTTCACGTCCCCGTCGAGGCGGACCGGCGCGGTCGGCACGTGCGCGGCGACCTCGGCCCAGTCGCCGTACACGGAGTCGAAGTCGCCGCGCCGGTCGGCCGTGCGGCCGGTCGTGTCGATCGTGGCGTGCAGGTCGACCCGGCCAGCGCCGGGCCCACCGGCGGTGAACCCGCCGTCCGGCTCCTGCCAGGGCAGCCCGGCCGGCCGCACCGCCTCCACCGCCAGGCCGGTCGCCGGGTCGGCCAGCGCCGCCACGTGCCCCCACACCCGGGGGTCGATCCAGGTCTCGCCGCGCCGCACGTACTCCGGATAGGCGGTGAGGCGCTCGCGCAGTGCGAAGCCGGCGGCGGCCGAGGAACGTGCCAGCTCGGCGATCTGCGGCCAGGGCCGCTCGGGGTTGACGTGGTCGGGGGTCAGCGGTGAGACGCCGCCCCAGTCGTCGATGCCGGCCCTCAGCAGCAGCGCCACCTCGTCGTCGACCGGTGCGCCCACCAGCTCGCCGAGCAGGTTGGGCGGGGCCTGAATACGCGTCTTCGGGCCGAGGACGAGACGCGCGACGGCCACCGTCGCCGCGAGGTCATGCACCTCGGCGTCGGGCGCGGCCCGCATCGCGGTGTCCGGCTTGGCGCGGAAGTTCTGCACGATGACTTCCTGGATGTGCCCGTACTCCCGGGCCAGCCGGCGGATCGCGAAGAGTGCATCGACCCGCTCGGCCGGCGTCTCCCCGATCCCGATCAGGATGCCGGTGGTGAACGGCACACCGACCCGGCCGGCGTCCTCCAGGACCCGCAGCCGGACCGCGGGCTCCTTGTCCGGCGAGCCGTAGTGGGCCTGCCCCGGCGTATCCCACAGCCGGGTGGCCGTCGTCTCCAGCATCATGCCCATGCTCGGTGCGACCGGCTTGAGCCGCTGCAGCTCGGTCCAGCTCATGACGCCCGGGTTGAGGTGCGGCAGCAGGCCCGTCTCCTCCAGCACCGCGATGGCACAGGCCCGCAGATAGTCCAGCGTGGAGTCATAGCCGCGCGCGTCGAGCCACTGCCGGGCCTGCGGCCAGCGGTCCTCCGGCCGGTCGCCGAGGGTGAACAGGGCTTCCTTGCAGCCCTGCGCGGCGCCCTGCCGGGCGATCTCGACGACCTCGTCCCGGTCGAGGTAGGGCGCCGGCAGCCGGTGCGGGACGGTCACGAACGTGCAGTAGTGGCAGCGGTCCCGGCACAGGCGGGTGAGCGGGATGAAGACCTTCTTCGAGTATGTGACGACGCCGGGCCGGCCGGCGTCGACCAGGCCGGCGTCGCGGACCGCGCCTGCGACCGCGAGCAGATGCTCGAGCGCGTCACCCCGGGCGGCCAGCAGGACGGTGGCCTCGGCGGCATCGAGGGGCCGGCCGTCGGAGGCGCGGCGCAGAGCCCGCCGCACGGCACTGTCGGACACGGACGGCGGACGTTCCGAACCGGTACTCACCCGGCCAACAGTAGGCGCTGGGTCTGACAGCGCACACCCAGCCCTGGGATCCCGTGGCGGGTGCGTCAGGATGGTGGTCATGCAGATCGTCGTACTTGCCGGTGGCATCGGCGGAGCCCGCTTCCTCACCGGCGTCCGCACGGTGGCGCGTGAGCGAGGCGCCGAGGTCACCGCCGTGGTCAACGTCGGTGATGACGTCACCCTGCACGGCCTGCGCATCTGCCCCGACCTCGACAGCGTCATGTACACGCTGGGTGGTGGCGCGGACGCCGAGCGGGGCTGGGGCCGGCAGGGGGAGACCTGGGTGATCAAGGAGGAGCTCGCGGCGTACGGCTCCGAGCCGACCTGGTTCGGCCTCGGCGACAAGGACGTCGCCACCCACCTGGTGCGCACCCGGATGCTCGACGCCGGGTACCCGCTGTCGGCGGTGACCGAGGCGCTGTGCGCCCGCTGGCAGCCGGGTGTCCGCCTGCTGCCGGCCACCGACGACCGGGTCGAGACGCATGTCGTGGTCGAAGACAGGGCAATGCACTTCCAGGAATGGTGGGTGCGGCACCGGGCCGCGCTGCCCGCGAAGCGCTTCGTCTTCGTCGGCGCGGAGAACAGCAAGCCGGCGGCCGGCGTGCTCGACGCCCTCGCCGGCGCCGACGCGATCCTGGTCGCGCCGAGCAACCCGGTTGTCAGCATCGCCCCGATCCTGGCCGTCGGCGGGTTGCGGGAAGCGTTGACGGCCCCGGTGGTCGGCGTCTCCCCGATCATCGGCGGTGCCCCGGTCCGCGGGATGGCCGACAAGTGCCTGTCGGCCGTCGGCGTGGAGTGCAGCGCTGCCGGGGTGGGCGGCCTCTACGGCGCCCGCGCCGAGGGTGGCCTCCTGGACGGCTGGCTGGTGGACTCCACCGACGCCGGGGTCGAGGTGTCCGGCGTCGTGGTGCGCGACCATCCATTGTGGATGCGCGACGAGGAGTCGACGGCCGCGATCGTGCGGGCCGCGCTGGAGGTGGCTGGTGCTTGAGATCCGGCCGGTCACCGGCATCGGCCCGGTCGCGCCGGGCGACGACCTCGCGGCTCTGATCATCGGCGCCGCGCCGTGGATCGCCGACGGCGACGTCCTCGTCGTGACCAGCAAGATCGTGAGCAAGGCGGAGGGGCGGCTGGTCGTGATACCGGCGTCGGACGGCCCGCGGCGCGACGCGGCCCGCGAGACCGTACTGGCGTCCGAGACCGCGCGGGTGGTGGCCCGCCGCGGCCCGACCCGGATCGTGCAGACCCACCACGGCCTGGTCATGGCGTCCGCCGGCATCGACGCCTCCAACGTCACCCGGGACCGGCTCGTGCTGCTGCCGGCCGACCCGGACGCCTCGGCCAGGGCGCTGCGCGCGGCCATCCGCGAACGGCACGGCCGGCGGGTCGCGGTCATCGTCACCGACACGATGGGCCGGCCCTGGCGGATCGGGCTCACCGACGTGGCGATCGGCGCCGCCGGGCTGGACCCGCTGCGCGACTACCGGGGCGAGGTCGACCCGTACGGCAACGAGCTGAGCGTCACCCAGATGGCCCTGATCGACGAGCTGGCCGGGGCCGGCGAGCTGGTCAAGGGCAAGTACGACCAGGTGCCGGTCGCGGTCGTGCGCGGCTACGCCGGCGTGACCGAGGCCGACGGGCCGGGCGCCCGCTCCCTGGTCCGCCCCGCCGACCAGGACATGTTCTCCCTCGGCACGGCGGAGGCGCGAGCGCTGGGCCGCTCCGACGCCGCCCGCCTCGCCGACGCGGACCGGTTCGCCGGCGCACCGGTCGATCCGGATCTGGTCGCGGGGGCGCTCGCCGCGGTCGGTGCGGCCTTCCCGCACGTCACGGACACCGGGGTACGCGAGAAGCTGCGCGACCTGGCGCCGGTCGGGGCCGCCGAGGTGGTGGTGCCGACGGTGCCGGCCGGGGCGGACACGTGGACACATGCGCGGGCGGGCGCGGCGGTGCACGCGGTGCGCGCGGCGCTATCGGCCGCCGGCCTGGCGACGGCCTGGGTGGCGGCCGACCGGTCGGCGATCGTGGAGCTGGTCGCGCTGCCGGCCGGCCACGAGCCGCTGGGCCTGCTCGCGATCGGCATACCCGCTTGACCCGGTCCGCTCAGCGCGTGCAGCAACAGCACGGGCGGGGCCGTGGGGTCGCCGCTGACGCGGTGTGCCAGGCGGACCCCGCCGACCATGACCGCCTCAGACATGCGTCGAGTTGCCCCGCTCCCTGAGGCTGTCGACCAGCTTCTTCACGTCCTGCGCGCGCTCGCGGGGGCAGACCAGCAGCGCGTCGTCGGTGTCGACGATGATCAGGTCGTGCACGCCAACGGCGGAGACCAGCCGGCCGGAGCGCGGCACGACCACCGTCCGGTCGGTGTCGTGCAGCAGGACGTCGGACTTGCCACCCGCGCCGTCGGCGGCCTCGATCACGACGTTGCCGCGCCCGTCGGGCTCGAGCACGTCGCCGAGCGTGTGAAAGTCACCGACGTCGTTCCAGCCGAAGTCGCCGGGCACGGTGCCGACCAGCCCGGCGGCGGCCGCCCCCTCCATCACCGCGTAGTCGACCGAGATCTTGGGCAGCGTCGGCCACACCTCACCGAAGACCCGCTCCCGGTCCGCGGTGTCCCAGGCGTGCGCGATCTGCATCAGCCCGGCGTGCAGCTGGGGCTGCTGGCGGGCCAGCTCACCCAGGAAGACGTCGACGCGCCAGATGAACATGCTGGCGTTCCAGAAGTACCGGCCGGACTCGACGTAGGAGACGGCCACCTCGTAGGGCGGCTTCTCGGTGAACGCCTCGACCCGGCTGACCGGGCCCTCGCCGACGGCGTCGCCGCAGCGCAGGTATCCGTATCCGGTCTCGGCGTGGGTGGGGGTGATGCCGATCGTCATGAGCAGGCCGTCGCGGGCGCCGTCGGCGGCCGCGCGGACGGCCGCGGTGAACGCGTCGCCGTCGCGGACCAGGTGGTCAGCCGCGAACGACCCCATCACCGCCTCCGGGTCGTGCCGGGCGATGACCGCGGCCGCGAGGCCGATCGCCGCGCACGAGTCCCGCGGCGACGGCTCGACGAGGATGTTGGCGTCGGGCAGCGCCGGTAGCTGGCGGGCGACCGCGGCGGCGTGTGCCACACCGGTCACCACGTAGGTGGTCTCGGGCTCGGCGAGGGCGGCGAGCCGGTCGACGGTGGCCTGCAGGAGGGTGGCGGAGGTGCCGGTCAGCGCGTGCAGGAACTTCGGATGACCGGCCCGGGAGAGGGGCCACAACCGGGTGCCACTGCCGCCGGCTGGGATGACCGCGTAGAACACGCGACCCATCATGCCGATCGTCACGTCGCGCCGTCGACCCGGGGGCCGGTCAGCGGAGCACCCGGCCGGGAAGGCCGCCCGGAGCGGCGCTGCCGGCGGCGGCCCGGGTCCAGGCCGCGAGGTGCACCTCGGCGCTGGACTCCCAGGTGAACTCCTTGGCCCGGTCGACACCTGCCTTGGCCAGGGCGGTGCGCCGGGGCTCGTCGTCGAGGAGCTCCCGGAGATCGCGGGCGATCTCGTCCGGCGTCGGCCCGGTATAGGCGACCGCCTCGCCGCCCACCTCGGGCAGCGACAGCCGCGGCGTGGTGAGCACCGGCGCGCCGCACGCCATCGCCTCCAGGATCGGCAGCCCGAAGCCCTCGCCGAACGACGGGTAGCACGCGACGAGCGCGCCGCCCAGGAAACCCGGCAGGTCGGCGTAGCGCAGGTAGCCCGGGCGCAGCAGCCGCAGGTGCGGTGGAACTTCGCTGACGGCCTGGTCGATGTCATCGTCGTGGCCCTGGCCACCGGCAACGACGAGCGCCGGCGGTTTCTCCCGGTCCCGCACGGCCGCGGCCCACCCGCGGATCAGGCTGGGCACGTTCTTGCGTGGCTCCTTGGCCCCGAGGAAGGCCACGTAGTCCGTGCCGCCGAGGCCCAGCCGGGCGCGTACCCGCGCCTTCTCGTCCTCGCTGGGGACGTGGAAGGCCTGCGTGTCGACGCCGTGATAGGCCACGTCGATGCGCGTGGGGTCGGCGTCCAGCAGCCGGATCAGCTCGTCGCGGGTGGCTTTGCTCGGGACGATCACCCGGGCGGCCCGGCGCAGCGAGGTCTTGATCGCCGACCGGAAGAACGTGCGCCGGGACTTGTCGTAGTGCTCGGGCTCGGTGAAGAACGTCGCGTCGTGCACCGTGACCGTCACCGGACAGCTCGCGCGCAGCGGGCACGTGTAGAACGGCGAGTGCAGCACCTGCGCGCCGACCTGCTGAGCCAGCAACGGCAGGCCGGTCTGCTCCCAGGCCAGCCGGGCCGGCCGGTGCGCCACCGCGGCGGGTGCCGCGATCACCTTGGCCGCCGGCAACTGCCGGCCGTAGCGCTCGGCGTCGGTGCGCTGGCAGACCACGGCAAGATCGACGTCCATCTTGCCCAACGCGCCGAGCAGGCCGTCGACATAGCGCCCGACACCACCGCGGTCGGCCGGGACACTCGTGGCGTCGACTAGCACGCGGGGCGGGCGGCCGGGGGTCACTTGACAGCTCCTCGCACTCGTTGCGGTGCGCACCTTCGCGACTCCGCTCAGTCACGCCCCGCCTCGTGCCGAAAGCGCTCCCAAGCCGGCGCCGCGCGGGTTGCGCGGGGTTCGGCATCCGACCGTCAGCCTACTGCGCGTGGCCCACCCCTCGATGTCCACGACGCGACCGTCCGGAAGGAATCGACAGAACGGTTACCCCAATGTCGCCGGCATGTCACCCACCGTGCCGACCGGATAGCGCCTTCGGGTGCGCGAACGGCAGCAGCGCCGCGACGAAGGTCGCCGCCCGTACCAGCCGGTACCGTCGCTGTACCGCCATCCCGCCCACCCATTCGCCACTTTGTCCAGTTGGAGCATGTCATGAGTATATCTGGTAAAGGCGACGAAAGTACCGTGATGACGGTCTTCGATGCGGCGGTCCGTGCGGACCCGACCCGGCCGCTGCTGACCTTCTACGACGACGCGACCGGCGAGCGCACCGAACTGTCCGGCGCGACGCTGGCGAACTGGGTGGCCAAGACCGCGAACCTGCTGGTGGACGGCTGCGGGCTGGGCCCGGGCGACCAGGCCGCCGTGCTGCTCCCGCCGCACTGGCAGAGCGCGGCCGTCCTGCTCGGCGCCTGGACGGCCGGCCTGACCGTGACCGGCGGCCACGACGCGGAGGTGGTCTTCGCCGCGCTCGACCGGCTCGACGAGGCACCGGACGCCCCCGACCGGTTCGCGCTCGGCCTCGCGCCGATGGCGCTACCGCTGCGGGAGGTGCCGAAGGGCTTCATGGACTACGTGACCGAGGTACGCGGGCACGGCGACCAGTTCCGCCCGGCGCTCCCGGTCCGGTCGGGCGACCTCGCCCTGGACGACACGACCCACGAGGAGACCGTCCGCGCGGCCGCCGAAATCGCGCTGGCCGCCGGCATCGGCCCGCACGACCGGGTGCTCGTCGACGCCGACAGCCGCCCGTACCCGCTGGTGTGGCTGCTCGCGCCGCTCGCGGTCGGCGCGTCCATCGTGCTGTGCGTCAACCTGGACCCGGCCAACGTCGAGGCCCGGCGTGACGCCGAGCGCATCACGCGGCTGCTGTAACCGCGCCCCGCCCCCTCCCCGCCCTCGCTCCCCGCGCCGATCTTGGAGTTACCTACACGGTTTGATCTCTAAACCACGTCACTTTCTCCTTGATCGACGCGATTGTGCGCGATCTTGCGCGACGTGCGGCTACGGGTGGCGGCGCTCGGCGGCCAGCCGCTCGAACTCGGCCAGCGACTCGGGGTTGGCCAGGGCGCCCTTCGCGGCGGCCGACTCCACCGGCATGCCGGTCAGGATGCGCTTCACCGGCACCTCCAGCTTCTTGCCGGACAGGGTGCGCGGCACTGCGCGTACCTGGAAGATCTCGTCCGGGACATGCCGGGGTGACAGCGCGGTGCGGAGCTCTCGCGCGATGCGCCCGCGCAAGGCGTCGTCGAGATCGACGCCTTCGGCGAGCACCACGAACAGCACCAGGTCACCCGGGCCGCCGCCCGGGTCCTCCAAGTGCACCACGACCGAGTCGACCACGACGTCGAGCGCCTCGACGACCGAGTAGAACTCTGCGGTGCCCAGCCGCACCCCGCCCCGGTTGAGCGTGGCGTCCGAGCGGCCGGTGATGACGCAGGTGCCGCGCTCCGTGATCGTGATCCAGTCGCCGTGGCACCACACCCCCGGGTACCGGTCGAAGTACGCCTCGCGCAGCCGCGAACCGTCGTCGTCGCCCCAGAACCCGATCGGCATGCTGGGCATCGGCGCGGTGATGACCAGCTCACCCAGCTCGCCGATGACCGGCGTCCCGTCCGGCCCGTACGCCTCGACCCGGGCACCCAGGCAGCGGCACGAGATCTCGCCCTCGCACACCGGCAGAAGCGGAACCCCGCCCACGAACGCCGTGCACATGTCCGTGCCACCGGACACCGAGGCCAGCATCAGATCGGTGCCGACCGCTTCGTACACCCAGCGGAAACCTTCGGGCGGCAGCGGCGCGCCTGTCGAGCCGACCCCGCGTACCGCCTTCAGATCGGCCAGCTCACGCGGCACGACGCCGGCTTTGCGGCAGGACAGCAGGAACGGCGCCGAGGTGCCGAAGTAGGTCATGCCGGTCCGCTCGGCCAGCCGCCACAGCTCGCCCAGGTCCGGCGCGGCGGGGTTGCCGTCGAACAGCACGATCGCCGCGCCGACCGCCGGCCCGGAGACGAGGAAGTTCCACATCATCCAGCCGGTCGTCGTGTACCAGAAGAACCGGTCGCCCGGGCCCAGGTCGTGGTGCAGCGCCAGCATCTTGAGGTGTTCGAGCAGGATGCGGCCGTGGCCGTGCATGATCGGCTTCGGCAGGCCCGTGGTGCCCGAGGAATAGAGCACATACAGCGGGTGGTCGAACGGGACGGGCTCGAACGTCATCGGCTCGGTCGTCTCGGCGCTCAGCTCGGCCCAGCCGTCGGCGGCCACCGGGTCCAGATAGGACAGTGTGACGACGTGCTCCAGCGACGGCAGCGCCTCGCGGATCGCAGCGACCTCGCCCGTCCGGTCGACGGCCTTGTCGCCGTAGCGGTACCCATCGACGGCGACGAGCACCTTCGGCGCGATCTGGCGCCACCGGTCGACCACGCTGCGGGTGCCGAACTCGGGCGCGCAACTGGAGAAGATGGCGCCGAGGCTCGCGGTGGCGAGCATGAGCACATACGTCTCGGGGATGTTCGGGGCGTAGGCCGCCACCCGGTCACCGGTCGTGATGCCGAGCCGCTTCAGGCCGGCGCGCACCCGCCGTACCGCGTCGCGCAGCTGCCCGGCCGTGAGCGTGACCGGCTCGCGGGTCTGCGAATGCGCGATCACCGCCGGCTCGTCCTCGGCGACACCCGGCATCCGGAGGACGTTCTCGGCGTAGTTGAGCCGGGCACCCGGAAACCAGCGAGAGCCCGGCATGGCGGCGTCGGGCAGCGTGTCCGTCGGCGGCGTCGCCGCGAGCACGTCGAAGTAGTCCCACAACGAGCGCCAGAACGCAGCCACGTCGTCGACCGACCACTGCCACAGCTGGGGGTAACCACTGAACTCCAGCCCACGCTCGGCCGCGAGCCACCGCATGTAGTCGTTGACGCGGCTCTGGTCACGGGTCGCCGCCGACGGCGTCCAGAGAATGTCACCAATCATCGCCCGCTCCTCCCACGACGCCGTGGCGCCGACCTCCATCCTTTCATCGTCACGGTTCCGGTGGGCCGGTTGCTTCGCGGTACGCCTGGATCGCCTCCCGCCGGGCCAGCCGGTGGGCCCGCCGGATCTCCGCCTCCCGCCAGCGCCGCTCGTCCTCGGGCGTCTCGGGAAGCACCGGCCGGACCGGGCGCGGCTTGCCGTCCGCGTCGACGGCCACAAACACCAGGTACGCCGTCGCAACGTCGACCGGCTCCCCGTCGGCGAGGTCCCACCGCTCGGCCACCAGCCGCACGCCGACCTCCAGCGAGGAGGTACCGGTCCAGTTGACCTGAGCGTGCGCGTGCACCAGATCGCCGATGCGCACCGGTTCGAGGAAGGCGATCTCGTCGATCGCTGCGGTCACCGCCGTCGCCCCGCAATGCCGCGCGGCACACGCCCCGGCGACGTCGTCCATGAACTTCATGATCACTCCACCGTGGACCGTGCCATAGAGGTTCACATCGACGGCGGTCATGATCCGACTGAGCGTGACCCGGGAGTACGACGTCGGCTTGCCCGGCAGCCCGGCCGGCGCGTGCTTGCTCATACGGAAGAAGGTACGGTGCCTGCCATGCGACACCTCGGAAGCCTGTTCGCGGCGCTCGTCGTCGCGCCGGCGGCGTGGGTCCTGCTCGCCTTCGGGCAGGCCGAGTCGCCCTCCTGGCAGGAGAAGGCGGGTCTTCTCGCCGGTGCCGGGCTGCTCCTGGGGCTCGTCGCGACCACGCGCATCTCACCGCTGGGACCGCTGCTCGCCGGCGCACTCTTTCTCGGGTACGGGGTGGTGGCGCTCTGGCGGTCCGACGTGGTGGATTTCGTCCCCGACCGGGTCGCACTCGCCGGCCGACAGGCCGACCTGCACACGCCGGCCACGAACGGCACGGCGGTCGTCCTCGGGGTGCTGCTCCTGACCGCGATCCTGAGCAGGCGCCGCTGGCAGCGCTGGCCGGCGCCAGTCCCGGTCGCCGAGCCGTCCACACTGGATACGCTGGATGCCCCGGTGTCCCCAGGGCCGGTGTCGCCTGCTCCCGTGTCGCCTGCTCCCGTGTCCCCGGCGCCGGTGTCGCCTGAGGCATCGCACCCTTCTGTGCTTGCCGCGGGCGTGGTCCAGGCGCCGTTCCCGTCGCTGTCGCCGACGCGCGCGCAGCCCGAGCCGATGCCGGCGGTCTACGAGCCGGACCCGGAGATCGACGTGTGGAGCGACGAGGACGACGGGCCCGCGGCATCCCGCGTGCCGCCGGCTCCCGAGACGGTGCAGCCCACTGCCGAGCTGGTGGCGCCGGCGGCCGAAGCCGAGTCCGAAGTCGAGTCCGAAACCGCGGCGGAAGCCGGGGCCGCGGCGGAGGCCGAGGCCGGGGCCGGGGTCGCGGCGGAGGCCGAGGCCGGGGCCGGGGTCGCGGCGGAGGCCGAATCGGCTGACCGGCCGGAAGCTGCGGTGACGACCGAACCGAGGCGCGCCGACGAGCCGGAGCCCGCGATCGATGCGACGACGTCCAAGGAGGACTGGCCGACGGCCGAGGTGGATCAGCCCTCTGCCGAGGAGAACCTGCCCGCCGCGGCGCAGGATCAGCGAGCTTCGGAGGCCGCACCGGGTCCGGAGCAAGAGCTGGTGGCCGCCGAGCCGGCCACACCCGAACCCGAGCCCGCGGCCGATGAGTCCTCCACACTCGAGCCCGCTCCGGCTGAGCCGGTGGCCGCTGAGCCTGAGGCGAACGAACCTGAGCGGGCGCAACCCGAGCCGGTGGAAGCCGAGCCGGTGGAGACCGAGCCGGTGGAAGCCGAGCCGGCACAGCCCGAGGAGGCCGAACCGGCGCCCACCGCGCCAGCCCCGGGGCCAGCGCCCAGCGCGGGAGCCGAGACAGCCGCGACCGACGACAGCCGCCGGACATCGGCTGACGACGACGAGGCGGAGGCCGCACCGCCTGCCGAGGCGACGAAGCCATCGGGCGACGCGGCCCCAGAGCCCGAGCCGTTCTTCGCCGCCCCCGAGGAGGAGCGGTCCGAGCCGCCCACCGAGGTTCCCCCACCACCGCCCCGGTCGACCTCGCCGTGGGCGGCCCCGCCGCGACAGCCACCACGCTGAGGCGGGCGACAACGGGCGGCCGCGACCACGTGGAACAGGTAGAGCTCGTCCGTTTCTCCGTGCCGGCCCCTCTTGACGGGGGAGGTACGGTGCCCGCATCTACCGCATGGAGGCTCTCATGCGCCACCTCGGCAGCATCGTCCTGTCCCTGTTGCTCGGGCCGCTCGTATACGTGCTCACCGGAGTCGGCCTGGTGAAGATGGAAATAGCGGAGTCCGGAGGAGTCCGGAGCGAATACGTAGCGACATCGATTGCGCTGGGCGCACTCGCCGCCGCCGGTCTGCTGTACGCGATCCTCGTCATGGCCCGCATCTCGCCACTCGGACCGGTACTCCTCGGCCTGGCCTACGCAGCAGTGACCACCTGGACCCTCCTCGAGCGCGGGTCGTTCCTGCGGATGGTGCCCGGCGACATTCCGGGCGCGCGGGGCGCGGTCCCGGCCCCGGCAGGTGCCGTCACCGCACTGCTGGCGGTGCCGCTGCTCGCGACGATCGTCAGTCCGCGGCGCTGGCGCCGATACGCCAACCCGCCCGCGGCGGACCAGGCGCCAGCAGCCGCGCCGGCCTACCCGGGTGAACCGGCTTATCCGGGAGCACCCGCCTACTCGGCCGCCCCCACCTACCAGCCGATGGCGTACCCGGTGCCCACGTCGGGCCCGCCCGCGGCGCCGCCGAGCGGTCAGTCGCCGGAGGCGACGGTTCCGATCAGCAACCCGCCGGGCCAGCCAGAAGCCGACAGCCGGGCAACGGCGGTGCTGCCACCGCCGCCAGCGCAGGCGCCAACTTCAGCACCGCCCGCGCCGACCCCAGAACCGCTCGCGCCAACTTCTGCACCGCCCGCCCCCACGGTGCCGACGTCGCCGGCCGTCTCGCCGCCCAGCACCACGCAGACCTGGCCGGTGACCGATGAGCCGGGCGACCCCGAGGCGACCCACAAGCTGAATCCGTGACGACCTGCCACTTCTCGTCGATCTAGGAAAAGTCGGGGTTGTTTCGTCCTTTTTGGGCCCCACGTTCTCCTCGATCGACGCGGAACAGGGCGCGGAACAGGGCGCGGGGGCGCGTCAGTCGCGGAGCATCTGACGGGCCATGACGATGCGCTGGATCTGGTTCGTACCCTCGTAGATCTGAGTGATCTTGGCGTCGCGCATCATGCGTTCCACCGGGTAGTCCCTGGTGTAGCCGTACCCGCCGAGCAACTGGACCGCGTCCGTGGTGATCTCCATGGCGGCGTCGGAGGCGTAGCACTTCGCGGCCGCTCCGAAGAATGTCAGGTCGGCGTCGCCGCGCTCGGACTTGCCGGCCGCGACATAGGTCAGCTGCCGGGCCGCCTCGAGCTTCATGCCCATGTCGGCCAGCATGAACTGGATGCCCTGGAACTCGGCCACGGCCTTGCCGAACTGCTTGCGCTCCTTCACGTACCCGAGGGCGAAGTCCAACGCCCCCTGCGCGATGCCGACGGCCTGGGCCGCGATCGTCACCCGGGTGTGGTCCAACGTCTCCATGGCCGTCGTGAAGCCCGTCCCGGGCGCGCCGATCATCCGCGACGCCGGGATGCGCACGTTGTCGAAGTACACCTCGCGGGTGGGCGAGCCCTTGATGCCCAACTTCTTCTCCGGCGCCCCGAAGCTCACGCCCGAGTCGGACTTCTCGACCACGAACGCGGAGATGCCGCGGGCCCCCACGCCCGGCTCGGTCACCGCGAAGACGGTGTAGAACTCGGACACCCCGGCGTTGGTTATCCACCGCTTCGCGCCGTTGAGCACGTAGAAGTCGCGGTCGCGCTCGGCGCGGGTCTTCATCGCCGCCGCGTCGCTGCCGGCCTCGGGCTCGGACAGGCAGTACGAGAACATGCCCTCGCCGCTGGCCACGGCCGGCAGGTAGGCCCGCTTGACTTCCTCGGACGCCGCCAGGATCAGTGGCGTCGTGCCCAGCTTGTTGACCGACGGAATCAGTGAGGAGGACGCGCAGACCCGGGCCACCTCTTCGATCACGATCGCGGTGGCGAGCGCGTCGGCGCCGGCTCCCCCGTACTCGACGGGGATGTGCGGGGCGTGGAAGTCGGATGCCCGCAGCGCCTCGAACGAAGCCTTCGGAAACTCTCCGGTCTCGTCCGCCTCCGCGGCGTGCGGAGCCACCCGCGCCTCGCACACCGCCCGGACCGCCTCCCGGATCGCCTCGTGCTCCTCCGGCAACCGGTAGACGTCGAACTGCGAATCCGCCATGGCTTGCCCTCTCGTTCCGACCTGCGCGCATGTCAGGATACCGACGGGTAACTACGGGGCGGAGGCACGGTCGGCCAGTTGCGACTATCCTCGCCCGAGCGAGCCCCGCGACGTTGCGGCCGAGAGACCACCGGCCGGCCACGGCCGCGGCACCGAAATTGACGACGTATGGCCCCATAGAGACACTGATCGCGCCGCGCCGCACCCCGCGCTGGCCACATCGACACCCGACCGGAGATCTGGCGTGACCATCCCGTACCCCAGCACGACGCCCGCAGCCGTCACCCCACCGTCTGGGGCCGCCCGGCCGCGACTGACCTTCCTTGGCACCGGTTACCTGGGCGCGACCTATGCGATCTGCTTTGCGGAGCTGGGTTACGAGGTGCTCGGCTTCGACATCGACGAGGCCAAGATCGCGACGTTGGCCGAGGGCGAGGTGCCGTTCCACGAGCCTGGCCTGGACGAGCTGCTGCGCAAGAACCTGGCCTCGGGCAAGCTGCGGTTCTCCACCTCCTATGAGGAGGTGGCCGAGTTCGGCGACGTGCACTTCATCTGCGTGGGCACCCCTCAGCGCCCCGACGGCATGGCCGCCGACCTGTCGTATGTCGAGAGCGTGGTGACCAAACTCGCGCCGCACCTGCCGCGCAAGGCGCTGATCGTGGGCAAGTCGACGGTGCCGGTGGGCACCGCCGAGTGGATCGAGCAGCTGGTGCGTCGGCACGCCCCCGCGGAGTTGCAGGTCGAGGTGGCGTGGAGCCCCGAGTTCCTGCAGGAGGGCTTCGCCGTCGAGGACGTGCTGCGCCCCAACCGGATCATCCTGGGCGTGAAGAGCGACTGGGCCAACGCGATGCTCTACGCCGCGCACAAGGGCGTGTTCGACCTGGCGGTGACCGAAGACCGCGAGGTGCCGGTCGTGGTGACCGACTTCGCGACGGCGGAGCTGGTGAAGGTCGCGGCCAACGCGTTCCTCGCCACCAAGATCTCGTTCATCAACGCGATGGCCGAGGTGTGCGAGGCGACCGGCGCCGACGTGACGCTGCTGGCTCGCGCGATCGGCTACGACCAGCGCATCGGCAACAAGTTCCTGCGCGCCGGGGTCGGGTTCGGCGGTGGCTGCCTGCCCAAGGACATCCGGGCATTCCAGGCCCGGGCCCAGGAGCTGGGCGTGGGTGAGGCGCTGCGGTTCCTGCACGAGGTCGACCTGATCAACCAGCGGCGCCGCCAGCGGGTCGTCCAGCTCGCCGCCGAGCTGCTCGACCGGCCCTACGGGCCGGCCGGACCGGACCTTTCCGGAGTACGCGTGGCGGTGCTGGGCGCGGCGTTCAAGCCCAACTCCGACGACGTACGCGACTCGCCGGCCCTCTCGGTCGTGCGCAAGCTGGCCCGCTCCGGCGCCATCGTGACCGTCTACGACCCCGAGGGCATGGAGAACGCCAAGAAGGACGTGACGGATGTCACGTACGCCAAGGCACTCACCGAGGCGGTCACCGGCGCCGAGCTGATCTGCGTGCTCACCGAGTGGGAAGAGTTCCGCAACGTCGACCCCCATGCGGTCGGCGAGATGGTCGCCGGCAAGCGCATCATCGACGGCCGCAACTGCCTCGACCCGCAGCTCTGGCACGCCGCCGGCTGGGAGTACCGGGCGATGGGCCGTCCGGTCGTCTCCTAGCCTGACCCGCTGAAACGCCCGGCGCAGCGAGAGCGACGCCGGGCGTTTTCGGTTTGTGCCGCGCCGCCAACCCCACAATCTTCCTGTCTGGCCCTCGGGTGCGGGAAACTCGCGTTAGAGGCGTCGGGTGCGCAAACGCTCGACGGGGCGGGAGGGGACGGGTGGACACCTATCAGTGTCCGGTCTGCGGCGGCACGGTAACGCGTGACGAAGGGTGCCGGACCTGCGGCACACCGTATGACCAGGACGTCGCGGCACTGGCGCTGTACAAGCGCACCGTGGCGTCCCTGGAAGCCAAGCAGCGCGTCAACTACAAGGAACGGCTGCAGCTACGCGCCCAGCACGCGCACGCGTCCGCGCAGCGCGACGCGTACCAGCGCAAGCTCAAGCAGCGCCTGGAGAGGGACCAGGGTGCGCGCCGGTCGCTGCGCGACCGGCTAGGCCGCAGGGCCACCGGCCCCATGGGCGCGCCCGTCTCACCCCCATCGGGTACGCCCGCCGCTCCCGCCTCGCCTCCGCCGCCCGCCGCTCCTGTCCCGCCTCCGCCGCCCACCGCTCCCCCGGCCCGGTCACCCGCCTCCGCCGCGGCCGGAGCACCGCGCATGACGTCGCCGGGCACCCGCCCGGCGACGACGTCTGCGGGTGCCGGTTACCCCGCGACGCCTCCCCCGGAGGCCGCCTTGACGGGCGCGGGCCACCCCACCATCAGCGTGACGCCAGGGTCCCGGCACCCCGATCCGCCGACCGGGTCCCGCCCCGCCGGCTCGCGGCCGGGCCAGCCGACCGGCGCCCCGCGGCGGGTCATCCGCCGCCAGAACGGCCTGCCCGGGGCGATCGCGGCCCGGCTGCCCGAGGTGCTCGCCGACCCGCCGCGCCGGGCCGGCGCGGGTTCGCAGGGCCCGCCCCGGGTACGCATACCCAAGCGCCCCCGCCCACCCGCGGCGGGGCCGGGCCGGCTCGGCGGCGCGGAGACCACGACCGGCACCGCGCAGGCCGCGGTGCTGGCACTGGGCGGATTGCTGCTCGCCGGCGCGGTCTTCGTGCTCGCGGTCACCGGTTACGGCACGGTCAGCCCGCTCGGCCGGGTCGCGCTCCTCACGTTCGCGACGGCCATCCTGCTGCTGCTGCCGGTGCTCCTGGCCAGGCGCGGGCTGACCGCCACCGCGGAGACCGTCGCCTCCGTCGGGCTGCTCATGGTGCTGCTCGACGGGTACGTGACGTGGTCGCTGGACCTGTTCAACGCGCGCTCGTTTCCGACACAGGTGTACTTCGGGCTGATCTGCGTGGCCACGGCCCTCATCGCCACCGCCTACCGGGGCGCCAGCCACCTCGTGGCTCCGCGCTACGCTACGGTGCTGGTCCTGCAGCCGGTCCCACCGCTGCTCGGGTACGAGCTGATCCACTCCAACGTCGGGTGGGCACTGGCACTCGCCGCCGTGGCCGTGCTCGACCTGGCACTCGCGGTCAGCCTGACCCGCCCCGGCCGGTTCGCCAAGCTCGCCGGCTTCGTGCGACCGGTGCACCTGCCTTCCGTGCACCTGCCCTCGGTACACCTGCCGACGCTCCACCGGCCGGAGCCGGAGCCCGCCGAGACCGCGCCGCCCGGTCCGCCGCGCCGGCCGGAGAGCGCGCCCGAGGAGCCGGACGAGGTCGTCGTCGCGGCCGGCGAGATCGAGGCGCCGCCCCGCCGGCCGGAGCCGGAACAGCTTCCGCCGCAGCGACCCGAGGGCACGATCGCCGACGAGTTGGCGGCGGTGCCGCCGACGCTCCAGGCACCCGCGTTCCTCCGGGAGCTGACCTGGGTGCTGTTCACGCTCGCGTTCGGCGCGGCGTTCGCGTACGCGGCCAGCGCCCTCGCGACCGCAACGGCGCTACCGCCGACGATGCGCGCCGCCCTCGTCCTGCTGCTGACCGCCGCCGTGGGCGTGGTAGGCGCTCTGGCGTGGCGGCGGGAGCCGATGCCCGACGTGGCCGGTGGGCTCGCCACGCTGGCTTTGATCGCCGCGATCACGCGGGTCGGCACCGCGATCATGCCCAGTGAGACCCTGCTGTTCGTCGCCCTCGCCGTGGCGATCGCCGCCGCGGTCGTACCCGTGCTGCCGGAGACCGCCCGCCGGGGACCGGGACTGGCCAGCAGCGCCGCCGCCGCGGGCGCCGGCCTGTACCTGCTGATCAAGGCGGTACCGGCGATCGCCGCCCCGATCGACGCGGCGCGGCCCTGGTGGCGCGCGAACCTCGGCGGCTACACCGATCAGCTGGCCGCCGCGGCCGGACCCGCCGGCTGGCAGCTCGTCATCGCCGGCGCGCTGCTCACGTTCGCGGTCGCGGTGTCGGTGCCAGGCTCCGTGCGCACCCAGGCCGTCCTCGCCGGCGGCGTGCTGACCCTGCTCACCGCACCCGCGGCGATGCACCTCAACTGGCTGCTGACGCCCGGCGTGCTCGCGCTCGCGGCGATCGCGATCGGCGCCATCGGCCTGCGGGCCTCCGACGAGGCGTCCGCGAACGGCTTCGTCAGCGCGGCCGCCGTGGTGGGCGGGTACGCGGCCCTCACCAGCCTCAGCCACCCCGCGGTCACGTCACTGACGCTCGCCGCGCTGACGCTCGGCGGGTTCGTCATCGCCATGTTGCGGCCGATGCGGTCCGATCCGGAGTCCGAGCTGGCCGGCCGGCGGATCGGCGACTGGGCTGCCGGCGGCGCCGCGTTCGCGCTGCCCGGCGCGGTCAGTTCGGGCCTGACGGCGCTCGTACGCGAAGCCGTGCTTCCCGGTGCCGACTCGTCGGTGGTGCTGGCCGGTGGCTTCCTCGCCGTCTCCGGCACCCTCGCATACGCCGCGATCACGCTCGTCGCGGGCCGCCGGCGCAGCACGCCCCTGCTCACGGGGACCACGCTGGGCGCGCTGGTCGTGGCCTTGAGCGCCCTGGTCGCCCCGCGTACCACGATCATCGACATGGCCGTGGGCCTGCTGCTGCTCACCAGCGCGATCCTGCTGTGGCTGGCGCCCTCGCTCGGCGGTCGGGTGGTGTTCGGCATCCGGCTCGACGGCAATGACGTGGCGGCCGCGGCGGTCACCGCCAGCGTCACTGCCGCCCTGGCCCGGGTGCTGGCCCTGGCCGTCCCCGGCGTGGGCCTCGTCACCACCGCAACGCTGGTATGGGCGATCGCCGTGGCCATCGACGCGATGCCACAGGACTGGCGTCGCGGCCCGATCGCCGGCGAGATGCTCATCGGCGCGGTCATCGCCGCAGCCACGGGCGCGGCCTCCCTCGGCGCCGCGGCTGGCGTGATCCGTGCCGCCAGCCCACTCTGGCACGCCGACCTCGGTCCCAAGTGGAGCGAGACGGCCGGGCAGTACGCCCCGTACGGCTGGCAGGCGCCGATCGCGCTGCTCCTGGTCGCCGCGGCCGCGGTGATCGTCGTACCGCGCCCGATGGGCGACGACATCGCCGCGGTCACCATCGGCCTGGCCGCCATGGGTGCGCCGGTCGGGTTCGACCTGCCATGGTGGTCGCCGATGCTGATCGGCCTGCTGGCCACGATCGGTCTCGGCGTCGCCGCGGCCATGTCGGATCTGCCCCGGGTGGCGTACACCCGGATCGTGACCGCTGGTGTCGTCGCCCTCTACACCGCCGTGGCCAGCCTGGTGCGGGCGCCGGCGACCGCCGCGGCGCTGGAGAGCCTCGCGCTCGCGGGCGCGCTCGTCGCCGGGCTGGCCGGGGTCCGCATCGCCGCCGCGCGCAACCCGGAGGACCGGCTTGCGCGCGCCCACCTGGTGCCGGTCGGCGGTGGCGCGAGTGCCGCGGCGCTGCTCGCGCTCGCCGGATCGGCCGCCGCGCTCGCCGCCGGCGAGCAGCACCCGCCGTCGATCATCCTCGCCGGTGCGCTCGCGGCCACCGGCCTCGGGCTCGCCGTCGCCGGCCTGGCGTGCTGGCGCATGCCGAGCTTCCTGCCGTACGTGACCGGTGCCGTCGCGGCCGCCGGCAGCGTCATCGCTCTCGCCGCGCTGCCCACCAGGCAACCCGTCGCGATGTACGCGGCCGCCGCCGCCCTGCTCGGCGTGCTGGCCGAACTGCTGCGCGTCAACTCGGTACGGCGGGTCGGCTGGCGACCCGAGGACGGCTGGCAGCCCACCGCCGGCTGGAGCCCGCGCGCCGGCGGGGTGCCGGTGGGTGCCTGGCGACCCGCCGGGCAGAACCGCTTCGGTGCGGGCGCGGCGGCCGCCAGCATCGTGCCCGCCGTGATCGCCGTGGTGGCCCTCGCCCGCCCGCTGGCCGCCGCGCTGTTCGGCCCGTACCACTTCGCCCGGCACCCGTGGACGTTCACCGCGACGCAAGCCGGGAGCCTCTACCCGTTCGACGCCTGGAGAGCGCACGGCGCGGACGTACTCGCGGCCGCGGCGCTGACGTTCGCCGGCGGGCTCGCCGCCGTCGGGCTCGGCGGCTCCCGCCAGCTCATCGCCAACCGTGCGGTGGCCGTCGTGGTGCCGGGCGCCGGCCTGACCATGCTGCTCATTCCGGCCGCCGTGGGCCAGGGGCAGCTGCAGGCCACCTTCGCCCTGCTGGTGACCACGCTGTGCGGGCTGAGCCTGGCCCTCACGCCGCCACCCTCGCCGGACAACTTCGAGGCCGCGCCGCTGCGGATCGCCCGCCGGCTGGTGTTCGTGCTCGCCGTGCTCGCCGCGCTCGCCGGCCAGACCGGCAGCCTGGCGATGCGCTCCATGACGATCGAGGCCCTCGCCGGCTCGGTGATCGTGGGGCTGATCGGGGCGATCTGGGGCCGGTACCGGCTGGCCCGGTTGATCGGCTGGAACGTGGCCGGCGGCGCGGCCATCCTCCTCGCGCTGGCCGCCAGCCTCGCGGCCGGGGCACCGGCTCACTGGTCGGCGTTCCCCGTACTCGCCGTCTGCGCGGCACTCGTCGCCGTCGCCGCGCTGGTGCCCCGCTGGCTGCGGCGCGAGTCGATCGAGGACGAGATCATGGTCATCGAGGCCACGGCGTACCTGGGCATGGGCCTCGGTCTGGGCCTCACGTTCGGCGCCCCGACCTACACCGCGCTCGCCGGCACCGCCCTGGGCGCCATCCTCGGCCTGGCGGCGAGCCGACCCGGCCGGCCCGACCGGTACCGGCAGGTCCTGCTCATCGCCGCCGCGGCAAGCGAGGTCGTCGCCGTGTGGGTGCTCATGCGGCAGGGCAACGTCGCCGCCCCCGAGGCGTACAGCCTGCCGTTCGCGGTGTTCGCGCTGTTCGTGGGTGTGCTGGAGTTGCGCCGGCACCCCGAGATGCGCAGCTGGGTGGCGTACGGGCCGGCCCTGGTCGCCGGGTTCCTGCCGAGTCTCGTGCTGGTCCTGGTCACCGACACCACGCCGATCCGGCGGGTACTCGTCATCCTGGCCGGCGCGCTGACCGTCGCGGTGGGGAGCCTGGGCCGCCAGCAGGCCCCGGTCGTCGTGGGCACCGTGGTGACGGCGGCGGCGACGCTGCACGAGGTGTTCCGCCTGGGCGCGATGCTGCCCTGGGGGGTGCTGCTTGCCCTGTTCACGGCGACGGGTGTGCTGCTGGTCGCGCTCGGCGCCTCGTACGAGAAGCGCCGCCGGAACGTCGCCAAGTTCCGCAGCGCGCTGAAAGGCATGCGCTAGCGGTTCTCTCCGCGATCTTGGATACGTGGCGGGGCGCCAGGGCCGCTAGCTGTCCAAGATCGCGGAGTTCAGGGCGGCGTCCTTCTCGGCCACCAGGCGCTTGAGGCCGTCCTGGTACGCGCTCATCCGCGCCCGCAACGCCTCGTCGGAGGCGGCGAGGATGCGCACCGCGAGCAGGCCGGCGTTGCGCGCGCCGCCGATCGACACCGTCGCCACCGGCACCCCGGCCGGCATCTGCACGATCGACAGCAGCGAGTCCATGCCGTCGAGATACTTCAACGGCACGGGGACCCCGATCACCGGCAGCGGCGTGGCCGAGGCGACCATGCCGGGCAGGTGTGCCGCTCCCCCGGCCCCGGCGATGATCACCCGCAGGCCACGGGAGGCGGCGGTGTGGGCGTACTCGATCATCCGCTCCGGCGTCCGGTGCGCCGACACGACGTGCGCCTCGAACGCCACGCCGAACTCGGCAAGCGCCTCGGTGGCGGCCTTCATCACCGGCCAGTCCGAGTCGCTCCCCATGATTACGCCGACGTCAGCCATCGCACGCTCCCGCCGCAGGCCCGCTAACTGTCCAAGATCTCGGAAGAACCGTAGGTCAGCCAGTTCGCCGCGCGGGCGGCCCGGGCCCGCACGACCGCCAGTTCGCGACCCAGGACCGTCACGTGCCCGATCTTGCGGCCCGGCCGCACCTGCTTGCCGTAGAGATGGACGCGAGCGCCCGGCTCGGCGGCGAACAGGTGGTGCAGCCGCTCGTCGATCGACATCCCGCCGTCCGCACCGCCCAGGACGTTGACCATGGCGACGGCCGGCGCGGCGAGCGAGGTGTCGCCGAGCGGGTAGTCCAACACGGCTCGCAGGTGCTGCTCGAACTGCGAGGTACGCGCGCCCTCGATCGTCCAGTGCGCCGAGTTGTGCGGGCGCATCGCCAGCTCGTTGACCAGCAGCCCGTCGGCCGTCTCGAACAGCTCGACCGCCAGCACGCCGACGACGTCGAGCGAGGTGGCCAGCGAGATCGCGAGCCGCTCCGCCTCGACGGCGAGACCCTCGGGCAGGCCCGGCGCAGGCGCCAGCACCTCCACGCAGATGCCGTCACGCTGCACGGTCTCCACAATCGGGTACGCGGCGACCTGGCCGAACGGCGAGCGTGCCACGACGGCGGCGAGCTCGCGGCGCAAGGCGACCTTCGCCTCGACGATCAACTCCACGTCGGGCACGGGATCGGACGGGCCGAGCACCCAGACGCCGCGCCCGTCGTACCCTCCGGTCACCGCCTTGGCGACGACGGGCCAGCCGCTTTCGGCGGCGAACGCGGCGATGTCCTCGGGCGAGCGCACCGGAGCCCAGCGCGGCACCGGCGCGCCCAGCTCCGACAGGCGCGACCGCATCGCGCGCTTGTCCTGCGCGTACCGCAGCGCGTCGGCACCGGGCAGTAGCGTGACTCCCTCGGCGGCAAGCGTGCGGATGTGGTCGCCGGGCACGTGCTCGTGGTCGAACGTGACCACGTCGCAGTCCTTGGCGAAGGCGCGCAGCGCATCGAGGTCGGTGTGGTCACCGATGGTCACGTCGGCGGCCGCGAGCGCTGCGCCATCGTCGGGGGAGGCGGCGAGGACCCGTAGCGACTGACCGAGCGCGATCGCTGCCTGGTGCGTCATCCGGGCCAGCTGACCAGCGCCGATCATGCCGACGACGGGCAAACCGGTGCGGGGGTCCATCGGCGCGAGAATACGTGCCGGGCGCTGCCGAAACGTGAGTGGGGCGCCCCTGTCACCGTGCTGACGGTGACAGGGGCGCCCCACTCAGCCGTAGGGTCAGATCTCCGGGCCGCGCCGCCGCAATTCGTCGACGGCGCCCATGGCCTCCCGCAGCTCACCGAGCCACGCGTCAGCGTGCTGCCCCACCAGGTTGACGCACCAGGCGAGCGCATCCGACCGGGACCGCGCCACACCGGCGTCGACCAGCGTGTCCAGCACCTGCCGGTCGGCCTGCCGCAGCCGGGTCATCACCGGCGCGGACAGGGTGGTAAACAGCTCCTGCGTGCCGCCGCAGACCGCGCCCCAGCCGACCTTGCGCCTGTAGCGGTGCTCCAACTGCCGCGCGATGCCGATCCGCCGATCCCGCGTCGACTCCCGGAACGACGCGATCCGGCCCTGCTCGGCCGCCGCGCGATCGGCATCCGTGGCGTCCTCGGCCAGCGTCGGCTCGGCCAGCCGGCCCACGATGATGATCTCATCGCGGTCGATGCTGATGTCCGGGGTACCGGTGAACCAGTCATCCGGCAGCGCCCCGGTGATCCAGGCGACGGCGTCGTCGGCCGGTGGCGGCTCGGCCCGTCCCCCGCCGCGGCCCCAGCCCGGCCCCGGTCCCCAGTGTTCTCGTCTCATGAGGCCTCCTTCGTTGCTCTGATTACATGCTTACACCCATGCATCAGATAAGGACAAGGCGTTCGCCCGCGGCGAACAGCGTGTAGGATCTCGGAAATGATCACCGGGGTGCATGGGCTGATCTACTCGCGGCAGGCGGAGGCGGTCCGCGCCTTCCTGCGCGACAAGCTGGGGTGGGCGCATGTCGACAGCGGAGGCGGCTGGCTGATCTTCGCGGTGCCACCGGCCGAGTTGGGCGTCCACCCGACCGACGGCGATCCACAGGTCGAGCTTTACCTGATGTGCGACGACATCGAAGCAACGATCGAGGAGCTGACCGCAAAGGGCGTGGAGTTCACCGAGCCGGTCTCCGACCAGGGGTTCGGTCTGGTCACCCGGTTCCGGATCGCCGACGGCGAGACGATGCCGATCTACCAGCCGAAGCACCCGCTCGCGGTGCGGGCACAATAGCGCCGTGAATCTTGCGGCCACCATCCTGGTCGGCGTCGTCGCCGCCATCCACGTCTACATCCTCGTGCTCGAAATGGTTCTGTGGCCGACCCCCCGCGGGCAGAAAGTGTTCGGCACCGACCCGGGGTTCGCCAAGGCGTCTGCCCCGCTCGCGGCCAACCAGGGCCTCTACAACGGATTCCTCGCGGCCGGCCTGGTGTGGGCGCTGCTCACCGGCGGCACGACCAGCTTCCAGGCAAAGCTCTTCTTCCTCGCCTGCGTGATCGTCGCCGGCATCTACGGCGCCCTGACGGTCAGCCGCCGGATCCTGCTCGTCCAGTCCCTGCCGGCCGCGCTCGCGCTGGCGCTGGTCCTCGCCACCCGCTAGCGAAAAGCTAGCGGAGCTTCGCCAGCAGGTCCTCGACCGTCGTGACGGGCGCGTCGCAGACGAAGCCCCGGCACACGTACGCGGTGGGCCTGCCGTCGCGCCGCAACCGGCCGGCCAGCAGGGGCACCCCGGGCGCGTCCGGCTTCCCGGCCACGATGACCGCTCCCGGCGGCGCCGCCCGCCAGGCCGCCTCCACCAGATCGCCATGACCGCCCACGATCGCGATCTCGTACGGGCCGGACAGCAGCGCCTCACCCACCGCCGACGAGTACCCGGCGAACCGGGCGTGCTGGGCGGCCAACGCGGCCACCTTGGTCAGCGCGGTCTCCGCCGCGTCCCGGTAGGACTTTTCGCCGGTCAGGGCGGCGTAGGAGACCAGCGCGGCCGTCACCGCCGACAGGCCCGACGGGGTGGCGTTGTCGGTGGGGTCGGCCGGCCGGGTGACCAGCTTCTCCGCGTCGTCGGCGGTGTCGTAGAAGCCGCCCGAGCCGTCGGCGAAGTGCTCCAGCGCGGTGTCGAGCAGTTGGCCGGCCAGTGCCAGCCACCCGCCGTCGCCGGTGTACTGGTGAAGCGCGCAGAACGCCTCCGCCACCGCGCCGTAGTCCTCGAGTACCCCCGCCGGCTCGCCCACCACACCGTCGCGGGAAACCCGCCGCAACCGCCCGTCGACGATGTGGTCGGCGAGCGCCCGGCCGGCCTGGTACATCGCCGCCTCGATCGCGTGCTCGTTGGACTCCCGCTCCCCGGCGAGCATCAGGTACTCCGCCAGCGCGGTCACCGTCAGCCCGTTCCACGCCGCGACCACCTTGTCGTCGCGGGCCGGCTGCGGGCGCGCGGAACGGGCGGTCAGCAGCTTTGACCGTACCCGCGCCCATCGCTCTTGATCGTCGGGGTCGGCCGGCAACTGAAGGACACTGGCGCCGTGCTCGAACGTGCCGGCCGGCGTCACCTTGAGGACACCAGCCGCCCACGCGGCGTCGTCGTCGCCAAGCACCTCGCTGAGCTGCGTCGGGGTCCAGACGTAGGTCAGGCCCTCGACGCCATCGGTGTCGGCGTCCAGCGCGCTCGCGAAGCCGCCCCCGCGCGTGCGCATCTCCGCGATCAGGAAGTCGGTGGTCTGGCGTGCGACACGCACTGCCAGCTCGTCGCCGGTCAGCCTCCACAACTGGGTGTACGCGCGGAGCAGCAGTGCGTTGTCATAGAGCATCTTCTCGAAGTGCGGCACCGTCCACGTGCGGTCGACGCTGTACCGGGCGAACCCGCCGGCCAGCTGGTCGTAGATGCCACCGCGGGCCATCGCCTCGCAGGTGTGGCGGACCATCTCCAGCGACCGTTGCGACCCGGTGCGCTGGAAGTTGCGCAGCAGGAACAGCAGGTCCATGTGCGGTGGAAACTTGGGCGACCCGCCGAAGCCGCCGTAGTCGGCGTCGTACTCGCGGGACAGCGACGCGGCGGCGGCGGCGAGGACGTCGGCGGTCATCGCCCCGGTCGGCAGGCCCTGGCCGCCGGCCCGGGCGATCGCCTCGACCACCGCGGAGCCCTGCTTGACGATCGCCTCCCGGTTGTCGCGCCACGCCTGCGACACCGCCTGGACCAGGCGGATGAAGTTGGGCCGCGGGAAGTAGGTCCCGCAGAAGAACGGCTCCCCGTCGGGGGTGGCGAACACCGTCATCGGCCAGCCGCCCTGGCCGGTCATGGCCTGGGTTGCGGTCATGTAGACGGCGTCGACGTCCGGGCGCTCCTCGCGGTCGACCTTGACCGGCACGCACGCCTCGTTGACGATCGCGGCGACGCCCTCGTCTTCGAAGCTCTCGTGCGCCATGACGTGGCACCAGTGGCAGGCCGCGTACCCGATGGAGACGAGCACGGGCACATCCCGACGGCGCGCCTCCTCGAACGCCTCGGGACTCCACGGCCGCCAGTCGACCGGATTGTCCGCGTGCTGCTGCAGGTAGGGCGACGTGGCGTCCGCCAGACGGTTGGCCATATCCCCACCCTACCCAGCGGCAAGATCAGGATGCGTTCTCGTCGCGCTCGGTACGCAGCTTGAGAATCTTGGCGTCGGTGAGCTCGTGCAGCACCTGGTTGATGCGCTCCGGTGGTAGCGGTGGGTAGAAGTGGAAGCCCTGAGCGGCGGTGCAGTGCAGGTCGCCGAGGGCGACGCGCTGTTCGGCCGTCTCCACGCCTTCGGCGACGACCCGCAGGTCGAGCCGGTGCGCGAGCTCGATCGTGGTGCGGACGATCGCGGCGACCTCTTCGGAGTCGACCATGTGCCGCACGAACGAACGGTCGATCTTCACCTCGTTGACCGGGACCCTGGTCAGGAACGTCAGCGACGAGTACCCGGTGCCGAAGTCGTCGACCGCGAGCTGCACGCCCAGCTCCCGGAGCCTGGTCAGCACGTCGTCGATCACGGCGAGCTCGCTCATCACCACGGTCTCGGTGATTTCGAGCACCAGGCGCTCGGCGGGGACGCCGTGCCGGGCCAACTGGGCGGCGACCTCATCCGGCAGCGTGTCGTCGAGCAGGCTGCGCGGGGACATGTTGACCGCGACCGGCACCTCGAGCCCTTCAGCCGCCCAGCCCGCGGCGACCGCCAACGCCCGGTCCAGCACATACCGGGTGAACTGCCCGAGCATCTCGCTGTTTTCCACCACCGTGACGAACTCGGCCGGCATGACGAGGCCCCGGCGCGGATGGTGCCAGCGGACCAACGCCTCGACCCCGGTCGCGCCCCCGTCGGCCAGGCTGACCGCCGGCTGCATCATCAGCGCGAGCTGGTCGTCCGCGGTCAGTGCCTCGCGCAGCTCGGCCAGCAGCGACAGCCGGTCGGTGCTGACCCGGTCGCGCGTCGGCTCGTACCAGGAAACGCTCGAACCGGCGCGGTTGGCCCGCGACATGGCGACGCCGGCCCGGCGCAGCAGCTCGGTGAGGTCGGCCGAACCGGCGCCGGCCACCACCACCCCGACGGAGACCTCCATGGACAGCTGGACGCGGGCCACCTCGCTGCGCGTCGCCAGGACCGCGGCGAGCGCGCGGGCCCGCGCCAGCGCGTCGGCGAGGTGCGCCGGCGACTCGGCGCTGCGCAGCTCCGGCCGGTATCCGGCCACCGGCGACAGGTCGGGCAGCAGGAGGGCGAACTCGTCCCCGCCGAGCCGGGCGAGCAACTCGCCCGGGCGCAGCGCCTCGACCAGGCGCGTCGCGGCGATCTGCAGCAGCTCGTCGCCCGCGGCGTGGCCCAGCGTGTCGTTGACGTCCTTGAAGTGGTCGATGTCGAGCAGGAGCAGCGCGACCGGGGTGTCCGGCGCCAGGCCGCGCAGCGTGTCGTCGCCTCGTGCCAGGAAGCCGTTGCGGTTGACCAGACCGGTCAGGGCGTCGTGGGCGAGGTCGCGGCTGCTGCGCTCGGTCATCGCGCGCAGCTCGTGGTGGGTCGCGGCGTCGTGCAGCGCGGCGGCGAGGGCGTCCGCGTAGGCGGCGAACATCAACTTGTCCCGGCCGCGCATGCCGCTCGGCTTGCGCAGCCTCATCGCCAGCTCGCCGACCCGGACCCCGCCGACGAAGAGGCCGCGGGCGGTGTTCACCGGCTCCTCGGTCGCCACCGGCTCGCACTCGGTGACCTCGCCGTCGGCCTCCCCGGCGTAGCAGCGCAGCCGGCCGTCCGGCGTGAGCACGGTGAGCTGGGCCCACACGCCGTCGAACAGCCGGATGGCGCCCTGGATGCCGGCCGCGGCGGCACCCCGCTCGTCGAGGCTGTTGAGCTGGCGGGTGGCCTCGGCGAAGGTCTGCCAGTTGCGCCGCTCGTCGTCGAGGCGCAGCCGGTACGCGTACGCCTGGTGCAACAGCCAGAGCGCGGGCGGCAACAGGGCCAGCCAGCGCGGGTTGACGTCATGCAGGACCACGACCAGCAGGCCGACGGCGACGTTGCCGACCACCATCGGCATCTTGCTGGTGCTCGTGCGCCAGAACACCGGCCAGAGCGGCTCGGCGTGCCGGCGCGCGACGCTGCGGGACACCAGACCGATGGCGGTCAGCGCGTAGACGACCGCGGCCAGGCAGAGCGCCACCGCCACCCGCAGGTCGAGCGAGCGCTGGAACGTGACGGTGACCAGGTTGGCGGCCGTGGCGGCGGCGGTGGCAGCCAGCGTGAGCGCGGCGGTGTTGAACACGAGGCGGCGCATGGGCGCACGGCGGCCGCGAAAGTCCTTAAGGAGCTGGGCCAGGCCGACGCCGACGAGCGTGGCGGCCGGGATCCAGGCCGCCGGTAGCAGCGCGCACAGGATCACGATGGCCGCTTCGCCCCACGCCAAACCGACGGTACCGGAGCCGACACGGACCGACAGCACGGCCAGTTGGGCGGCGGCGACGACAGCCACGGCGATCGCGAGCCAGCCGATCGTCGGCGACGGCGCCGCGAAGACCGCCGCGTGCACCGGCAGGGCGTGGCTGCCCACCAGGACTCCGAGCCCGGACAGCGCCAGCGCGGCGCCGGGCACGAGCGTGCCCTCTCGCCGCGAGACAGCCGTCATCCGCCGCACCTCTCCCGCCCAAGGAGTCCAGGCGTGCGCTTCCCCGGGCAGAGTAACGGCAGTGTCGTCGATCTGGCATCGGTCGCGGCGGCGGCGAACATCACCCGTACGGCCGCGGGACAGGCGTGAGCGACAGCGGTGCGCGCGCACCTTACGCCCATGCACCTCGCCTCCCTCGCCCCCACCTTTGCGCGAAGGCTAGAGCAAACAGGAGGAGGTGCGACAATCGGTTTGCGGCTTTAGCCGGGTTGGGCCGCAAAATTCACACGGACGAATCGAGCAACCTAGGGCTGCGGGCGATCCCGCGGCTCGTCGTCGGGCCCGGCCTGCACCGCGTCGCCGCGCCCAGCACCCCTGGCCTGCCGCGCGTCGCCGGTCGGCGCCGGGCCGAAGTGGTCGGGCAGCTGCCGCAGCCGTCGGTTCATGTTGCGGATCAACAGCACCGTGCCGATCGCCAGCAGCAGGATGATGAACAGCCCCATCGGCCCGGCGAGGCCGCCGGACCGGGTGTCACCGAAGTTGTTCTCCGCGAGCTGGTCGCCGAGCAGGGTGAGCGCGGTCATGCCCTAACCGTACGCCCGCCTCAGGCGCACACCGACTCGCGCACCCCCGCGAACAGGTCGTCCTCCGGCTCGGTGCGCTCGACCAGGCAGCGGGCCAGCTCGTAGTCCTCGGTGGGCCAGACATCCCGCTGGATCGCCAGCGGCACCCGGAACCAGAAGCCGTCCGGGTCAACCTGGGTGGCGTGTGCGCGCAGGGCGTCGTCGCGCTGCTCGAAGTATTCGCCGCAGGGCACCCGGGTGGTGATCCGGTGGCCCTTGTCGCCCGTGTCCTCCCACTTCTCCAGCCACTCGCCGTAAGGCGACTCGACCCCGGCGGCGAGCATCGCCTCGTGCAGGGCGACGAACTTCGCCCGCGACCAGCCCATCTGGTAGTAGAGCTTGAGCGGCTGCCACGGCTCGCCCGCCTCCGGGTAGCGATCCGGGTCACCGGCGGCGTCGAACGCCGCCACCGACACCTTGTGGCACATCACATGGTCGGGGTGCGGGTAGCCGCCGTCCTCGTCGTAGGTCGTCACCACGTGCGGGCGGAACTCGCGCATCAGCCGCACCAGCGGCGCCGCGGCGGTCTCCACCGGCTCCAGTCCGAAACAGCCGTCGGGCAGCGGCGGCGGCGGGTCGCCCTCGGGAAACCCCGAGTCCACGAAGCCGAGCCAGGCCTGCCGCACGCCGAGGATCTCCCGGGCCCGCTCCATCTCCTCGCGGCGGATGGCCGCGATGTTCTCCCAGATCTCCGGGCGGTCGAGCTTGGGGTTGAGCACACTCCCCCGCTCCCCACCGGTGCACGTGACAACGAGCACGTCGACGCCCTCGGCCACGTATTTGGCCATGGTCGCGGCGCCCTTGCTCGACTCGTCGTCGGGGTGCGCGTGCACCGCCATGAGGCGCAGCTGCTCGCCCACAGGTTCTCCTCGCCATCGCTGCTGAGACAATGAACCGGTCCATTGTGACGGGCCGGCCTGTTTATTGTGCGTCGAGCCACCGACAGAAACGACGACAACGTGACCCAGCCTGCAGTTGTGTACCCGCCCGGTCGCTACGGCCGGCGCCGCGAAACCCGGCCCCGCCGCCGCGGCGTGTCGACCGCCGTCGCCGTCGCCGGCGCGCTGGTCGGCCTGCTGCTCGCGTTCGTGCTTTTCACGCGCTACCACGACCCGTACCAGCCACAGGTGGTCCGCTTCGAGCTGGGTGAGCGGTCGGCGACCGTGGAGTTCCAGGTGCACAAGCCGGACCGGGCGCTGAGCTGCCACCTGCGGGCCCGGTCGCGCTCCGGGGAGGTGGTGGGCAGCGCCGACGTCGAGGTGCCCGCCGGCCGCTCCGCACCGGTCACCCACACGCTCGCGACCCGCGACCGGCCGGTGAGCGCGGAGGCCACCGTCTGCCGGCCCGCCCGTTGACTAACCGGCCCGCGCGTTGACTAAAACGTGCACGGTGGGTAACGAATGCCGCTGGTAAGTTGGTAGGTCTCATGACATCGCCCCCAGCAACCGGAGGAGATCTCCAGTGTCGACGAACGACCGTGACGCCACCTGGCTGTCGCAGGACGCACACGACCGGCTGAAGGCCGAGCTGGACGAGCTCATCGCGCACCGGCCGGTGATCGCCGCCGAGATCAACGCGCGGCGTGAGGAGGGCGACCTCAAAGAGAACGGCGGATACCACGCCGCCCGCGAGGAGCAGGGCAAGCAGGAGGGCCGCATCCGGTACCTGCAGGAGCTGCTGCGCACCGCGAAGGTGGGCGAGGCGCCGAAGAGCGACGCGGTGGCCGCCGGCACCGTCGTCACGATCCAGTTCGACGACGACGATGACGACACCGAGACGTTCCTGCTGGGCTCCCGGGAGATCGCCTCCACCACCGACCTGACCGTCTACAGCCCCGAGTCGGCGCTGGGCACGGCGATTCTCGGTGCGCGCGCCGGTGACACGGTGACCTACACCGCCCCGAGCGGCGCCGAGGTCAAGGTCAAAGTCGTCTCGTTCGAGGCCTTCGCCAGCTGACGGCGCACGCCCCTCTCCGCGCCCGCACTCTCCGCGCCCCTCTCCGCGCCGATCTTGGAGTTATCCACGTGGTTTGATCTTCAAACCACGTCACTTTCTCCTTGATCGGCGGCGGGCGTGGGGCGGACCGGCGGCGGGCGTGGGGCGGACCGGCGGCGGGCGCGGGCTACGCCAGCGAACCGGTGAACGTCACGGTGTAGCCCGCGGCCCGTAGCGCGGTGACCAGCCGGTCGGAGTGCTCGGCACCGCGGGTCTCCACCGACAGCGCCACCTCGACCTCGCCGAGCCGCAGCCGCGGGTCGTGGCGGCGGTGCTCCACGTCCAGCACGTTGGCGCCGCGCTCGGCGATCAGAGCCAGCAGGCGGGCCAGCTGGCCGGGCCGGTCGCCGCAGCGGACGGTGAAGGTCAGGTACCGCCCGGCCGCCGCGAGCCCATGCTCGATCAGGCGCAGCAGGAGCAGCGGATCGATGTTGCCGCCGCTGACGACGGCGACCACCGGCGGGTCGACCGCCACCGCGCCGGCCAGCAGAGCGGCCACGGCCACCGCGCCCGCCGGCTCGACGACCTGCTTGCTGCGCTCCATCAGCACGAGCAGGGCCCGGGAGATGTCCTCGTCGGTGACCGTCACCACGTCGTCGACCAGCTTGCTGATGTGCGCGAACGGCACGTCACCGGGGCAGCCGACCGCGATGCCGTCGGCGATCGTGGCGTAGGTCGACAGGCGCACCGGCCGGCCCGACTTCAGCGAGGGCGGGTACGCGGCGGCACCCGCCGCCTGCACCCCGATCACGCGTACGTCCGGGCGCAGCGCCTTGACCGCTACGGCGGTGCCTGCGAGCAGTCCGCCGCCGCCGATGCCGACCACGACGGTGCGCACGTCCGGGCACTGCTCCAGCACTTCCAGGCCGACCGTGCCCTGACCAGCCACGATGTCGAGGTGGTCGAACGGGTGGATGAACACCGCCCCGGTGCGCTCGGCGTACTCCTGGGCCTCGACGAGCGCCTCGTCCACCGTGTTGCCGGAGAGCTGCACCTTCGCGCCGTACCCTTTCGTCGCGGCGATCTTGGGCAGCGGCGCGCCGACCGGCATGAAAACGGTCGCGTCGGTGTGCATCAGGCCCGCGGCGAGGGCCACCCCCTGGGCGTGGTTGCCGGCCGACGCCGCCACCACCCCGCGGGCCCGCTCCTCGTCGGAGAGCCGGGCGATCCGCACGTACGCCCCGCGTACCTTGAACGATCCGGCCCGCTGGAGATGCTCGCATTTGAGCCAGGCCGGTCCGGCCACCTTGGCCTGAAGCGGTCGGCAGGGCTCCATGGGGGTGACCCGGACGACCCCGTCGAGCAGTTTTCGAGCGGCTTCGATGTCGGCGAGCGTCAACAGCTCGGGTGCGAGCGTCATGGGCCGATGGTGCCACCTGCCCGGTGCAGCCCGACACGCCGCGTCGGTCAAGACCCGCGCAAAAGGTCACTTCCTGCTGCCAACCGGCCCCGGGAAGCAGCAAAAGGTGACTTTCTGGGCGGGTCGCGGGTGGACCGCCTCAGGGCGCCGGCGCGCGGTCGGTCCGGGCGTCGAGCGCGCCCGCCGCACCGAGCTGGGTCGGGATCGTCGCCACCGGGGAAACCGGCGCGGTCGGATCCGCCGGCCCAGCTGCCGCGGTCGCACCCGCCGCCCCGGTCGGGCCCGCCGGCCCCGTCGGCGCGGTCGGACCCGCCGGCGCGGCAGCCGGGGCGCCGCTGGACCGCAGCTCGTCGAAGAGGTCGTACTGCGCCGTCGTGATCCGGTGCACCGCCAGGATGCCCAGCGCCGCCGCCGCGACCAGCAACACGCCGCCCGGAAGCCGGCCCGCGATCTGGTACCCGAGCAGCTGGCCGGCCCGGTCCAGCGCCACCGTCTCGCCCGCCGTGACGGCCGCCAGGATCTGCCGCAGCTCGGGCGGCCAGGTGAGCGCCGATCCCAGCCCGAACGCCACCACCCCGACGAGCCACACCGCCCACCACAGCCACACCGGCCGCCACAGCCACACCGGACGTCGCGCGTCGCGGGACACCGCCGCACCGGCCACGATCATGGGCGGCGCCACGGCGTTGACCACCGGAACGAACCAGACGAGCCAGGCCAACCAGGCCGGCCAGCGGCTCCGGCCGAGCGCACGCGCGTTGGACGTCGACCGGTAGCTCCACACCGCGAGGCAGACGGCCGCGACGAGCTGCGAGAGGAGCACCAGGACACCGCCGGCGACCTGCGCCATCCACATGATCACGCCGGGCTGCTCACCACCCCGGCGGGCCGCCTCGTGCACCGCCCAGACCGACACCAGCGGAGTGAACGCCCACACCAGGTGCACCAGGGCCGACGCGGCGAGCGCCACCATGCTCGCCGTGGCCCACCCCGCGACCGGGCGCCGGCACACCGGACATCCGGCGGCACCGCAGCGGGGACACGACATGCCGGCGACGTTAGTCCATCAGGACACTCGGCTACGGGTCCGCGGGCGCGGCCAGCCCGGCGCATGCCTCCGCCAGGGCGCTACCGCCTCGATCTGGCCGGCGACCGCCAGCAGCGTCAGCTCGCTACCGGGTGGGCCGACCAGCTGCGCCGCCGCCGGCAGCCCGTCGCAACGGGTACCCATGGGCACCACGACCGCCGGGAAGCCGGCCAGGTTCCACGGCGCGGCATACGGCGCGTACCGCAGGTTGGACAGCAGGTTGGTCCGCCACGACCGGTTGTGCCACTCGGCGGCGACCGGTGGCGCGGTAGCCAGCGCCGGTGTGACCAGCACGTCGAACCTGCCATCGGTGAACCAGTCGCGGCTGCGTTCGTGCCAGGCGGCCCGGTCCTCGTCGCGCACCAGGCCCGTGCGCAGCGCCCGCTCGCCGACGGCCAGGTGCCTGCGGGTACGCGGCTGCAACGCGGCCAGGTCGAGCCCGGCCGCGTCGAAGTCGCGGTAGGCGGCCGCCAACCAGGTCGCCAGCCCGCGCACGGCCAACGACGGCGGGTACGCCGGGTCGGCCCGCACGGCGTCGTGACCGAGCCGGACCAGCAGCCGCGCCGCCGCCCCGGTGGCCCGGGTGTTGTCCGCGTCGGGGAACACGCCGGCGACGGGCGAGCGCACCGACACCGCGACGCGCAGCCGGTCCGGCTCCACCAGCCGCTGCGGGGCCCACCCGGCGAGCACGGCGAAGCCGACCGCGGCGTCGCCGACGGTGGTCGCGAGGATCCCGTTCTCGGTCATCCCGTACCAGTCCGTGCCGCCGACCGCCGACGGCACCACTCCGCGGCCGGGCTTGACCCCGACCAGCCCGCAGCACGCGGCGGGGATCCGGATCGAGCCGAAACCGTCGTTGCCGTGCGCGATCGGCACCAGGCCCGCGGCCACCGCGGCGGCAGAGCCGCCGGAAGAGCCTCCGGGGGTACGGTCAGTGCGCCACGGGTTCCGGGTCACCGCCGTGGCGTCGTCGGTGGAGGCGAAGATGCCCAGCTCGGGCATGCGCGTCGTGCCGACCACGACGGCGCCGGCGCCGCGCAGCCGGCGGACCACCTCGTGGTCGGTCTCCGCGACCGCGGCGCACGCGGCGTCCGAGCCGTGCCAGGTGCGCACGCCGGCGACCGCGACGTTCTCCTTGATCGCGACCGGCACGCCGGCCAGCGGCAGGTTTCCCAGCTCCGGCTGCTCGTCGACGGCTTCCGCCTCGAGCATGGCCTCGGCGGCGCGGACGTGCCGGAAGGCGTGCAGAATCCGGTCGTACCCGCGGATGTAGTCGATGTGATCGGCCACGACCGCGGTGGCCGAGGTGTCCCCCCGCCGCACCGCGCGCGCGATCTGCTTCGCGCTCGCGCCGACCCACGTACCGCCCTGACCAAGCATCGCGCCCTCCCCCTGTCGATACGTGACTGACCTAACGAGCCAGCGCCTGCTCCAGGTCGGCCAGGAGGTCGTCGACGGTCTCGATGCCTACCGATAGCCGGACCAGGTCGGCCGGGACCTCCAGCGGCGAACCGGCCGCGCTGGCGTGGGTCATCCGGCCAGGATGCTCGATGAGCGACTCGACGCCGCCCAGCGACTCACCGAGGATGAACAGCTTCGTGCGGTTGCACACGTCGATCGCGGCGGCTTCGCCACCGGTGGCGAGGAAGCTGACCATGCCACCGAACCGGCGCATCTGCTTGGCGGCGACGCCGTGCCCCGGGTGCTCGCCCAGCCCCGGGTAGAGCACCTGGCCGACCGCGGGGTGCCCCACCAGAAACTCGACGACGCGCTCGGCGTTGTCACAGTGCCGCTCCATGCGTACCCCCAAGGTTTTGATGCCCCGGAGGATGATCCACGAGTCGAACGGGCCGGGGATCGACCCGAGCGCGTTCTGGTGGTAGGCCAACTCCTCGCCGAGTGCGGGGTCGGCCACGACCAGCGCGCCGCCGACCACATCGGAGTGCCCGCCGACGTACTTGGTGGTCGAGTGCACGACGACGTCGGCGCCGAGCGCGAGCGGCTGCTGCAGGTAGGGCGACGCGAACGTGTTGTCCACGACCAGCAGGGCCCCGTTGTCGCGGGCGACGGCCGCCAGCGCGGCGATGTCGGCGATGCCGAGCAGCGGGTTGCTCGGCGTCTCGATCCAGATGATCTTCGTGGCGGGCGTGACGGCCCGGCGGATCGCGTCGACGTCGTGGATGCTCGCCGGCGTGAAGTCCAGACCCCAGCGCTGGGCGACGCGGGCGAAGAGGCGGTAGGTGCCGCCGTACGCATCGTCGGGGATCACCACGTGGTCGCCCGGCTTGCACACCGTGCGCAGCAGGGTGTCCTCGGCGGCGAGGCCACTGGCGAAGGCCAGTCCCCGCCGGCCGCCCTCGAGCGCGGCGAGGCACTCCTGCAGGGCGTCGCGGGTCGGGTTGGCGGTGCGGCTGTACTCGTAGCCCAGCCGCGGCTCGCCCACCGCGTCCTGGGCGTAGGTGCTGGTCTGGTAGATCGGCGGCACGACGGCCCCGGTGCGCGGATCGGGATCCTGCCCGGCGTGGATGGCGAGCGTGTCGAAGCCGTACGTCATGGGTGAAATGTATCCGCCGCTACGGTGGTCGGCGTGACGGGATGCTTGTTCTGCTCGATCGTGGCCGGCGACGTGCCGGCGGTCCAGGTCACGGGCGATTCGGCGACGCTGGCGTTCCTCGACGCCCGGCCGGTCTTCAAAGGGCACGTGCTCGTGGCGCCCCGCCGGCACGTGGTGACGCTGGCCGATCTCCCCGGGCCGGACCTCGGGCCTTTCTTCGGTTTCGTGCAGAAGCTGTCGATCGCCGTGGAGACCGGGCTGGGCGCGGGCGGCACGTTCGTGGCGCTGAACAACAAGGTGTCCCAGTCGGTGCCGCACCTGCACGTCCATGTCGTACCCCGGACCAAGGGCGACGGGCTGCGCGGCTTCTTCTGGCCGCGCACCAAGTACGACTCGAACGAGGAGGCGGCGGAGTACGCGGCACTGATCCGCGCGGCCCTCCCCCCTCCCGCGCCGGACCCTCCCGCGCCGGACCCTCCCGCGCCGGACCCTCCCGCGCCGATCTAGGAGTTATGGCCGGCCGGTGTCCTGGTTTGTCCGGCCATTTCTCCTAGATCGACGCGCTTGTGGGGTGCGCACGCGGGTGTGTGGCGTCAGACCGCAGCGGTGGCGTAGGCGGTCGGGGCGGACTCCTCGCGCAGCCGGGCCACGCCGCTGCCCACGGAGAACGACTTGGCCAGGTACGCGCCGGAGTTGGGGTTGGTCCGGTCGTTGACGAAGTACCAGTCGAACCGGCACCGGTCGCTCGTCATGTCGAGGACCGCGAACCCGTGCTGGTCCAGCTCGGCCCACTTGATGTGCGGGTTCGCGGCGCGCAGCAGGCCGGCGGCGACCAGCGACAGGGTATCCGGCGGGGTATTCGTGAAGTCGTCGAAGTTGTCACTGGTCACCGACGTGACCACGAACTCGACGGCGGTCGGCGACCACACCGTCGAACGGGTGGTCAGCTCATTGGCGAACGACATGTGGATGTCGCCGGTGACGAACACGACGTTGGACAGGTGGTTGTCGCGCAGGAAGTCGACCAGCTCCTCGCGGTCGGCGTTGTACCCGTCCCACATGTCCGTGTAGAGCGGGTACCCGTTGCTCGGCAGGCCGAGCAGCTTGCCGAGCGGGCCGAGCAGCCAGGCCGGCAGCGTCGCGAAGTCCAGCCGCGAGATCATGACCGGGTTGCCGACGAGCTTCCACTTCGCCTGCGAACTGGCCAGCCCCGACTTCAGCCACTCCATCTGCGCATCGCCGGTGATCGTGCGGCTCGGGTCGTCGATGCCGACACCGGTGGTCTGCTGCGACCGGTAGGTGCGCAGGTCCAGCATGGACAGATCGGCCAGCTTGCCGAAGCGCAGCCGCCGGTAGATGGCCCCGTTGCTGCCCAGCCGCACCGGCATCCACTCCGCGTACGCCCGGTGCGCCGCCGCCACCCGGTCGGCCCAGTTGCCCTCGGTGGCCGGGTCGTGGTTCTGCGCGCCGCCCGACCAGGCGTCGTTGGCGATCTCGTGGTCGTCCCAGGTGATGATCCACGGCACCCGGGCGTGCAGGGCCTGCAGGTCCGGGTCGGTCTTGTAGGTGGCGTGCCGGATCCGGTAGTCGGCCAGCGAGACGATCTCGTGGCTCGGCTGGTGCGCCCGGACCACCCGGCCCGCCGCGGTGAAGGACCCCGTCCCGTACTCGTAGATGTAGTCGCCGAGGTGGACCACCGCATCGAGGTCGTTGCGGGCGGCCAGGTGCCGGTAGGCCGAGAAGTACCCGCCCTCCCAGTTGGCGCAGGAGACGATGCCCAGGCGCAGCCGTGACAGGTCCGCGTCGTAGGCCGGCGCGGTCCGGGTGCGGCCGGTGGTGGAGTTCGTGCTGCCGTAGCGAAAGCGGTAGTAGTACGTGGTCGCGGGCCGCAGGCCGGTCACGTCGATCTTCACGGTGTGGTCGCGGTCCGGACCGGTGCTGACCACGCCCCGCTTGACGATGCTGGCGAAGCTCGCCTCGGTGGCGACCTCCCAGATCACGTCGACGACAGGGCCGGCACCGGAGCCCGGCTTCGCGGCGGCTGTCGGGGTCACCCGGGTCCACAGCAGGATCCCCTCCGGCACCGGGTCACCGGAGGCGACACCGTGCAGGAAGACGTTGTTCGTAGCGGCAGCCGCGGGGGCTGCGAGCCCCAGCGGGCTGAGGACGGCCGCGGCGCCGGCAGCGGTGCCGGCGGCTTTCAGGAGCGTGCGGCGTTCGAGAGGCGTGTCCACCATGGCGGAAAGATTTACCAGCCGGTAACACCGATAGATAGACCGGCATCGAGAGTTTCCCCCTTTGTTCCTCCCTACTTCTCCGCCTGTCAAGATCGGCGAGACCGGGGTGGCCTGGGTCACGCCGCCGTAAGACGTGCGTAAGGCCCTCGAGCCGGCTCCGGGGCATGCTTGAGTGCGTGTGCCGCACTCTCCCGCGGTGCGCGTGAAGGGAGCCCACCGTGTTTCTGCGTCGCAAGAAGCTCGACCTGCCCACCCGTGAGGAGGCGCTGCCGGGCCGGGACACGCCGTTGCCGGTGTCCGGGCGGCACACCGTTCTGGGTACGCCGCTGCAGGGCCCCTGGCCGGCCGGGCTCGAGGTCGCCGTGTTCGGCATGGGCTGCTTCTGGGGTGCCGAGCGGCTCTTCTGGAAGCTACCCGGCGTGTACTCCACCGCGGTCGGCTACGCCGGCGGCATCACGCCGAACCCGACGTACGACGAGACCTGCTCCGGCCTGACCGGGCACACCGAGGCCGTCCAGGTCGTGTTCGACCCGTCGGTCGTCACGTACCCGCAGCTGTTGAAGGTGTTCTGGGAGAACCACGACCCAACCCAGGGCATGCGGCAGGGCAACGACATTGGTACGCAGTACCGGTCCGCGATCTATGCGACCACCGACGGGCAACTGGCCGAGGCGATGGCGTCGCGGGACGCGTTCGCGCCGGTGGCGAGGGCGGCCGGGTACGGCGAGATCACGACCGAGATCGCCAAGGCCGGGCCGTTCTACTACGCCGAGGACTACCACCAGCAGTACCTGGACAAGAACCCCGGTGGATACTGCGGAATCGGCCCCAACGGGATGAGCTGCCCGGTCGGCGTGGCGAAGACCGAGGCGTAACAACAACAAGGCTCCTCCGCGGTGGAGGAGCCTTGGCTCTACGGTCGCCCGGGATCGTTGGGGGATCTGGCGGTCGCGGCAGTGAGGATGCTGCGGAGGGCGGCCAGCGATTCCTCGGCGGCGCCGAACTCCCAGAGCAGTTCGGCGAAGTAGCCCATGACGATGTAGTACCGCTCCTCGGTAGTAGCCGGGCGGCGCCTGGTGTACGCGTCGGGTGTCCTGCTCACGACGACTCCGACCGGTCGGAGCGGCGGGGCAACTCGTTCTGGCTCTGCTGCTGCTTGCGCAGGGACGCGACGCGAACAAGGACGTCTCGTTCGTCGCCGTCGGTGCCGTCCCAGAGAATCACGACTCCGCGCAGCCGCACCCATTCGAGCGCCGGGAAACGGGCGAGATCCGCGTCGACCTCGGTCACGCGCAGGGTCAGCAGGCCACGCCCGTAGCAGTAATCAGCTTCCGGGATGCAGATGGTGTCGCCGACCTGGACGAGCGGTTCGGCGGGATCGGACGCCACGACGCTTTCCTTCGGTCGAGATCGCTTGGATTGGCGCCGGGACGAGCGGGGTCGGACACGAGAGCTGCCGTGACTGTCCGGTGCCCAGCACCCGTCCCGGGCCTGACCTCAGCGTGTCGATTTCATTGACCTACAGTTATGGCCTGGTGTGGCACTAACGGTGCACTTGCGTATCCGGCCCGCTACTACGCTGGACACAATCGATGCCGCGCGGGAGAAGTAGCCGAGATGACCGCTGTACGCGCTTGGACCGGCCGGGAGGCGTGTGCCCTCCGCGCGGCCATGCGCCTCAGCATCCGCGACTTCGCCGAACTGCTCGGTGTCGGCGTCCGCACGGTGACCAAATGGCAGGCTCGGGGCGATGATGTCTGCCTGCGTCCGGGGATGCAGTCCGTACTCGATACCGCCTTGGAGCGGGCCTCGGATGAGGTGCGGGCGCGGTTCGAGTTGATCCTGGCGACCGAGGATTCATCGGCACATGCGGCGCCGTCGGCACTCGCCGTCCCGCCGTTCCTGCTGGCCGAGCAGTGGGACCACGAGCAGACCGATGGCCTGGCTGAATTCCTGGCCGACGAGCGGAAGCTGACATCGGATACGGCGCTTCTTCTGTCGCAGGAGTGGCGCGTCGTCGACCCGCCACAGTTCGTGGAGACCCGTTCCGGCCGGCGTGTCGGTACCCGCCTGGCAGAGGTGGTCATCGAGCGCGCCGACGCGCTGCGCCACATGGACGACTTCCTCGGCGGCGGCGACATGCACGACCTCGTCCGTCGCGAACTGCTGGTCACCGTCGGTATGGTGCGGGGCGCCTCATACCCGGAGAAGATCGGCCGGCGCCTGCTCAGCGCCGTTGGCGAGCTGTGTCACCTCGCGGGCTGGGTGGCGAGCGACGCCGGCCTGCGCTCGCTGGCCGAGCGGTACTACCTCGGCGGGGTGTCAGCGGCGCACGCGGCCGACGACAAGCCGCTCGCCGCGAACCTGCTGTCCTCGCTGTCGTACCAGGTGGCGAACAC